>UMCG01047798.1_pt1 | contig 23851 bp, 16 predicted proteins | sample 1964181 | NCBI WGS metagenome assembly UMCG01 (sample SAMEA4835963, study PRJEB28245) | human gut metagenome | biome: gut microbiome; material: fecal sample | place: Denmark | collected 2008 | reverse complement strand
CCCGCCGCTGTCCGAGGAAGCGCTGTGCATGAGCGCCGAACTCGCCAGCGCCGCGTATGGCATGGCGATTGAGCCGTGGGTCGAAGCCGGCTGGCGCGACGTGACCATTCAGGTGGATGGCGAACTGACTGCCCTGCCGCCGAACAACCCCTTGAGCGCCGAGTGGCGGAAATACTGGGTGCGCGCGCGCCTGAAACCCGTCAGCGCGCTGGGACAGATGCTGGGCGCGCTGCGATTGAGCAGCAGCAATAACACCACCGGCAAGGCGGTCGTGATGCTCCATCCCGCGCTGGACGGGCGCTACGTCGTCGCGGTTGGGTTCATGGGCACGGGTTCGCGCTTCTACGACTGGTTCAGCAATTTCCGCATGACAACCCAGGACGGGATGCACCGCGGCTTTCTGGAGCTCGCGCGGCAGTTCGAGGCGAATGAGGAGAAAATTTCCTTTCCGGAAACAGCGGAAGAGCTGGGGCTGGAAAAGCTCACCCTGCGCGACATTCTGCAGAACATGCGCAGCCCGAACAGCCGCTTCGTCCTCTGGGTCTGTGGGCACAGCCAGGGCGCGGCGATGATGCAGGTGTACGCGCACCTGAAGATGAACGAGACGGGCATCTCCGCGCGCAACCTTATCGGCTACGGCTTCGCTTCCCCCACGGTGATGGCGGGGAGGGCGGTTCGCGACCCATCCGCCTATCCGCTGTATAACATCCTCAACAGCGACGACCTTGTCCCCCACTGCGGCGCGGCGGTGCACCTCGGCATGTGCCTGAAATATCAGGCGACGGAGAATCTGCGCAAAAGCTGTTACAACTGGAAGCGCGACGAGAAATCCGTGCAGGCACGGCTGGCAATTCGCCCCGTTCTCTGGAAGATGGTCGATACGCCGACGTGCATCATCGGCGGCATGGCGCTGCTGATGGCGCTGGGGCGCGTCAGCGGGGCGGACTTCCTCAAAATGCTGGGACTGGGCGGCTTCCTGCCGCTTGACCGCGCGCTGGAAAAGGCGGATGCGGAGGATTTTGTCCGCGGGCTGAACCAGAAGGCAGCGGCAGCATACGAGTCCGTGACCGGGCATCCAATCGACATGGGGCAAGTGTCAGACGAGGCGAACGCCATGCAGCGCATCATCGACCACTTCGGGCTGCTTTCGTTCATCGACGCGGCAAAAGCGCTGATGACCTGCCCACACTACATGATGGCGCATCCCGAAGAGGGGTACATCGGCACATATTTCTATATCGTCATGAACGGAATTCAGGATTTTGTGCCGTTCATCTGGCGTTCGGGCGATCCGCCGCGCCGGATGACGGTGGAGCAGCTGCCGCATGACATGGTGACACAGGACATGCCGGGGCTGTACAACCGTCGCCTGCAAAAGCCCGACCGGCGCAAGCACCTGCCGATTACGCGGCGTGACCCGCGTCCGGGCGGCGACACGCGCCATCACCTGCCCCTGCTGACGGCAGGGACGGTGCAGCCGAACGAGAAGATCTACCCGGTAGAAGACATTGAACTGCGATAACCCACAATCATAAGAAAAGAGGCTTTTCCCATGTCCGATTACCGCATTGAAACCAAGTGTGTTCAGGCAGGCTACACGCCCGGCAACGGCGAGCCGCGCCAAATTCCGATTATCCAGTCCACCACCTTCAAATACGCCACGAGCGAGGACATGGGCAAGCTCTTTGACCTCGAAGCGTCCGGGTATTTCTATTCCCGCCTGCAAAACCCGACGTGCGACCACGTTGCGGCGAAAATCGCGGCGCTGGAGGGCGGCAGCGCAGCCATGCTGACCGGCTCCGGGCAGGCAGCGAACTTTATGGCGCTGTTCAATATCTGCGAGGCAGGCAGCCACATCGTCGCGTCGTCCTCCATCTACGGCGGCACGTTCAACCTGATTGCCGTGACGCTGAAGAAGATGGGGATTGAATCCACTTTCGTCTCCCCCGACGCGACGGACGACGAGCTTGACCGCGCCTTCCGCCCGAACACGCGCGCCATGTTTGGCGAAACGATTGCCAATCCCGCGCTGACCGTGCTGGACATTGAGAAATTCGCTCAGGCGGCGCATCGGCACGGCGTTCCGCTGATTGTGGACAACACCTTCCCCACGCCCGTCAACTGCCAGCCGATTCGCTGGGGCGCGGACATTGTGACCCACTCGACGACAAAGTACATGGATGGCCACGGCGCTGCGCTCGGCGGCGTCATCGTGGACAGCGGCAATTTCGACTGGATGGCGCACGCGGAGAAGTATCCGGGGCTCTGCACGCCCGACGAAAGCTACCACGGCATCACCTACGCCGAAAAATTCGGCAACGCGGGCGCATACATCACCAAATGCACCAGCCAGCTCATGCGCGATTTGGGCTGCGTGCAGTCCCCGCAGAATGCGTTCATCCTCAATCTGGGGTTGGAGAGCCTGCATGTGCGGATGCCGCGCCACTGCGAGAACGCGATGGCGGTCGCGCAGTTCCTCGAAAAACAGCCGCAGGTGGCGTCCGTCAGCTATCCGCACCTGCCGTCCAGCCCGTACTACGCCCGCGCGATGAAGTACATGCCGAACGGCGGCTGCGGGGTGGTGTCGTTCGTCTTGAAGGGCGGACGTCCCGCTGCGGAGGCATTCATGAAGCGGTTGACTTTGGCGGCGATTGAGACGCACGTCGCTGACGCGCGGACGTGCTGCCTGAATCCGGCGACCTCCACCCATCGGCAGATGACCGAGGAGCAGCTGGCAGTTGCGGGCATTCCGGCGGGCATGGTACGCATCAGCGTCGGACTGGAGAGCAAGGACGACCTGATTGCCGACCTTGCGCAGGCGTTGTCCGGCATCGAAGCATGAGCGCGTACATCAATCGGTATTTCCTGCTGATGGCGGTGTTTTTGCCCCTATGGTGCATCATTCGCCGCCCTTGGAAGCACTGGAGCCTGCACGAAGGCTGCCTGATGGCGTTCGCGGCGCTGTTGTTTTCGCTGCTGTGCCTGGTGTTGCGTGGCACATGGGCTGCGCCGGGGGATATGCTGGCATCGGCGCTGCATCGGCTGCGGACGGGCGAAGGCATTCAGCTGCGGCTGTTCCGCACCATTACGCGGCAGCTGCGGTACGCCCGGCATGAGGAGATGCTCATTAACATCTGGGGGAACATCCTGCTCTTCATCCCCTACGGCTTCTTCCTGCCGCTGCTGTGGAAGCGGTATCGCCATCCGCTGCAACTTTCGCTGATGTGCCTGCTGCTGCCCATCAGCATTGAAATATGCCAGCTGTTCATCCAGCGCATGACGGATGTGGATGACCTGCTGCTGAATTTCGCGGGCGGGATGATTGGCGGCGGGTTGTTCGCGCTGGTGCGGGTGCTGTTCCCCAAATTCACTGATAAGGCGCTTGTGCGCGGATAATACGAAAACGTCCCCTTCCGCTGCTGGAAAGGGACGTTTTGCTTTATTTCTGTTTCTTATGATACCCGCAGTCGCAGTACGGTCCGCCGGACGCAAGCGTGTATTCGCGCACAAAGTCCGACGTTTCACCCGCTTCCGCCATCGTGTAATCCAGTCGGCACATGGCGGGCGTGAGGTCATACAGCCCCAGCTCCTTTGTCAGCACACAGATGCCGCACTTATAGAACCGCGCCTCGTAGCCGCTGTCATCCGCATAGGGCAGATAGTCCATGTTCCACGAGTAGGGGTTTCGGTCGGCAGCGCGGAGCTTCTCCGCCTGTTTCATCCCCGCAATGTCCTTGTCAGAGAACTTGTTCTTCCCGCTCTTGCGGCAGAACCAGCGCATCGCGGGCGTCATCATGGATTTCGCGTAGTAATCCGTCAGCGTCTGCACTGTCGGGCGCTTGGGCATATGCAGCACATACGCGCAGAGCATCGCGCAGTTGACGAGATTCATCTGGAAGCGGTCGCTCGGCTCAAAATCCGGCACGCGCGCGATAATCCGCCGATACTCCTGCTTCGCCGCCTTCTCCGTTGCCTTGGCGGATTCCGCCGACTGCCCCAGCACCGCCATCAGCTGATGCGTAAACGAGCGATGGAACAGCATCCACATGCCCATCGGCATTCCTGCATACTTCATGAGCTTACCTCCCCTTGCATTCGCGAATGAGTTTGTCATGTCAAACTCATTGTAGCGCATTTAGGGGCGGTTGGCAAGGGGAATTGCAAAATTTTTGTCAGAACAGCGAATTGCCATCGGCACAGTAATGTTCACAAAAGCCGCAGCCAATGACTGCCGCCAGCCCCAGCAGAAAGCGCAAGCCGACGGGTATGGATTTGACAGCATCCACAACGCCTTGCAGCTGCTGCCAAGTGGATTCTTTTATCTCCAATACTTTCGCAAGCATGATGTCGCTCACGAATTTTGTATCCACAGACAATTGAAGCTGCTCCAAAAAGGTTGATTCACCAAACCAGCCGACGACACCCTCCACCATACCTTGAATGCAAAGTGCGCCGCCTACCATGCCCACAAACGAAGCAATCGCCCCCAAACATGGTTTATAGCCGCACGGCAGCGTTGTGATAGAAGACACCGTGAGTACCATATTCAGCACTGGATAGTATATAATTGCAAGAAGTACAATGATAATCGGTAGAAGCAGCAGAAGCCAAAGTTCTTCACCCTTGAGCGGATCAATAATCAATCCAACAACCAATGCAATTGTCATCACTGCTAATGTCAGCAGCGCAGGCATAAATGGAAACCATGCATTGCCCATTTTCTTTGCGGAAAACCAATTCACAAGCGCACCAACGACAAATAGCGTCGGCAAAATCCACCAAAGCGTCTCATGTTGCAGCAGTGTCATAACAATAGCGGCAGGCGCAAGCATCCACGTCATGGCATATTGTGCCATAATGAATAAGAATACAAGTCCAAACAGCCCGCAGCAGAAAACGCCAAACCCCGTTCCACACGCTTCCGGCACCAGTTCAATCAGAATGTACATCCTCAATTTTCTCCCCTATCCGCCTAATAAATTCGCTCCGGGGGCAAAACGTGCTGCCTTGCACCCGGAGCGTTGTCTTTGGTATGCGGAATTTTATTGCAGGTCGCGGTAACGGTAGTACGTCACTTCGTAGCTGTCCTGCTCATAGCTGACCGTTTCGTTCCACCAGTAGTTTTCATAGCGCTGATGTCCATCCGCCGTTCCGTTCTTAGAAAGCGGCTCATAGCTGCTCATGTATTCCCAATTTCCAGTACCCGGCTTATAGTTGGAACCCGTATACTCAGTATAGGAATAGTACCATTTGTTGTAACCTGTGTTATAGTAGTGCCAGCGGGAGTAATGGTACACAGGAATCGAGTACGTTTCCGTCTCCACCCTCGTTTCCACCTGACGAGTGGCGCTGCTGCTGACCGGAGTGGTAGACCACTGCGTCCATGCAGACCACTGCGGCGGCGGGGTCGGCGTTGTCGTAATCGTAGGTGTAGGTCCTTTCGTAATCGGCGGCGTCGTCACAGGCGGATTCGTCACAGGCTGCTTCGTAACGGGCGGATTCGTCACCGGCTGCTTCGTGACGGGTGGCTTCGTCACAGGCGGATTCGTAACGGGTGGCTTCGTCGTCGTGGTACTTGTGTTGTTCGAGGCGGAATTGCTGCTGATGAGCGCTGTTTTCTCATTCGAGGACAGCTGCCGCCCTTCCTTGGTCGTCGCGGCGACATAGTAGGTATAATTGTAGTTCGCATTTGCCGACGTGTCCTTGTAGGACAGCGCCGAACCGCTGTAAATCAGCTGGAAGTTCTTGTCGTAATTGGTGCGGCGGCGATAGAGGCTGTAATTCGTCGCGCCGCTGACAGTCGTCCACTCCAAGCTAACCGCCTTGCCGCTGACGTTGGCATACAGCGTCGGCGGATAGACCGTCACGGTCGTGTTCGCGTTATTCGGCGCAGATGTCGGCGCCGCTGTCGGGGCAGGTGTCGCCGCCGCGGAGGTCTGCCGACTCCACGCCAGCGCATACAGAATGCGGTTCTGCGCGTCCATGAAGTTCAGGCACTGCTGATACTGCTCCGCCGCTTCCGCGTAGTTCCCTTCGTTTTCCGCCACGCGCCCATTCAGGTATGCCGCCCATTCCGCAACGCTGGGAATGTTGACGCCGTTCGCGCGGAGGTTCGTCAGGCGCTCATCAAAGCTCGTGTTGATGACAAGCGCGTCGATATACATCGGAATCAGCGTGTAATTATTGGCCGCCGCATCCGCAAGCCCCAGCGTGTAGTAATAGAAGGCGTTGCTGCCCTCGTAATTGCCAAGTTTCTGGAAATCTTCCGCCAGCGTCGTGATGTTCACCGAATCATCCTGCAGGTTCATCAAGTAACGTTCCAGCCGCGAAAGCGCGTCCTGATACCGCTCCGCAATCGTCCCCTGCGTTTCCGCAAAGACAACGCCCGTCAGCACCAAAGCCAGCGCCACCATAGCCGCTACCAAGCGTGAGAATCTTTTCATTTTCTTTTCCTCCTTTTTCCTTCCGCCCATTTTGCGATTTTTCTCTGCCGTGATCCGCTTCCCACAGACTGCTCTCCGGACGCATAGCGGTGCAGGCTGCGTCCGGAGCGTGTCTTTTGTGGGGCGGAAAGCAAACCGCAATAAGTGGAAGGGGGCGGGCTTTCCGCGGCAGGCGTCGCGTAACCGGTGTATTCGATGCCTGTCCCGAATTTCTTCGGCATTTTTAGCATACCACGAAGCGCGGTTGCATGGTAGTCCACTTTTTCGCGATTTTCCGCCACTTTTCCAAAAACGACAAACACCCCCGCACCACGTTCGGCGCGGGAGTGCAAGGAAACATCAAAAATTACGGGACATATCGTACTTGGAATAGAACTCTTTGCGGAAATCAAGGAAGCAGTCGTTGGCAATGGCTTCGCGAATCTGCTCCATCAGGTGAATCAGGAAGCGCAGGTTGTGAATTGACGCAAGCCGTCCGCCGGTGATTTCGCCCGCCTTGAGCAGGTGGCGCACATACGCGCGGGAGAAGTGCTGGCAGGCGTAGCAGTCGCATTCGGCGTCAATCGGGCCGAAATCGTGCGCGTACTGCGCGTTCTTGACGACGACGCGTCCCTTGCTCGTCAGCACCGTGCCATTGCGGGCGATTCGCGTCGCCAGCACGCAGTCGAACATATCCACGCCGCGCAGCACGCCTTCCAGCAGGCAGTCCGGCGTACCGACGCCCATCAAGTAGCGCGGCTTGTTGACCGGCATGTACGGCGCGATTTCATCCAGCATCTCGTACATCACGGGCTTGGGTTCACCGACAGACAATCCGCCGATGCCGTAGCCGATGAAGTCCATATCCGCCAGCGTCTTGGCGCTCTCGATGCGCAAATCCTTGTAGAACGCGCCCTGCACGATGCCAAACAGCGCCTGATCTTCCTTCGTGTGGTGCTTCTTGCAGCGCTCCGCCCAGCGGTGGGTGCGCTCCATGTTGATTTTTGCGGTGTTGTAATCGCAGGGATACGGGCTGCACACGTCGAACGCCATGCAGATATCCGACCCCAGCTTCTGCTGGATATCCATCGACTCTTCCGGCCCGATGAAGTGGCGCGAGCCGTCCAGATGGCTCTGGAACGTCACGCCCTCCTCCTTAATCGTGCGGATGCCGGCAAGCGAAAATACTTGGAATCCGCCGCTATCGGTCAGAATCGGCTTGTGCCAGTCCATGAAGTTGTGCAGGCCGCCCGCCTCCTGCACGAGGTTTTCGCCGGGGCGCAGGTGCAGGTGGTAGGTGTTCGACAGCAGAATCTGCGTGCCGATTTCCTCCATCTCGCGGGGCGTCATGGCTTTCACGCACGCTGCCGTGCCGACGGGCATGTAAATCGGCGTTTGAATGTCGCCGTGCGGCGTGTGCAGCACGCCCAGCCGCGCGCCAGACTGCTTGCAAATGTGCTTGAGTTCATAGGAAAAAGGTTGTGTCACGGCTCAATTCCTCCGTTGTCCGGGATGTCGGGGTTCAAAATCGCTTCGGCAGAGTTGTTGAAGCGGATGGCCATATCGGTCAGTTCTTCAGCGTAGCAGTTCCAAATGGAGCCGCACGGGAGATTCTGGAAGGTCATGATTTCCTTGCGCGTCGGATGCTCGAACACCAGCCGGTAGCCCCACAGGGCAATCTGCTGCCCCGCAATGCCGCGCCCGTACTTATTGTCGCCCCACAGCGGCGCGCCCATGTTCGCCATCTGCACGCGGATTTGGTGATTCCGCCCCGTTTGCAGGCGGATGGCACACAGCGCCGTGCCGTTCTTGCGCGCAAGGCACTCGCCGGACAGCATCGCCAGCTGCGCGCCCTTCTCGTCCGCGTCGCAGATTTCGACCTTGTTGAGGTACTCGTTCTTTTTCAGGTAGTCGATGCAGGTGAAGCGGTCTTTGACGCGCCCCTCGACGACGCAGAGGTACTCGCGTCCCATCTCGTGCTCACGCATCTGCGCAGACAGCCGGGACGCCGCCTTGCTCGTGCGCGCAAAGACCATCAGCCCGCCAACCGGGCGATCCAGCCGGTGCACCAGCCCCAGATACACCGCGCCGGGCTTGTTGTACTTGATTTTGATGTACTCCTTGAGCTGCGTGAGGATGTCGGTATCGCCCGTCTTGTCCGCCTGCGAGAGCATATTCGGCGGCTTGACAGCGACGATGACGTGGTTATCCTCGTACTGCACGTCGATATTCGCCAGCTGATGCAGCGGGAATTCGTTCATTTGGCCGACCACCTTCCGCTTGCGCCGCAGGGCAGCACGCCGCCCGTCGTCACCGGCAGGCAAAGCTCCTGCGCGTCGATAATGCCCCCATGGCAGCTGCTGACGCACTTCATCAGCATATTGCTGAGGACGCTGGCCTGAAAGCCCGTCGTGTAACTGTTGATGAGGAAAAACAGCGGCTTGTCGGAGAGTACCTTCGCGCTCGTATCGACCAGCCCGAACAGCTCGTTTTCCAGCTTCCACACCTCGCCCGACGGCCCGCGCCCGTAGCTCGGCGGATCCATCAGGATGCCGTCGTAGGTGTTGCCGCGGCGGATTTCCCGCTGCACAAACCGCAGCGCGTCCTCGACAATCCAGCGGCTCCTTTCCTCCGGCAGCTTCGATAACTCGCGGTTCTCCTTGCCCCACTGAATCATGCCCTTCGCGGCATCGACGTGGGTGACGTGCGCGCCCGCCGCCATGCAAGCCAGCGTCGCGCCGCCGGTGTAGCCGAACAGGTTCAATACGCGGATGTCCTTGCGCCCGCTATTGCGGATGAGGTCGCCCATCCACACCCAGTTCGCCGCCTGTTCCGGGAAAAGCCCCGTGTGCTTGAATCCCGTCGGGCGGACGTAAAACCGCAAATCTTGGTGCTGAATCGTCCAGCGCTCCGGCAGGCGGGGCAGAAACTCCCACTCGCCGCCGCCCTTCTCCGAGCGGTGATAATGCGCCTGCGCCTGTTTCCACAGCGCCGGGTCTGCCTTGGGCCAAATCGTCTGCGGATCAGGCCGCCGCAAAATGACATTCCCCCACCGTTCGAGCTTCTCCCCGTCGCCCGTATCCAGCACCTCATAATCTTCCCATGTATTCGCTAAAAACATAATAACTCCTTTTAAGAGGCGCGAGGGGCTTCGCCCCTGACCCCACCAGAGGCGCTGCCTCTGGACTCCGCAAGGGACTTCGTCCCTTGACCCTTTCGCGCGATTCAGTTGGTGACACTATCAGGCTACGCCCGCGTGTTTATCCGGGGATTTCGCGTCTGCGGACGCGACCAGAGGGCTTTGCGCTCGCCCTCTGGACTGCTTCGCATCCCCATCTAAGTTACTTGATTTTCACCGAAACTACTATATAGTTAGTGTTCCTTTCGTTTCCCTCAAGCACCAAGAAAGCTCAAGAAACATGGTGGTGCACCCCGAAGGTTTCCAAAGGGCGATCGGAAAGCCCTTTGGTCGCCTCCGCAGAGGCGAAATCCCCTGCTGCATAATGACAAAGAAGCAATTGTCAAAACTCTTCATCATCGACTAATCTTGAAAGGACATCCCCATTGAGCTGCACCAGCCGCCGCACAACCTCCTGCACATACAGCCTGTCCAGCCCTTCCAGCGCCGGGTCAACCTCCACCGCTTCCCGCAGCGCCGACCAGTCGCCCGTCGCCGCCAAGGCAGCTAAGCGGTTCGTCTCGTCGATGTCCATCATGATTTCCGCCAGCGGCGCAGGCACGCGAATCCCCTGCGGCTGCACCAAGCCGTCCGCCAAATGCAGATTGCTTTCGATAATCGCGTTCGGCGGCAGCTGCGGCAGTTCCCCGCGATTTTGATGCGCAACCGCCGGAATCACCGCCGTTTCCTTCCGCAGAATCGCCAGTGCAAGGCGAACAGGGCGCGGCGGCGGCGTATCCTTCAATAGCATCAGCTGCGCCGTCATGCCGTCGGGCGTTTTTGCCCCCTCGTGACCAATCGTGTTCATGTGGGCAATGCGCTCTTTGCGCTTCTCGATGCTCTCGCCGAACGCCGGGTTCTCTTCGGGGATGTAGTCCTCCTCCGCCGCCAGGAACTCCGCGTGGCGCACCACGTCACCCACGGCAATCGCGTCGTACCAGCCCAGCCAGCGATGCGTCAGGCGGCCGAGCTTGTCCTCCTCCGCCATCTGCCGAAGCGCGGGAATCAAATCAACCTTCTTGCCCTTTTCGCGCAGGGACACGAGGAACGAGAAGCCCGGCAGACCCGCCGTGACCGCCTCGACCGCATCCTCCTTGCGAAAGAGCGCCTTTGCCAGCCGCGGCACGGTGTTTCCGCGATAGGCGGCGTCATCCAGCCCATACGCCTGAAAACCCGCACCGAGGAACAGCTGCGTCGTGCGGGCGACGGGCTGCCCCAGCGTCACGACAATCGCTTTCGGGCAGGCGGAGCGCATATTGCGGCACAAATCCAGCACCACTTCGCCCTGCCGGAGCGTATGCAGCAGCCCCTCAATGCCGCCGTAGACGCGCGCCTGATCGCTCAGACCGGGATCATCCTCCTTCACGCCGCCAAGGGCCTCCTGATCCTGCCGGAAGCGCGTCGCCGCCATGCAGTCGCCCGCGTAAACGACGCAGTCCGCGCCCATGAGGACTTCCTGCCGATTACCGGAAACGATGATCTGCGCCTTGCGGCCGCTGGCGTAGACGATGGCCTCGGCATAGTGCTGGAGGACATCGCGCATGGCGGCGTTTTTCTCCTCCACCGCGAGAATGCCATCCTCTTTGCCGGCGTAGAGGAAATCGACGAGCAGGAACGGCAGGTGCATCGGAATATCCTGCCCGATGAAGGCGAACTTAAAAGGCATGGTACAGCCCCGCTTTCTGGATACTTTGACAGTCTATCTTACCATGAAACACGCCAAAAGTAAAGCCCGGAACGATGGTGTTGCGCATCGTTCCGGGGGAAAGGAACTTCGTTTCTTTGGGTGAATTGCTTGCTGATTCTAATCGGCTGGACACCTTCTCCCAGCGATTTGGTGATTGTATCTTTTTACGGATAAACACGCGCAAGCTGTCTGAAAGTGTCACCAACTGAATCGCGAGATGGGTGTCGAGAGGGTCGAAGACCCTTCGCAGGTGCAGGGCAGAGCCCTGCCGGAGTCCAGAGGCAGAGCCTCTGGCGCCTCCCCCTCTTACGCCTTGTGCACCCGCACACCCAGCTTGCAGTCCTGACCGTTGATCGACCAGTCGCGGACAATGAACGTGTCGTCCATCGGGGCGCGCTCGACGACTTCCGCCAGCGTGCCGCGCTTGAGCATATCGACGCCGCTCTCAATGGCGCTCGCCAGCACGTCGCCGCACTCATAGCGCACATCCACGCGGTCGGTCACGTCGAAATCGGACTCCTTGCGCATCGTCTGCACCTTGCTGACGACCTCGCGGACATAGCCCTCCGCAATCAGCTCCGGCGTCAGGTTCGTGTCCAGCACAACCGTCACGCCCTTATCTTCCTGCGCGACGAAGCCCGATTTCTGCATCGGCGAAGTCAGCACATCATCCTTGCCCAGCGTGACCGTCGTACCGTCAATGTCAAACGACACGGTTTCGCCGCGCTCGAACGCATCGACGACATCGTTGCCGTCCATCGTCTGCAGGTGCTGACCAATCTTGCCCAGCAGCTTGCCGTACTTCGGGCCAAGGGTGCGCATCTGGGGTTTCAGCTGATACGTCGTGAACTCGCGCGCGGACTCGGTGAACACAACCTCCTTCACGTTCAGCTCATCCTCGCACAGCGCCTGATAGCTTTCGGAGAAGGACGCGCCCTTGACGTAGAGCTTCGCGGCGGTTTGACGGGTCTTGATGTTCGCCAGATTGCGGCACGCGCGGCCCAGCTGCACCACTTCCACCAGCGCGTCCATCTGCGCTTCCATATCCGCGTCGATGGCGCTTTCGTCCGCCGTCGGGAAGTCGCACAGATGCACGGATTCCGGCGCGCCCGGCACGTTGTTGACCACCAGATTCTGATAGATTTCCTCGCTCAGGAACGGGATGAACGGCGCGCAAACCTTGCTCAGCGTCACCAGCACATGATACAGCGTGGTGAACGCGGCATCCTTGTCCTTCACGTCGCCCTTGCCCCAGAAGCGTTCGCGGCCGCGGCGGACGTACCAGTTGCTCAGCTCGTCCACGAAGTCCTGAATCGCCAGCGCGGGTTCGGTCACGCGGTAGTTCCACAAATCGTCATCAACGCGCTTGATGAGCGTGTTCAGCTTGGACAGAATCCACTTGTCCATCAGGCTGAGCTGCTCGTTTTTCAGGTCATGCGCGGTCGGGTCGAAGTTGTCGATATCCGCATACATGGCGAAGAAGGCGTACACGTTCTGCAGGGTGGCAAGGAACTTGTTCTGCCCCTCGCGAACCGCCTTTTCGGAGTAGCGGCTGGGCAGCCACGGCGCGGAGGTGGTATAGAAATACCAGCGGAGCGCGTCGGCGCCGAATTTGTTCAGCTCATCAAACGGGCTGACGACGTTGCCCAGGTGCTTGGACATCTTGCGCCCCTGCTCGTCCTGCACATGACCCAGCACGATGCAGTTTTCAAACGGCGCACGGTCAAACAGCAGCGTCGAAATTGCTTCGAGGGTGTAGAACCAGCCGCGCGTCTGGTCGATGGCTTCGGAGATGAAATTCGCCGGGAAGTTCTGCTGGAACTCCTCCTGATGCTCAAAGGGATAGTGCCACTGCGCAAAGGGCATCGAGCCAGAATCGTACCAGCAGTCGATAACCGCCTTGTCGCGCACCATTTCGCCGCCGCACTTTTCGCAGCGGAGCTTTACGGCGTCGATGAAGGGGCGGTGAAGTTCAAGGTCTGCGCCGGGATCTTCAATCGCCATTTCGCGCAGTTCCGCGCGGGAGCCGACGACGTGCATATTGCCGCAGGAGCACTTCCACACCGGCAGGGGCGTGCCCCAGTAGCGCTCGCGGGACAGACCCCAGTCGTGGACGTTCTCCAGCCAAGTGCCCATGCGCCCTTCCTTGATGTTTTCCGGCATCCAGTTGATGGTGCGGTTGTTGCGCACGAGGTTGTCTTTCAGTGCCGTCATGCGGATGAACCACGTCGGGCGGGCGTAGTACAGCAGGGGCGTATCGCAGCGCCAGCAGAAGGGATAATCATGCGTGAACTGCGGCGCGCTGAACAGCAGCCCGCGCTCCTGCAAATCCGCCAGCACCAGCGGGTCGGCCTTCTTGACGAACACGCCCGGCCACTTCGTTTCCGCCGTCATGCAGCCCTGCGGATCAACAAAGTTGACGAACGGCACGTCGTTTTCGCGGCAGACACGGTTGTCGTCCTCGCCGAACGCCGGGGCAATGTGGACGATGCCCGTGCCGTCGGTCATGGTGACGTAGTTGTCGCAGATGACGAACCACGCTTTCTTGTCCAGCTTGCCGACGGCGAAGTCGAACAGCGGCACATACTCCATGCCCTTGAGCGCCGTGCCGGGCATTTCCGCCAGCACCTCAAACTTCTGCTCCGGGAACACCGTCTCCATCAGCGCCTTCGCCATGATGTACACGCGGCCGTCCTCCGCCTTAAAGCGGCAGTAGGTGTCGGTCGGGTTCACGCACAGCGCCATGTTCGACGGCAGCGTCCACGGGGTGGTCGTCCACGCAAGCAGGTAGGTGTTTTCCTCGCCCTTGACCGGGAAGCGGACGTACGCGGACGTTTCCTTGACCGTCTTGTAGCCCTGCGCGACCTCGTGGGAGGACAGCGCCGTGCCGCAGCGCGGGCAGTACGGGACAATCTTGTGTCCCTGATACAGCAGCCCCTTCTTCCAGATTTCCTTCAGGCTCCACCATTCAGACTCGATGTAGTCATTCTCATAGGTGATATACGGATGCTCCATGTCCACCCAGTAGCCGACCTGATCGCTCATGACCTCCCAGTCATGCAGGTACTTCCAGACGGACTTCTTGCATTCCTTGATGAACGGCTCGATGCCGTACTGTTCAATCTGCGGCTTGCCGTCCAGCCCCAGCGTCTTTTCGACTTCCAGCTCAACGGGCAGACCGTGGGTATCCCAGCCTGCTTTGCGCAGGACGCTGTACCCCTTCATCGTCCAGTAGCGCGGAATCAGGTCTTTGATGACGCGCGTTTCGATATGGCCGATATGCGGGCGGCCGTTTGCAGTCGGCGGGCCGTCGAAGAACGTCAGCCGCTTTGCGCCGTCGCGGAAATGGAACGAACGGCGAACGATGTCCTTATCTTTCCACAGCTGGGCGATTTCCTTCTCGCGCGCCGGGAAGTTCAAATCCTTGGCAACCTTGTTGTACATACCATGCACCTCATTCTTGTTGTCTCTGCTGCGGCGCAAACAAAAAAGTCCGCCCCAGCATGAAAATGCACTGGGACGGACGAAAATGCTTTTTGCGATTCATCCGCGGTACCACCCAACTTGACAGGCACGATGCCTATCCGCTCTGTGCAGGCGCACGCACCTGCTTTCTCGATAACGGGAGAACCCGTCTTTCCCTACCCGCTCCGCACGTTCCGCCCGCGTCGCTTCGGAAAAGCGCGCTCCGGGGTGATTTGTCATCAGGCAGTCTTGACCGGGCTCACACCCTCCCCGGCTCGCTTTCCAAGGCTTGTCCTGCGCCGTCCCCATCCTTGCGCATTCCCATTCATTATAGCCGCATTTTCCCCTTTTTGCAAGGGGGATTTGCAAATTTTCCAAGGGGCACCAGAGGCTCTGCCTCTGGACTCCGCAAGGGAGTTCCTCCCTTGACCCTTCCGCGCGATTGAGTTGAGCTTTCTTCCATAATATATGCGCGTGTTGCGCGGGGATTTCGCGCCCGTAGGCGCAGCCCCCTGCAGCAAGCAAAATCCATCCGCAAAGAAACGAAAAACCCCCGCGGCACACACCGCAGGGGAACACATTTCACTTGCTGGAAGCTGCCGCCTTCTCTGGATACAACCGCTTCTGCAGCTTGCGGATGCAGGTAAAATAGCACGGGATCAGGAACAAATCCGCCAGTATCCACGCAACAGGGTTCGCAAAGCACGCGGCATCGTACCCCAGCGACGGGACAAGCAGCATCGCCACCACCGCACGGCCGACAAGCTCCATCAGGCCTGCAATCATTGCAATCATGGTATAGCCCAAGCCTTGAATGGAGAAGCGCACAATGTTCACAAACAAAAGCGGAATATACAGCACACTGTTGATAATCAGGAACTGCTGCGCCATGTCGATGACCAGCTGGCGGTCGGCGCTGTCCTGACTGATGAACAGACCCACCAGCGGCTTGCCGAAGAAGTAAATCACCACAAACGCGAGGACGCAGTAGACACAGCCGATGATGGAGGATGCTTTCAAGCCCTGATTGATGCGGTCGAGTCTCTTCGCGCCGACGTTTTGCCCGGCGAAAGTCGCCATCGTCGAGGCGAGCGCATCAAACACGCAGCAGAAGAACATGCTCAGCTTGCCGCCCGCCGTGACCGCCGCAACCGCAATCGTGCCGATGCCGTTAACGGCATAAGTCACCGTCAGAGAGCCAATCGCCGTGATGGAATACTGCAGACCGAACGGGATGCCCATTGCCAGCAGGCGGCGGACAAACGGCGCACGGATGCGCTTGTCCTCCGGCTGCATTTTGAGGATGGTGAATCGCTTGCGGATGACCAGCAGACACCAGAGGCCGCTGATGAGCTGGCTGATGACGGTCGCCCATGCCGCACCCTCCACGCCCATGTGGAACGCAAGGATGAACGTGTAGTCCAGCACGATGTTGAGCAGCGCGGCAATCGTGATGGCGATAACAGGCGTTTTGCTGTCGCCCAGCGAGCGCATCACGCCGCCGCACATGTTGTACAGCACCGTAACCGGAATCGCGAAGAAAACCGGCTGGATATAGGCGACCGACAACGGCAGAATATCCTCCGGCGTGTTCAGCATCCGCAGGAGCTGCGGCGCGAAGACGCCGGTTAGCAGCCCCATCAGCACAGAAATCACCGCGCACAGGTACACGGAGTGCATCACATAGCGGCGCATTTCCGTCTCGTCCTTCGCGCCGAACGCCTGCGCAATCGGAATCGCGAAGCCGGAGCAGATGCCCATGCAGAAGCCGTTGATGAGGAAGTTCAGCGATCCGGTATCGCCCACCGCTGCCAGCGCTTCCGTGCCCAGCACGCCGCCGACGACCATGGTATCCATAAAGCTGTACAGCTGCTGGAACAGGAAGCCGCCCAGCAGCGGCAGGGAGAATGTCAGAATCAGTTTCAGAGGCGAGCCCTGCGTCATGTCGCGGGTTACGTTTTTCTGCGCCATGTGGATTTCCTTTCGTTGATGCAGAATGGAGGGAAAAATCACGTTTCAGGTAACACCGCACAAATGAGGTGGTCGGCTGGCGAATGGATTTTTCGTCAGATGCAAATGCAAATTCCGAAGGTTTACTGGCGGTAAATCGAGGAATTTGCATGCCGCAGATGGCGGAAAAGACATCGCCAGACGCGCCGCCGAATTGTGCGGTGGTGCCTTCATTGTCTCCTATGGGGAACGCCTATTTATAGCACGTTTTTCGTCGGTTTTCAAGGGGTTTTGACAGGAATTTTTGCGTCTTTTTTCTCCGTGTTTTTCGGGCGAAATAGCGCCATTTTTCACGGCTGCAAACGGTCATGTAACCGTTATGGTGTAACCTATGTGACGGAATCTGAAAATTCAATCGTATGCTATTGACACCATGCGATTGATTTGCTATAATCACCTCTGCTTCCGATAAAAACATCAGCAAGGAGGTGTCCTATGGGCAAGGAATTGGCAGGATTCGGCTGGTACATCAAGCGCATTGACAACGCTCTCGCCCGCGAAGCCTGTCGGAATGTCCAATCCCACAACCTGACGATGCAGCAAAGTCATCTGCTTTTCGTGCTGTCCGACGCGGAGAATCACACACGGACGCTCAAGGAGTTAGAGAGCATTTTCGGCTGCGCGCAGTCCACACTGGCGGGGCTGGTGACGCGGCTGGAGAAGAAAGGGCTGGTGGAAGGCTTCACCGACCCGCGCGACCGGCGCATCAAGCATGTTCGCCTGACAGAAAGCGGCGCGGAAATGCGGCAGACGTGCCACAAGGACATTCTGCAATCCGAAAAGCGAATGTCCGCCGGAATGACGGAGGAAGAAAAGCAGCTGTTCCTGCAATGCCTGCAAAAGGTCTATGAAAATCTGAAGGACGACATGGACGAAACAGAGCATTGCCACAACAATTACCATAATAATGAAGGAAAGGAATAATTTCATGCTGAAAACACTGGCTGCGCAGATTAAGCAGTACAAGAAATCAACGATTCTCACGCCGATTTTCGCCGCGCTGGAAGTCGTCATGGAAGTGCTGATTCCCATGGCGATGGCGCGCTTGGTGAAGTATGGCATTGAGGGCGGCGACACCGGCGCGATTTACCGCTACGGCTTCCTGATGATGGCGATGGCGATGCTGTCGCTGGTTTTCGGCTCCGTCTGCGCACACACGGCGTCCCATGCCTCCACCGGCTTTGCCGCGAACCTGCGCGACGGCATGTACCGCAACATCCAGCGCTTCTCGTTCGCCAATATCGACAAATACTCCACCGCCGGTCTGGTCACGCGCATGACCACCGACGTGACCAACGTTCAAAATGCCTTCCAGATGATTACGCGCATTGCGGTTCGTTCGCCGCTGACGCTGATTTTCTCGATGATCGCGGCATTCGTCATCAACCCGGGGCTGGCGGGCGTGTTTCTGATTCCGCTGGTGCTGCTGGGCGTTGTGCTGGGGCTGATTATCAAGCGCGCGACGCACCTGTTCGATCAGGTGTTCAAGAAGTACGACGACCTGAACGCCTCCGTGCAGGAGAACGTCTCCGGTATCCGCGTCGTCAAAGCGTTTGTGCGCGAGGACTTCGAGGACAAGAAGTTCGGCAAAGCGGCGACGAACGTCTACAACCTGTTCGTCAAGGCGGAACGCATCATCGCTTTCAACAGCCCCGTCATGATGCTGACCATCTACGGCTCGGTGATGGCGCTGAGCTGGCTGGGCGCGTCGCTGGTCACGGGCGGTTCGCTTGATGTGGGCGACCTGACCGCCATGTTCACCTACGTCATGAACATGCTGATGAACCTGATGATGCTGTCGATGATTTTCGTCATGCTAACCATGTCCGCAGCGTCTGCCCGGCGTATCGTGGAAGTGCTGAACGAGGAGCCTTCGCTGTCGAACCCCGAACAGCCGCTGGAAACGGTCAAGGACGGTTCTATCGACTTCAACCACGTCATGTTCAAGTACCATGCTGACGGCCATGGCGACCCCATCCTGAACGATGTTGATTTGCACATCAAGTCCGGCGAGACGGTGGGCATCATCGGCGGCACGGGCTGCGGCAAATCGACGCTCGTCAGCCTGATTTCCCGCCTGTACGACGCAACCGAAGGCTCGGTGGAAGTCGGCGGCGTGGACGTGCGCAAGTACGACATGGAAGCCCTGCGCAATCAGGTCGCTGTGGTGCTGCAGAAGAACGTGCTGTTCTCCGGCTCGATTCTGGAAAACCTGCGCTGGGGCAATGAAAACGCCACGCTGGAGGAATGCAAAGAAGTCTGCGCACAGGCTTGTGCGGACGAGTTCATCGACCGGATGCCCGACGGGTACGACACGCACATCGAGCAGGGCGGCACGAACGTCTCCGGCGGACAGAAGCAGCGCCTTTGCATCGCCCGCGCATTGCTCAAAAAGCCGCGTGTGCTGATTCTGGACGACTCCACCTCCGCCGTTGACACCGCGACGGACGCCAAAATTCGCCGCGCGTTTGCCCAGCGCATCCCCGGCACGACGAAAATCATCATTGCGCAGCGCATTTCCTCCGTGCAGGACGCTGACCGCATTATCGTGATGGACAACGGCCGCGTGGAAGCATTCGACACGCATGAAAACCTGCTGAAGAAGTCCGACCTGTACCGCGAGATTTATGAGACGCAGACGTCCGGCGGCGGCGACTTCGACAGCCCCGACCAGATGAAGGGTGGTGACGCGCAATGATGGGAGGCCCTCGCCGCAGAGGCGCTCCGATGCCCCGCATGTCCATCAAGGGGCAGGGACACATCCTCAAGCGCCTGATGAAAATCGTTTTTGAAAACTATCTGTGGCAGTTCATTGCCGTCATCGTCTGCATTGTGGTGACGGCGTATGCAACCATTCAGTCCAGCACGTTCACGCGGGATCTGGTGGATGTGTACATCGCCGGCATTCAAAAAGGCACCAAGACCATGGGCGATTTGGCGAATGCCATGATTCCGCTGGGCTGCATCCTCGCGCTGGGCGTTGCCGCCAGTTACATCCGCCAGCGCCTGATGGTCAGCGTCGGCCAGGGCACGATGCTCAAAATCCGCACGGACTTGTTCACGCACATGGAGTCCCTGCCGATCCGCTACTTTGACACGCACTCGCACGGCGACATCATGTCCATCTACACCAACGACGTGGACACCCTGCGCCAGCTCATCAGCCAGAGCATCCCGGAGATCATCAACAGCGCGATTTCCGTCGTCATGGTGTTCTTCGCCATGCTGAACAATTCGTGGATTATGACGATTCTCTCGCTCATCCTGCTGACGTTCCAGATGCTGGCGTCCGCCAAACTCGCGAAACTGTCCGGCAAGCACTTTGTCGCGCAGCAGGCGAATTTGGGCCGCGTCAACGGCTTCATTGAGGAAATGATGACCGGGCAGAAAGTCGTCAAGGTGTTCTGCCACGAGGAAAAGGCGATTGAGCAGTTTGACGAGCTGAACGAGCAGCTGCGCACATCAGCCCACGAAGCGAACCGCTGGGCGAACACCCTTGGCCCTATCAACAACAACTTGGGACACATCTCCTACGTTATCTGCGCGATGGTGGGTTCGGCGCTGTCCATCGCAACGGGCGGCACGCTGATGTCCACGGGACGTCTGGTGGCGTTTCTGACGCTGAACCGCAACTTCTCCCAGCCGATTTCGCAGATTACCCAGCAGCTCAACTCCATCATCATGGCGCTGGCGGGCGCTGAGCGCGTGTTCAACCTGCTGGATGAAGCGCCGGAAGCCGACAATGGCTATGTGGAGCTGGTGAACGCGAAGGAAGCGCCCGACGGCACGATTACCGAGACGACCGAGCGCACCGGGCTGTGGGCATGGAAGCATCCGCACACGGCGGACGGCAGCGTCAGCTATCGCAAGCTGTCCGGCGGCGTGACGTTTGATCACGTTGATTTCGGCTACACGCCCGAAAAGACGGTGCTGCACGACATCACCATGTACGCCATGCCAGGACAGAAGATTGCCTTCGTCGGCGGCACGGGCGCGGGCAAAACCACCATCACGAACCTGATTAACCGCTTCTACGACATTCAGGACGGCAAAATCCGCTACGACGACATCAACATCAACAAGATTCGCAAGGCGGATTTGCGCCGCAGCCTCGGCATGGTGCTGCAGGACACGCACCTGTTCACCGGCACGGTGCTGGACAACATCCGCTACGGCCGCTTGGACGCGACGGACGCGGCGTGCATGGAAGCCGCGAAGCTCGCCAACGCGGACGAGTTCATCCGCAAGCTGCCCGACGGCTACAATACGATGCTGACGGGCGACGGCGCGAACCTCTCGCAGGGGCAGCGGCAATTGCTGTCCATCGCCCGCGCCGCGGTTGCCGATCCGCCCGCGCTGATTCTGGACGAAGCGACATCCTCCATCGACACGCGCACCGAAACGCTGGTGCAGCGCGGCATGGGCGCCCTGATGAAGGGGCGCACGACGTTCGTGATTGCGCACCGCCTGTCCACGGTCAAGAACAGCGACTGCATCATGGTCTTGGAGCAGGGCCGCATCATCGAGCGCGGCACGCATGACCAGCTGATTGCGCAGAAGGGCCGGTACTACACGCTGTACACCGGGAATGCGATTGGGGAATAATTGAGGATATAGAAAGCGCGCCTGCTTCCGAATGAAAGGGAGCAGGCGCGTAATTTATATAGGGATGTTATTCAACGCCGCCGTAGAGGTACGCTCTCGCCGTCTCGTCGCCCGTGTGGCAGAGGTACAGCCCGCCGTGCGTCTGGATGAGGTAGAAGCCGCGCCAGTAGAAGCCGCACATGGTGTCCTCGGCGAAGAAAGGCAGCTTGTCAATGCCGCGCGGTTCGCTGAACTGGCTGTTTTCCTCGTCGTACTCCATGACCCACACCGTATTGTCATGCACGAAGTACATCGCCGTGTTGTCCTTGTTGGGGGCATAGGCATAGTAGGCATCGTGCGTCACATAGTCGCCCAGCGTGATATCATAATCCTGAATCGGCTGGAGGGTCAGCGTATTGACCCAATTATGCACGGCCTTCGTCGCTTCGCCAGATGACAAGTCCACCGTCGTCAGCACCTTGCCGTCGTACAGCGTGCGCTCATACTTCGAGCTTGTGCCGCTCCATTGGAAAATGCCGGGCATGTCCGTCAGAAGGTGACTGTTTTCGTCGTCCTCCAGCGCAAATTCCATCATTTCGCCCTTGCCCGTATCCAAATCAAACCAGACAATCTGGTATTCGTCCGTCTTGTCCTTCGCGATGACGTACAGCCCGTATTGCGCGTCGTACACCGCCTGTTCGACCGTCACGTCGTACAAATCCTTCGCAATCGGGAACTTCTTCCACCCCATCTGCGGCACGGTGCTGTAATCGAGTTCCGTGACCATCTGCATCCGCACCATCGTGTCATCCGTCGGGGGAACAAAGCTGTACAGCCGCCCTTCGTTCGCGCTGAACAGCACCAGTTCCGCGCCGCCGGACAGGAGCATCACCTGCCCGTAATAGCCGCTCTGTTTCAGCGCTTCCGACCAGATGATGTCTTCCAGATTGCAGACGACTTCCGGCTCATATTCGGGGTCATCGACGCGCAGCAGCTGACTGCCGCTGATGAAGAAGAGTTCGTCTTCAAACGGCAGTGCGCTGGTCACGTCCGTGCGGTAGCGGCTGCCGATGCCGTGCGTCCAGTCCATGGCGTGGTCGGTGGATTCGGCAAACACGGGCATCACGCCCAGCGTCAGCACCAGCAGGAGGGAGAGGAAGGCAGCTCGGAGGGTGTGTTTCATGGGGATGCTCCTTTCGTGGGGCGATTGATTATTTTGTGGTTTGAGGAACACGGGACATGTCGCAGACGTACACGTCGCCATCAAAGTTCACAAAGTAGTAATTTTCTTTCCAGAAGAAACCAAATTCAGCTTTATAGGCATCCATTGGAATGCGGTCAAAGCCACGCGCAGGCGACTTTCCATCCGTATACCATGCAACATCATCATGAAGGAAGAAAATGCGGCGATTTTCTGCGTCCCACGCAAAGGCTTTGCAAGTCGGATTATAGGAATACGCACCATAATCCAAGTCATATTCTATCTGATTTTCAATTTTTGTGTCGGCAATTTTCAGAACCGCTTGCCCTACTTTTTTGTTATCCGTGTCATAAATCGCCAATGCTCTATTATCCACAGAAGGCATCAGCTGCTCCTTCGTCCATTCTTGCTTGATTTGAAAAACCAATAGCGTCGAAGCCCATTCCGGGTTTTCCTGCCATGAGACAACTTCCATAATATTATCTTCATTGTATGCTAAGATTTCTCCGCGTCCCGTATCCAGTGAAAAGCAAATCAGACTATGAATCAGTTTGGTAGACGCGCCGTTCCAGCCAGATGCCAGCATATAAATTTTATCTTGAAGTTTTACGATTCTTTGCCCCATGTTGGTTAAGTAGAAAGCCCCATCGTAAATCGCTTCCCATTGCAATTCCGGCAACGACGAGTAGTTCAGCGTCGCATACAATTCCGTCAGCACTTCGCCATCCTGAAACTCCAGTCGGTAAATGCGCTGCAAGAAGTTCACCAGAATATACATTGCTTCGCCATCCGTGAAAAGCTGGTAGTTATGGTATGAGCAATATATAGAATCCGGATACACGTTTTCTGCCACTAAGTTTTTCAGTTCATACACCGTTTCCGGCGTAGATTCCGGGTCGTGGCATTTCAGCAGCAAGTCGCCGTACACAAAATACAGTTCATCCTTGAACACCTGCAACGAAGTCACTTTCGCGGGCTGCCCCAGTATCAGCTTCTCTTCGTACACATCCCCCCACTTCCAAAACTCCTCCGCCGCGAGCGCGCTTCCGGCGTTCAGCAGCGTCAGCAGAATCAGCAGCAGGGCGGTCAGGCGTTTCCATCGGGTCGTCATCGTGTTTCGCTCCTTCCGTGTCTCGTCCAGTTGCGTCCGAACCATCTTTCGGGCGCTTTCACTGATTAAGACGCTGCAAAGGGGCAAAACGGGACATCATTCCGCAAAAATTTTTTTCACACTCTGCGCCACCAGCACCGCTTCGTCCGCCGGCAGCCCGATGCTCGTCACGCGCAGCATCCGCTTCCCTTCC
>UMCG01037818.1_pt1 | contig 24127 bp, 22 predicted proteins | sample 1964181 | NCBI WGS metagenome assembly UMCG01 (sample SAMEA4835963, study PRJEB28245) | human gut metagenome | biome: gut microbiome; material: fecal sample | place: Denmark | collected 2008 | reverse complement strand
GGCTAGTGCAAACCACCGGCACGGCCGGTGGTTATGATTTACAGCATGACGATCTCAACGACGGTCAAGGTCCCGTCCTCGATGGTGAAGCGCACGTCCCTGCCGCAGAAATTGAAGCCGTAGCGCCGCGTGGGGTCGTGCTGATAGCCGGGGATCGGCCCGCAGGCGAGCGCCTGACGCAGCCCCTCACGCTTTTCAGGCGGGATCTGCGCCTCCAGCTCCGGCGGAAAAACGACGCGCAGCGGCTCGGCATGGCGCTTTCCCTCGAAGCCGTCGATCGCGTCGGGGTGCGCATCGGCGTAGGGAAGGTAGGGCTTGATGTCAAAGATCGGCGTTCCGTCCACAAGATCGGCGCCTGCCACATGCAGGATGGGGCCGTCTTTTGTTTGCAGCTCCACGCCGGTCAGGCGGACGCTCGACAGACCGATGGAATTCGGCCGGAAGGGTGAGCGCGTGGCGAACACGCCGACGCGCGTTTTGCCTCCGAGCTTCGGCGGCAGCACGGTGGGCGACCAGCCCTCGCGCAGGGCGCGGTCAAACTGCCAGATGAGCCAGATGTGCGAAAAATCCTCGATCCCGCGCAGCGCGTCAGGATTGCGGAACTCCGGCTCGAACACGATGGTCGATTCCAGCGCGCTTGCAAGGCCGCTCTGACGCGGAACGCCGAATTTGGTGGGAAAATCTGTGTGGATGCGTGCAATGATCTGCATAGGAACGCTCCTTTTATAAAATGCCGCTTTGCCCTTTACAAATCGGGCAAAGGTGGGTAAAATATATTGAATTTGAAAGAAATGAGGTGTCGTCATGTACGATGAGCTGACGGCTGTGGATATCCGAAAAATGCAGGAGGAGGTCGATTACCGGCGTCTGGAGCTGCGTCCGAAGCTGCTGGAGGACGTAAAGACGGCGCGGGAATTCGGCGACCTGAGTGAAAACTTTGAATATAAGGCTGCCAAGCGCGAAAAAAACCGGAACGACAGCCGCATCCGGTATCTTGAGCGGATGATCAAGACGGCGAAGGTCATCGACGCCGCCTCCAAATCGGACGAGATCGGCCTTTTCGACAAGGTGACGATCTACATCGAGGAGGACGAGGAGGAGCAGGTGATCGAGCTTGTCACCACGCTCCGCCAGAACGCGCTCAAGGGGCTCATCAGCAAGGAATCTCCCGTCGGCAAGGCGGTCATGGGCCGCAGAGCGGGCGAGCGCGTGCTGGTCGAGGTCAGCCCGGACTACAGCTATTACATTCAGGTCCGCAAGGTCGAAAAGGGCGCGGACGACGAATCGCTGCCCATCAGCACCTACTGAACATCAAACAGACATCGCGAGGACATTATGGACACATTTCTGCACATACTTGAAATGATCGGAACGGTTGCGTTTGCCGTCAGCGGCGCGATGACCGGCATCCGAAAGCATCTGGATATTTTCGGCGTCACCTTCCTCGGCATCGTGACGGCGGTCGGAGGCGGCATTGTGCGCGACGTGATGATCGGCATCACGCCGCCGGGCTGCTTCCGGAATCCGATTTATCTGGAGGTCGCCGCGGTGACGGCGCTGCTGTTCTTTATGCCGTTCATCCGCCATCCGCTGCTGCGGCGGCAGACGCAGTTTGACCGGATGCTGCTCACGATGGACTCCCTGGGACTGGCTGTTTTCACGGTCACGGGCGTCCTGACGGGGCTGGATAAAAATCCGGATGCAAGCAAGATGCTCCTGATGACGGTCGGACTGCTGACCGCGACGGGCGGCGGTGTTCTGCGCGACGTGATGACGGGCGATACGCCGCTGATCTTCGTCAAGCATATCTACGCCTCTGCATCGCTGGCGGGTGCGCTGCTGTTCGTCATTCTGGACGCGTTTGGACTGTCCGCCATGCTCACCGGCATTCTGGCGGCGGCAACCGTGTTTCTCATTCGTTGTCTTGCTGCGCACTTCCGCTGGAATTTCCCGAAGGCGGCGGATTAAGAGGCCGCGGCGAGATACCGAAGCAGCAGAAAAAGCTGCGCCGCGAGCAGAAGCGGCACGGTGAGATAAAATTTCGGCTTGCGCGTTTTGTGGTGAAACAGCGCCATGCCGAGCAATACCCCGACACTTCCTCCCGAAAGCGCCGTGCCAAGCAGCACCGCTTCCGGGATCCTTCTTTTATGGAGCTTTGCAAACTGCTTGTCCAGACACATAAACAGCAGGGCAAGCGCATTGATTAAGAGCAGGTAGAAATACATGACAGGTTCCTTTGGAGGTGTTTGAAATGCGGTGGAGGATCGGATTTCTGCTGGCGGCGCTGGCGCTGCTGCTTTCCGGCTGTGCGGCGGAGTACGCATGGGAGACCGTGGAGGACGTGCTCCCGGAGACAGTACAGGCCAGCGCGCCCGCGTACCGCCTGATGCTCGGCGTTGCGGAGGATGTGCTGGCGCCGGTTTTCTCGGACGACGGCATGACAGCCGTTTATGAGCAGAAAAACGGCGATTATGAGATCACGGCACAGACGCTGCCCGCCATGGATAAGGACTGCCTCGTGCGGCGGCTGAGCGGTTTTTCTCCGGAGCAGATCGCCGTTGTGCAGACGCAGCGCTTCGGTATGCCGGAATACCAGTTCGCGTGGTATGCCTCCGGCGAGGAGGGCGGGCGACTTTGCCGCGCCGATGTTCTTTGCGACGGCACGTGGTGCTATGCGGTGACGTTCAGCGTGAAGGAAGACTGCAGTGCAGCGTATGACGCGGCGGCAGAGCAGGTGTTTGCAAACCTCGGCCTGAACGCAGACGCGGACTTTTGAGAGCTGCTTACACACAGCCATTTTACCACAGACAATGCGGCAGGGCAAGCCGTCTGCGGCGGCTTGCCTCAAAACACGAAAAATGCGCAGAAGCGGAAAAAAGACGATGCAAAGACTTGACAAAACGTGCCGGAGATACTATAATCATTCATGCTGTTTGAGTCATGCGCTCCGCAGAATGCGGTTTGGCGACCGGGACAGCAGAAGTTCATAATGGGCCTGTAGCTCAGCTGGGAGCGCAAGCGGTGCGGTTTTAGCTATCGTGTTGTGTCTCATGCGAGAGCCACGTGGTTCACCCTCAAAAAGTTCATAAAAATGGGCCTGTAGCTCAGCTGGGAGAGCGAACGGTTCAATTCTATGCCCCCAAATTTGGGGATGTAGCGCAAGCGTCCGGCAGATGGTTCGCATCTATGCCGCCAAAAAAGTCAATAAGGGCCTGTAGCTCAGCTGGGAGAGCGAACGGTTCAAATCTATGCCCCCGAATTTTTGGGGATGTAGCGCAAACGTCCGGCGGATGGTTCGCATCTATGCCGACAAAAAAGTGAATAAGGGCCTGTAGCTCAGCTGGGAGAGCGTTCGGTTCGCATCCGAGAGGTCGAGAGTTCGAGTCTCTTCAGGTCCACCAAAATGTTCGGAATTTTCTTGTTTTCACAGAAGATTCCGAACTTTTTATATATCTTCAAAATTAGGCACTCTCAACACCTGTAATTTTCCCGCCGTTCGGTTCGCATACCACAGAAAGCCTTTGAAATTCGTCGAAAGAAATGCGAAATTCGATTTCAAGATGATAGTCCCGCGAGACATAGACGGCTTTAATGAGCTGCGACACGATCATTTTCTTTGCTTCAAAGGAGCAGCTATCATACAGATCCGCCCAGCTTTCCAGCTTTTCAAATTCGGCCTGCTCCTGCGCGGCGCTTTCGAGTTGACGTTCCATGTCGGCTTTTTGTGCTTCAACCTCCTGTGAAAGCTCTGCGATTTCTTCTTTGCATTTAGCAACAAGGCTGTTCAGCAGGTCAACATCCAGACGGCTTTTACCGCGAATGACGTTGATTGTTTCGGCCTCATAGTCGGAAAGCTCCCTTTGCTTTTCCTCCAGCCGCATGGCAGACATTTTGTAGCGGCTTCTGGCAAACGCTGTGGCCTTTTCGTGCTGCTCGGCTATCAGACTATCCTTGGCAGAAACGCGGATTCTGGAGAGCTGATAGCGTACCAGAGCGTCCACAATTTCATCCAGCTTGATAACGCCGTAGCCGGATTGACCGTCGCAGAGGTCGGGATGCCGGGCCTTAAAATGGCATTGATAACGGCTTTTGACCTGATTGCGCACGGTTCCATCTTTACGGATATACTTCTTGCCGGAGGTCGTCAGCGTCAGCCGGTTTTTGCAATGCCCGCAGAAGATGTTCCCTACCAACAGAGAACTGCCGCGCAGATTCAGCGGCGTATCCGCATGGTGCGTTGTACGTTTTTCCATTAACTCCTGCGCTCGTTGAAAGGTCGCTTCGTCCACGATCTGAAGCTCTGGAATGATTTCTGATTCCGCGTTTCCATTTGAAATCACGCCCATGTATAGCTTGTTCTTTATCATACGGACGATTGTTGTATTCGGAATCATGGAACCATCTGCGCGGCGAATCCCATTTTCCAAAAGGTAGTGGGAAATCCGCTGTGCGCCGTAGCCTTCGTTGACGTATTTATAGAAGATGAAACGCACGATTTCTGCGGCGTCCTCATCAATTACAAAATCGTTGACCTCTTGATTCTTCTTATTGATCCGTCCCTGTTTCTGGAGTTTGTAGCCAAAAGGCACAATACCGCCGGTGAAGCAGCCGTCCTTCGTAAGCTGTGCCATGCGGGTTTTTACACGCACGGAGGTTTTGATGCTCTCGCCGGATGCCTGCCAGTAACGGATATAGTTAAGCAGCTTGTCAACATGATTGTCGAACCGCTGCTGCCCCTCTACGGCGCTCCAAACTTCAACGCCATTACGGACAAACCACTCTACGACAAAGGGCGTTTCGTCATCTCTGCGGCCGAGACGGTCAAACATATAGACAAGCAAAATATCGAAACTCCCGGCAACGGCTTCCTGCTGCAATTCCTGCATGGCGTCACGCTCTTTTGCAGATTTCTTGAAGCCGGACACGCCTTTCTCGTAAAACTCATTTTGTAAAACCCAGTCAGGGTGTGACGCGATGAACTCCCGGCAGAATTGCCGCTGCATGGGAATATCATCTTTTTCAACCTGACCGATTGTAGATACACGATACAAACAATTTACTCGTTTCTTTTGTTCCATAACATACACTCCATTCCGAGAAAAAAGTGTGTATGTCCTTGTTCGCTATTTGATTTTCAAGGTACATTTTATAGTATAATTATAGCACACTTCAGATATTTTATCAAGTTTTGTGCCTGTTATTATAAAATCCATAGGAGAAAACCGAACGTTTCAGCGTTTCTGTAATATGCGGATTGTCTTGCTCCGCATACTTTACAGAGATTGCGACACCGCAAAAAGATAGGGTTTCTTCCTGCTTTTTGGGCTTGGGTTCTGCGGTCTGTTTGTCCATGGAAAACCTCCAGAATGAAAAACTATTGTTTTTCTCATAGGTCAAACAGACGGCAGCGGCAAACTGCTCCATAGGCTGTTACCTCCCTCCATGCTTATGGCGGGGCGTTCCATTCTGTGACGTATGGCTAACGCAAGTATCATTGTCCTTTGTATGCGGTCGTCGCACGATTCAGCTATGAATCGCTCTCAGTGTAGGCGTTTATCGCTCCGCACGGAATCGGTATCACCTCCTATTCCGCGCATCCCCGCGCACCCATTGGCTCGCACATACAAAACGTATCTGTTGACCCTATTCAGTTGTCAAGCGGGATTGTCAGCCCGCAAAAGCGTATTCATAACAATGCGCTTTTCCAGAATGGCAATCGAGTACATTGCTGCGGACGGCTGCCCCGCAGACTGGACAGACCTGCCCGTCTTACGAAAACGCCATGCCGCATAATCACATAGGTTTCAGATTGCGAACAAATTACGTCTCACCGTGGGACGTATTTCGACAGATTAGGACTCAAATAATGCTCAACACAGTTACCCATTCCGGTCTGCCCAAAGCTTTGCTGAAATCAATGAAATCAGTTCCTTTGCAGTGGGTGGGTCCTCAATCCAGTATGCACGCAGCTCCCGCCTGCGACCGTTTTGCCAAATGTCTTTGGCTGCGCGGTTTAACGCCCGCGAAACTGCTTCGTTGGTGCGCTTTCCTGTCCGCTTGCGGACTTCATTGCAGATGAAGTGCATTTTCGGCATATTTGGTTGATGATCGATTGCAACGTCAATCGCATGACATAAAATGCAGTAACATTCTTTTCCGCGTGTCTCGACGATGGAGTATATAGCGTTCTGAACATCTTTCATATTATACATTCCTTTCCCGTTCGAGCTGATATAAGCATAATACATTTTTACATACTTTTCAGGATTTTTGACAAACTTTGACCTACTTAGACAAACTTTGACGAACAAAAGTAAAGCAGAGAGCAAACTGTTCCGATTATACCTTCCATCCTATGATCTGCGCTGATTATATGGTTAGATAAAAAGAAAAGGCTTCAAAATACAATGGGAAGTCATTTTGAAGCCGTTGCCTGAAGATGAAAATACCCGGCTGCATAATTTATGCAACCGGGTTCTTTTAGAAGATTGGCAAATGTACTTTACACACCACAAGGTGTGGAAAATCACGTGTTGGGATATTTTGGACTCCTATCCGCTTCTGTTTTGCTGTCCAACTCGTTGTGCTGCATGGGACGCATCGGCTGATAGGCAAGTCCAAAGCAATCGGGCGGCCATTTTTTCATATCGCGACGGATCATATCCTTCGCAAGCGTTTTTGCAAGATGCTTCATTTTCTTGTTTTCCATTGTCTACATATCTCCTTTTTCAAATTTCTGTTTTCCGTGTGCCACTATCAGTAAAAAGGCCGTAAAGCCGAGTCCGAGTACAATTCCGCTGGCAAACGCATAGAACTTTGTACTCAGGCTCAAAATCAGTGCCATATCTAATATCAGCACGGTTAACCTTGCCATATGTCTGGACGCTGCCAGTTCTTCCTTCGTCATGTGAAGGTTTGGATGATTGTAAGGGGCAAGCCAAAAAATTGTGATGGTCGATAGAGCCAAAATCCAAAGGCTTGTAGCGCTTTTCAAATACGGCAATATCAGCAAAAACAGCACACATTCGCTGCAAACAGAAAACAGCAGACAGCCTGCAGAAGTTTTTGCGTGGTAGCCATTTGCACGGGTCCGAAGCAGGAAAAAGCTCAAATAAAATGCAAGCGACGTAGAGAATGAGGAAAGCAGCCATCCCAGAGGGAATAAAAAGCAGATTGTAATCAGCTTTTCACTGCGCTGCACAAGCCCATAAGAGAACCACTCCGCATCGTTCGATGATATGATATCCTTTCGGACACAGTATTCTGTAATTCGCGCAATCATGTCCATTTGCATCATCACCTTACACGTTCGATTATATTGCCTTCGCGGTCCGTTTCAACGATTCCGACACCAAAGCAGGTTTTTGCGGCACGAAAAGGGAATTTTGTTCGGATAACAAAACGCTGGCTCGGAGAAGATGCCTTTGCACTTCTCCAAGCCAGCATACGGCTGTTGGTTATTATTTGGTTATTATCTTATTTGCCGGGGATTTCCGTTGTGAACTGAAACCAGCCGTCTTCGTAATTGTATGCATACTCCGCATGAAGAGCGTCCAGGATACGGCATACACTGGGAAGCCCATAGCCGTGTTCGCTTGCAGATACTTTTGTTGTGGCAATGCCGTGTTCTGTAATGCGGACCGGAAGGCTGGTATTCCGGATGGAAAGAAAGAAACCGTCGTTTTCCAGTATGGTGCATCGGATCAGGCGTTCCGCATCTACACGCCGGCACGCTTCAATCGCGTTGTCCAGCAAGTTCGACAGCAGAACGACCAGCTCGCTTGCGGATAACTGGATGCTGGAAAGATCGTTGATGCAAAACTGCATTTCGATCTGTGATTCAACTGCCGTCTGATATTTCTGATTCAGAATGGCATCGATAATCGGATGATGTGTATTCACAATCAAAATTCGGCTCGTTTGCGCTTGATTCAACTCCTGAACGTATTTCGCTGCAGCTTCATAGGCTTTCTGCGAGAGCAAGTCAGAGATGGTACATAGATGATTCTGAAAGTCGTGTGTGCTTTGGCGCTGCTGTCGATATGCCTTGTCTAAAGCAAGAATACTGGCGGTCTGAATCTCCATTTGCTGAGAAAGTATATTGATTTGCTGTTTTACTTCCGTATCACGCTCAATCAGCGAAATAACATAGACAATTGCCACATTGGCAATGCCGAGAAAGATACAGAAAAATGCCACCGGTTGCGTAAGATCCCGTTGGTCTCTACAAATCAGGAATAACGCCATCAGCATAAAAAGGCTCGTCAATGGGAAAAGGCTGACAAGCAGCATCCATTTAGGGCGTAATGGATGAATCCTGTGAAACGGATGCAACCGCGTGACAAGCCACGCCAGAAAAACGGACAGAATTTTTCCAGCCGTCACTAGCACAGTATACATTCCTTTTCTCCAAACCAGTTCGTCTAGACTGACTCCTAAAACAGTTGACGCACAAAAAAGAACAATTGCGTCCATTGCTGCTATCATGATATAGTCCAGCAGGCCGATGAAGATGCGCTGCTCCAAACGCCCCTTAAATAAAAAGACAATCAGGCAAAGGCCAAAGGTAAGCGCACACAGTCTGCGCATAAGCGCCGGTAATGTAAGACTTTGATTTAATAAAGACAGAATACAGATACTCAGTGCAGTGAGAAGCGTTCGCTTGCTATTGTGCCGATACGGTAAGAAAGCTGAGGCAAACAGGAAAAAGGCCATGCATTCCAGTGCGAGCCACAGCGTACTAATTATGTATTCCATGTCTGTGCACCTTTCCACAGCAGGTATGCCCGTTTGATCTCCTTATAGTTTTTTTCACTGACGGGCAATTTCAAGCCGTTTTCAATGACAACCTCATTGCATTGGAGCTTCTTGATATGGCGCATATTTACCAGATAACTCTTCTGGATACGCAAAAAACCAAGCGGCTGGAGTTTTTCTTCAAAGCTCTGCAAGGATGAATAGCAGCTGTACTGCTCAAAATTTCCGCAGAGCATATAGACATGTACCGTGTGTTTTTCAGATTCAAGGTAAAGAATATCATCGACAGCCAAATTGATGATCTCGCCGTTATTCTGAATGGAAACGACCTCGCGCTTGGTTGTAAAATGCTCTACAGCCTGAGAGAAATAGAGTTCCAGTTTTGTATCTACATCTGTTTTCAGAAGATATCGGAACGCACGCAGTTCATATCCTTCAGGAGCATATTCAACATAGCTTGTGACAAAGATGATGATTGTGTCATTCCTCTTCTGCCGAATCCGCCGGGCCAGATCGATACCGGCTCCTCTACGATTACCAAAATCAATATCCAAAAAAGCAAGATCATAGGACTGTAGGATAAAGCTGCTTATATCGTCACGTGTATACGATCCAATTTGGATGTTGAGCTGTTTCCGGGCGGCATATTGTTTGAGATGAGACTCCATCCTTGATAAGAAATTTTGGTTGTCATCGGCAAGTAAAATCCTAAGCATATGGGTTCCTCTTTGCGGCTTTCCAAAGACGTCTATTTTTTGAAATGCTGAATTCATAATATCGTTTGCAGTCATCGAATCAACCCTCCAACATTTAAATTCTCGTGTAATTGTATTTATTATATCACGAAATACATAAATACTGAACAGCATTGCAGTAAACTAAAGAAAACTGCATGGTGGGGAGTATCAATGTACGATTTTGGCTTGCGGCTAAAGGAATTACGGAAATCAAGAGGTTTGACACAAAGAATGCTTGCCGAACGCATAAACAAGAGTGTTTCGGCTGTGAGCAGTTATGAGTCGAATGCGCAATTACCTCCGCTTGATGTGTCAAAGAGCATTGCGCTGGCGTTAGGGATCTCAATTGATTATCTGGTCGGAAATGAGGAAACACCTGCCTATACAGCGAAGAATTTGACAGAATATCAAACGGAACTGTTAGATGAACTAATTTCAGAGTTTCACAGCCCCACGAACCAGTCTCCACAGCTATCTGAACAGCAGCTTGATATACTGCGAAAGCTGATTGCAATATTCACAGAGATTAGCTGATATATGATCTTATCGCTTATCTTCAAAATCCTCCGCAAGGCTAAGCCTTGCGGAGGATTTTTCTGCCTTACTGACATTGATAACCCTGCTTTCGTGCCGAAAAAACCATCATTCGTGCGCGATTTGTTGAATCATATTTGGATTTCCATATAATTTAGAATTAGAAAATGAAATTGAACGGAGATGATATAAATTGGAAAGCGACGCTGGCATTGGAGATGTGTACAGTCAATTATTCAGAATTAAACTAAAGCATGGGCACTATTGCTTTATAATAAAATTGCCGTCATGCTTTTCAAAGAATAAGTCAAATTGTAGAATTGATTTGTAATTTCACAAAAAGTGCATTTGTAAGAACTTACAAAGGAAAAATAACTGATACACGTTAAACAGCCTGTGAGCTATAGAAGTTCAAAGCACGCCGGGGTGGACTCCGAACAGAAGCTCTGCATAAAATGCGTATTTCAAGCAAGTAACTGGTACGTATTTATATATTTTCGACGAGGTGAATCAAATGAAAAAAACTATGATGCTTCTGCTGTGTTTGCTCATTGTTGTTTCGCTGTTTGCTACTACTGCGCTTGCCGCAGCAATTACCCCTAGAGGCAGCGCAGGTGCAACATGGACAAACAAAACAATTCGCCAGACATCTGCTGTTATCGCAGAGGGAGAGAAATCCGACACCGAAAAAGCAGATGTTTACATCACTAAAACTGACTACCCATATAGTACAACAGGCATGGCGGTCAGAATCTATGATAAGACGGACCGAGCAGAAGCGGCTTCGTGGACGACCTATTACTACTGGGCAAGCACTTCAACCCATCAGTATACAAATGTCGCCTATAATTCCGGGAGAGCAATCAGCGGGCACACTTATATACTCAATCTGAAAATTCCTGCTTCGTCCAGCATTACAGCGCTTGAGTGTTCTGGTGTTTTTTATCCCTAATTAACAAGGATACAACGATGTCAGCAACTGGAAGTGCTTACTCCGGAGTAGGCAAAAGCAGAACAACCTAAAATCTCGGATTTGAATAAGGCAGGAGGTGTCCCCAGTGCAGAGTTGACGAGATATCAAACAATGCTGTAGAAAACCCAGTAATAAGTTCTACAAGCATTTGTTTGAAATGAGATCAGCCACCAAGTTTATACATCCAACACAGTTTTGCTTAAAGGAGGAAAATTCTATGAAGTTGCTTAAAAAGAGCGTCACCATGCTATGTATTATCGCCTTGGTATGCTCCCTTGCTGCCACATGTTTTGCTGCCGATATTGGCGACACCTATCCCCCCATGCAGTTATTTGCTGCAAATACAGATTACTTAACGCTTGCGAACGTAAGAGTTCGGTCAGGCCCTGGAACTAACTATGCAATTGTTACAGATTTGGTCAAAGGGACAACCGTTACTGGTGACGGCGCAAGTGGCGATTGGATTCACATCACATATGATGAAAATGTAAGTGGGTATATTCGTCGGGATTTACTCTGTGTTAAAACAAGATGCTATGTAACAACAGCTGAAAACGGTCTGAATATGAGAAGTACTGCTAGCACTTCGGGAACCATTTTAGGAACTATTCCTTATAATACGTTTGTCGAGGTTACAGGCCGTAGCAGTGATGGTGCCTGGGCGTATGTTTTAGTTCGCGAAGGAACGTTGGAAGATCGTGGTGGCTGGGTATCTACCACATATCTTCAAAAGTACAACGGCATAATCTAAAAAGTTGTGTGAAAAATTACAAAGTGCTTATCGGCTTTTCTCGTCAGAGATGGATGGAACTCTGTTGTGATAAGCCGATACGCACGGCTAAAATTCAAAACCGGCGCAAAATCATCTCATATCAATGGAGGGATACCGCATGATTCAAAATCGCAAACGATGGCTATTTGCCACATTGTGGTTGCTTCTAATTGGGCTTCTTTTCCTTTCTGGTTGTGACGAATCTGATCGTTCTCCAACAAATACCTCACAAACATCCGTTTCGTCAGTCTACACGGATACGTTGTCATTGAAAGACACAGCATTGATGCCGGATGAAAGCGCAACCACCTATGAAGCGCAGTATACGCCTGTGGAGGATGGAACAATTCTGGCGGTTTCCCAAGATGCCATTTTGATGTGTGAGCAAGATCAGCGATGGTTAGAGTGGAGAGACGAGTGGACGAAGGTGCAGTCAGAGACTGTAGGCGTCCTGTCTTACGATGACAGCATTTATCTGGCCTTAGGATCTGATCCTGTTTCCATTTTACTGCCGGACGGACAAGGCCTGGAACTTCCAAACCAGGCCGGATTCCTCTCCGGTAGTGGAACAGCCTATGTTCATTTTGCCATAGAGGACAAACTGCTATATGTGATAAATGAAACATATCTCTACAGCTATGATGGTCAGGCACTTACTTCCATGGAAGATTCTGTACAATGGCGTGGCATTGGCGCTGTAGACGGCAATGTCTATGCAGTCGGGGCAATTCGCACAGGAGATGTAGAGGATTCGGCGTTGCTGGACTACCTGTTTCTTCTGGACAATACGGCTTGTGTCTGCTTAGGTCGGCTGGAATTGGAGGGGGCGGTACAGAAATTGTGTGGCGGGAAAGCACTGTACCTGATGACAGATCGCGCCCTTTATGCCTGGACAGAGGCGTCCTTTACTTATTTAGGCAGCTTAGTAGACTTGGGTCTTTCTGGTGATTCTATCGTGGATATGACAGAAGCGGAGGACGGACTGCTACTTGCGGAGGCCCAAGGTATTTTTACACTTTTGCCAGGCTCCAACGACGGCGGCAGCAGCACTTTAACGGCTGCGTACATTCCGGATTCCTGGGGCAGCTTCCCTACGGCGATGGCGGCCTTTAACCGAACTCACACCGATATTCAGGTCAAGGCTGTGGCCTATGAGACGGAAGCTGAGTTGAGCTTGTCTCTCACGGTGGGAGAGGTCCCGGATATTATTTGTGTGGGGGATAACCCAGCGTATCTACAGACGTTGGCATCAAAGGACGTGTTGCAACCGCTTGATGACAATTTGGATAATTTATCCCGTCAGGGCAACTATTTTGAAAATATATTCTCGGCTTGTGCGATTGAAGGAAACACCTACTTCTTCTGTCCCACCTATTATTTATACGGTATGCAGGTTCCTCTGTCTCTGACAGGTGGTGCAGCGCAGCTGAACACGCTGGATGATCTGGACCATGCATTTCAATCCTTGGGGGAGGATAGCTACCGCTGGATGCTGAAAGAGGATATGCTGTACAATCTAATTTGCGACGGTTATACTGCATTTATCGACGAGCAAAACGCCACGGCGTTCTTTGAAACAGAGGCGTTTTATGCAGTGCTGGAATTTTGCAATCGTTTCGCCGCAACTCAGCAGGACTTGGTTCTGGACAATGCCAATCAACCGTTTTCCTTTGTAAGGCTATACGACCCATCTGAGCTGATGCGGTTTTCCGTAAAGATGGAGGAAAAGACAGAGTATGGAAGTCGGGTTGGTTATTATCCATTACCACTGAGCAGTTTCAATGGTCTTGGAATTGGAGGCTCGTACTTTGTAGGCCTGTGTGCTGCCAGCCAGCAGCAGGAGGCAGCCTGGGAGGTGCTTCGCTATCTGCTCTCCGATGAGGTACAGGAAAAGGCCTCTGATACCTTTTGCCTGCCTGTGTCCCGAAGCGTCTGTGAGCGCATCTGGAATCAGGTGCTGAACCAGGATAATCCCGATGGCTATAATGAATATTATAGAGGCTTCAGAGCACAATTTGAAACGCTGCTGGAAGGAGCCGATCATCTGAATGTTGCAGCAGCGCCGGCGATCCGTGATATCATTCTGGAAGAGGCAGCGGCGTATTTTGCCGGAGACAAAAGTGCCGAGGCCGTATCAGCCAACATCCAGAACCGGGCTCTCCTCTACCTTGCGGAGCAATCGTAGTTTTTTCATAGGTGTGCATTTCTAATTGTAATTATAAATAATGTCCTTCCAACACTGGTAAGGCCTTGCCGATAAAAAGATATATCTGAGAACGCCAATATGTCCCAAGTTGGGACACATTGGCATTCTCTACAAGAAAACAGGTCCTGTCAGTGACAATGCAGACAGAATCGGTTTCATTTTTGTGGATGGGGTACTGGTTCAAACCCTTTCAATAGCACTTTTGACCCTCTTCTATAGCCTTATTTGCATTGTCCTATCAATAATTCCAATCATTGGCTACATAAGCTTTGATGCTGGCTGGAATCCGGTTATTCTGAAACTAGCAGAAAATGGATATTGCGCTATTCATGGAATCATCTCGATCAGCAGTAGTGTTATATCACTATTTTCTCCAGCAAAGGCCATGTTCGCAGCTTTCGTTTTACAATGGCTTATTGGCACATTTATCGGATTCTTGATTCTCACGGTTGATTCGTACTTTTATAATGAGCCGGAGTAATAGCGGCAAATGTCACTCTGTTTTGGTCATATCAGGTAACAGACTTCGCGTGGCCATATTTTGTATATTTTTCTCCCGTTTCATGGTCAACGTTATCGACATATGTTCCCACGTGTATACAGCAAATCCCTACTGTTTGGCAAGGAATTGCTTTGAGCGTCTTATTAAATGCAATAATGATATTTCTAATGTTACTTGTGAATGAAAGAAAGAACACTGGCAGAATACTTCCAAACAATTTGAAGGAGAAATTACAATGAACAATATCAGAAAAGCGCTTTTTCTTCTTGTGCTTGCCATATCTGTCCTGGCTTTTTCCGGCTGCACAAAGCAAGATGGCATATCGACGTTTACACAGTGTTCCGCGCCAGAGGAAATGGCACTATCTTCCCTGACACTGGACGAGAGATTCATCGACTGCATCGTGCAGGACGATCGGTATGTTTTCCTGCGCAAAGATGGATGGCTGCTTTGGACAGATACGGATGGCGAGAGAACGCAGGAAGTACAGCTTTCTCTTCCTGAAGGCTCACGCGCATACGCGCTTGTATTGACAGATAAAGACTTGTTTGTGTTTGGCGAGGACAGGGATGGTCTCTGGGCAATGACAACCGACGGTGACGTTCGCTTCACATTACCGGATACAAAACTCATTCAGGCAACAGTAGGCAAATCGGGAGAGTTCTTCATTTTAACGGATGGCGCACTTCTACAGGTCGGGGAAGACGGACGTGTGTTTCAAACGATTGACAATACAGTTTTAGAATCTGTCCTCTGGTATCAAAATATGCTCTTTGGTCTTACGCGAGATGAAGTGCGTGACTGCTATGCGCTGTCGGTGATTGACTTCGAGAGAAAAGAGACCTCACAGACTGTACTGACCGGTGTGCCGTTACCATCCGGCACGACCTATGCACAACTCGCGCAGGGAGCAGACGGATCGTTTTACCTTGCTACGGTCTACGCGCTCTATCGCATCGACTACAATGCGCAGACGATTGAAAAAGTTTTTTCATGGCAGGCGCAAAATGTGTCGGAGCCGTATGCGGTGGCAGTTATCAGCGAGAGAGAGATTGCTGTGTGTGCGAAAAAGACGAAGCTGCTTACAGTTGGAAATGACGTGCAGACATCGCGTGTGATACTGAAACTCGCTACGCTGACAACAGATGACGGCAATGACGTTTTGTTGCGTCAATGTGTTCAAATCTACAATGACAGTCACGAGCATGTACAAGTTGTACTGGAAGACTATGCTATGCGCGGTGAAACACGCGAACAAGCGATGCTCACGCTAATTACAGATATTCTTACGCCGGGACATACGCCGGAACTTCTGGATTGTCGGGCATTTTCACGTATACAGTATAACAGCCTTGCCCGTCAAGGGATGTTTATGGATGTATCGGATTTGCTTTCTGATCGGACAGCATTTGTTAACGGCATTGTGGAAGCCTGCACTGTCAATGATGCGGTGTATAGTGTTGTTCCGGCGTATTCGTTTTCATGTTTCTTCGGATGTGAGGATCAGTTTGGCTTGTCGTTTTCGCAAAACGTAGAAGAACTCCTGACCCGAAATGCTGCCTGTATTCCGGATTATCAACCGGCGGATTTCCTGCGGCGTGTGTGCGAAATGACCCTTGATCGTTATATCGACAGCGAAACAGGTGAAACACGTTTTGAACAGGAGGACTTTTTACGGTTGCTTCGTACATGCAAAGCAGTTGTCCAGGCAGAGAATCTGCCGGCGATCCATTATGAACGGATCACAGATGTTGCAAAATGCAGTGCGCTGCAAGCTATGATTACCCGATTTGAGGGAAGTCCATTTGTCTACCTACAGACTGCCTATGAGCAAGGGTTTTCATTCCAGCCCTATGCGCAAATCGCTGCAATGGCTGCATCTGCGTATAGTGATGAAGCGATGGAGTTCCTGCGTTATCTCATATCCAGTGAATACCAGAGCCAAATTGCAGATGCCCTGCCTTTGCGCTATTCTGCGCTGCAGGTGCAAATCGATGCCGCCATGCAAGAGGTTTCCGATCCACTTCAAGAGTGTGCGGCTGAGGATCTGCGTTCTGCTGTTGGGCGCATTTGTCTGCGTGAAAACAATGATGAAGAACTGCTTTCTATTATCTGCGATGAAGCCGAATTCTATTTTGATGGACAGCGATCTGAAACCGAGGCGGCGGCTTTGATTGCAAATCGGGTTGAACTTTATTTGAAAGAACAGGGAACATGATATACCAGACCGACACTGCCCAACCCATGGTACGAAACCGCTATTGAGAATTGCAACATTCGGCAGTCGTATTCGACAAGCAGCACTAGAAAAATACGGCGCTTTGCCATGCTCCGGACAGAAGGCAACAACCGCTGTCCGCTCCTGCTACGTTGTTATCTTTCCCTTGAGCATATAAAGCGTTCCTCTTGCAGCTCTGCGTCGCCTGGACTTTTTATGACCAATATAGCACTCTTCCACACGGCTTTTTCCGGGAAAACCGTACTATTTGGAGAGCACTCTCATGCTGCCCTTTTTGAAAGATACGCTTCTACACCGCTATTTTCAATTCTGGACTGTATTGCTTGATTGTGTGTCTTGTCCTTTGCGTAATAATAGTCCCCTTGGCGTCGTCTCGAGAATTTTGTTTTTTAAGCGTCTACTCTAAGGGAACTATATCACTGCATCCATAGCCTTCACGATTCATTTGCAAAGCAGTCCGGCCTTGCAACGCTTGTGAAGCCTGCCGAGCCGGTGATAACAACGCCATTCGCGCCGCCGCTGCAATGGACGATCAGGAGGTTGCCGTCCGTGTCCCTGCCGCCGACGATACCAACGTGTACGTCTGCCGGGTAAAATACGAGGTCGCCCGGCTGCGCGTCGCTCCATGAGATGTTTATGCAATAGCTGTGTTGCGTAGCAGCTCCGCCGCCGCGCCCCGGATAGTAGCTGCCGTTTGTTGCGTTGTAGAACGTCCAATCGACGAATCCACTGCAATCCAGCCCGAACGGACGTATTGTGCCGGTGGAGCCGCTGCCTGCTGCTGTGACCTCCATCGGCGTTCCCCAACGATCATCCCAGCCGAGCGTCAGAGATTTTCCTCCCCAAAAGTACGACACGCGCCCGACAAGCTGTACTGCCGTTTCCACAACGTTTTTTCGTTCCGGGTCAAGATCATCCGGGAGATTTTCAAGCAACTCGATCGCGTCCTCCTGCGAAATGGTCAGCGAACCCATGGGAATATTCAAGCTGCCGAGATTTTCGAGCAGAATGTCCAGCGCGTCGTTCTGGTATTTGGTAAAGCTGTATTCCATCCGCATTTGTTCGGCGGTTTTGGCTGTGATCGTGATGGTCAGCGCAATCCCCGTGTGGCCGTCGTCCACATCGTCGTCCGGATCACTGTCTGGAACGTCAACGGTCTGCGTTGCCGTTGTGATCTCGCACATATCCCAAAAGACTTGCCGCAGCAGCTCCACACGTTCTTCGTCGAGTGTGAACACGTCTACGCCGTCCCCCGCGCCTGCCGTTTTGGATGCGAACACGGCTACGACCTCGCGCCAATCTGGGGCCTGTCCGACGATCTGAACAGACGCAAAATCGCCGTTTTGCAGGCGTTCCAGCTCAGCATGATATTCACCCTGAATTTCCGCGATGGCGGTTGCCAGCGGAACGGTATCGTCGCTTTCCTGTTCGTCGGCAAAGAGAATACCAAGTGGCGATGCAAGGAACGCGCCCGCGACAATGACGATGGAGAACACGATGAAAAGCGCCGTGCCACCGCCCAGACTGGCAAGGGCGCTTATCAGCTCCTTGACTGCCTTTGCATCGGCTTCAGCCAGCTTTTTCGCGGCTGCGACGACTGCTCTGGTCGCGCGGTTGTTGCTCTTTTTAAGCATCTTTCTCTGTGCATCCTGCGTAGCTGCTTTTCGTGCGCGTTTTGTTGCGGTTTTCGATGCAGACGCTTTCGGTGCTGCCTTTGGTGCGCTGATCTGCTCTGTATCTCGCGTCCGGATATTAACGCCGCGCGGGGGCCGTTCCCTCGGCGCGGCGTTTGGCTTCGGCTTCTCGCGGATGGCGGGCGGTTGCTCCGCTGGTGGCTGAACAGGCCGCGGCGCGGGTGATGCAGGCTTACTGCTGCCAGCCGTGACCGGTTGACTCTCCGGCGTAATCACGGGTGCATCCGAAACAGGTGGCTGCGGGAGAATCGGGGCAGCCGGTTCGGATGGATAGATGGATTCGATGGATGGATTCTGAGAGAGCTGCGCTTGCTTCTCTACAAAGGTTTGCCGGGCCTGCTCCTGCGGTACAGACGGTAAATCATGCGCCGATGTGACTGCTGACCGCTCACGAACAGACTGTTCCCTGCCGCGCATAACCGGGGCCGCTACGCTGCGGGGTGTCCATGTGTCCGGCTGCTTTACATGACGAACAGCGAACGGTTTTGCTGGTGCGGCTTCGGATTGTACCTGACCGCGGCTTTCCAGTATATCTGGCTTTTCACGGATAGGTGGCGGTTCGCGTTCTAGTAGATCATCTGCAAGCCGGATTTCCGGCTGCTTCGTATAAAGGTTATCCCGCGCAGACGGTTTCTCTGCGCGGGATTTCTTTGCTCGTTGGACATAAGCGCGACGGCCTTGCTCCTGCGGTGTGGTTGTCGATGCGCTCTGCGGCTGTTTCGGTTCTGTCCGGGTGCGTATATCGTTCGTGCGCTGACGTGGTGTATTCTCTGTCAACGGCGCGGCTAGCTGTTCACACGGCTGCTCTGGCGTGATTGCTGGCGCTGGCGCGGCTTCCTTTGCAGTTTGCTGGACATAGGCACGTCGAGCCTGCTCCTGCGGTGCGGGTGTCGGTGTGCTCTGCGGCGGCGTCGCATCTGGCCGGGTGCGCGGTGCGTCTGTTCGTTCTCGCGGTGATTCCGGCGCATGGTGCGGCTGGGCGGGCTGCTCCGGCTGCACATTTGCGGAAGAATCCGCGGATTCTCTGCGGGCTGGGTGCTGGATCGCATGACGCGGGAGTTGGACAGTTTCATGGACAATTTCACGGGCAGTCGTTTCTACCTGTTCGGTCGCTGTGCGTTCCGCGCTGTCTGAGTGGTCGGGCTGCTTCGCGCTGTCGCCCAACTCTTTTACAAATTTCTGTACCATCTGCCGCTGCACAGTGGATGCAGCTTGATGTTTCGGCTGCTTGTCTTTCAGGTGGTCATTTCGTTCTCGAATATCAAGAATAGTAGTCACCCCCGTATTCTGTCCCAAGTTGGGACACGTTTTTTGACGAAAAATGTTCTCAAATACTTCATTGACATAGGTTTTTCCCGCGCATATAATAATCTTACAAGGCAGGCAACGGCGTGTGTCTGCCGGAGCGTTGAAATAAGGGAGTGTGCCGGTACGCATTGCCTTATGGAGCTTGCAGGAGGGGTTGTGCAGCGAAACCTCAAACCGGTGTAGGCGTCAGCCGAAAGAAAATGCTCTGAAAGGCTCTGCGTTTGCGGGGTCTTTTATCATACAGACAGGCATCTGCGATGTGTTTGCAGATGGGCGCGTATTGAAAACGCCCACTTGACACATAATGATGAGGTAATTATAATATAATTATGGATACGATAAGATTTGAATGGGATGAAAATAAGAACCGTATCAATCAGAAGAAACACCAGATTTCCTTTGAAGAAGCAAAGACGGTATTCCTTGACGATGCGGCGATTCTGTTCGACGACCCGGATCATTCGGAATATGAGGAATGTTTTCTGATTATCGGCACAACGACTACGGAAAAAATCTGCATTGTAAGCCATTGTTACCGTAACGCCGAGGGAACGATCCGCATTATTTCTGCACGAAAAGCAACCAAAACAGAAAGACAGTTCTACACCGATAGATGGTGAGGTGGTACTATGCGAGAAGAATATGATATTGCAAATCTGAACCCAAGAAAGAATCCTTACGCAAAAAAGCTGAAACGGCAAATCACGATCAATATTGACAGTGACACGATTGACTACTTTAAGGGGCAGTCCGACCGTACCGGCATCCCATATCAAACGCTTATCAATCTGTATTTGACCGACTGCGCAGAAAACAAGCGCACACTCCGCATGAGCTGGGGCTAAGCATCCATACTCACATCTCACCGTGAAATTCATTTCTGTCATGGAAATGCGTATCACGGTGAGATTTATTTCTGCAATGCTTCTGCAATCCCCTCCATGATATACTCGGCGCAGGGCAGCGCGACAGAATTTCCAAGCGCGGCATAGCGGCTGGAGTTTCGGATTTCTTCACCATCCGCGCCGTACTTTGTCCAGTCTGGCGGCAGCCCCATCAGGCGCTCACTTTCTGCTTCGGTTGGGTAACGAATACAGCCGGAAAGCGGATCGTCCTCGTAATAATACGCAAACGCATTTCGGTCGGACGCTAATAGAGTGGGAAACACATCTGTTCGCTTTCCGAAACTCTGGACGAATTGCCGCCTGTTTTGGTTTGCGGCTGCTCCGCGCATACGGCATCCGTAAAAGGGCAGGATAACGGGTATCTGCCGCCCTGCTTCAGAAGAAGCGCCTCTATGATCTTCGGCGGCGGGCAGCCCGCCCGCGCCGCAAGTCGGAGTATCCGCGTACATTGGCCGGGCGTTAAATAATATCTCTGCGGCACGCTGGCCTGTAAAATCTGCCACAACAAAGACTCTTTCCCGACGGGCCAGCCGGGGCCGCGCCCAATACTGCGCGTCCATGACACGCCATGCCAGATCACACCGTCGCCCTCGCACCACTCCGGCATCTGCCCAGTGTCCAGAATCAGGCATTGGAATTTCGGCACCCGTAAAAGATCGCAGTACGGCAAGATAGTCGCTTTTATCGCTCGATAGCATAGCTCCGACGACGTTCTCCCATAAAATGACAGCTGGATATAGCCCTCCACTGGCATCCCTCATTTCCTCAATAATACGAATTGCCTGATAAAACAGGCTGGATTTTGCACCTGTCAAGCCATCCCGCGGGCCGATGGATGACATATTCTGGTTATTCCGAATTCGGAATAATCAAAATTATGCCGAAGAAATAGTTATTCCGAAGTTGCTGCATCAAGTCCCATGAATCCTGGACTTTCCACAAAAACATCGGAATAACAAAAGCGTCCGCCAAACCTGTATAATGAGAGCGCAGGCAACACAGCCTGCCATCAAAGATACAGGAGGAGGACTATGGAAACGATTGATTTGGTTGCAACCGCTACGCAAATATTGGAACTTTTATCTGACCAAGGTATAAGCGGCAAAAGTCTGCACGCATATACCCACACCGGCATTGGCTGCGTCATCCGCCACTTTCAAGCAAAAGGTATTCTTTGCGCAGCCCCTGAAATGTTAGATGCATTTTTACTTGAACAGCGTGAATTTTTTGATCAAGGGGCATTTTCGGTCTGGAAGTGGAGACTGCTCCGCAGGGGATGCGAACTCTTAAAACATTGTGCAGAAAAAGGCTCAGTGGATCTGCCGCCGTTGTCCCCTTGGATGCCTGCATTGCGGCGACCACGACAAAGCATCTGGAAGGACACACCAACTCCAGAGCAGCTTGCGGATTTGGATAACATTTACGCGCTGGTCTGGAGAACCAACAGCGCGATGTTGGAACTTGGCCTTACTGACGCAACAGTTGGCCATTACAGGAACGAAGGTCTGGCGATCATCTTGAATCGACACTATGAATCTGGGACAGATCGATTTTCGGGAGAAATTTTGGATCAGATCGTTGCAGAGAAACGGATTCAATATGAGTACGGGCAAATTGGCAGAGGCTCATATCAAAACTTGCGCAAGGCTGCGTATTGGATACAGGAGATGCACCAGACAGGTCATATTACTTTGGCGAAGGTTCCAAACTGGGGGCAACGGGAACTTGTTGAGCCGTTCAACTCATTTTTAAGAGAATTTTGTACACACACCAAACAAAGCGAAAGCATGGCTGAGACTACACGCAATGTCGCCAGGAGCGCTATACGTCGGTTCTTGTTTGAAATGGAGGATCATGGGTTCCGCTCTTTGGCGGATTTCACTCTGATAAATGTAAATGGGTGTGTTACCAGTTTTGCAGCGCATTACGCCGGTGGACTTGGTTCAGCAATTTTTTCTGTGCGGCTGTTTCTGAGATTTTTATTTGAACGTAACTTGACAATCACTGACCTGAGTCAGTCTCTGCCGGAACTTATGGCAACCCGAAAAATGTTCCATGAGGGCTTTACTGAGGATGAACTGGAATATCTGCTGGAACATCCGGACAGGACTACGGCCATTGGGAAACGGGATTATGCCATGATGGTACTGGCTGCGCAGAGCGGTTTGAGGGCCTGTGACGTTGTTCGGCTGGAACTGGGTAGCATTGATTGGAGGGCGAGGGAAATTCGTCTGGTTCAACACAAAACTGGTGAACCGCTGTCCCTTCCACTGGAAGCAGAAAGCGGGAACGCGATTGCGGATTATATTCTCAATGGCCGCCCGGATTCCGCGCTTCCGAATATCTTCCTGTGCCATACGGGAGTGATCCGCCCGCTTGACGCGCGTTCTGCCAGCGGGGTTGTTTCCAAGCACATGAAGCTGGCAGGAATTCCGGCGAAACGTCGTGCCTTTCACGCGCTTCGCCGGACATTTGGGACAAGACTGCTCCAGAATGAGGTATCCTTTGAACTGATCCAGCAGCTTCTCGGCCACAGGGATATGGACTCTATGAAGCTGTATCTGTCTATTGATGAGCAAGGACTGAAGCAGTGTGCGTTGCCCCTGCTCTCCCACAGAAAGGCGGGGGGCTGAAATGACGTACACCTTTGAGAGCTGCTTTGCTGCCCGAATCGAGGACTTTATCGCGCAGAAAAACGCATTGGGGTTTGGTTATCTGGAATCCTCTCGCCTCCTGCGGGACTTTGACCGCTTTTGCATGACGCATTTTCCTGAAGAAAACTTTCTGACCGAGGAGCTTTGCCTGGCTTGGGCTACGAAAAAGAATACAGAGGGCAACAATACCTTCCGCAACCGCATGATGCCGGTGCGTGAGTTTGCCAGATACCTGAATCGCAACGGTGAGGCCGCCTACGTTCTGCCGCCGGATATTGCCAGGAAAGATGCTCCTTACGCTCCGTACATCTATACCGAGGACGACATCCTGACAATTTGGGATGTTTTCGACCATTTGAAACCGAGAGGCGGTTTCCCGGTACGGCAATATGTGATCCCGGCTATGGTAAAGCTGATGTATTGCTGCGGTCTGCGTCCGGCTGAGGCCAGAAAGCTTCGAGTAAGCGATGTAGATTTGGAAATTGGGCGGCTGAACATTATGGAGAGCAAGAAGCACAGGAGCCGCATTGTTATGATGGCAGAAGATGTGACGCAGATGCTCTCAGATTGCAGCGCCATCGTAGCCTCCGTTATGCCAGAACGTGAGCCGTTCTTCCCCAACTCTGAGGGCGGCTTTTACGGAAAGAGGGGGCTGGAGAAGACGTTCCGCCAGGTTTTGAAGAAAGCCGCCATTACAGGAACTGGCCGCCGTTCCCCGCGTCTTTATGATTTTCGTCATACTTTCGCTACCCACAGGCTGTATCGCTGGATGCGTGAGGGCAAAGACCTGAACGCCATGCTGCCCTATCTGAGTGCATACATGGGCCACGCACAGCTCTCGGACAC
>UMCG01063437.1_pt1 | contig 24883 bp, 18 predicted proteins | sample 1964181 | NCBI WGS metagenome assembly UMCG01 (sample SAMEA4835963, study PRJEB28245) | human gut metagenome | biome: gut microbiome; material: fecal sample | place: Denmark | collected 2008 | reverse complement strand
GCAGGATTCGTAGTCTGTTTAAACAAGCATAACTATCGTATTTATCACAGCTCAATATAATTTTTGGAAAATACATTTATTGTCAGAGTAAAACATATTAATAATTCTATGTTATAAGTTTAACAGATATGGCTTTGGTAATAAATTGTTAAATAAAGCCATCGCAATACGCTATAGTATTATTTTTTTAGACTAAATAATGTGTGAACATATACTGTATGAATATTAAAATAATTCATATAAAGGAGATAAATTCTTTTGTATTTTAATTACTTTTGCGTAAAAACTTTCAAATATGGAGTTTTTGATTGATATGTTAAGCTATGAAAAGTATAGTTGTATTTTGGTGTTTTTGCATCGTTGGCATATGTTATGTTTATGCTATAGACAGTAACCGAGTCGATTCTTTATTACTGAAATTAGATCAGTCGATAAAGAAACGTCCTATATATATGGAACAAAAAGAGTTGAGACTGGCAAAACTGAGAAGGCAGTTGTTACAGTTAATATCGGAGGAAGAGCATTTTGCCATTCTTGGTGCATTATTGGATGAATATCGTTCATTCAATACGGATTCAGCATTTTATGTGGCTGAGGAGAGGGAACAGATAGCTATGCGTCTTGGAAACCGAGAATATATAGATAATGCCCGTATGAATAAAGCTGATGTCTTGGGAATGACAGGCATGTATAAGGAAGCAATGGATTTGATGCGAAATATTCATGCAGAACGGTTGTCGAAAAAACTCCGTCCCTATTATTATCATATCTATCGCACAATCTATGGACTTATGGCTGACTATGCAGTTACAAAGTATGAAAGGAAACTTTATACGGAACTTACGGACAAATATCGTGATTCATTGCTACTAGTCAATAAGGATAACCTTTTGATACATACCTTGATTCAGTCCGACCAGTATAATGTACGCAATGAATACGATAAAGCCATTTGCTTACTGACAGATTATTTAGCCCAGCAGAAGGAATATGAACATGATGTTGCAATTTGTGCCTATACTTTATCAGAGTCCTATCGTCTGAAAGGGGATAAAGAAAAAGAAAAAGAATTTCTGATTGTTTCTGCCATAGCAGATATGACAACCGCTGTCCGGGAATACATTTCTTTGCGTAAGCTAGCCATATTGCTTTATCAAGAGGGGGATATCGAGCGTGCCTATTCTTATGTAAAGATATGTATGGAAGATGCCGCAGCTTGTAATGCTCGGTTGCGCAAATTGGAGATTTTGGAGATATTTCCCATCATTAACGATGCTTACCAACAAAAGACAGAGAAACAGCAGGAACAAATGAAATGGACATTGGCATCTATCAGCATGCTTTCATTTTTTCTATTGCTTGCCATATTTTATGTATATAAACAGATGAAGAGGTTGGCTGTCGCTCGCAAAGAAGTGATTGACACCAACAAGCGGTTAAAAGAACTGAATGAAGAACTTCACCTTTCGATGCACAAGCTTAAGGAGGCTAACCACAGTATTGCAGAGAATTCTTATCTGAAAGAGGAGTATATTGGTCGATATATGGATCAGTGTTCGGTATATTTGGAGAAGATGGACAATTACCGCCGGTCATTAGGTAAGATTGCTGCTACTGGGAATGTGGAAGAACTCTACAAGAACATCAAGTCTTCCAAATTTATAGAGGGGGAATTGAAGGAATTCTATGCGAATTTTGACAATACTTTCCTGCAAATGTTCCCTACTTTTGTGGAGGATTTCAATGCCTTGCTTACCAATGATGAGCAAATATCCTTGAAAACCGGTGAACGGATGAATACAGAGTTACGCATCTTTGCATTGATACGCTTGGGTATTAGTGATAGCGTGAAGATTGCTCAGTTTCTACGCTATTCTGTAACCACCATTTATAATTATCGCACGAAAGTTCGAAATAAGGCCGCTGGTGACCGTAACCTACTAGAACAAGAGGTAATGAAAATTGGAAAGTCAAAAGACTAATAGAAGTTTACGATTCAGAATATTCTTATTTTACACTTATATTTTTACTACTTTTTTAGTTTTACTACACGTTTTTATATTACTAATATACAGTAGATTATACATTTTCCATTGATATAAATCACTACTTTTTCACTCTTTGATTCATAATTAGTATTTCTTATCTGATATTTTTGCGTTGTCTCTTTTCCCAAGAAAGAGATAGTTTGTAATTTATACTTTTTTATCAACTTTAAAATCTTATATTATGTATGCAAAAGAACAATCTAACTAGAAAACAAAGGGTAATAATTCGAATAGCCAACAAGTATCCAGACCCGCGATATGTCGTTCTGCTTAATAGGCTGTTATATTGTAATCAATGACGTTAATCTTTTAATTTAAAAAACTATGAAGGTAAAAACTACTATTCTGGCGCCACTATTTTTGTGGATAGGATTCTTTCCAGTTTATGCTGACGAGTCTATGGCAGAAAGTATTATTGTCCAACAGCAAGTAAAAGGTATCCGAATTAGTGGAACCGTACTTGATAAAGAGAAATCTCCACTTCCAGGTGTTAATGTGACAGTCAAAAATGAGCCAGGAGGGGCTATAACTGATGTGGATGGTCACTTCTATATTGAGGTACCGAATAAACAGAGTGTATTAAATATAACTTACATAGGTTTCAAGTCTAAAGAAATCGTGGTTGGAAATGAAATCAACTTCAATATTATACTAGAAGAAGATGTAGAAGCTTTGGATGAGGTTGTGGTAGTAGGTTATGGTAATCAAAAGAAACTTTCAGTTATTGGTTCGGTACAGACTATAGAACCTACCAAGTTGCAAGTCGGGTCCTCCCGTTCACTCAGTAACAATTTAGCCGGACAGTTAGCGGGTGTGATTGCAGTACAGCCATCTGGCGAACCCGGATATGATAACTCAAATTTCTGGATTCGAGGCATTGCTTCTTTCAGTGGAAATACTTCTCCATTAGTATTGGTAGATGGTGTAGAACGTAGCTTAAATGATCTTGATCCTGCTGAAATTGAATCTTTTTCTGTTTTGAAAGATGCTTCAGCCAGTGCTATGTATGGCGTACGTGGAGCGAATGGAGTCATTATTATCAATACAAAACGCGGAACGATAGCCGCTCCTTCTGTTAATGTACGTGTAGAGCAGTCCATTCAGGCTCCCACCAAACTTCCTGAGTTTATTGGAGCTGCTGAATATATGAGTTTACTTAATTCTCTGGAAAGTGATCCCAATAAACGTATGTTTACAAAGGAGCAGATACTTAAAACTTATTATGGCTACGACAAAGATTTATATCCGAATGTAGACTGGATAGACGCCATTACCAAAGATTATGCAACTTCCACTCGTGCTAATCTTACAGTAAGTGGTGGAACAGAAATACTCCGTTATTCTCTTACAGCATCTCTTTATCATGAAAATGGAATTATGGCTTCCGATAAGAGTTTGCCTTATGATACCCAAAGCAAGTTGAACCGTTACAACATACGGGCAAATGTAGATCTAGACTTGACAAAAACTACCCTAGTTCGTTTTAATGTAGGTGGTTACTTACAGAATCTACATAAAAGTCGCAGTGGTACGGATGAAGTTTTCAGTGCTGCTTTTGAAACGCCTCCTTTTGTACACCCCGCTGTTTATTCAGATGGGACTATTCCTATTGCCAGTAGCAACCGTCCTAATCCTTGGGCTATCAGTACACAGAACGGTTACTACCGTAGCGGACGAAGCAAACTAGAATCTTTGTTTGCTGTTGAGCAGAACCTTAAAATGATAACTCCGGGACTAAAAGCTAAGCTCACTTTTGCATTTGATACATATAATGAGAACTTTGTGACACGTGGTAAGGAGCCGGACTATTATAGCGTAGCAAAATCACGCAATGATGAAGGTGAACTAGTACATAGCATCTTGAAATACGGAAGTGAGTTTCTTGACCATTCCAGTAATGCAAATTACGGTAACCAGAGCGTTTATTTGGAAGCGGCACTCAGTTATAATCAGACGTTTAATAACAGACACATGGTAGATGCACTTCTTTTGTATAATCAACGCAGCTATGATTGGGGCGATATACAGCCGAACCGGACACAAGGTATTGCAGGACGTTTTTCATATACATTTGACCGCCGCTATATTTCTGAATTCAACTTTGGATATAATGGTTCGGAAAACTTTGCGAAAGGCAAGCGTTTTGGCTTTTTCCCTTCCATCGCCTTGGGGTGGCTCGTTAGTGAGGAGCAATTCATGGAACCTATACGCAATGTGATAAGTAAACTGAAACTCCGTGCCTCTGTGGGAACGGTAGGAAATGACAATATCGGTGGACGCCGTTTCGCCTATATCACAACCATCAATTCAAAAGCTAATGGTTACAATTGGGGATATACAGGAGATACTTATCGTGACGGTGTGCAGGAAGGAGAAGTCGGTGTAGGAAACCTGACCTGGGAGAAAGCGCTTAAAACGAATATAGGTATAGAAATAGGTCTTTGGAATGAACTCGATTTTCAACTCGATCTATTTAAAGAACGCAGGACCAGCATTTTCATGCAACGTGCCACCATTCCTACCCAAACCGGGTTTATCAACAATCCATATGCCAACTATGGCAAGGTGGACAACAAAGGTATCGATCTGTCACTGAATTACAATAAGCGAATCAATAAGGATTGTAATATCAGCGTAAGAGGAACTTTTACTTATGCTAAGAATACAATCATCGAACGAGACGAACCAGAATCAGTCAAAGGAACTTATCGTTCTATTACCGGGCATTCAATCAATACGCTGTGGGGGCTGCAAGCCTTAGGACTTTATACCGATGATGATTTCGTAGATGGAAAGCTGAAAGAAGGAATTCCTGTTCCACAACTGGGCGGTGAAGTGCGTCCGGGCGATATCAAATATCGTGACATGAATAACGATGGCTATATAACTAGTGCTGACGAAGGCTATATTGGTAGTACTACTGACCCGAGAATCGTTTATGGGTTTGGCGGAAATATCAATTTCCGTAATTGGGATATGAGTTTCTTCTTCCAAGGAAGTGGTGACACTTACCGTATTATCGGTGGGTCGGATTATTTCATTCCCGGTAGCGGAGCCGGTGTATTAGGTAATGTCTATACCAACTATACAGACTGCTGGACTGAAGAAAATCCTTCTCAGGACGTTTTTTGGCCACGTCTTTCTCAGAGTACTAATACGAACAATAACCGTGCCTCGACTTTCTGGAAGAAAAATATGAGTTTCCTCCGTTTGAAAACACTTGAAATAGGCTACAGCCTACCTAAGAATGTCGTTAATAAAATTAGCGCGAAGAGTATCCGATTCTTTGCCAGTGGGAATAACTTGTTCTACATTTCCAAGTTCAAATTATGGGACCCGGAACTGGCCACCTCTGATGGTTTAAAATATCCGTCCATGCGTTCTTTGATGTTGGGGGTAGAAGTAAATTTTTAATGTAGAATGAACTAAAGAAAAAGAACAATGAAATTTATAAAAAATATTCTTATAGGATTTATAGTCACAGCTTCATTGATGTCTTGTGTTGACTATCTTGACAAAGAAACTGATACAGAATTAACTCTTCCTTTGGTCTTTGAAGACAAAACCCGTATTGAGGGTTGGCTTGCCAATGTCTACTCGGCTATACCCGATCCTTATTGGGGTTATACTAACACATTGGGTTGGGAAGTCCTAGCTGACGATCTGACTCCGTCCGAACGTTGGCGGCAGTGGGGTTGGAAAGTCATTCCTTATATATTGGGTGAATGGACACCTAACAGTGATTGGGAAGGAAATTACTGGAAGCTTCTTCCGCAATGTATTCGGGAGGCTAATATTTTCCTTGAGAACATACACCCACTACCAGCACAGGGTATAAGTGCAAAAGAAGTAGAGTATATGAAAACGGAGTGCAAATTCATGAAAGCCTATTATTATTACTTGCTTGCCAATACTTATGGAGCCGTTCCGTTTGATCCTGATTATATTGCTCCAACAGATTTTGTACTGTCGGACTTGATGAAAGGACAGGCTCCTTATTACACTGTGATAGATTGGGCTGACAAGGAAATGCTTGAGGCTTCTATGATACTACCTCCTAAATATACTGAAGCGCGAAAGTATGGGCGTGTTACCAGTATTATGTGTTTGGCAGTGCGTGCACGTATGTTACTTTTTGCTGCCAGTCCATTGGTAAATGGGAATACGGATTATGCGGATTTCAAAAATGAGAAGGGTGAAAATCTTTTCAGTACCGTTTATGACCCGACACGTTGGAAAAATGCAGTAGAAGCGTGTAAACTATTGATTGATGAGGCTGATAAAGCCGGATATAAGCTTTATGTTGAAGAAAATGCAAATGGAGAGATTGATCCGTTTATGTCTTATCAGAACTTGTTTTTGAAGCGTTTTGATGAAGGGAACACCGAAATTCTGTTTGCGCGTCCAAGCTCTGATTATGGTTCATACGAAAAACATGCAACACCGACTGCCAGTGGCGGTAGCGGCGGGTTAGGGGTAACTCAATCTTTGGTCGATGCTTTCTTTATGCAAGACGGACTTCCTTATGACGGTTCGAATGAAGAGGGATTTTCCGAATCGGACGTAAAACTTGATAATACAATCTGGGACGAAGAAGTAAATGGAGGAGCTGTTACTTATGCAGGTACATATAATATGTATTGTAATCGTGAACCGCGCTTCTATGTATCCGTAGCTTTTAATAACTCTTATTTCCCTACCGAGAAACGTAAATTTGAGTTTTTTAACGGGCAGAAAGACAATCCGCATACGCACGATGCGCCTCAAAATGGTTATCTTATCCGTAAACGGGTGTCTCCTAAGACGAATGTTAAAGAGAACAATTACCAGTATCGTCCCGGTATTGTTTACCGCTTGGGAGAAGCATTTTTGAATTATGCCGAGGCATTGAATGAGTATAAAGATGAACGTACAGTTCGCGAGGAAGCTTTGAACTATGTGAATAAAATTCGTACACGTGCTGGTATTCGTACTTATACGTTTGGTAATAGTGATGCCCAGAATATCCATGTGGACGATAATCAAGAGACTGTGCGTAAGATTATTCGTGCCGAACGCCGTGTCGAGCTTTGTGGAGAAGGGGTGCGTTATGACGATTTGCGCCGTTGGAAAGAAGCTGAAAAAAAGCTGAATGGAGATATGTACGGAATGAATTATAGCGGAAAAGACGCTGAGGCTTTTTATGTACGTACACCTTATCAGAAACGTGTGTATAATCCTGCTTATTATTGGTTCCCTATCCATCAAAGTGAAATGGATAAAAACGAGAATCTGCGACAACTTCCATTTTGGAGATAATTCCCATAAAATCAAGCAAAATGAAAAATAAAATCTTTTTTTTACTTGCCATGCTTTCTTGTTTGATAGTAGGCTGTAAGGATGAAGATATACGTTATAGTATTGAGCGTCCCGATGATACCATGCACTTGCAAGTATCGAATGAATATGTAGAATTGAATCAGAAATTTGGAAAGGAGGAGGCTGTTACTTTTTCATGGAATGAGGTAACCAATGCCCCTTTGGACTCTAAAGTGACTTACTATTTTAAGTTGGACATTGCTGACAATGATTTCGGCACTTCTATTGACAAAATGAGAATTCCGGCCGGCGAGCACAGTGTAAGCTTTACCCATAAAAAAATGAACGCATTATTGACGAAATGGAAAATAGAACCCGGTGAAAGAGTAACATTGGAAGCTGAAATTATCGCAGAAATAGAAGAGACCGACTGCTATGTGAAACCGGAACTATCAACTGTACGTTTTGACGCAGTGGGGTATGAAATACAGCCATACGACATCTATGTCATGGGAACAGCACTTGAAGGAGCTACTTACCCGGCCAATGCGCTTAAAATGACAGAAGAGATATCGGAAGAGGTATATACCTGGTACGGGGTGATGAAAGAAGGTGACTACAAGTTTATTTTGAATACCACCGGACAGTCACCTTCGTATACACAGGGTGCCGACGGCAGTGTGGTCTTTAATGAGCATGAAACCGGTAATGAAACCCCCTTTACCATTAATAAAGCAGGATTTTATGTGTTGAAATTGAACATTGAAGCCGGAACATTGAATGCAGATTACCCGACTACCGACTATAATGATGTTTGGATGGTAGGAGAAGCAACCCCTGCAGGTTGGAACATCATGAGTTCCACAAAACTGACGAAAGATCCAGTCAACCAAGTGGCTTTCTATTATGAAGGTCTCCTGAAAACCGGAGATATGAAATTTCCATTGGAACTGAAAGAAGACTGGAATGTAGCATGGCTGATGCCAATAGAAAACGGAACGCATGAATTTGGAGATAATCGTATGGAACGCATCGAGGCCGGTATACAGGGACATGACTACAAATGGAACATTACCAAAGAAGGCAACTACCGGGTGACACTGAACATGTACACCATGACTATTGACTTCAAACTGTTACAGAGCATTCCTGATGATCTGCCCTGCAAAGAGATATGGATGTTAGGTGATGCAACTCCTGCCGGTTGGGAGCAAGGGAAGGAAGCTTTCGTTTATGATTTCAATGTTGATAAAGGAACATTCTATTGGGAAGGAGAATTAAAAGCTGGTAGCTTTAAATGTCCGATAAATGTAGATGGAAGTTGGGCGATCACTTGTTATATGCCCAAGCAGGCGGGAGAAGACGGAAAAGCTTCTCTTAACATGACTGATGTGCAGTTGGTTCAACCGAATGGTAATGACTACCAGTGGAAAGTGGAAGAAAGTGAAGCCGGTCAGTATCGTGTAGAACTGAATGTATTGACTAATAAGATTAAATTTGAAAAGAAAAATTAGTAATCCTACGAGTGCGGACAATTTAATTCCGCACTCGCTTAGAAATGAAAAAGTAGTATGGAATATAAGAAAATAACATTGTTTTGCTTGTTGATGATAGGAATATTTACTTCCACAAGCTGTAAGGACGAAGGAACAGGGTGGACTCCGGATATGATTCCCGATGATGAAGTGGAAGTGCCGGATTATGACGAAGAGGTGGATATTAGCAATATCCATAAATTCAAAGCCCCACTCTATTGGAGTGTATATGAGTTTTGTATGGAGATGGCTGATAATGGTATTCCTGAATATCAAATGGATATGAATGCAGAAGAGTGGGACAAAGCTATTGACTGGGTTGCCGAGAATCTGAAACCTTATGGTTATGATATGCTTTGTACGGATGGATTTATTCCTATGCTTTGTGAAAAGAACGAATACGGCTACATGGACAAATATGGTAGCATGTATTTGAAAGATCTTGTAGCTAAATGTAAGGCAAAAGGGTTGAAACTAGGTGTGTATGATAACCCGTTGTGGTTACACGGAAAAGATGAAACTCCCATTCAGAATACCAATAACATTACATTGGGACAATTGAAGTATGATGCCGAGAGTGATGTTGTAGCGCATCCGGACGAGCCGGATAAGTTCTTTACTTATGTGGTTGCTACCCATAAAGGAGCAAAAGAATATATTGACGGCTTTTTCAAACATTATAAGGAATTAGGAGTAGAATATATTCGTATGGATTTTCTCAGTTGGTATGAAGATGGATTTGACCGTGGCATGGAAGCCAGTTGGGGAAATGGACTTGTGGGCAGAGGCTATGGAAGAGAATGTTATGAAAAGGCATTGGAGTATATCTGTATTTCGGCCACTCGCTATGGTATTTTTACTTCATTGGTTATGCCACATCTTAAAAATAATGCCGAGTTGGAAAGGAAATATGGTAATATGGTGCGTATTGTAGCAGATACAGGTCAAGGTGGATGGAACCATTTTTCTGACGATAGCCGAGGCAAAGTGTATGAAGGCTGGCCCAACAGCATGAATATGTTTGATGGATTTATATATTGGTCGAAAGTAACAGGACGTAATCAAGTAATTCCTGATGGCGATTTTATCCGTCTTAATACCTTTAATACTGATGCGGAAAAAGAGTCGGTTATTTCTTTGCAGTTGATAGCAGGAGGGCCGGTAACGGTAGCTGACCGACATAATACCGTAGGAGATAACCTGAAATTTTATCAGAATGAGGAAATGTTGGCACTGAATGCCGACAGATTCGTAGGAAAGCCTCTTTCGGGTGACGTGACCGACACTGAAAAGAACCAGATTTGGTACGGACAGATGTCTAACGGTGATTATATAGTAGGACTTTTCAACCGCGACAATGAACAGAAAACATATGAACTACATCTTTCGGAAATTGGTATAGAAGGAGAAGTAAGCGTACGCGACTTGTGGAAACACAAAGACGAAGGCAAAGCATCTAAATTGAGTGTTGAATTAGGGCCGCGGGCTTGCAAGGTTTTGAAACTGACCAAATAATTTAATAACAGTACATTTATATGAATAAAAAAAGAATAATGAAGTGGATAGGATTGGCGGTGATGCTAAGCATGGCACCATTTGTTCGAGCTACAGTTGACAATAATAATCCGATAGCAAATTCCAAGGCAGTGGTTATATGTGGCAATGCACGCTTCACAGTACTGACTCCAGAAATGATTCGTATAGAATATAGTGAAAAAGGCATGTTCGAAGACCGTCCTACATTTACAGTTGTCAACCGTAATCTTGAATTGGTAGATTTCAAGAAAAAAGAAGATGACCGATTCTTGTATATCCAGACTGATAAAGTAAAACTCAAATACCGAAAAGGAACCAATCCGAAAACAAGTCCGGCATCTCCGGAAAACCTCACTATTACCATTGAAAACCATGGCTGTGAAACACTTTGGTATCCAGGGAAAAAAGATCCGCTAAACCTTAAAGGGACTTGTCGGACTCTTGACGGTAGCAATGGAGACAATAAACGGAGTGAATTGGAAAACGGATTAATATCCCGATCCGGTTGGGCTGTAATAGATGATTCATGGGAAGCAACACGTGCTGACGGGAGTCACTCATTTGCACTTGAGCCAAATCCGGAGGTTGGATATGACTGGTGGGCATATCGTAATGACCCTCAGGCTATTGACCTGTATTTTATGGGCTATGGCAATGAATATAAGAAAGCTATCGGAGATTTTACCAAAATAGCCGGTAAAATTCCTTTACCACCGGCATACGTTTTCGGCTATTGGTATAGCCGTTACTATTCATATTCAGCCGATGACTATCGGGAGATTATGCGAGAAATTAAGAAGAACGATATCCCTACCGACGTAATGATTCTTGATATGGATTGGCATTGGAATGGCAAGGCATCAAGTGAGTCGGAGAATATCGGAGGTTGGACCGGCTGGTCTTGGAATACCAACTTAATACCTGAACCGACTAAACTTCTTCAGGAAATCCATGACAACGGTTACAAAATCGCTTTAAATCTCCATCCGGCAGATGGCATTGACAGTATCGAATCTCCATCCTATTACAAAGCAATGAGTAGGGAACTTGGCGGTAAATATGGTAGTAACGGCAAAATTGCCTGGTATCTTGATTATCCGGATTTTACAAAGTCATTCTTTGACAACGTAATCCGTGACCATGAATCTGAAGGTGTGGATTTCTGGTGGCTCGACTGGCAACAACATCTTACGAGTCCATATACTCCCGGTCTTGGACAGACATTCTGGTGCAATCATGTGTTTTACAATGATATGGTTAAAAACAGGCCTGACCGCCGACCTGTAATCTTTCATCGTTGGGGAGGATTAGGGAGCCATCGTTACCAAATTGGTTTTTCGGGAGATGCCCTTATAAATTTCCCGACTCTCGCATTTGAGCCGTACTTTACTTCCACCGCATCAAATGTAGGATACGCTTTCTGGGGACATGACCTTGGAGGCCATGCGTTTACCGATGAAAAAATTGTAAATGACCCGGAACTAATGCTTCGCTGGATTCAGTTTGGAGTGTTTACCCCTATATTCCGCAGTCATGCCACTGATGACAGCCGGATAGAACGGCGTATATGGAAATTTCCCAATTTTCCTAAGTTACGCGATGCCGTAAAACTTCGTTACGCACTCTTCCCTTATATATATACAATGGCTCGTGAGACATTTGATACAGGTATAGGTATGTGCCGTCCACTTTACTATGAATACCCTGAAAGTGAAGAGGCATATAAATATGAAGGTGAATATTTCTTTGGAAACGACATTTTAGTAGCTCCAATAACAGAACCGGCTTTGGAAGATGGTATCAGTTCAAAAGAAATCTGGTTTCCTGAGGGGAAATGGTGGAGTGTGGCTACAGATGAATTGATTGAAGGACCGTGCAGAAAAACAATGTGTTTTACGCAGGAGCAAATTCCGTATTTTTTTAAACAAGGTGCAATTATTCCTTATAATCCTCCTACTGTAATGAATGTGACAGAACGTCCCGGACATCTGATTTTAAACTTCGTGTCAGGTTGCAAGGGTGAGGGGGTATTGTATGAAGATGATGGTGATAATAATGATTATAGTACCGTTTTTGCAACAACAATCTTAAGACAATCATTCAAAAATAATAAAGGAGAATATGTCATTACTCCTCGTCAGGGAATTTATACGAACGGTGTCAATGCTCGTTCATATACTTTTCGCATCTATAATACGACGCAACCTGTAGCGGTAAAAGTGAATGGAGTGGAAACTTCTAATTATTCTTATGACGTAAAAAGAAAATGTACGAACATTGATATACCTTGCACTGACTGTACAACCGAAGTAAAGGTCCGTGTCGTTTATTCCAAATAAATGAATTTATAAAAAGAAAGATAGTTATGAAAATAATAATAGCAGCCTTTCTGCTTTTATCGTGCTTTATGGCAAAAGCAGAAAGCATCTCTTCTCCGTCGGGCAATATTACACTTGAGTTTTCAATAAATGAGAGAGGAATCCCGACTTATCAGGTAACTTATAAGGGCATTCCTGTGATAAAGCCTAGTACACTAGGGATTGAATTGAACGAAGAAAATTCATTAATGGATTCTTTCCGGATAAATAATACATCTACATCGACTTTTGATGAGACTTGGGAACCTGTATGGGGAGAAAACAGTCATATCCGTAACCGCTATAATGAACTTTTTGTGGAATTGGAGAAACCATCGAACGGACGCTTCATGAATCTCCGTTTTCGTGTGTATGATGACGGCGTGGGATTCCGCTATGAGTTCCCTTCGCAACAATATTTGCCCTACTTCGTTGTAAAAAAAGAACATACTCAATTTGCCATGACCGGTGATCATACAGCTTGGTGGATTCCGGGAGATTATGATACACAAGAATATGACTATACCGAGTCGAAACTGTCAGAAATTCGTAGTTTGCTGAGCGGTGCTGTTGACGGGAACCTGTCGCAAAGTATTTTTTCATCCACAGGCGTACAGACTTCCTTGCAGATGAAGACAGCCGAAGGTCTTTACATCAACCTGCATGAGGCTGCTTTGGTGGATTATTCTTGCATGCATTTAGTCCTTGATGACAAGAATTTTGTATTTACTTCGCAACTTACTCCTGATGCACAAGGAAATATGGCTTATATGCAGACTCCTTGCCGTACTCCCTGGCGTACTGTCATGGTGAGTGATGATGCACGCGATATTCTTGCTTCAAACCTTATCTTGAATTTGAATGAACCTTGCAAATACAAAGATACCTCCTGGATTAAACCGGTGAAATATATCGGTGTATGGTGGGAAATGATTGCCGGTGGAAAGCCTTGGGCATATACCTGGGATGTACCTTCTGTGAGATTAGGAGAAACGGATTATAACAAGGTCAAGCCCAACGGACAACACCCGGCTAATAATGAGAACGTAAAAAAATACATAGACTTTGCTGCTAAGCATGGATTCGACCAAGTGTTGGTGGAAGGATGGAATATCGGGTGGGAAGACTGGTTTGGCCATTCCAAAGATTACGTGTTTGACTTTGTGACTCCTTACCCGGATTTTGATATCAAGATGCTGAACGAGTATGCCCAGTCTAAAGGGGTGAAACTAATGATGCATCATGAAACATCGGCTTCTATCCGTAACTATGAACGTCATATGGAAGCTGCTTATCAATTGATGAACGATTATGGATATAATGCTGTAAAGAGTGGATATGTGGGCAATATGATTCCGCGTGGCGAACATCATTATGGACAATGGTTGAATAACCACTATCTATATGCCGTAACCGAGGCTGCCAAACACCATATCATGGTAAACGCACATGAGGCCGTACGTCCTACCGGGTTGTGCCGTACATATCCTAACTTGATTGGCAACGAATCTGCTCGTGGTACGGAATATGAGGCATTCAGCGGAAACAAGCCGTTTCATACTACCGTCTTACCGTTTACCCGCCTGCAAGGTGGTCCTATGGATTACACTCCGGGAATCTTTGAAATGGATATGAGTAAACTCAATCCAAATAGTAAATCACACGTGAACTCCACACTTGCCCGCCAACTCGCGCTTTATGTCACCATGTATAGTCCGCTCCAAATGGCAGCCGATATACCAGAAAACTACGAACGGTTCATGGATGCTTTCCAGTTTATCAAGGATGTGCCCGTGGATTGGGATGAGAGTAAATATCTGGAAGCCGAACCAGGACGCTATATTGTAGCGGCACGTAAAGCAAAAGGTTCAAATAATTGGTTCATAGGTTGTACCAGTGGTGAAGAAGGACATTTATCCACGCTGAAACTTGATTTTCTTGACAATGACAAGAAATACATTGCAACTGTTTATGAAGATGGTAAAGATGCGCATTATCGGAACAATCCGCAATCTTATGGCATTCGTAAAGGTATTGTTACTGCCAAATCGGCTTTAAAGATGAAAGCTGTGGCAGGTGGTGGCTACGCCATCAGTATTATTGAAATAACTGATAAAACTGTTCTGAGAGACCTGAAGAACTTGAAATAATCTATTAAATATTTTTCAAATAATCCTTACATAAGTTGCACTAAAACCTAGGTAGGGATTATTTTTTATATGTATATTATTGGCACGGGCCAATAATTGATTTATAGGTTCGGATGATTCATAATCATGTGGTTAAAGTTAAAAATATTTCTGGGTTATGCCATTTTGGTCCTGCTGTCGGCCTTCATTGTCTATCAGTTCCGTCAGGAGCAGATGTTAAGACATACGTTGCGCAAGGAGGAAAAAGAGCTGGTGGCGATACACCGTCTGACGGAAAATAGCTACATCGGCCTACTGGACCTCTCCACCCATGCGGAGACTGCCGTCACATGGGATGATGACGACCTGAGAGAATACAGCCGCAAATGCCATAGGGTCTGTGACAATCTGCAATTTCTGAAAGAATATGTCCATACTCCGTTACAGAAAAAACATATCGACTCGTTGTGTCTTCTTCTTTGGAATAAGGAACTACTTCTTTCCAAGGCGATGCATACTTTCAAGGAACTGCAGGGTATAGGTGACATTGTGCAGGAAAGTATCCCGTCCATTGTCTCAACAGCTCGGAAACAAACTGTGCAGCAAAAGGAAAATGTGATGATTCCGAGTACTGGAGCGGAAGATTCCCCCAAAAAGAAAGGAAATATTTGGAATATCTTCCGTAGAAAAGAGAACAAATCCGCTTACCTGCAACAGCGGGAAGAGGCAGAACGTAAACGGCAGTCTCTGTCCGCCACTTCTCCAACTGGGATAACAACACGCATGCTCCATTCCCTGAATGAAAGGATCATTCTGGAACAGACTGAAAGACAGGAACGGCTGCTGGTACAGATGGACAGCTTATACATCGGCAGCGTGGAACTAAACGAAAGAATGAACAGCATGGTCTCTGAATTCGAGCGGGAGAACAACGAGCGTTTTACTGAACGCTACCGGGCCTTCATCCTTGAGCGGGACAACTCCTACTATATGGTAGCCGGCCTTGCCTTGTCCGTCTCCCTGCTGGCAATCATGCTGTACACCGTCGTACATCGAGACCTGAACCACCGTATCCGATACGAGAGGAAGCTTGAACAGTCCGACAAGCGGAATAGGGAACTGCTCCGCTCACGCAAGGAGCTGATGGCTTCGGTGGCCCATGACCTGCGTATCCCACTGGCGGCCATTAGGGGCTGTGCGGAATTGATGCCCTCGGAAAACGATGTCAGCCGTAGGACCGACTATCTGGACAACATCCTGCACTCGTCCGATTACATGCTCGGCCTGGTAAACACACTGATGGAATACCACCAGCTGGATGAAAGCGGGGTCCGTTCCAATAACACGGTCTTCAACCTTGAAGCCCTATTCGAGGAAATAGCGGACAGCCACCGTCTTGCCGCCCTGCAGAAGGATCTGGCATTCACCGCGTCCTTCTCCGGTTTAGACGCCATTGTCTGCTGTGACAGCTCGCATATCCGGCAGATAGCCGGCAACCTGCTGTCCAACGCTCTGAAGTTCACGTTCCACGGGGAGGTGCGTCTTGAGGCGGAATACCGGCCGGGAAATCTCCGCATTGTTGTCCGGGATACCGGTGTGGGAATAAACGCAAAAGAAAGAGAACGGATATTCGGAGCGTTCGAAAGGCTGGATAGCGCACATAACATTCCCGGATTCGGGCTGGGACTGGCGATCACGGTCCGGCTCGTATCTGAAATGCAGGGCCGTGTGGAAGTGGAGAGCGTCCCCAGTGAAGGCAGCCGCTTCTCCGTTTTCCTTCCCGTGCCACCGGCCGAACAGTGCGCCCATCCAGAAGAGAAGATGCTTACCCCCAGAGAACTGCCCGTTGGCATTCACGTGCTGGTCATTGACGACAACCGCATCCAGCTGGAGATTACCCGGGAGATGCTTTCTCGCAACCGGATTCACTGTGACTGCTGCACGGATGTCCGGAATCTAGCGGACTGCCTGAAAAGACAGGAGTACGACTTCCTGCTGACCGACATACAGATGCCCGGTGCTGATGGCTTCTCAGTCCTTGAACTGTTGAGAGGCTCGGATATTCCCCAGGCAAAGGAGATTCCGATCATAGCCGTCACGGCACATTCCGGCAACAAGGAGAAGTATCTTTCCGAAGGTTTTGCAGGCTGCCTATATAAGCCTTTCTCTGAGGAGGATCTGCTGGCGGCAGTTTCACAAATGGACAGATTGGATATTACGGCTATCATGGAAGGTGAGGAATATGTTGAGGAAATGCTAGATATTTTTATAGAAGACACCACGGAGGAACTTTCCGGAATGCGGGATGCTTTCTCCATGAGAAACTATGTGAAGTTGGGAAGTATCATACACAAAGCCGCACCACTCTGGGAAATGATCCGTATAAACATTCCCCGAAGTGAACTGAAGGGAATGGCCTCCATGCCTCCTGAAAAATGGGGCGGGATATCGGACGAAAGAATAGAAAAACTGATTGAGGCCGTGGAACAGGCCGTAGAGAAAGCAAAAAAAATAAAGGAAAAAACATATGGAAACCGTATTGGTAGTGGAAGATGACCGCGTGTATGCGCGTACCACCACAAACTGGCTGGTGAAAAACGGTATCAATGCCCGTTATGTATTATCGGTAGATTCAGCGAAGGTCTTTTTGGAAGGCCATAAGGTGGATTTGCTATTGTCGGATTTTCGCCTGAACGACAGTAACGGTGTGGAACTATTAGAATGGATGAAGGCGCAGGGCTATCGTATGCCTTTCCTTATCATGACGGGTTACGGAGATATCCCCGGTGCGGTGGAAGCGGTGAAGAGAGGTGCCGCAGACTATCTACCCAAACCTATTCAGACGGAAAAGGTACTCGGTATCATCCGTGGACTGTTGAACCGTAGAAATAGAAAGAAAGTTAAAGAACGGGCTTTCTACGTTGGCAAAAGTCCTCTGGCGGTGAAACTTCAGAACATTGTGCGTGTGGTGGCTCCTGCCGACAGCTTGTCCGTACTGATACGTGGTGCATCAGGAACAGGAAAGGAGTATGTGGCCCGGCAGGTACACGCATTGAGTGGACGGGCAGACGCGCCTTTCATAGCGGTAGATTGCGGAGTGCTTCCGAAGGAACTGGCGGCATCGGAGTTGTTCGGCCATGTGAAGGGTGCCTTTACCGGAGCAACGGAACACAAGACAGGCATGTTTGCCGCCGCCAACCGCGGGACACTGTTTTTGGACGAAGTGGGTAATCTGAATGCCGAGGTGCAGAGGTCGCTGTTGCGTGCGTTGCAGGAAAAGCGTTATCGACCCGTAGGCGGCAGGGAAGAAATGCAAACGGACATCCGGCTTGTGGCCGCCACGAATGAGAATCTGGAAAAGGCGATAGCCGAAGGACGGTTCAGGGAAGACCTGTTCCACCGTCTGAACGAGTTTCCACTGCATGTATCACTGCTGGCAGAGTGTCCCGAAGACATTATACCGTTGGCGGAGTTCATGCTGGATGCCGCCAACCGGGAGCTGGAAAGGAACGTGAAAGGCTTTGATCGCGAGGCACAGAAACGGCTGAAGGCTTATCCGTGGCCGGGAAACATACGGGAGCTGAGAACGGTTGTCAGGCGGGCGACCCTGCTGGCGAAAGACGGCTGGATAACCGCCACGGAAATAGGCCTGCCCGGTAAAGACAGACAACCGGAAGTGTATTCACTTAATGACGAACGGGCGGAACGGGCAACTATTCTGAAGGCATTGGGGGCGACGGGCAATGACAAAAAGGCGGCAGCTAGACTGCTGGGTATCAGCCGGAGCACGCTTTACCTGAAACTGAAGAAGTACCGTCTGGATTAGAATATGTCCGAAATTCGGACACATCATGTCCGGTACACAATGTTTTCCTGTACACACCGTTTTGGAGACTTTTTATATGGCTTATTATAAGTATTTTATGAATATCTCTCTTCAGGCATAGCCTTTGTTCCTATTCCGGCAGGATGAATGGAGCACTGAATTGTAAAACCTAAAAATATGATACGATGAAGACATTGGTGGAAACCTCCCTTTTCGATTTGTTTGCCTCTTATATAAACGGTGCCGGACCTGCGGCTGGTGAATTGCCTGCCGCCTATGACGACTTTGTGGACCGCCTTGCCGCACTTTCACCGGAAGGCGACCTCGTGGGACAACTACGGCGGCTGAATTATACGAAAATAGAACTGACCTTCATGCGGCAGGCTGCCGCCACATTCTTTATGACGTGTTCATCGGCAAGACACTGGCGCTGCTGGATGCGGAAGCGGAAATGCTGAAGGAGATGCTCCGTCATGGCGGCATGTCCGCCGGATTCAAGGCTGAGACGGTACATGGAAACGGGAAGAGAACTTCCGTCACACTGACATGGAACGGTACGGACAGCGACCTGATCGAACTGGTGGCCGCACTGATGGCAGCCGGCGCGATAGGTACGGCCGAAGGCCGGGAATTGAAAATAGTGGATGTCATCCGCGTCTTCGAGGAAGTGTTCCATCTGAAAATCAATGCGCTGTACACCAAGCGCGGCAAGGTCTTTGACCGTTGTACGGACACCACCCCGTTCATCGACTCCCTGCGCAGGAACTACAACCGGATGCTGGACGCACGGCTGGCGTAAGGGCCACACGCCAACAGCCGCCAATGGACGACTTGCATGTGCGTGGTATTGCGGATTGGCGGGCGAACGGCTTTCTTTGCGCCGGTTATTCACATCTAAAAAAACAAGGCTATGTCAATCCTTAATAATATTTGGAACCGCATTGCCCGGAAACCGGACAGACGTAAAGCTGCGGCAACGGAATTTTCCGAAACGGGAAACCGGGTGTATGCAGTGGCCACCGAAGAGGGAGTGATGCTGTTCTCGGACACCCCGAAAGGAATGAAGGCACGTAACAGCTATCTGCAACATCTGGCCGACGGCTTCTTCAACGTGACCAAAGTACCCGAAACTCTGCGGATATACGAGATGGATCTGCCCACCAAACGGGTGGCGGAACTGGCGGACAACTGCATCGAAAAGCTGTCCAAAGCGGATTTGCGGAGTACGGACGCACAATTGCGCAGGTCGGTGGTGAGTTTTGCTCCCGACAAGTTCGCGGACAGAAGCGTACTGGACAGCGGTGTGTGCAGGGAGAAGTTCGACCTGCGGCCCGATTTCCATAATTTTGACCGGCTGACAAGGGAGTTCGGGCTGGGCATCTCACCCCGGAACTATGATGTGGCGGCATTGCTGTACATTTCGGAAAATGGGTACGCTGGGATTGTTGCGGCAGACAAGGTGCATCCTTTCAGCTATGAGTATGAGTTCAGGGAACTGGCGGAGAAACTGGAAGACAGCATGAAGGCACGGATGAACGCGCCTCTGTCGGCACACGACTTCGGCTATGCGGCCTTGCAGAAAGAGGCAAGGGAGATGGCGGCGGACTTGCTGCAATCGGAGTTCCATATTACGGACGGGGAGTTCAGGCTGGGCGCACGGATAAGCCGGACTGAAAGGATGGAAACGTCACATCCGATGTCGCGTCCGCATTTGGAAGAGGTGAAGACCGGCAAGTCACCGGAGACATACCGCAGGCAGGAAACACCGGGACAAAAGCCTTCTGACAGACAACGGCAGGCGAGGCACGTCGCCCCCATTGCTCCGCAGAAGAAAGAGAAGAAACAATTAATCCTATAGAAGTATGGAAGAAAGGAAAATGCAGGCGGTGGAAAGCGGCAGCCTGTACATGACACTGGACGCTTTCTACAAACCCGTGTATCTGAGTATGCACGGGCAGGGGGAAGAGGGATTCTCCCGTTACATCGGCAACAACGTGAGGTTTCATACGGTAGGACGGAGATTTGTTCCCGACCACTGAATGTTCCGTTTCGATTTTAAGGACAAAGGCATGATTCCTCCCATACTCGGTACGGACAATACGGATTATCTGGAACGGCTCTGTCCGGTGCTGGAACGGGAAAGGATACATCCGTCGGGAGTGGTGAGGCTCCGGGATGCGGCATTCTGCGAGGAAAGGGGGATTGAGCATCTGTCATCATCGGCGGAACATACGGCCTTGCTGGAAAACGAGGATTACAGGCGCCTGGGACACCGTTTCGGAATGGACGGGGATGTGATACGCAGCGGGCTGGCGGCTTTCCCCACCTGCATGGCGGTGGAATACGGGGGGAAGGTATTGCTGTTTGACAAGACAGACGGTGGGGACAGGATGCTGGATGCGTTTCTGAGCGGGCTGGCCGAACGTTTTTTTGACGGCAAGCGGAAACCCGGGAGTCTGCGGTTTTATGAAGTGGCTCCGCTGGATGCCGCATACCGGGCTAAAATCGGTGATGGACAGACGGTTTCTTCGGATATGGTGAGATACGGGATTTGTGTGGCATGTTGCGACATGGCACCTACGCTGAGGAACTTCAACAGGCTGAGAAACCTGCAACGGCAGCCCGTACCGCTGACCGGAGAGCAGGAGCGGATAGTTTCGTCACTGGTGGCAAGGCCGGACAACGTGCGGTTCCCGAACGTGGAAATGAGGGTGCGGATTCCGGCAAAGGGAAAAGGACAAGGAATGAACATTTAAATTTTTGGCGGATGGAAAAAGAGAATATGAACGGTGGCAGTGTGTATGTCACAGTGGACGGACATTTCAAGCCGGTGCATGTCAGCATGAAAGGTACGGGCGAGGAAGGCTTTCTGGAGTTTATGCTGGAAGATGTGGAAAAGGCACTGAAGGAAACGGAAATGCCCGTTATGGGCATGATGTACTATAACGTGCCTGATATGGGGATTGTACCGCGTTTGCGGGAAGGGAACAATGATGATTATCTGCAAAGGCTGGAAAAGGCGATGGACGGACATGGTATCAAGCTGCATAGATACCTGCGTCTGTCGGAAGTGGTGTATTGCCTGTGAAAGGACATGGACCCGCTGTCAAGGGACGAGAACTATACCCGGCGGCTTACGCCGGAGATGTGGCGGGAGATAAAGTCCGCACCACCCGAAGTGATGGCGGAGATGCTGGATGATTTGAAACATGGGAACACGTATTATACGGGCGTTGAGACGGACAAGGGGGTACTGCTGTTCAGCAGGGACATAGTCGGAGAGATACAATATAGTGATTACATGTATAAATACATAGAGAATGACTTCTTTGCCCCGGAGTTTGCGGTGAAATCCCTGGCAATCCATGAACTGAGGGGATGGCCCTCGCTGATGGAAGGGAAAGTGAACCGTTGCCATGACCGTTTCGGCTGGTGGGGAGACGAGGAAACGATAAGGCGGGCGTATCAGGACAGGTCGGTACTGAAAAACGCAACGGACAGTGAGACCTATGACCTTACCCCCACATGGGAGAACTATTACAGGCTGACTGATGCGGACAAGGGGCTGGGACTGACGCGGAGCCCGTATAATTATGACCGGATGACACTGCTGTATATCGTGGACAAGGGCTATCCGAGAGACGGAGTGGTGGATGAATACCCCGATGAGTTCAGTTTCCATGAAAAATTTGAAAAGATAGAAAACAAGCAGCTGGGCCGGAACAGATGGGACGTGTATGATGAGATGCAGGAGAGGGCGAAGAAACTGGCAGGGAAACTGTTGAAGGAGCACTTTCCGGAAATACGGCAGAAAGCGGACATGAAGGAGAAGGCGGCTGTACGGAAAAGCAAAGGCATGAAGATGTAGGATTATGTGGAAAACAGATAAGGGAATGGAAGGCCCGTTGCCGCATGGATGCGGGTGACGGGCCCTTCTCTTTTATTCTGTGGCAGGGGCTTCCTCCACGGGCAGAAAATCATATTCGTCTTCGGGAGGCAGGGTCTTGGCAAGAAAGAGGCCGGTGACGGAGAGGGCACCGCAAGCGAGCAGTTTGCGGTTGACTTGGGAAAGTCCGGCACCGGTAGTCAGCAAATCGTCGAACAACAGGATGTGGCGGCCACGGATGGCGGCTTCGTCAAAATGGAGATTGTCGGTCTTGTTCTTGTAATGCTGTCCCTTGTACTCTTCCCGGTCACGGGTAACGGTGATGGCGTCGTAACCGTTGGCGATACGCAGCAGGCCGGTAAACTCAACGCTGAAATTCCTGAAGCGGAGCTCGTGCCTTTCGTTGGTGGATGCGGGGATTATCATAAGGGTGAAGTCGGCACGGCGGCTGGTGAGTTCGGGAGTGCGTGCAAAGGCTATCGCCATGAAGTAGGCCACGCAATCTGAGGCTTCACCGCTTTTGAATCTGGAGACAAGGTTTGTGACCCGGCGCTGAAACTCGTCGGGCGTGTGGGCGAAGTCCTGACGGGAAACGGGGGAATAATCGTGCAGGTAATAGCTGTGGAAACCGAAAGTACGGATGGGGGACGGAAATCAGTGACAAGGGGATAGAAATGGTCGGGAACATCGCCTACCAGAAATTTTTCCTCTATCCTGTCGGCTCACCAGCCGGTCCGCGTCTGACGGCAGGTGATCTCCACCCCTATCATGGTATGGCAGGCAGTGCCAGTCTGTATATAACCGTCGGTATCACAGTCGATGACGCACCAGCACATTTCAGCGGCAATCCCCTTTATATCGGGTAGAAATTCACCGTAGAAGGACAAGATGCCGTCAGGGGCAAACTGGAATACAAACTCCGCATGGGGATATTGGGTAAGGATTCGGCGCAGCATGGCTACGTAGTCATGGACTTTGGGGCGGTTGCTGTCGGTACAGTCACGTATGGTAAAGTTCAGACGCATGGGCTTTGAAGGTTTTTGATTTGCCTAAATATAGGCGGAAGGAACGGTACGGCAATGTTTTGGATGTTTTTTTAACATTTTGTATGTTCAGGGAGACAATGCACGCCAACGGGCGACTCTGATTCCGGGGGCTTTGCCGGATGTGGAAATGTGCCTTACTTTGCCGCATATTCAGAAACTTAAAAAGAATTTTAGTATGGAACTGACAATTATTGAAACAAGCGCGTATCAGGAGTTGAGAAAGCTGGTCAGCACGCTGGCCGTACAGATGGGCGACTTCCAGAAAAAGATTGCCCCGCCTGCACCGGACAAGTGAATGGATGCGCAGGACGTATGTCTGGCTCTGGGCATATCGAAACGGTGCCTGCAAAACTATCGGGACAACGGGCTAATCCCCCACTCGAACGTAGGGGGGGAAATTCTTCTACCGGGAAACGGATATTCGGGAGATACTGGAAAACGGACCAATCAAAAGGAAGTAAGGCATGGCGGAGATTATCACAAGGGATTCGGAAGAGTTCAAGGAACTGGCCGGATGGATAAAGAAAGCGGGGAAAGCGGTGGAAGAGGCTACAGCACGGATACGCCCGACGGTTGCGGACGAGCATTACATGACGGGGGATGAGGTGTGCGCCCTGCTGCATATCTCACGACGGACGTTGCAGACGCTGAGGGATGAAAGGCTGGTACCTTATACCACTATCGGGGGGAAACTGCTCTATCCGGAGAGTGCACTGTACGAAGTGTTGAAAAAGAATTACAGGGATTTCAGACGGTTCAGAAAATAGACAAGTAGGTAATAAAAAAGCGTCTTTCGGCCTATCGGCTTCCGGACGCTTTTTTTATTGTCGTGTTACATGGCAAGTTTGTAAACGTGACCGATTTTCTCGCAAATCCTGTCGGTGTCCTCGCCTACCTTCGGGTTAATCAGTTCGGCATAAACCTGCGTGGAGAGGATGGACTTATGCCCCAACACTTTCTGAAGGGTTTCCAACGGCATCCCCTTGAGTATGGCCAAAACGGCAAACGTGTGGCGTCCGATGTGCGGGGTGACCTCTACCCGGCAGTTGCATTTCCTGCCTATGATTCCAAGACTGAGCCGCATGGCATTGTATTCGCCTACCGGAAAGACACATTCGGGGGAGTCTTTCTTTTCATCCGTACCCCGGTATTTTTCAATCAGTTCGATGGCAATGGGCAACAATTTTACGACATACGCCACTCCCGTTTTTATACGGTTGCC
>UMCG01022328.1_pt1 | contig 24895 bp, 29 predicted proteins | sample 1964181 | NCBI WGS metagenome assembly UMCG01 (sample SAMEA4835963, study PRJEB28245) | human gut metagenome | biome: gut microbiome; material: fecal sample | place: Denmark | collected 2008 | reverse complement strand
CGCTTCGCATCTTGGCGCATTCTCATTTGGAAATAGTATAAGCGGAGGAATCGAAGGTGAAAGAACAGGTTTTGAAGCAGTCTCAGATATTCTGGAAGGGTCTTGAGCAGGCGGATACGGCTGCCATGCGCTCGGTGTGTGATGATAAATGCTTCTTTGTCCACATCGGCGGCAACTGCGACCTTGATCGGGAAATGGACGCCTTTGAGAAGAAGGTTTTCCAGCCAACGGAAATCGTCCTGCACAGCCAGGAAGCCCGTGCCTTTGGTGACGTGGCCATTGTGATCAGCGATGTGGATTACGGCCTGCTGCTGGGCGGTCAGCCCACGACCCATCACTTTACGACCACTGAAATATTCCAGCTGCAAAACGACAAATGGAAGATGATCCAGTTCACCTTTACGGCGCTGGTGCATTGAGAGGCAAGCATGAACAGACCAAAGATTATTTGCCACATCCTGCAAAGCGTGGACGGCAATATTGACGGAGATTTCTTATCCATGCCCGAACTGCGGCCCGCCTTTCAGGCCTTTGCCCGTATCCGAGAGGAATACGCCTGCGACGCGGTGATCAGCGGCGCTACTACAGCATCGGAAATCTATGCGAACAGCCTGGCGTACGATCTGCCGGAAACGAAAGAACCCTATCCCCGTACCGACTGGCAGGCGGCAAAAGCGGACAAATACGCTGTCATTATTGACGGTGAGGGCACGATCCATTGGGAAAGCGGCATGGTGGAACGGCGGGGCGATAAAATGCACGTTATCACCATTTTGCAGGAGAATATCAGCGACGCTTATATCGCTCATCTTCGTCAGGCAGGCGTATCCTATGTTTTCGCGGGCAAGGGCGGCCTGGATTTGCCGCTGGCTGTGCGGAAGCTGAAAGAGCAGTTTGGCATTGAAAAGATGCTGCTGTCCGGAGGCGGGATCGTGGACTGGGCTTTCCTGCAAGCTGGCCTGATCGACGAAATCAGTTTGGTGATCCCTCCGGTGATTGATGGCGGCACTGGACTTGCGTCCGCCTTTGATGATTCAGTGTTTGCAGCAAATCATAGTTCCAAGTCGCTGTCCCTGATCGATGTACAGCGTCTCGACGGGGATTGCATTTGGCTTCGCTATCAAACAATATAGAGAAGGAGAAATGGCACATGGCAAAGAAACAAACAGCAGGACGGGATCGCCTGGGCAAGCTGGCACCCCAGTTCGCGGCACTGAACGACGATGTGCTCTTTGGCGAAGTGTGGGCACGGGAGGAGCAGCTTTCCACCCGGGAGCGCAGCATGATCACCATTGCGGCGCTGTTCTCCGCCGGACTATATCCGCAGCTCAAATCCCATCTGATCCTGGGCAAAGAGCACGGTATCACCAGGGAAGAAGCCGTCGAGATCGTTACCCAGCTGGCCTTCTACTGTGGCTGGCCCAAAGCCTGGAGCACCTTCCCCATGCTCGCGGAAGTATGGCCGGATGAAGAGTAAAGAGGAGGTTACTGTCGTGGAATACAAAACACTCAGCAACGGCGTACAAATGCCCATCCTAGGCTACGGCGTATATCAGGTGACCAAGGATGAATGCGAGCGCTGCGTCAGCGATGCCCTCAGGGCAGGCTATCGGCACATCGACACGGCCCAGAGCTATTTCAATGAGGAAGAAGTGGGCAACGCCATCCAGAAGAGCGGCATTCCAAGGGAAGAATTATTCCTTACCACCAAGGTGTGGGTGGAGCATTACGGTTACGACGCCTGCCGGGCCTCCGTGCTGGAATCCATGCGCAAGCTGAAAACCGATTATATTGATCTCATGCTGCTGCACCAGCCCTTCTCCGATTATTACGGGGCCTGGCATGCCCTGGAAGACCTCTACGAGGAAGGCAAACTCCGGGCGATCGGCGTCAGCAATTTCTACCCGGACCGGCTGGTAGATATTTGCTCTTTCGCAAAAATCCGCCCCATGGTAAATCAGGTGGAAACCCATCCCCTGAACCAGCAGACCGAGGCCCAAAAGTGGATGGACAAGTACGGCGTGCAGATCGAAGCCTGGGCGCCCTTCGGCGAGGGCCAGGGCGGACTGTTCCAGAATGAAGCACTTGCCGCCATCGGCGCAAAGTACGGCAAATCCACCGCTCAGGTGATGCTGCGCTGGCATATCCAGCGAGGCGTGGTTGTGATCCCCAAGTCCACCCATTACGAGCGGATGGTTGAAAATTTCAATGTGTTCGATTTTACTTTGACGGATGAAGACATGGCTGCCATCGCCGCCCTGGACAAAAAGCAGTCGAGCTTCTTTTCCCACTATGACCCCAATATGGTGGAATGGTTCGCCAAAATGGTGGAGGAACGCAAGCATCAACATGATTCCAGCAAGGAAAAGAAAAACTGGTGATCGTGAAGACCGCACAGGTCTGATGTGCAGCCTTCAGTATTTGAATTACCTATACTGATATTGGAAATGTGTAATGTACAAAGGCGGGTTTCTCCTGTAGAATATCAGTGTAAGTAATGAACACCGCACGGCGGTGATAAGGAGGAACATCATGGAATACTTCAAGCTGAACAACGGAATCCAGATGCCCATGGTTGGGATCGGCGTGTTTACCTTTACACCTGCCGAAGCGCAGGCTGCCATTGAGAGCGCACTCCGGGACGGCATCCGCCTGATCGATACCGCGAACGCCTACCAGAATGAAAAAGCCACAGGTCGGGCTATGAAAGCCAGCGGCGTGAAACGCGAGGACATTTATCTGGTCACCAAGCTGTGGCCCTCTGTCTACGATAGCGAAACTGCCGTGGACGACACCCTGCGCCGCCTGGATACCGACTACATTGATCTGCTTTTCCTGCATCAGCCTACGGACAATTGGCAGGCAGGATACCGGAATATTGAAAAGGCCGTAAAGGCAGGCAAGGTACGTTCCATCGGCATTTCCAATTTCGACACCCTGGGTCTGACGCAGCAGGCTATCGATTTCGCGGAAATCAAGCCCCAGACCGTGCAGGTGGAGGCGCATCCTTATTATCCCCAGACTGAGCTCAAAAAGTTACTGGCTCCTTATGGCATCGGCCTGATGGCCTGGTATCCGTTGGGCCATGGCGATAAGAGCCTGATCGAAGAACCCGTCTTCGCGGAGCTTGGTCAGAAGTACGGCAAAACGCCCGCCCAGATCGTCCTGCGCTGGCATATTCAGAGCGGCAATGTGGTGATCCCTGGCTCCCGCAATCCGGCCCACATCCGGGATAACTTCGACATATTCGACTTTGCGCTGACCACGGATGAAATGGCGACAATCGCGGCATTGGATAAGAACAAGCGTTACTACAACGGCACCCCGGAGCAGATCGCCGGCTATAAAATGTGGGCTCCGGACTTTGACGCACAGGAATAAAAACAGGGAGGTCTGATTATGAGCATTGAATTTGAAGGCAAGAAATCCGTCATCACCCCGGAAGGTGTGTTCATCATCGGCACCTACGATGAAAACGGAACCCCCCAACGCCATGAACGCGGCTTGGGGCATGCAGAGCGATATGGGCGAAATCACCCTGATGCTGTCCCGGCATAAGAGCACCGAAAACTTTGAAAAGACCGGCGCGTTTACTGTAGCCTTCGGCACTGCGGATACTGTGCTGATCTCCGATTACTTTGGCGTCGAAACCGGCAAAAAGCTCAACAAGATCGAAAAAGCAGGCTGTCACGTTCATAAGAGTGTCCACGTCAATGCGCCGATCATCGAAGAATATCCCCTGACGCTAGAGTGCAAAGTCCGGAATTGGGACCCGGAAACCGGCTACCTCATCGGCGAAATCGTCGCTTCCCAAGTGGATGAATCCATCCTCACGGATGGAAAAGTTGATTTGGGCAAGCTGCGTCCCATTATTTTCGATCCTTCTTTTAACGCTTATCGTGTGGTGGGCGAGATCGCAGGCAAAGCATTCAGCGATGGACTGAAGCTGAAATAAAAAAGTTGAGAGAGAAGGAGACTTCCATATATGGATACTCAGAAAGTCGTATTTTTCAATAAAGCGCTGAACACCCGCCTTGCCGTTTACTGTATATCCCGGACAGCTTTGATTTGAGCAAGAATTATCCGGCCGTTGTGGTGACAGACCCGATGCTCTCCGTGAAGGAGCGGCTCAATCCGTTTACGCTAAGCGGCTGACAGAAGCTGGTCACGTGACGCTGGTATTTGACGGCACTTACTTTGGCGAAAGCGAAGGAATGCCCCGCGGACAGAAACTGCCAGATGTGAAGGAAACAGACATCGAAGGTGCAGTAGATTACCTCTGCAGCCTGCCTTCGTGGACAGCGAACGAGTCGGTGGTTTGGGTATCTGTGGCTCCGGCTCTTATATGTCCGTTGCGGGCGTAAAGAAACCCCGCCTCAAGGCCATTACAGCCATCGTTCCGGCCATTGCCGATATTTCCACTTCACCCATGATGGGCTTCTTCCGCCCGCAAGAGGAAGTAATCGCCGCAAAGGAAGCCTATGACAAGGGCGGAGGTGAGCTGATGTATCTCAATTTCATGCCTAGAGCATTTGATGAGGGCGCTGCATACTATTACAGCGCAAGAGGCACCCATCCCCGCTGGAGCAATCAGGTAGTGGCCTGGAGCCAGCTGGAATTGATCAAGTACAACGTGCCTGCCATCATGAAGGATATGCAGAAGCCCTACTGCGTCATCACCGCTGAAAACGCCTGGTCGAAGCCTTCTTCTGAAGAAGTTTTCGCAGCCGTACCTGATGGCAAGAAGGAAATCCACGTGATCCCCGAAGCCAGCCACTTCGATATGTATGACCTGGCTCCTTTTGTCTCCGAAGCCTTTGATTACATTCTGCCATTCTTTGAGAAGGTGCTGTAAGGAGGATAAAATGGCGATGAAGCTTGTCCTATATTTCTCCGTGTACGGCACCGCCAAGGCCGTAGCGGAAGAAATCGCTCGACAGACTGGGACGGACATCATGGAAATTGAACCTGTCGTGCCCTACGACAGCAACCGTGCCCATTATAACAACCTGGCGAAGCTGGCCAAAAAAGAACACGACGAGGATCAGCGCCCTGCCATCAAAAACGCGATCCCTATCGGGGACTATGATACGATTTATCTAGGCTATCCCATGTGGTGGTACACTTTCCCGATGATCATTTACACCCTGTTTGATCAGGTTGATTTCAGCGGCAAGACCTTGATCCCATTCAATACCCACATGGGCAGCGGAGATAGGCTGGGATATGTGCAGCTTCTCCGCCGCAGCTGCCTGGGTGCGTTCCTCCGAAAAAGCGGCCAGGATTTCCAACAAACGCATTTCGATCATACGATTATTTCTCCTGATTCCCTGTTTGGTCTTCTGTCTTCCTGGCTTCTTCAAAAACCCGCTTCATCCGCAAATCTGGAATGATCCACGCCGCAACTGCCACCACCGGCAGAGGGTAAGAAGCATAGTGTGCACCGGGAATAAAGGATAAAGCCAGTTCCAGCACTTCGATGCTGATCGTCCACAGCTCCTTTCGACTTTCATCGACCGCTGCTTTCAGCACATCACATTCACTGGAATGAATGATCGTTTTCTCCAGCAGCAGATAGCTTAATGCGCACGCCAGATTCAACGCTACATACACACGAACCGGAATCATGGCAAAGCCAGATTTTCCAACCCATCCGGAGGGAAACGGGAGCGAAAGACAGAAGAAAAAGAAACAGCAGATTGGCCCACAGCACTTTCCCGTTGACTTCCTGGGTGACCTGAAGCAAGTGATGATGATTGACCCAATTCGTTCCTACGAGAATGAAGCTGATCAGATAGCAGCCGATCAGCGGCATAATCGCCATCAGATCTGCCCATTCGTTTCCTTCCGGCAAATCAATCAATAGGATTGTGATCGTAATGATAATTGCGATGACGCCATCGCTGAATGCTTCCAAACGTCCTTTGGTCATTTTTGTCAATCCTCTACATCGGGGAAAAAATAATCGCAATTGCAAGACAACAAACCAGTTATTTATTTCTACCCAAACGCAAAAAATCCTGTATGGCCTATAGAATTTCTGTGTCACAATCAACGAATCCTATCGAATCCAATCATTCTTTTTCTGTTTTCGTATGGTCAGCGCGCATTGATGAACACCCAAAACCTCCGTCCAGCAGTGCTGGTCAAGCGGCCGCCCATTTTCCAGCCGCATGATGTTCATGGTTCCGTTGCCGATGTCCGCCATCATGACGATGCCCATGAATTTCTGGAAGTCGTTTTCCTTCTTGTTCCAGTCCATCATGGGCACCATCGCAGCATAGCCCTGCGGGAAAACGCTGCACTGGACAAAGTGCAGCTGATAGCCAATGTCGTTGAATACGAACTCCACATCCTTATTGCGCATCATGTATTCGCGGTACGCATTGCGCTGGCGGACAGTCCATGTCGTGGGAAGGCCGATGGCAAGATAGATGTTCGCTTCCGTGATATCCTTTGTCCGAAGCTCAGCGGCAACGGAAGCCAACGTGAGGATGTAGAAGTCCTCATCAGCCGTCTTGTCCGGGTTGAACGCCTTATGGCCTTCGCCGATGCGGTACCATTTGCCATGGTAGTGCAGGATGTCGCCATCAAAGTAGGGCTTGGTGTCCATCGCCGCCAGCCCGGTCGGGAAGATGGTGTTCGCAGTCTTCATGTTGCCGTAGCCGGCGTCCACGCCAACGATGATAAAGTCATTATTGATTCGCATAGGTTTCCCCCTCATGTTTCTGTTTCCACGCGGCAAGCTCACGTTTGCCGTCGTCGCTCTCGTAGTATCGTTGTATCATGGGCAGCATGGCACGGGCGATGCGCTCAATGGCTGCATCCGGGATGTCCATGCCGCTGTTTGTCTGGTCAGGTGATTTCTTCAGGTGGGTCATTCACTGCGCCTCCGTCGCGGATATGCCTGCTCATCCATGTGATGAGATCCGGCTTGGTCACCAGCTTCCGCGCACCGAGCTGAAGCGTGGGGAAATCCTCAAGGTTCATCAGGGCGTATGCGCCGGATTTGGAAATGGAAAGTGCCTGTGCCAGCGTTTTGGCATCCAGCACATCGGGCAAGTCAGCAAAGATGGTATTCATCGTTCATCCTCCTTGGATTTTGGCAACAGAAAACCACCGTCCTCAGGCGGTGGTCGATGTTGTCGGGTTGTTAAGGATTCGTTTCTTTGAGGTTCTCTTCGTCTGTGTATTCCAGGAACTGCCGGGCAATCTGCTTTCTGCGCTTGACGACGGCGCTGTGATTCCGGAATCCCACCTTTTCGGCGATGGCCTGATCGGTGAGCCCCTGCATCTTCAGCTCAAAGATCTGCCGGTCGCGCTCTGGCAGGCGCTGCAGGAATGCTTCCATCTTGATCCTGCTGAGCAGCTCGTCTTCAAACTCGCCCTTCGGATCAGCCGGTTTGTTGTCATCCTCTTCATCGCTTTCGCTGATCTGCTCCAGAGACAGAGGCGTTCCCACGCTGGAACGGCAATGGCTCCACTTGCGATACTGGTCGATTCTGTCTCGGCTCATATGCGTTTCGTCAAAGTCCTCCTCGCTGCGGCTTTGCCACGCCTCGTCGATCATGGGCTGCCAGTGGTTTTCTTCAATGATCTGCATCGTCAGGTTTCCAACCAGTCTGCCAAAGTCGGCAAGAGAAGCCCATGCAATCTCCATGCCCGGCATAAGGCAGAACAGCCTTTGCAGTGTGAAGATGTCCTCGCTCTCCAGCTTTTCCTTGATGAGTGCCTGAATCATGTACGACACACGCCATAGCGGGAAATTGCCGGAGTAATTGTGGGTGCTTCCCGTCATCAGCTTGTGGCCCTCGTCCTTATCCGGGATGGGCAGGTACTGCCAGATGCACAGCGCGTATGCGTCCCAGATGGTTTCAAGGAAGGCATCGTCATTGACGATCTTGTCGTACTTGTCCGTGCGCAGAATCTCATACGGACAGCGGGGCAGCTGCAGATAAATGGGGCGCTGCTGCACGATCTCCCTGGGAATGCAGTAGAACATCGGTAGCCAGGCTTTGTAGGCGCTCTTGGAGATGCGCAGCTTGTTGCCAAGTTCCTTCGTGACAAAGGGCTTGCAGAAATGTTCTGAATCGCAAGAGGAATGAAATACATATCCTCATAAGTTTTTAGATAATTTGTTCTGATATCAAGCAACATCAATTTATATGAGAGCATTTGTAGCCTCTCATACTTTGCTTTCTCGTCATCTGTTCCATTAGGCCGGGAATTGTTAAGCAACTGGGTGTTAGCGGCATTTGATCAAGAGAGCGTAAGGACAAATCCTTTGCCCAAGGCAGTTGTGCTGTTGAAAAAAGAGAATGGTGCGGTTTACGCCATAACATTTGGACACGCATTCTTCTTAATTGATAAATTTTGTGACCGGGATTTTGGATTTGTGTTTGCCAGAAAAATGAATTTCCAAGAAATAAAAACAACAACGCTTACAGCACCCAATTCGCATCGAAATAAAATGGTGAACACCTATGTCAATTATGAAGAATTGGACTTTGACAGCGGCGAATCTTATGCAAAACTGAAAGCGAAAGCAGAATTGCCGGATGAATTTACGCTGTTTAAGCCTATGGTGGAAATTGGAACGTCAATTCGTGTAGATAGTGCAGAAAACTCACTTGAACGGGCAGCTGCCATCATTGCATATATTGAAAATATCGTAGACACAGAGGCAGATAAGCATAAAATTCCTGTATTTACGCACATTAAAGATCAAGAAAGGAAACGGTCTCTGAATGAAAGACTAAATTTGTTTGTTGAGACGCGGCATGAAATTCATGTATCGGAATTGGAGGTAATTGGCGCAACAGAAGTTTTTAATCACAACGACTACGAATTTGTCCTAAAATACAGACGATATAAGGAAACAGTAACGTCACTTTCTGATGATGTGCTTCGGAGTTTCTGCGAAGCGAATCATATTCCTTTAACAGAAGCGCTGAATATCGCTGTGTACAGTGAGTGCGATGGTATGGTTTTTGCTCCAGTATGCGTAAGGGATATGATAGATTACACGGATGATCAGGAACGATGCCTGCTGTCCCAAGGACAATGGTATCAATATAATGATGATTATCTCAGCTATCTGCAAGCGTCAATTAGTGAAATCACTACTTACTACGAACCGCAATACGACTTTTCGGAAGAAAAGTATAACACTTTTATTGAAACGAAATTGCTTGCGGAGCGAACAGAACTCCGGTATTCGGGTAAGAGTGATAAGGAAATCCGAGAACAGTTGCAAAAGAAATACTATGCAGAACGTGTGTTTAACCTTCTTATGGAGCGGGATTATGGATTTGAAAACCATGATCGCGTTACAGTTCCTGTTGGCAACGGAACGGTTGAAATCATGGATCTCTACAAGGCAGAGACAATGTTTGCGGTCAAAATTGGCAGCACATCGGGAAAGTTGTGCTATGCTGTTGACCAATCACTGGAAGCTCTGAAATTGTACAAGCATAATCAACTGGATAATATGCCTGTAATTAAGTCGGTGGCGATTTGGTTTGTTCTTGATAGAAGCAGACATATTGAGAATGAGGATGGCAAGCCTGATATTAACCGGCTTGACATGCTGATGCTGAAAAATCGGCTTGACCAATGGAAGAAAGAAGTCAGGTTGCAAGGGTATACGCCTATAGTATATGTGAATTATAGAACGAGGTGAGTTGTTTCGTGAAGGAATAGAGAGGGGCTGTGAGAATATGCCCTTTTAAATGCGGTTGAATAAGACTTGCGTTTGGACTACTTCTGGTCTGTGTTTCTTTGACACAGCACCACGATGCGTACCCACAACGGAGTGGTATTCCATGTGATTTGCTAAGCTGCAAATGCTGATTTTGGTTTCAGAATGTTACCATATGGTACTGATTGGAACGCAACGGGAAATGTGTTCTCCGCTTCGAATCCGCTATGCTCCACGAGCCGAAATCCTTGGAGATGCAAGGGTTTCGGCTTTCTGAGACTATCCCATACTTTGTGTAAACCTCGAAAGTAGTGTATAATAGAAGCACGAGAATGGAGGTTTTCATATGGCAAGAAGGAAACGCACCACGGAAGAAAATGCCCGCAGGGAAAAGATTCGTGAGCTGCTGCAGCTGGCGAACATCGGCAGCATGGACGACATCCAGAGACTGTTCAAGGAGACGATTGCCGAATTCATGGAAAACGGCCTCGATGCGGAGCTAGACGACGAACTGGGCTACAGCAGGTACGACTACAAAAACAAGAACACAGACAACAGCCGGAACGGACACAGCAGCAAGACCCTGCGCACCAGCTTCGGCGATGTGGAGGTGTCTGTCCCGCGGGACAGACAGGGGGAGTTTGAGCCGCAGCTCCTGAAGAAGAATCAGACCAGCATCAGTCAGGACATCGAAGAGAAGATCCTGTCCATGTACGCCAAAGGCATGACCACGTCGGATATTGAAACCCATATTCGGGATATCTACGGCGTAGAGGTGTCCGACACGACCGTAAGCCGTATCACGGACAAGATTCTCCCCATCGCAAAAGAATGGCAGCAGCGGCCGCTGGAAAGCATCTACGCGGTAGTTTTCATGGATGCCATCCACTATCATGTCCGCAGCGAAGGTCAAATCGTGAAGAAGGCGGTGTATATCGCCATTGGTATTGATCTGGATGGTAGGAAAGACGTTCTGGGCATGTGGGTCGGTGAAAATGAAAGCGCCAAATATTGGGCAACGGTGCTAAACAGCCTGAAAAACCGGGGAATTGAGGACATTTTCATCGCCTGCACGGACAATTTAACCGGCTTTTCCGCTGCCATTGAAGCTGTTTTTCCCAAGACGGAAATTCAGAACTGCATCATCCATCAGCTCCGCAATTCCAGCAAATATGTGTCCTACAAGGACATCAAGGCGCTCATGGCAGACCTGAAGGCGGTCTACGCCGCAGTCGATGAGTCTGCTGCTTTGGACGCTCTGGATGCTTTTGCGGAGAAATGGGACAAGAAATATCCGAAGATTTCTCAGTCCTGGCGGGAGAATTGGGCGAACCTGAGCACCTACTTCAAGTACCCCCAGGAGGTGCGCCGCCTGATCTATACGACCAATGCGAGCGAGGGCTTTAACCGGCAGCTTCGGAAAGTGACCAAGGCCAAATCGGTGTTCCCTACGGATGACAGTCTGCTGAAAATGCTATATCTGGCCATGACGGATATTACGAAGAAATGGACTGGCCGGCGGCAGGACTGGAGCATGATCCATGCGCAGCTGGCGGTGTTCTTCGCCGACCGTATGCCGAACTGACTGGCTGCACGCCGGGATGTCAAGTGTCGAGATGAACGGAGGTTGACGTTTCCGCCCTTGACATCCCCTCGAAACGCTGTTATTTTATAAACTATGAATGAGCAAATTCCAAAAAGCATCCAAGCTTTTCTTTGAGCATAGCGCTGAAGCGCACCCTACGCCTGCAACAGACACTCTCGAAAATAGGCAAAGCCTTTTTCAAAAACGCCCCTATAATCCGGAAGCGTGCAGCAAAGGAAATGCACAAGCGAAAGAAGCAGCCACATTCTTTCGATGCCTCGCTGCTTCCGAAGCTGGCATTTATCAAAGGCGAGTTTCTGCTTGCAGTTTCTGAAAAACACCTCAATGCTCCAGCGCTTTGCATACATTTCGAGGATTTCCTGCGTGGAAAGATTCGTCTGCGTCGAGATAAACACTCGCAGTGCATCGGGACTTCCAAAGTACTTTTCCGAATAGCACAGCAAAACAACCGCTTTTTCGCAGTCGCTCACTTTGCCCTCATACCGATACGCATAGAAGCGCCGATGGCCAACGGTCACGAGGCTGACATTCGGATCATCTTTGCGGATGGCAGGGGCAAATGCTTTTGCCTGCTGTCGGATTTGGCTGGGGTAGATGATGCGGCTGGTGCGCAATGCGCCGGACAATCTCAATCTTGGAACGCGACTTGTCATACAGCACCATCGCGTAGTTCAAAGAGAGTCCATTGCAGGACAGCATCACACCAACCGCCTGATGCCCGTAATCGTGGCACTTTTTCAAGTGCGACATGTGGTAATACGCCGCTTCAATGGGGTGCAACGCCTGTGACGAAGGCGCTGTATGCGAAGCAATCGTATCGTCCACGATGCAGAAAACGGGCTGTCTGCTTTTGCGGGATTCGTGGTAAACCGTATCAACAACCTGCTTTCTGAATGACCGCTCGACTTCGAGGCTGTCCCACTTCCCGTCATTCAGAAAATGGGCGACGGAGGTTCTGTGCTTTTCGCTGAAATACTTCGTATTGGCTATTTTCCCATGATAGCCGGGCATGAAAACCGAATGGATGATTGTCATTATGTGTTCCATGTATACATCGGACAGAATTTTTCTGAACCTCAGCTGGTTCAGGCTCTTGCAAATTTCTTCCGATTGCTTTACAATGTACTCATGAGACATCTCCTTTCGTGGTGGACGTTGAGTGGTGTTGGTATCTTCATTCTACCACCATAGAGAGGAAATGTCTCTATCCTTTTGGTTCCCTTTTGGAATTTGCTCGTTTATAGTTATAAACAAGGCGGCAGCAGCTTGCGCCGCTCCCGTCTTGCATAAATTTTGCTCTATTTGCACTACGTTTTGCAGTTTACACAGAATTCGGGATTGACCTGGCTTTCTTTTTGCCCATAAGTACCGTCAAACGTACCAGTGTTGCGTTTTAGACAGCTGTCGGGAGGGGAGAGCAGCCTCGCCTCTTGGCAGCTGTTTTTTAATACTGGCAGATGAGCTGTTCCAGCTGCTCTGCGGCTTGCTGACGCATGTCGGCGTTGCTATGATCGTACACGTCTAACGTGAAAGCGACGGTTGCGTGACCCAATGCTTCGGAAAGTGTCTTGGGGTCAACATGGCTTTGCAGGGAAAGTGTGGCGTAAGTATGACGCACATCATGGAAGCGGACTTCTGGCGTCCCATCTGTTTCACAATCGCCTTGAAATGGACGTACAGCGTCTTGAAGCGGACAAACATACCGTTCGAGCGGGTGAAAATCATATTGTACTCGTTGTGCCAGCTGCTTCCGGCGCGCAGATGCATCTCGTTCTGCTTGCGCTTGGCTTCGCGAAGAACATTCAGGGCGGTTACAGTCAGGGTGATAGTGCGTTCTTTGCCGTTCTTTAGCGGCGTGTACATCATTTTGCCTTTGTCGGGACCGGATGCGATGCGCACAAACTGGCGATAAGTCCGAAGCGTGTGATTCTCAAAGTGTGTAAACAGCTGATGTACCCCGAAAGAAGCCACAGTGGTGCCTTAATTGTCGGAATGCAAAGCAAAGCCCCCTCCAACGCATCTGCCCGCAATCGCAGGGAGATACGCTGAAGGGGGTACTTTCAATGATCTTCATCCGGCACTACCGCCAGCGCCGTCAGCACAAACACCTCCGGTGCGCCAGCCGCTCGAAGCGCATTCGCACATGTTTCGGTCGTCGAACCGGTGGTATACACGTCGTCAATCAGCAGAACTGGGGTCGAAATGCGCGCGGCGGCAGCAAACGCGCCGTGCAGGTTCTTCCTGCGCTGGGCGGCGTTCAGCCCCTGCTGGGTTGCGGTTTCGCGCGTGCGGATCAGCAGGGGATGATAGGGCAAGTTGCGCCGCTGCGCAAAGGCCTCTGCCAGCAGTCGACCGTGGTCAATGCCGCGCGCGTCAAGGTGCTTCTTCGTCATCGGGACGGAGGTGACAACCGTGTCCGGCGGCAGGGCAAAGGGACACGCGGATGCCATGCCGTCCGCCAGTACCTGCGCGCATTCGGCGATGCCGCTGTATTTGAGCATCAGCACCAGCTGCCGAGCAATGCCGTGGTAGCCCCACACAGCGGCGGCGTTCGGCGCAAGCGCATCACTCGGCAGGCGCAAATCATCCAGCACAGCGAGGCAGACCGGACAAATCGCGTTCGGCAGGGACAGCGCGCCGCAGGTCAGGCAGAAAACGTGCTGCGGAAACAGCGCATCATCCACATCGGTCAAAAGGCGGGTGAAAAACGCGCGAAGAGCGGGCAAAAGCGGCATGGAAGCACCTCACTCCTTCCCCAATTCCTCCTGATGCAAATCAATGGTGACACTCGTGCCCTCCCCAATGCGGGAGGACAGCGACACACGGCAATGGAGCATCTCGGCGGTCTGATGGACGAGATACAGCCCCAATCCGGTGGATTTCTGCCCGCCGCGCCCGTTGTAGCCGGTGTATCCCTTCTCGAACACGCGCGGCACATCCTCCGGCGCAATGCCGATGCCCGTGTCCGCCACGATAATCGCTGGGGCGCTGGTCACGCGGATGCTGACGCGGCCGCGGTCGGTGTACTTGACAGCGTTGGACAGCAGCTGGTGGAGAATGAACAGCAGCCATTTGCTGTCCGTCAAGGCGCTTTCGGCGGTCGGCTCGTACTGCAGGCGCAGCTTCTTGCGGATGAGCAGGGGCGCAAAGTCGCGAATCGCCTGCCGAATGAGCGGGTCAAGCGGCACACGCGTCAGCACAAGGTCTTTCGTCGGATTGCCCAACCGCGCGTAGCTTAACGCCATCGTGACGTACTGCTCCATTTGGAACAGTTCGGCCAGCATGGCGCGGTTCTCCGGCGTGTCCTCGCTCTGCAATTGCAGGCGCATCACTGACAGCGGCGTTTTGATTTGGTGTACCCACGCGGTGAAGTAGTCCGTGCTGTCCTGCCGATAGGCTGCCAAGTCCGACTGCGCGGCGCGGACGTCGTGCAGCAGCCGCTGCATAATCGCCTGATCATCCGCTTCAGACAGTGTGCGCGGCGATGGCAGTTCATCCAGCAGAAGATGCGGCGCATTCAGCACATGCGCACGCGCCTGATGCGCCCGGCGATAACGCACAAAGCCCCAAATCAGCGCAATCAGCCCCATTACTGCGCACAGCGCCGATGCGTACGCGACCGGTTCGGTCGGCAGATGATACAGCGAGAGCACCAGCGCAAATGTGCCCGCGAACAGCGCCAGCAGCCCCGCCAGCGGCAAATGCTCCCGCAGATAGCGCCGAATCATACGCTGCCCTCCTGATTCACGGCATACCCGCTGCCTACCTTCGTGACGATGAAGCCCGGCAGTCCCGCCGCGCTAAGTTTCTTCCGCAGGCGGTTGACATTGACGGTCAGCGTGTTTTCCTCAACGTACTCGTCCATCTGCCACAGACGGGTCATCAGTGTTTCGCGGCTGACGATGCGCCCACGCTGCTCCATGAGTGTGCGGAGGATAATCAGTTCATTGCGTGTCAGGGGGATGCTCTGCCCATGGATGGAGAGGGCAGCACTGTCCAAATCCAGCACGGCATCTCCGCAGGCGAGGATATTGCCCGTAGCCGGCATGTCATACGCGCGGCGCAGGACGGCATTTACCTTCGCTGCCAGCACAGCTGGGTCAACGGGTTTGGCAATGAAGTCGTCGCCGCCCATGTTCATCGCCATGACGATGTTGAGGTTATCCGACGCGCTCGAAAGGTAGACAATTGGCACGCTGGTGATGCGGCGCAGCTCCTGCGTCCAGTGATGACCGTTGAAGAAGGGGAGCATCAAATCCATCAGTACGATTTGCGGCTTCCACTCGGCGAACTCCTCCGTCACATGGCGGAAATCGCGGACTTTCTGCACCTCGTGTCCCCACGCGGTCAGCACCTGCGTGATGGCATCAGCCAAGGCAGCGTCGTCTTCGACTAATAGGATGCGGTACATGCGAGTCATCTCCCTGATGATGTAGTTTGGTGTGGTGTGGGCTGTTCCCGTACCCGTCAATTGCTTTCCTCCGCACTTTCGCCCGCCAGCGCATCGAGAATTGCCTGCAGCCGCTTCTCTCCGATGCCCTTGACATTCCGCAGCTCCTCCGGATACACGAACGCGCCGTGTTCCTCCCGGTATGCCACAATCCGCTCCGACAGCACAGTACCGATACCCGGCAGGGCGTCCAATGCGGCAGCGTCGCCGGTGTTCAGAATGGAATCCGGCGGAAGTGTCGCTCTTGGCACAGCGGTTGTTTCTGCTGCTGGCGCTATCAGCGGATTTGTCGATTCGTCATCCAGCGAGTCAGTGATTTTCGTTTGCAGCTCTGCTCCGATGCCCTGGACGTTCCGCAAATCTTCCGGGTACACGAATGCGCCGTGTTCCTCCCGGTATGTGATAATCCGCTCCGACAGCACAGTACCGATACCCGGCAGGGCGTCCAATGCGGCAGCGTCGCCGGTGTTCAGAATAGAATCTGCCGGAAGTGTCGGCACAGGGGCAAGCGTGAAGCCGTCGCCTTTTGACGGATAGCACTTCGGGGCGGAATGGACGCGGATAGGGATGGATGCATTCCATAAGAAGCAGCCGAGGCTTATGAGAAGGGCTGCCGTATACAGCAGCAGAAGCAGCTTTCGCACGCCCTGCCGCCATTCGCGCACAGCATCCCCCTCCGTCCAGCTTGTCGTCAGGGACATTGTAGCATACTTGGAACGGATGGACAAGGGTGCGCGGCAGAAAAAAATAGGCGCAGCATGGGAAGGAAGATTCCATGCTGCGCTGGGGTGGCTGCTGTTTTCAAATGCAGTTTTCTTATTTCGCCTGCGGGTGTGCCCTGCGGTTATATCCCCAGCGAAAACCCGCCTTGTATAAGGTAGAACAGCGCCACGCCATCCACTGCGACGGCATCGTGCATTGCGTCGTAGCGGGTCAGCGCGACGGTGTGCACCGTGCCGTCAACATCTGTGAATGTCCACACGGTGTGGGGGGCGTCGGCAGCAGTCCAGCCGTCGGGGAGGCGGCCGGACATTGTGACCATCATCAGCTGATTGTAGGCAGCGGAAAAGGCAGTGTAATCCGAAGGTTCACCGTTTTTCATCAGCGTAATATCGTAGACTTGATTGCCCTCGTCGTCCGTGACAAGCTCGTTGTTCTCGGCAACCTGTTCGGTGCGTGTGATGACCCATGTGTCCACGCCGTCCGCCGTTTCACGCGAAAGGGACGCAAGATTCCCAAGTGCCGTCAGCACCGGGTAGCGCGTAATGGTCTCCTGCCAGTCGGCATTCATGACGCCGCGCAGCAGCAGTGTGCTGCAGCGGTAAATGCCGCCATTGTAGAGCACATAATCCACCAAATCGCTTTCCTGCTCGCCGATGACGAGGGTGATCGTGGAATCCGGGTAATCGGTCGTAGCGTATGAGCCGGTCGTGCCGACTGCGCCGATTGTGCCGGCGGCTTGGTGCAGGCGGATGACGATGCGGGGCGTGTCCAGCCCGTAGCGGGCGATGCTCTCCGCAGTCGCGTCGGCAATGTACTCGCCAAGGCGGATGTTTGCTGCCGACTTGCGAAGGGTGTTCATGGCAGTGCCGTCCGCCGGGTAGGACACCGGGGTGGTCAGCATCCAGCGGTCTTGCGCGTCCGCGTTCGTGATCGCGCCGTTCAAGCGCCATTGCTGGGTGATTTCGCCCTCCGCGTTCAGCAGCGTGATTTCATCCAGGCGGTCGGCGTGAATCGTCAGCTGCTCGACGCTGTGGAGCGAACCGCGCGTGACGTAGCATTCCTCCGCCAGACCGCGGCTGACGGACAGCAGGCGGGTATCGCCGTCCAGCTGCGCGTACTGCCAGCTGTTTTCGTACTGCGGGGCGCTGCCGATGCGCAGGGTGTGGCTGCTGCCGTCCGCAAAATCCACGGTGACGACGCTCTCCGGGTCATCCAGCCCGAAGGCTGCCCACTCCTCGTCCGTGCTGTTCCAATCGTCGCTGAGTACCTCTGCGGTCACGCTCTTAAGCCCGGACAGGAGCGTGGCGGCAATGTCCGCATCCACCGTGAAGGAATTTTCGCCCTCCAGCACCAGCGCGCCGGATTCCGTCTGCACTGCTGACCATGCGTCCTGATTGCGTACGGCAATGCGGATGCGGGTGATATCCGCCGATTCCACCGACCAGAGGGTGATTTCCTCGTCCTCATGCGCGGGCGTTTCCGGCGTGGGGGCGGGCGTGCGGGCGAAAATCAGCAGACACGCCGCCGTCGCGACCAGCACCACGGCGAAAATCAGCAGGAGGATGCGGCTGTGCCTGCGCACGGCATGTTTCTTTTTCGGGACATTTTGCATGGCTTACAGATTCCTCCGTGGAAGCAGGATGATGACCGCCGCCAGCAGCACCAGAATCGGCAGCCCGACCAGTACGACGCTGCCCAATGACAGCGCATTGACGGACAGCCCCGGACGCAGCGCCGTTTTGACCATGATGCTGGTGTCAATGCTGTCATCCCCGGTCAGGAAAGACACAGCGCGCACCAGAAATTCCTCGCCGTCGGTCATGGTGAAGAGCTGTTCCTCGGTCAGCAGGGCGGAACTGCCGATGATGAACGCGCGGCTGACGTCGCCCGTGTCGGTGAAGCGCTTGGCTTGCAGCGCGAGCGCGAACGGGCCGGTCTTGTCGCTGTCGGATTGGGTGATGCTCAGGCGCGACGCGGTTGTATCAACCAGATAACTCTTGGCGGATGTTGTCAGCACCGCGTCCACCAGCAGGGAATTGTCCGATTCCGGTGAAGGGGCGAAGCCGCGGCTGGCAACCATGAGCATTGCCGTCCGCCCGTTCAGCATCATCTCCAGTGTCACATCCGTCGCCTGCATTTCCGGAAGCAGCGCCAGACGGTTGTTGTTGTAGAACGTGTCGGTTTCATCCGGCGACGCCATCACCAGCCCGCTTTCCGGCAGGAAGCCGTAGGAGCGCAGCAGGGACAGCACGTTCGGCATATTCTCAATCGGGTCGGTATAATCGCAGCTGAACAGCACTGCGCCGCCGCCCTGCACATACGCGCGGATGATGTCCATTTCCGCGTCGGTGTAGTCCTTGACGGGCGAAAGGATGCACAGCACATCGCCGGATGCGAATGTCATGTCGCTGAGCTTCTCGAACGCGACGTCGTAGTGATTGTTCGTCAGCAGGGTGGTAAAGGCGGACAGGGAGTCTTCGCCCAGTTCGCCGTGCCCCGTCGCGATGTGCAGCGTCGGCACGGTGTCGCGCGTGACGTAGGCGATGGCGGAGGTAATCTGCTGCTCATACGCCAAGCCGGAGACGTTGTAGCTGCCCGAATCGGTATCGACAGAGAGCGTTACAAAATCCGTTGCGGTCAGCACACGGTAGCGGTCGGTTTCCTCGCAGTAGACGATGAGGTTCTGCGCGGAGACGTTGGTGGTGCTGCTGGAAAAGCGGGTCAGCAGCAGGGGATTCAGGCTTGGCGGGGTTTGTTCCCACGTCACCATATCCGACGCGGCGCTGTAACGGTTGAGCAGCTCCAGCAGGGGCTGATCCTCCTCGCCGCGCTCGAACAGGGCGTAGATTTTCACCGGGCGCTTCAAGTCGCGCAGAATCTGCTTTGTCGTCTCGCTCTGCGTTGTGACGGCGTTGAAGGAAAAGTCGCCGCGCCAGCCGTAGCGCGTTTCGAGGTTCGTTGTCGCCAGATTGATGAGAATCAGCGCGACAATCACCAGCGCGACAATGGCGGTGGATATGGCACCGTAGCGCAGGCGCGGGCTGATGGTGAACTTCCTGTGCGCGGATTGTTTTTTGTTTCGCATTCTTCGTCACTCTCCCCGATAGCGCCGGGCATCCAGCGTATGAATCGTCAGCAGGAGAAACGCCGCGGCGAAGGTGACATCGTAGACGACGCTTGCCGCGCTGAGCTGCCCCATCAGGAACGGTTCAGCCCGCTGATAAAGGCTGAAGAAGGACAGCACGCTGGAGAAGAAGCTGCTGTTGACGGCGTTTTCCAGCAAGTCCAGCATCCAGAGGACGAAGTTCGCGCCGAACGCAAAAACCGCCGCCGTCACCTGATTTTTTGCGCAGCCGGAGATGAACAAGTCCAGCGCGAGGAATGCGCCGCCCTGCAAGATGAAACCGAGGTACGCCACCGCCATTTCCGCCGGGTACACACGCCCATAGACCGCCACGACCACAACGAAACCGAGCGTCAGCACGACGGTTGCCGCCATGACGGTATATGCCGCGGCATACTTGCCCAGCACCATGCCGGACAGGGAAACCGGGCTGGTGAGCAGCAGCTGATCCGTGCGGCGCTGCCTTTCTTCTGCCAGCAGCCGCATCGTCAGCACCGGCGAAAGCAGCATCCACAGGTAGCTCATCTGCCCCACGAACGTCGGCAAGTCCGACGACCGCGCCTGCATAATCTGCAAATAAAACATCACCGAGGACAGGAGCAGGAACACGCCCATGAACACATAGCCCGTCGGCGTGAGGAAATACGCCTGCAATTCTCGTTTCCAGATGGCCCGCATAGTAACAAACAACCTTTCCGGGGGACAAGGGGCGTTGCCCCTTTGAACCCCAGCAGGGACGCTGTCCCTGCACTCTGCAAGGGAGTTCCTCCCTTGACCCTTTCACGCGATTCAATTGGTGACATATCCATACTTCTTCCGCGTGTTACTCCAAGAAAAAAACAACTTCCGATAAAATTCAAGTAACATGGGAGAGACCGCGCCGAAGGTTTCCAAAGGGCGATCGCAGACTTCGTCTGTTTTCATTGCCCTTTGGTCGCCTCCGCAGAGGCGAAATCCCTGCGCATCGGGAAAAACTTCTGTGATAGAAGCACCCTTCTGGCGATAAGAACAAAGAAGATTACGAAGGAACTTTCGTGCCTTCATCCGTCGCGCGGAGGAACACCGTTTCCAGCGAATCGTGTTCCTCCACCAGCATCCGAATCGGAGCGTCCAGCCCGCAAAGCAGGCGGAATAGCTGCGTCTGCGCATCCGGCACGGCGGAGGCGTCGCATTCCAGCAATACCTCGCTGACCTCAATCGTCCGCGTCGGCAGCGCTTTCACCCGCCGCACGCACGGCAGTGACCGCAAAGCCGGAATCAGCTGCTTTTCCCGCATGGCAATGCTTGCCCGAAGCCGCAGCGTTTCGCCCGTTTCGGCTAATTCCTGCATGTCTGCTTCGTATTCCAAATGCCCGCGGTTCAGGATGAGTACCCGCTGGCAGAGCTGTTGAATCTCCGACAGGAGGTGCGAGGAAAAAATGACCGTGTGCGTTTTGCCGAGGTCGGCAATCAGCGCGCGAATCTCCACCACCTGACGCGGGTCAAGCCCGACGGTCGGTTCATCCAGCACCAGCACCTTCGGATTGCCGCATAGCGACTGCGCTACGCCGACACGCTGGCGGTAGCCCTTCGACAAGTGCCCAATCAGGCGGTGCGCCACTTCGGACAGCCCGCAGGTGCGGATAATGTCCTCCACATGCGCCGCAATCGCCGATTTCTGTACTTCCTTGAGTTCGCACACGAAGCGCAGATACGACCGAACGGTCATTTCGTCATACAGCGGCGGTTTTTCCGGCAGATAGCCAATCAGCCGCTTGCACTCGCGCGCGTTTTGGAGGAGATCCATGCCGTCCACCAGCACCTGCCCCGACGTCGGCGGCAGATAGCCCGTGAGGATATTGAGTGTGGTGCTCTTGCCCGCGCCGTTTTGCCCGAGAAGACCGACAATCTGCCCTTCCGGGGCGCGAAAAGAGACATCGTGCAGGGCTTCGACCGCGCCGTAGCGCTTCGTGACATGCCTGAGTTCAATCATGGAGCATACCTCCCTTGGAATATACGATTGCACGCATCTGCCGGAGCAGACTGTCTGGCAATAGCATGAGTATTATAGCAGAAAGCGCACAAAAAAGCATGAACGAACTGTAAAGGATAAAAGAACGCATAGACAAAACCCCGCCCGCACGGGATTTCTCCTGTGCAGACGGGGTAACGGACTATGTACTTATGGAATCACCCAAAAATGGCGGTGCCGAAGGTTTCCGAAGGGCAATCGCAGACTTCGTCTGTTTCCATTGCCCTTTGGTCGCGCCCGCAGAGGCGAAATCCTGTTACACGCGGTCGGCGATTTCCTTAGAAATCTTTGCGATGAATTCATCGAGCGTGCAGGTAACCGTCTGGTCGGTCGCACGGTCGCGGACGGAGACGGTGTTGTTCTCCACTTCCTGACCGCCGAGAATCAGCATGTACGGCACGCGGTCTACCTGACGCGCTTCGCGAATCTTGTAGCCAATCTTCTCGTTGCGGTCGTCCAGCTCGCAGCGAATCTTCTTCGCGCGCAGGGCGGCGTACACCGTCTTGGCATAATCCATCGACTTGTCGGACACGGGCAGCACCTTCACCTGAACCGGCGCCATCCACGTCGGGAACTTGCCCGCGAAGTGCTCGGTCAGGATGCCGATGAAGCGTTCGATAGAGCCGTAGCAGACGCGGTGAATCATAATCGGGCGCTTGCGGCTGCCGTCCACATCGACGTACTCCAGGTTGAAGTTCAGCGGCATCTGGAAGTCCAGCTGAATCGTGCCGCACTGCCAGGTACGGCCGAGGCAGTCGCGCAGGTGGAAGTCAATCTTCGGGCCGTAGAACGCGCCGTCGCCCTCGTTGACGATGTAGGGCATACCGAGCTTTTCCAGCGCGGTTTTGAGGCCGTTGGTTGCATCCTCCCAGTCCTCGTCCGAACCCATCGAGTCCGCCGGACGGGTGGACAGTTCGACGAAATAATCGAAGCCGAACTTGGAGTACACCTGATTGATGAGGTGTACGACGCCGGCGATTTCGTCCGGAATCTGCTCGCGGGTCATGAAGATATGGGCATCGTCCTGCGTGAAGCAGCGGACGCGGAACAGACCGTGCAGCGCACCCTTCAGCTCGTGGCGGTGCACCAGACCGAGCTCACCCACGCGCAGGGGCAAATCGCGGTAGGAATGGGGCTGGCTGCGGTAGACCATCACGCCGCCGGGGCAGTTCATGGGCTTGATGCAGTAGTCCTCGTCGTCAATCTTGGTGGAGTACATGTTGTCCTTGTAGTGATCCCAGTGACCGGACGTCTCCCACAGGTGACGGCTCATAATCATGGGCGTGGACACTTCCACATAATCCGCCGCGTAGTGAATATCGCGCCAGTAGTCAATCAGCGCGTTCTTCAGCTGCAGTCCCTTGGGCAGGAAGAACGGGAAACCGGGGCCTTCATCGCAGAGCATGAACAGACCCATTTCCTTGCCGATTTTGCGGTGGTCGCGCTTTTCGGCTTCTTCCATCATCTTCAGGTACTCATTGAGTTCCTCCTGATTGCGGAAGGCGATGCCGCCGATGCGGGTGAGCATCTTGTTGTTCTTGTCGTTCTTCCAGTACGCGCCGGACAGGGCGGTCAGCTTGAATGCCTTGAGCGCCTTGGTGTAGCACAGGTGCGGGCCGACGCACATGTCGATGTAGTCGCCCTGCTGGTAGAAGGTCAGCGTCGCGTCTTCGGGCAGGTCGCCGATGTGTTCGACCTTGTAGATTTCGCCGCGCTCCTGCATGAGCTTGATGGCTTCCTCACGGCTAAGCGCGAAGGGCTTAATCGGCAGGTTCTGCTTGACGATGGCCTGCATTTCCTTCTCAATGGTCTTGAGGTCTTCGTCGGAGAGCTTCACATCGCCCAGATCGACGTCGTAGTGGAAGCCCTTTTCAGTTGCCGGGCCATAGGCGAAATGCGCCTGCGGATACAGGTGCTTGACTGCCTGCGCGAGGATGTGCGCCGCCGTGTGGCGGATGACATGCAGCTCGTCGTCAGCGGGGCATTCGTCCACATGACCGTCATTGTAGATGATTTTCATGCTTTTTCCCTCCAGATTGATTGATTGGGACGAAAAAACGCTCGTCCCTCGCGTTGTTTCGAGGGACGAGCGGAAAAATCTGCCCGTGGTTCCACCCTGATTGGTTCTCTTTGCCGCGCTATCGTGCGGCACACGGTACGATCGGGAGGTGGTCTTCCCCTGCCGCCGAATCAGCGCTTTTCACCAAACTGCGCCTCTCTGGACATCCTTCGGCAGGATACTCTTCTCCGTCATCTCGGACGAGTTCAGTATAGCCCAATTTATTGTCTTTGTCAAGGTGGAGAAAAAGACTTTTTCACTTGCAAAGCGCAGAGGCGAAATCCCCTGCATCAGCACGCGGGCATAGCATGAAAATGCGCTCAATTCAATCGCGCGGAAGGGTCAAGGGAGGGGACTTCGTCCCGTTTCATTCTCCCTTGCGGAGTCCAGAGGCAGAGCCTCTGGTGGGGTCAAGGGGCAAAGCCCCCTTGGGTCATTCTTTCGCCCTTGGCTGGAAAATCAGCGCCATCAGCACCCCGAAGAACACCGCGGCGCTGATGCCTGCTGCCGTGTTCGTCAGACCGCCTGTGAATGCGCCCAAGAAGCCGATTTCCTGCACTGCGCGCTTCACACCTGTCACCAGCGCGTGACCGAAGCCTGTCAGGGGAACACTCGCGCCCGCCCCGGCGAACTGCGCAAGGGGCGCGTATACTCCGATGGCGCTTAAAAATACCCCCGCGACAATGTAGCCCACCAGAATCCGCGCCGGGGTCAGCTTTGTTTTCAGCAGCAGAATTTCGCCAATCATGCACAGCGCGCCGCCCACCAGAAACGCCTTGATGAGATTCCACACAATCGTCATGCTTCGTCCGCCTCCAGTACAATCAAATGGGCAATGCCCGGAATCGCGCCGCCCTGCTGGCTGAATGTCGGGGAGAGCAGCGCCCCGGTCGCCATGAACGCCACGCGGTGAATCGCCTTCTCACGGAAGAGGCGCATGATGTACCCGCACAGCACGCTCGCGGAACATCCGCAGCCCGAACCGCCCGCGTGGACATCCTGCTCAGGCGAAAAAATCAGCATTCCGCAGTCCACATAGCGCGCCGCGTCCAGGGGAACGCCCGCATCCATCATCAGCGTCAGCAGCAGGTCATGCCCGATTTTCCCCAAGTCGCCGGAGATGATGAGGTCGTAATCCGCCGCCGTTCGCCCGGTGTCCATGAGGTGCCGCCGGAGCGTGTCTGCCGCGGCGGGCGCCATCGCCGCGCCCATGTTGTTCATG
>UMCG01045125.1_pt1 | contig 25056 bp, 47 predicted proteins | sample 1964181 | NCBI WGS metagenome assembly UMCG01 (sample SAMEA4835963, study PRJEB28245) | human gut metagenome | biome: gut microbiome; material: fecal sample | place: Denmark | collected 2008 | reverse complement strand
TAGTGGCCTATAAGTACATCGGAAAACCGCTGCTGGCAAAAATCAAAGCCAAAAAGGAAGAGACGCAGGAGATCACCGACGTGGAATTCAATGAATCCGATGTCAAAGATGAGGATTCCGAGGATATTTCCGAATAAGAAAAAAGAGTGTTCCGATGAGGGAAAGTGCCTTTAACAGGGTGCTTTCCCTTTTTTATTTTCTGCTGGAAGGGAGAAGCTTATGAACAGATACGTATACGATGGTCCGGTCATGGAATTTGACACCTGTGTAACACGCCGTTGGAAGGCTTCGACCTATGCGGTGTCAGAAAAGAAGGCAAAAAGCAATCTTGCATATCGATTCAAAAAAGCAAATAACAAACCAACCAATTTGAAAATTACATTACCGGGCAAAGTGATTGTCCAGTAAAAAGGAGGCTATGTAGTGGAGGAATACAAAGGCAATTCCAATAAGGCCAAAGAACAGCAAAAGGCCCTCCCGCCAGAGAAAAAAGTTGAGAAAATTGTATCCGGACCGGTAAAGTCTAAAAAGAAAAACAGTATCCAGAAAATTACGAGCATTTTCGTTCCTGAGGATGTGGAAGATGTAAAATCTTATATTTTCGAAGATATTGTTGTTCCGGCGGTTAAGGATATTATTTTGGATGCGGTAAGAGCTCTTCTCGGCGTCAGTGGAAAATCCAACAAAGGGGCACCTGCATCTAAAGTTTCGTATCGAAGTTATTATGACCGTGGAAACGAGCGTAACGATTATGGCCGTACGAGAACACGAGTTGGATACGATTACGACGATATCGTTTTAGACAAAAGGGACGAGGCAGAAGACGTTCTGTCCCGAATGGACGAATTGATTTCCACTTATGGGATGGCGTCCGTAGCCGATTTGTACGAACTTGTTGGAGTCACTGGAAACTACACAGATAATAAATACGGCTGGACAGATATCCGAAGTGCATCCGCAATACGTGTGCGCGATGGGTATTTGTTGAAGCTGCCAAAAGCTTTGCCGTTGAATTAAAAAAGGAGATTGATGTACTTATGAACAAAACAGAAATCATGAACAAAGCAACAAAAGCATTTTATAAAGTTGGCTTTACCCTGAAAAAGCACAGTCCGGAAATCCTCGTGGTGGCCGGGGTTGTTGGCACTGTTGTGAGCGCTGTGCTGGCCTGCCGCGCTACGACAAAAGTAAGTGAAATCATGACCGATACAAAGATTGACGTGGATGCTGTTCACAAATGTCTCGAAACTCAGTCGGAAGAAGACTACTCCAGGGAAGACGGAAAGAAGGATTTAGTTATCATTTACGCCAAAACGGGCTTCGAGCTTGCGAAGCTTTATGCACCCTCGGTTCTGCTCGGCGTTGCATCCATCACAAGTATTTTGGCGTCAAACAATATTCTGCGTAAGCGTAACGTAGCTCTGACCGCAGCGTATGCGACGCTCGATAAGTGCTTCAAGGAGTATCGCGGAAATGTCGTTGAGCGTTTTGGCGAGCAGGTTGACCGTGAACTCAGATACGCCATCAAGGCAAAGAAGTTCGAAGAGACAGTTGTTGACGAAAAAACAGGAAAAGAAAAAACTGTAAAAAACAAAGTGGACGTCGTAGGAATCGACGGAATCAGCGACTACGCAAAATTCTTCGATGAGTACAATCCGAACTGGGAGAAAGACTCCGAGTACAATCTGATGTTCCTGCGGGCTCAGCAAAATTATGCGAACGATCTTCTGGTGAAACGTGGCTATCTGTTCCTGAATGATGTATATAAGATGCTCGGATTCGAACCGACTCGTGCCGGCCAGGTAGTTGGGTGGCGATATGAGCCGGAAGAAAGCAATTGCGATGGGTATGTTTCATTTGGTATCTACAACGCCAATCGCGAGACGGCCAGGGATTTTGTGAATGGATATGAGCGCTCTATCCTGCTTGATTTCAATGTTGATGGTCCAATTCTTGATACACTGGATGACTGAAGGAGTGAATTGATAATGAACGGTAAATTGACTTTCATGTCGTATACACTTGCTGCCATGGCCGGAATTTGTTTTGTCAGCGGTCTTGCCGTGCTGTCTGGAGGGAAAAGCTGAAGATGGATGGGATGGAGAACTTCATTTCAGTCTTGGATTATATCCTCGACACAAAGCGAAAAAGGCACATCATCGGTGGAATTTTGGTGAGCGCGTCATTGCTTTTTGGCGGATTGGCCCTTACGGTGATGACCATAAAAAGCAACGATGAATATGAGGTGATGGAAGATGACGACTAAAACCATAGATTATTCTATGTTTGTGCTGGGAGCGGCTCTTGGGGCTTCTTTGGCGTGGTATTTCACTAAGAAAAAATATGAAGAGATTTTACAGGACGATAAAGTTGTTCTCACGTCTAAAGATGATTTTTCCGAAAAGCAGGAAACTAAAATCGCCGAAGTAGGAATAAAAACAAAGCCGGATTTGGCTGAGTATTCGTCTATGCTTCGGCGATACAATCGTGTGGATTATTCAGATGTCGGGAAAGAAGAAGACAAGCCTGCGCCTTATGTTATTTCTCCGGATGAATTTGGCGGAGTCGAGGAATATGAAAAAATCAGTTTGAGTTACTATGCCGATGGAATCCTTGCAGATGACGATGACGAGGTAATGGAAAATGCTGATGAAATCGTAGGCCTTGACTCCCTGACTCATTTTGGAGAGTACGAAGATGACTCGGTCTTCGTTAGAAATGACGTGATGAAGTGCGACTATGAAATTCTTCTCGACCACAGAAATTATAAGGACGTTGCATCACACGTCCGATTTTTGGATACGGAGGAACAATGACATTTCATGAGCTAAATCAATCCTATTTTGCATGGATGTGTCAGCTCGTGTCCAACGAACGATATTCTAAGCGTCTTTCCTATCGTAAACTGCTGACTCATTTGCATGAGGTGGAGTTTACTTATACTTTGCCGATGGACGGAAATCGGGCAGAGGATGGGATAGACCTTAGATATCGGTTTGGATATGAAAATAACTATTCTGAGCCGATGATTGCATCTGGTTTAGATGATCGTCCGTGCAGTGTCCTTGAGATGATGATTGCCCTTTCGATGCGTTGCGAAGAGCAGATAATGGATGATCCCGATATTGGGAATCGTACGGGGCAATGGTTTTGGGACATGATCGACAATCTCGGGCTGGGGAACATGAGCGACTCCAAATTTGACAACAGTTATGTTGACGAGGTGCTCCAACGGTTTCTCAACCGAGATTACAAACGAAACGGTGAAGGAGGCCTGTTCACTATAAATCGTCGAGGCCTCGATATGAGAAGTGTCGAAATCTGGTATCAGATGTGCTGGCATCTGCAAGAAAACTTTAGGAGGGCAAGATGAGTCACGCAGAAGTCTATAAAGCTTTCCGTCAATACTTTCCGACTTATGTCGGAGAAAATATTGCTGCATGGTTTCCAAACGGACGGAACTCGATTCGAGTTCGAGAAGCAAACGGCGATGAATTTATATTTTCGTTTAATAACGGAAAAGACTGGAAGTTCGAGACAATTGACAGTTTTTTGAATAGCAAGAAAGGAGAGAAGCGAAATGGATGAGATGGTTTCCTATATTTTCAGAAGCATGCGTTCTTCCGAACTGACATTGAGAGGTGTTAAAAGAGTGCTCAAAAACCAGGCAAGGCGTAATCGGAATTTTAAGCGTTTTGCTTGGCTGACAGTTGGATATCTGGTTATTTCAGAAATCAATCGTAGCCTCATGGAAAAGAAAATCAAGGAACTCGACGAGGAAATAAAGAAACTGAAACAAGAGGAAGGGGAATCTCAATGCAATGATCGACTTTCTGATGATCTCGACCCGCAGTAAGAAAAATGGCCTGATAGAGATTTATCCCAAGTTTATCATCAAAAAGAGCTCCGACCTTATGATTCGCGGGGGCGATTTTTATGCTATCTGGATAGAGGAACGTGGTTTGTGGTCTACGGACGAACAGGATGCTTTGCAGCTGATCGATCGGGAACTTGACAGATATGCGGAAGAGAACAGAAACCGTTTTGATTCGAACGTCAAAGTGCTTCATATGTGGGATTCAGAGTCCGGCATGATTGATTCTTGGCACAAGTATTGCCAGAAGCAGATGCGGGACTCTTTCCACATGCTTGACGAAAAATTGATATTTTCGAATACCCCTACCAATAAAAAGGATTATGCCAGCAAACGTTTGGGGTATCCTCTGGAGGCTGGGGAAACGCCTGCATATGATAAGTTGATGAGTACACTCTATGAGGAAGAGGAACGCCGAAAAATCGAATGGGCAATCGGCTCGATTATATCTGGAGAATCAAAAAAGCTTCAGAAATTCATGGTGCTTTACGGAGCTGCTGGAACGGGTAAATCTACGGTTTTAAATATCATACAGCAGTTGTTCGAAGGTTATTATTCGGTGTTTGATGCAAAAGCATTAGGGTCATCTAGCAACGCATTTGCACTGGAGGCTTTCAAGGACAATCCGCTTGTAGCAATCCAACACGATGGTGATTTGTCCAAGATTGAGGACAACACCCGTCTGAACAGTCTGGTCTCTCATGAGCGAATGACGGTGAATGAGAAGTTTAAATCCACATATTCAAACAGCTTCAAATGTTTCCTGTTTATGGGAACGAATAAGCCTGTAAAAATCACAGATGCGAAATCGGGCTTGATTCGGCGTTTGATCGATGTTTCTCCTTCAGGGGAAAAACTCAGTCCAAAAGAGTACAAACATGCGGTAAAGCAAGTTGGATTTGAGCTCGGACCAATCGCACACCATTGTCAGGAAGTATATTTAAGTGAACCCGGCAGATACGACGATTATATTCCTATTACCATGCTCGGGGCGTCCAACGATTTCTATAACTTTGTAGTGGACTCTTATCATATTTTTAAAAAAGAGGATGGAACGACTTTAAAGTCTGCATGGGAGATGTACAAAACCTACTGCGATGATGCAAAGGTTGCGTATCCATTTTCTCAAAGAGTATTTAAAGAGGAGCTTAAAAACTATTTCAAGGAGTACAAAGAACGGTTTAATCTTGATGATGGGACCCGGCTCAGAAGCTATTACAGCGGATTTCGTACGGAAAAATTTGAAGATAAAACCGTGAGTGCAAAGGAGGAAGACACCAACCCTAAAATTCGATTTGACAGCACAGAATCTCTCTTCGACCAGGTTTGTGCTGACTGCCCTGCTCAGTATGCAACGTCAAAAGAAACTCCATCGAAAAAATGGGATGAGGTAACGACAAAACTTTCTGAGTTGGACACGTCCAAAATCCATTATGTAAAAATTCCGGAAAATCATATTGTTATCGATTTTGATATTCCCGGAAAAAATGGAGAAAAGTCGTTTGAGAAAAATCTTGAGGAAGCAAGTAAGTGGCCGCCGACATATGCAGAGCTCAGTAAGAGCGGAGCTGGGATTCATCTGCATTATATTTATACTGGCGACGCTTCAAAGCTCAGTAGAGTCTATGACGACCATATTGAAGTAAAAGTCTTTACTGGAAAAAGCTCTTTGAGAAGAAAGCTGTCCAAATGTAACAATCTATCAATTGCACAAATCAGTTCTGGTTTACCACTGAAAGGAGAAAATAAGATGGTAAATTTTGAAGGGGTGAAAAGCGAGAAAAGTCTAAGAACACAGATAAAGCGAAACCTGAACAAGGAAATACATGATGCCACAAAACCAAGTGTGGATTTTATTTACAAAATTCTGGAAGATGCATATGCGAGTGGGCTGCACTATGATGTCACCGATATGCGAAATTCGATATTGGCCTTTGCGGCGAGTTCCACTCATCAGGCGGATTATTGCATCAAGCTCGTCAATAAGATGCATTTTAAATCAGAAGAGCCGTCTGAAAATGTTCAGAACGATAGTGAAAAACTGGTGTTCTATGACGTTGAGGTGTTTCCTAATCTTTTCCTTGTCAACTGGAAAGTGGAGGGATCGGAAAAATCCGTTGTTCGCATGATTAACCCAAGCCCAGCAGATATTGAGCAGCTGATGCATTTTCGGCTTGTCGGCTTCAACTGTCGTCGATATGATAATCATATTCTTTATGCACGGCTTATCGGATATGATAACGAGCAGCTATTCAATTTGTCTCAGAAAATTATTGGCGGGAGCGCAAATTGCTTCTTTGGCGAGGCGTATAACGTCTCTTATACGGATGTCTATGATTTCTGCTCGAAAAAGCAATCTTTGAAAAAATGGGAGATCGAGCTGGGACTTCATCATCAAGAACTTGGCCTTCCATGGGATCAACCGGTTCCCGAAGAGCTTTGGCCAAAAGTAGCCGAATACTGCGACAACGATGTCATCGCAACTGAGGCTGTTTTCAATGAAAGGAGGGGGGACTTCGCCGCACGACAGATCCTGGCAAAATTAGCAAACGGATGCGTCAACGACACGACCAACTCGCTTTCTGCCAAGATTATATTTGGGAATAACCGAAAACCACAGGATCAATTCAATTATCGCGATTTGTCTCAGCCGGTTCCGGAGACGGAGTATCGTGCATACCGTAAGAAATTCGGTGAGGATTATATTTTCCGAATTTTCGACGAACATGGCCTGCCTACTTACGAAACCTATAAGGAGGGGGCGCTTCTTCCGAAAGGCTACTCTATTCTTCCATTCTTTCCCGGTTATAAGTATGAGAATGGAAAGTCCACATTTATGGGAGACGAAATCGGAGAGGGTGGCCGTGTATTTTCTCGTCCTGGAATGTACGGAAATGCTTGGGATGGAGATATCGCGTCACAGCACCCAAGCAGCGCTATTGCCGAGGTGCTATTTGGCGTCCTTTATACCAAGCGATTTGAAGAAATTAAGGAGGCCCGTGTCGCAATCAAACACCACGACTATGCCAAGGCCCGTACCATGCTGGATGGAGCTTTGGTGGAGTACATAGACCAACTGGAAAACGGCACGGCATGGTTCACAGCGGAGGATCTGGCGCAGGCTCTAAAAATCGTGATCAATTCGGTTTATGGCCTTACGGCGGCGAATTTTGAGAATCCGTTCCGAGACCCCAGAAACAAAGATAATATTGTAGCAAAACGTGGAGCCCTGTTTATGACTTTGCTTAAGAGTGAAGTTGAGAAACGGGGCTTTTGTGTTGCACATATCAAGACAGACTCGATTAAAATTCCGGACGCCACGCCAGAGATTATGGACTTTGTTATTCGCTTCGGCAAAGAATACGGATATCTATTTGAGACTGAAGCGAACTTTGAAAAGTTCTGTCTCGTGAATGATGCCGTATATGTGGCAAAGTTCAAAGATGGAAAGCATGCTGGAGAATGGACAGCGACGGGTACGCAGTTCCAGGTTCCATATGTGTTCAAGAAACTCTTCAGCAAAGAGCCCATCGAGTTCAAGGACATGTGCGAGACAAAATCAGTCACTTCGGCCTTATATTTGGATATGAACGAGAATTTGCCGGATGTGAGTGAGCAGGAGAAAGATCTCGAACGTATTGTAAAGAAAGCAAGAGAATTTGGAGTCGACATGGACACATCTGGTCATTCCGGAGATTCCGAATTGGATTCAATGGTTGGAGAGATTAGTAAAGGTCACAATTATATTTTCATAGGCAAGGTCGGTCAATTCTGTCCCATCAAACCGGGCTGCGGTGGTGGTCTTCTTATGCGTGAGACCGAGAACAAAAAGACCGGAGAAAAAGGATATGCGGCTGCCGCCAGTTCAAAGGGCTATCGATGGCTGGAGTCTGAGATGGTTCGAGAACTTGGCAAAGAGGAAAGCATTGATTTATCCTATTACGATAATATGGTCACTGAAGCAGTCAAGACAATCAGTCAATATGGCGATTTCGAGTGGTTTGTATCAGACGATCCATATGTACCGGATACCCCTCCCTGGCAGGAACCGAGCGAACCATGGAACGATAGAACGCCGTACGATGTACGATAATTTTGAAAAGAGGTTATGAAAATGGCATATCAGAAAGTAGACAATTTGATCATTGAAAATGCACGAATCCGGTTTCGGAACTTTGCAGGACGTGAGACTACTTATAACCGAGCGGGAAATCGCAATTTCTGCGTTTTGATTGATGATCCGGAGAAAGCACAACAGCTGGCTGAAGATGGCTGGAATGTAAAAATTTCAAAACCACGTGACGAGGATGACGAACCTCGTTACTATATTCAGGTCGCGGTTCGGTTCGACAACATTCCGCCAAAGGTTTTTATGATTACCCGACGTGCAAAGACGCAGCTTGACGAGGAGGCGATTGATTCGCTGGATTACGCAGACATCAAAAATGTGGATCTCATCATCAGTCCGAGTCACTGGGAAGTGAACGGTAAAACAGGTATTAAAGCATATTTAAAAACAATGTATGTCACCATCGAGGAAGACGAGTTCGCTGAAAAGTATGCGGACGATGAATTTTGATATTTTCAAGGGCGTTGGTTAGGTTTAACTGACGCCCTTTTTCTTTTGAAAGGAGAAAATCGTGCTATTTTGGAAAAAGAAAACAAAACAGAGCAAAAAGAAAAAACCAACAAAATCGCCGGTACAGCCTAAAAAGCCGGAAGTAAAGCAATCACCACATCCGAAGAAGGCAAAAGCTCCAGTGCCTGCATCTCATCCGAAGAAGAAAGAAAAAACTCCGGAGTTCATTAGAAGCGATGACATCGAAAAAGAATTCCTAAAGGCGTTTAACCAGCTTACATATAGAGTATCTCCATACGAGGTTTGGCAGGATTTTGTTTCGATGTTTGCCTGCGCATTGTCCAATCCGGTTGACAAGGCTCATTATGATGAGCGAGAAAAATTATATCTTCGAACCATCAAAAAATACAACGGAAGAGAACAAAAACTTTTTCCGGAGCTAGCTGCTCATACGGTTATGGCCTTGGAGCGTAATCCCGAACAGGATTTTCTTGGGCATATATTCATGGGGCTTGGCCTTGGAAACAAGCATAAATGTCAAGAATTCACGCCGTATAGCGTTTGCCAATGTATGGCTGGGATTTCTATGAATGACGTAGCGGCAAAAGTTCAGGAGAAAGGTTATATTACAATAAATGACCCATGCTGCGGAGCGGGAGCGACATTGATTGCTGGTGTGAATGAAGCAAGGAAGCAGCTCGTAAAGGAGAATTTGAATTTTCAGAATTATGTGCTTGTCTATGCGCAGGATATCGATTACACTGCGGCAATGATGTGCTATATTCAGCTTTCGCTTCTTGGTGTAGCCGCTTGTATCAAAGTCGGAAATTCTTTGACAGAACCGATGACAGAGAACGATACGGACGAGAACTATTGGTATACACCAATGTATTTCTCTCAAATTTGGACCATGCGCCGAATTTTTCACGGATTAGAAAAACTGACATGAGTTTTTGAAAGGGGAAAAGTATGTATAATTTAATGGAGATCGATGATGCTTTCAAAAAAGCTCTGAATGCATACACTCGGTATGACGTTATGAGCACTAACAAGCTTTGTGCGGCCAGATGCTGCAATGAAATAAAAAAAGTTGTTTTTCACGATCCGGCAACTATCGTCTATTGGAATGATGGCACAAAAACTGTCGTAAAGTCTCACGGGGAAAGGTTTGACCCGGAAAAGGGACTAGCGATGGCCATTGTAAAATACCTTGGCGGGGATCATTACTACAAGCAAATTATTAAAAAGTGGACTTCGCATTTTGAAGAGGTAGAGGACGCGTAATCATGGCTGGTATACATTTGTACGACTACCAGTTGGATGCGGTAAGACGGATGAAAAACGGCTGCATACTCCGTGGTGGAGTTGGCAGCGGTAAATCTCTGACAGCACTGTCCTACTATTATCTTCGGCAGGGTGGGGAAGAAGAGAGCCTCTTAGGTGGCACTTATTTTCCAATGGGTGATCCTCCAAAGGATCTCTATATTATAACCACTGCGAAGAAGCGGGATACGTTGGAATGGGAGGGAGAGCTTTCTCCCTTCCTTCTCTCCACCAATCCTGATGTCAATTTGTATCCGAACAAAGTCGTGATTGACTCTTGGAACAATATTTCGAAGTATAAGGACGTTACAGATTCATTCTTTATATTTGACGAACAGCGTGTCGTAGGAAGCGGTGCCTGGGTTAAATCATTCCTGAAAATCGCAAAGAAGAACGAGTGGATACTGCTCTCCGCCACCCCGGGAGATACCTGGGAGGACTATATTCCGGTATTTGTTGCAAACGGCTTCTATCGCAATCGAACAGAGTTTAAAGAGAAGCATGTTGTCTACATATGGGTAAACGGTAAATATCCAAAGGTGGACCGGTACTTAAACGTTGGAAGGCTGATCCGCTTACGAGAAAGTATCCTTGTGGACATGGACTTCAAACGAAAAACAATATCTCATCACGAGGATATTTACGTAAAATACAATACCGAAGCGTATAAAGATGTCGGCCGCCTGCGGTGGGACCCGTTTAAGAACGAGCCTATAACCAATGCGAGCGGTCTTTGTTATGTCTGGCGGAGAATTGTTAATTCTGATTTATCAAGGCAAATTGCGCTTTTGAAACTCTTTGAAGATCACCCCAAAATGATCGTATTCTATAACTTTGACTACGAACTGGATATTTTGAAAACGATGTTTGGACGGACGGAAGATGTCGAAGTAGCTGAATGGAACGGACACAAGCATCAACCGGTTCCGACAGGCGACAGTTGGGTGTATCTTGTTCAGTACAATGCCGGATGCGAGGGGTGGAACTGCATCCAGACCGATACGATTGCGTTTTATTCTGAGAACTATTCTTACAAGGTTATGCAACAGGCAGCGGGGAGAATTGACAGACTAAATACGCCTTTTACTGATTTGCATTACTATCATCTGAAGAGCAGATCCGGAATCGACTTGGGAATCGCCAGGGCACTGAAGGCCAAGAAGAATTTCAACGAAATGCGATTTACCAAATGGTCCTCACCGGATAAGAAAAAGGCAGCATAATGGATATTTTGAAAGGAGAAAATCATGAGCAGACAGAAAGTTAACTGGGAATGCACATATAAAAAAATGCCCAAAAAAGTGAAAGAATTTCTTACACAGCTTTTGGGCAAAGAAGAAGTTAGAAAACTTATGTACGCAATTCGAACAGACAAATGGATTATGATGGTTGGCCCCGAATGCTCAGGTAAATCTACGGTTTTTCATATTTTAAGGGCGCTCGGATATCCCTTTATTGTTGACGAAAATGGGCTTGGAATGGTTATTCATACATCCCAAAGGTTGACTGATTTGAAACCAATCTACGATATTCTTGAAGAGCTGGGGATTGGTAAGAAATGTTAAAAAACTGGAGGACTAAGAAATGTTTAAGACTATTGTGGACGAATTGATCGCAATTAAAAAAGAACTCCAAGATATAAAATTGATCTTGAAGTTCCACTTTTTATCAAATTACAAAACTGAACGTGTAAAAATGGACGGAGAAACAATTATAAATCGCTATATTCTTCCAGATCCTTTAGAAGAGCTTCGTAAAGAAGAACATATTCTTCAACAATCTCGCCTGAACGGAGAGATAGGCCCTGAGATACTTCATCGGAGGAAAGATAAGTAAAATCAGGTTTAAATTCTTTTAGCGTGTACGGAAGTATTCTTACAGCAATGTCGTGCGCACGTTTTTCCAAATCGCTCATATGATTCACCACCTTGTTTTTGATTATATTATACCATATTTATTCTTTGAGAGGAATGAGTTTTAATGGACGACGCTTACAAAGAGGTTTATTTTCATGAGTATTGTAAGAAATGCAAGCATGAAAAGAACCCAGAAAACGAAGAGCCTTGTTTTGAATGCTTGAATGAGCCGGAAAATTTGCATTCGCACAAACCTGTCAATTGGGAGGCAAAAGAGAAATGACGTTGGAAGAGGCGATTCAGGAGTTTGAGGATTTCTGCTACCACCACAGTCTTCATCCGGAAATCAGTAGCGAGGCTATAGCCATTGCATTAAAAGCCATGATTTATCAGCAAGAAGAAATCATTAAGGAGTGTAGGAAATGCTCGAAATAATTGCTGCCGGATTCAAGGCGATCATCTTGTGTTCGGCTTTTGCGATATCTGCAATTATCGTGGTGGCCTTTGTGATCATGTGGAGGAACGACGATGAAGGTAGGTGATAGAGTGGAAGTGACCCGTACATATTTCGCTCGCAACGAGGCGTGTACAAATTGGGGACGCGCATGCTTTCCGACACAGGGCATCGTGGAGTTTGTATCCAATCGATGGGTAACTTTGATGATGATATCTCCAAAGGACTCGAAGAAAAAGTTGTATCGGGAATCATTTTGGCGGGGACAAGTACGGGTTATATCTGCCGAAAAGTTCTGATTTTGAAAGGAGAAAATTATGGCTGATGTTTTATTAGTTGGCTACGATTTTAGTCACGGAAAAGATAGTATGGTGTTGCTTGTTGGAAGAAAAAAACCAAATGACTCTATGGATGTCATCAATGCTTTCAAAGGGAAAGAAGCAGAAGAACTATATAATCGGTTGACATTAAAAGACGAACGAGGTGAAAAATTCAAATGAGCGCGCAATACGATTTATATTTGCAGCGGCGCAAATGATCAAATAAGGCTCCGAATTGTGTAAAAGCAGTTCGGAGTTTTTTGCTTTTGAAAGGAGAAATGGAAATGATATCGGAACAGGATTCTGCGCTCATTGAGAATTTCATCACCAAGGAAGATGCTCGTATGGAATTCAACGAGGTGCAGGCAATCATAAAAATGCTTTACGAAACATATTTGGCGATTCAAGAGATGAAAGGAGAAGAACTATGTCAATAATCAAAAAGTGCGATCGCTGCGGCGTTACGTACGAGTTGTATAATGTACGTTCCAGTGAGAAAAAACCGAATGGATTCATGCTTTTGAACATCGATGAGCGGATGCAGTTCTTCAGTCATGATGCAAAAGATCTCTGTCCGGAATGTATGAAGGAATTTCGGGATTGGTTTGTTGAGGGGAACGGTGGAACATGATAGTGATTGTGATTATCATTTTGGTGACTTGTCTGATCATCGTGTCGTATGCTTGGAGCAATTGAAAGGAGAAAAAGAATGTTCGAACGGACATTGAAGGATCTTGCCAATAGACATTTTGAAGTCATTTGGAGATATGAAAACATGACAAACTCAATTATGGTTCGCTTGGAAAAACGGTTCGATCATCAATGGTATAAACTTGAACGGAGAATCGGATTTGAAGACTTAATGACATCCAACATGCCCCTTTTCGAATTCTGTATGGTTCAAATTTTGAAAGGTATGGCTCAAGAAATTGACAGAATGACGGCTGATGCGCCATGAAAGGAGAGAATTATGGAACGTCTAATATTTGACTCTGAAGAGATGAAAAAAATTCGGGATCTTTTGATCGATTCTGATGCGGTCAGATGCGAAAGCGTATCTCCGGAAACCCCGTTCCCAGGAGTGAATTCATATTTACTCTTTAGTAGTACCCATAGGGTTATTGTCGACTTCAATAAAATGGCTAAGGCGATTTATAACGCTGGATATAGGAAAGGAGAGAAAAATGCGAGAACTATGTGAATTACTGGAGAATATCACCGAGGAAGGATATACAGTTCTATTCGGTCAATACGACGGTTCGGACGAACTTTATATTCAGATATCCAAAAAGGGAGCCTCGATCGTAGGTATTGTCTACGATGAATCAATGCTTCTTTGGCAGATCAATGAACTGTTTGAAATTCTAAAGGAGAAAGAACAATGATACGACTGGAAGTTGAGCCTTACTGTCAAGAATGTCAGGACTTTGAAGCAGACGTGGAGAGGCCAGAATGCAATCTTTTTTTTGGCACCGATCCTGATGGGAAAAAGATCGAACTCCTCACATGCAGCGATACGGTCATTCGATGCAAATATCGAAACCGTTGCAGAAGATTGAGTGAGTATTTGAAGAGACAGAAAGGAGAAGAAAATGCGAATTGTTGATTATGAAACATTCATTCGTATGCCCAGTGGGACTATATTTGCTCCGTGGACACCTTGCACCACATTGGAAGAGCCCGAGATAAAGGTTGACCATGGTTGGGAATATACGGACGATAGTGGAAATGCTCGTTGGATGTTTGACGGAACGTGCGTTGTTATGCCTCGGCCAGTCGAATGTGATGGGTTCGATTTTGGAGAATGCGAATCTGAATTTTTCTATTACGATGGCGACAGCACTGATGCATCAGAATATAAAATGTTCCTTATTTACGAAGAAGATGACATCAATAATATTATAAAAATCTTGGAATGGGCGAAGAAAGGATGTCCTGGAGACGGTCCGGAACAAGCACTGAGAGGAGAAAAATAATGGGTCTCTCTAAACTTTCTGAGGCTTGCAAGAAGTGTCCGAACGTAGATTCATGCGATCATAAGCGAATGGAGGCTCTTGGATGTTTACCGTCGCCGGAGCCGAGTAAAGCAGCAGAGATTAGGATAGACGGTATGTCTCTGTCTTCTGATTTGTATAAGAGCTTGGGTAAGCAATTGAGTTCAGCCCTAGCTTGTGGATATTTGAAAGGAGAAAATCATGATTAAATGCAAAAATTTTTTCGGTACGTCGGGATCTAACGGCTCTAAATCTGCCGATGTATATTTTAATGAGTGGATTAAAGCTCATCAGGATATTGATATTTTAGAGTTTAGATATCAACAGGCTAGATATGGCGATCACTCTATCTGCATTTTGTATGAGGAGGATTCGAACTATGATTAAATTCGAACACACCGAGGTCGTGGGCTGGGAGCATGCGATCCGTGGGATGCGAAATCCGATGAATTCTTGGGAGAAGAGTGATAGCTTCAATTCTACTGCGGCATGGGATAGTTACAGATTTGGAGAGGGCGATCCGGAAATCGGTCCAAACGACCTCGATCTTATGATGCAACTGCGGAACGCCGGGACAGACCATCGAAAATTCATGCGGATGATTACCGTGTATGTGGATATTACGGCTCCACTCTATTGGTGGAAGGAATTCGATACATACAAAGTGGGCACAGTTGCAAACTCTTGCTCGACAATGCATAAGATCGCGGCGAAGGAGTTTACGCTGGAGGATTTCTCTATCGAGCATCTTATGGAGTGGGAAGACTACGAATCTGAAGCAAAGGAACTGAAGCCGACTCGTCTGTGTAACTTCAAGTTCTACCTTATGGATACAATCAGCGCATTGAATAATGCTCGTGATCTGTATCTTCAAACTAATGACAAGAAGTATTGGTGGCAGATGATCCAGCTGCTTCCTAGCTCGTATAACCAGAGACGGACGGTCATGCTCAATTACGAGGTTTTGGCGAATATTTATAAGTCTCGTAAGGATCATAAACTCGATGAGTGGAGAGAATTGTGCGCATGGATCGAGAGTCTGCCATATTCAGAGCTGATTACGGGTCCGGATCTTTCTAGAACTCCGATCTGTGACGAGATCATAGAAGAAGCGAAAGAAAGAGTCAAGATGGATACGTACGCAGTAACACCGAGGAGTGATATTTATGGATCAGATGCGTAGACTCATTACCACTTGGGATAAAATTCACGAGATCATTGACGAGGCTATGGAAAAACATGACCGATGGGTAACGATCAACTTAATGCCCGAAGGTATGCTGACTGTCAATGTATATCCTTGGTCTTTGGAAGAGGAGGAGAACGAGGAATGACCGATATTCCAATTATAGAAACAGAGATAGAGCCGATCAAACCTGGTGCGGCTCTTTATTTATGTGACCGGAGAGTTTGTGATAACTGCTACTATCCTTTGTGTAAGCATACAACGGATATTTCTCATGCCGTCAACTTCGAAAAAGGTCTTGGCGGTGGATATTGGGAAAAAGAATAGAGTTTGTATTTTCGAAAGGAGATAAAACAATGGTAATCGTAGTTGCAATTATGACAATCCTTCTCGTGGCTGCTTTGGGGGTCATCTGTTATCAGCGTATGATGGTGGACCGTCTGAACGAGTCTTGGGAGTCCGCATTTGAAAATGTCTCTGAGAATCTTGAGGCATGCGCCCAGACTCTAAAGTCGGAACTTGAAGTAGAGAGACGCTGGCGGCGAATATGGCGAACACAGGCACAGAAAGCATGGCACGAGGGTTTCATTCAAGATATTCCGGAAGGACTCTTTGATGTAAAACCTTTTGAGACCTTTGGAGGAGATGCTGTGCGCGAGGCGACTTTTGAGGCGGAGAAAACGAATGAGTATCTGGATGCCGTGGAGCACATCGCAGAAGGGGTGTAAAGATGGATAGTACGATATTATTACTGATTATTTTTGCGGATGGACATGAAAAAATCATTTCGGGCGTAGAGCGCTACGGACACTACCGGGAGAACATCAACATTTTCTGGTTCGAGAAGAACGGCCGAAAATCATTCGTTCCGGTCTCTCAAGTGCGATATTTCGGAAGCGCATTTGATTATGCGGATGAGGTTAGAGAGGTGTAAATTATGAGTGCGATTTTAGACTCAGGAAACCGTAGAACGTTTCAGACAGGCGCAGTACGTGATATTCAGGAAGGGAAAGGACGATGCGATTTGCTTCCTCTGCTTCCTATTTATAATATGCTGCGCGACGATATACTATTTTGTATTAATCAATTTGAGGATTCTGGTGATCCGAAGTATTTGCTAGAAGCCGTCCTGCAATTCTCGACGGAATTCGACAACAGCGTCTACACCATGCTGCTTGAGGTTTCCATCCACTTTGAGCAGGGAGCTCAGAAATATGGTGAGAATAATTGGCAGAAAGGGATTCCTGTTCACTGCTACATCGACAGCGCCATCCGTCATTACCTTAAATACAAGCGAGGGGACGATGACGAGCGCCACGATCGAGCCTTTGTCTGGAACGTCCTGTGCGCAATCTGGACATGCAAAGTGATGCCGGAGCTGAACGAGTATGGGGTTGATACGGACGACAACGTAGGCGCGTAAAACGCATCCCCTATTATGGAAGGAGGTGTTTGGTTTATGGAATATTTTCTGGCCGTATCCGATAAGCAACTAGGTTTATGCCTGAGGATGTTATACGCGGAAGGAATTCGAGCCATTGTCGAAACTGTTAGAAACAGTAAAGGCAAGATTGAATTTCATATCAAAGCAAATACAGACGAGGCGTTACTTATGGATCTGATCGAGCGGTACAATATTTTGATTTCCTAAACGGACACTCAGTTCCAGCAAAGTAAAAGGTCCGAACAAGGCCTTTTACTTTTTCGTTTTTCATGGTACTATATTTTGCAGAGGAGGCGATAAGATGAAATCGTTGCATGGTGCCAGTTCGGATAAGGTGATACATGTCAAAAGTCATATGGCCTGCCCGGTTAAGCAGAAAGACGGAACTTGGAAAGTGGTTCTGAAAGACTATGAAGAGGATATTCCGGACCTCGGGCGAGAGGATTTGATCTGTAACGCTTGTGGTTGGACAGATTATCCGAATTGTAAAGAGACCTGGTGTAAGGCTTGGGTGCGCCATACGAAGAAAAAGTAAAGGGGATTTTGATGATTTCAGGAGCTGGACATGCTGTTCGGCTCTTTATTTTTGCCTAAAAACCCATCATTTTTCTGCCCACTTTTATGTTTCAAATCCGGGCTTCTGCCCACTTTTTCTGGGCTTTTTACATTTTTGACAGGAAAAAATAAGGGGTGTAAAGGCATTTACTTGCGCTTTTGCCCAAAAAAAGTGGGCAAAAGCCCACTTTCAAAACCCAAAAGTGGGCGAGAACTACGTCTAACTACGCTTATAGAAGGTCGATAGAAGGTCTAACTACGTTTATTGCCCACTTTGCCCACTTTTTTTACCCTTATTACATGATAGAAAAATTCAATATTATATATAAATAAGCGAAAAAAAGTGGGCAAGTGGGCAGAATGATTTTTTGAGGAGGAATTGAGACGATTGAGACGAGAAATAAGGTGGATCGACATATACACCGATTTTAAGAAAACATATCCTAAGCTTTCTAAGGACGTTATTCGTTATGAACCTCAAGGATACTTGGTTATAGCCGTTCATTTTAGGGATGCGACAAAAATACTGTATGACTATACGAACCGTCGAGCCAGGTTTGTGTCGTGAACAGTGCCATAAAGAGTGTAAACGAACAACAGCAAAATCTTCCATTTTTGCAAAAGGTATGGTATATTATAAGTGCCACACAATTTTATAGCTTGGTTATAGGGAATGCTTTGATAAAAAGTGTTTTCTCTCTTTACCTATACCTATAACCAGGTGTAAGGATTGTGTGGCAGCAATGGGAGAATGCGCTTTTTGGTGCGTCTCTTATTGGGGCGCACTTTTTTATTTTGTCTGGAGGTAGAAAGGCTATGTCGGAGCAGATGGAACTTTTTCGGACGTTAGAGAAAGACTTAAATTTTGAACTGGCACCGTGTGATAGAAATTTCGACTTGGACACAAAATCCGGTCTTACAAAACTGGAGCTTACGCCAGCCCAAAAAGGGCAGATTAGCGCATTGTTTTCTCAAATGCCGGCAATGCTTGCAAGCGAAACTATGGCTCACGCCTATGTATTAAAACTTCCAGAAGGTTTATCGGGAATGAACAGTTTAATGTCCTATCGTAGCGGTGGCCTCGGTACTCCTATTATGGGCGAGAACGGAAAAATCGTTGCACATGCTTCTTTGCATGGTGTTTCCGACCAAGCTTTGCTTCTCAGCTGCTTTACTGCGATGTCGATTGCTTCCGGACAATATTTTCTTACCCAGATTCATAGCGAGCTTAAGATGATGAGAATGAATTTGGACAAAATTTTGGAGTTTCTGTACGGAGACAAAAAAGCAGAGTTGATGGCCGAAATAAGCTTTGTTAAATACGCTTATCAAAACTATAATTCTATTATGTCACATGAAGCGCAAAGGACGGCAACAATAGCCAGCATTCAAGAGGCCAAGAAAGTCGCTATGAAAGATATCGAATTCTATATGAACGATCTTGACTCAGTGGCAAAAACCAAGGATAATTCAGAGTTAATATCTACTGTTAATAAGGCATTCCAAATTAAAGAAAGTTTGGAGCTTTCAATGCAGCTGTATGTATTCAGCAATTTATTGGAATTATATTACTCTCAGAATGCCGATTCAAGTTACATAAAATATGTCGAAGCTGACGTATCCTCGTATATCGATAAATGTGAGAAACGTATGCTAAGCAGCTTCAGTGTTCTTGATGCATTTGTCCGAGATTACAAAGGCAATCTCCTTAAGAAGATTGACACATCAGAAATAGAGAAGGAGGTCGGTGGATTGCTTGATCGTCTGAACAATGGGGAAGAGATTCCAATGCGGCAGACTTTGCATGCGGCGTTAAGTGCTCAGACGAGGAAGGCAGAATACTATATGGCAGAGGACGGAAATATTTATTTAAAGACCGCGTGAAATTTATATTCCATTTCAAAGACAGAGTTGCTTTCGAGCTCCTCTGTCTTTTCTTTTTTTCTGTTTTACAGCTTCGCGAAAAAAACATTGACTGTTATGAAGAGAGAGGATAAAATGGCCATTTTTGAATGGACACTCTCTTTTGCGTTTTTGATGAAGTGAAAGGAGGCCCAAGATGGCTAGGAGTTCTAGGCTCGAAAGTGGATTTCAAGATGGTCTGATTCAGCGTTTAAAAAATATGTTCCCTGGCTGCATGGTCTTTAAAATGGATCAAATACAAGGGCTTCCTGATCTGTTGGTTTTGTATCAAGATAAGTGGGCGTCCTTAGAATGCAAGAAATCTGCGAATGCTGCAAAACAACCAAATCAGGAATATTACGTAGATCTGATGGACAACATGTCCTTCTCAAGATTTGTTTATCCTGAGAATAAGGAGGAAGTGTTAAGTGAACTTCAATCGGCATTTCGAACTTGAAGGGCTGCATGCTTTTCTTGGGCCGAGTAAATATCATTGGCTCAATTACAGCGAAGAGAAAATGGCTGACTCATATTTGAATTTTCTGGCGGCACAGAGAGGAACAGAGCTGCATGCGTTCGCTGCGCAATGCATTCGACTGGGACAGAAATTACCCAAATCACAAAAAACACTCAACATGTATGTGAACGATGCAATCGGGTTTCGGATGACTCCCGAGCAACCGCTATTCTATTCGGAAAATTGCTTCGGGACTGCGGATGCCATTTCGTTTCGAAAGGACATACTTAGAATTCATGACTATAAGTCCGGAGTGATTCCGGCCCACATTGAGCAGCTTGAAATATACGCTGCTCTTTTTTGTTTGGAATATCGTGTGAAGCCAATCGATATTGAAACAGAGCTTCGCATCTATCAAAGCGATGATATTCTGTGTCACAATCCGACTGCGGATGATATTTCGGCAATTATGAATAAGATTATCGTTTCTGACAAAATCATCAAGAAAATTAAAGAACGGGAGAGCTAAGCCATGAATTCTATTGCTGAAGATATTTTGATGCATTACGGCACACCGAGACATTCGGGGCGCTATCCTTGGGGCTCTGGCGATAATCCCTATCAGCGCAGCGGAGATTTTTTAAGCCGTATTGAAGAGCTGAAAAGCCAAGGACTTACCGAAACCGAAATTGCCAAAGCAATGGGAATGTCTACGACTCAATATCGTGCGCAGAAATCCTTGGCAAAGGACGAACGACGTGCATTAGATGTTGCCCGGGCAAAGTCTCTTCGGGAAGACGGTCTAAGCTTGAATGAAATTGCGAGGGAGATGGGCTTTGCCAATGATTCTTCTGTTCGATCATTGCTGAACGAACGTTCTGAAGCTCGAATGAATCAAGCAAAGAAGACTGCGGAATTTCTGAAAGAGCAGATAGCGGAAAAAGGGATGATCGATGTTGGCACTGGTGTTGAACGCGAGCTTGGAATTTCAAAAGAGAAGCTAAAAGAAGCTTTGGCGATCCTCGAAGCAGAAGGATATCCAGTATACGGCGGGAGAATCCAGCAGGCCACGAATCCTGGAAAACATACAACTCTTCAGGTGGTTTGTCCTCCGGGTACGGAGCATAAGGAAATATACGACTACGACAATATTCATTCTGTGAAAGATTATATTTCTTATGATGATGGTGAATCGTTCAGAAAAAGTTTCGTATATCCTGAAAGCATGGATTCCAGCCGGCTGAAAATCCGGTATGCGGAAGACGGGGGAATCGATAAAGACGGCGTCATCGAAATTCGCAGAGGCGTTGAGGATCTTTCTCTTGGAGAATCTCATTATGCACAAGTTCGAATTCTCGTTGACGGAAATCGGTATCTTAAAGGGATGGCCGTATATTCTGACGATTTGCCTGATGGTGTGGATGTCGTATTCAATACGAATAAAAAACAAGGTACCCCGACAGGAGACGTTCTGAAGAAAATTACCAATGATCCCGAAAATCCGTTTGGCTCACTTATTAAGGAACATGGCGGTCAAAGCTATTATGACGATCCGAATGGCAAGTACACCGATCCAGTAACAGGAAAGAAGCAGTCACTTTCTTTGATCAATAAGCGTGCCGAAGAGGGAGACTGGGGTGAATGGAGCGACCATCTTCCATCACAATTTCTGTCCAAGCAAAGTATGACGCTCATCAATAAGCAGCTCGACTTAGCGACCAAAGACAAGTTTGCGGAGTTTGATGAAATATGTTCTTTAACAAATCCGACTGTAAAAAAGGCTCTTCTCAAGTCTTTCGCTGATGATTGCGACTCCGCAGCCGTCCATTTACAGGCAGCAGCATTACCGCGTCAAAAGTATCAGGTTATCTTGCCCGTTACAGATATGAAGGACGATGAAGTGTACGCACCAAACTACAAAAACGGTGAAAAAGTCGCACTTATCCGCTATCCACATGGCGGAACTTTTGAAATACCGATTTTGACAGTAAACAATAAGCAGTCAACAGCTAAAAGAATGTTAGACAATGCTCTTGATGCAATTGGTATTAACAGTAAAGTTGCAGAGCGTCTATCTGGAGCTGATTTCGACGGCGACACTGTTATGGTCATACCCACCGGTGGAAAGGTTAAGGTTACATCGACGCCGCCGCTAAAGGGTTTGGAGGGCTTTGACCCAAAGCTTGAATATGGCGGCAAAAAAGAGGGAACCTTTAAGCCCATGAAAAACACGCAAACTGAAATGGGAAAGATTTCAAACCTCATTACCGACATGACTTTGAAAGGTGCTACTCAGGATGAGCTTGCTCGTGCTGTCCGCCACAGTATGGTAGTGATCGATGCTGAAAAACACAAGCTCGATTACAAACAAAGTGAACGAGATAACGGAATTTCTGCTCTTAAGAAAAAGTATCAGGGAACAGTTGATGAGAATGGTCGTTACCATGAAGGTGCTGCGACATTGATCTCTCGTGCTAAATCTGAAACCTCTGTTCTGAAGCGAAAAGGAAGTCCGATCATTGACAAAGAGACAGGTGAGCAGCGCTACAAAGAGGTTTACGAGGAGTACACCGATAAGAACGGCAAAGTTAAGGTTCGTACTCAGGCCAGCACAAAGATGGCTGAAACCAAAGATGCCAGAACGCTTTCCTCCGGTACTCCACAGGAAGAAGCATATGCTGATTATGCCAACAACATGAAATCTCTAGCCAACCGTGCACGCAGAGAGATGATGAATACCGGCAAGATTGCGTACTCTGCTTCTGCTAAGAGAACGTATCAGGCAGAGGTAGACTCCCTGGAGGCTAAGCTGAATGTTGCTTTAAAGAATGCACCTCGTGAACGTCAGGCTCAGATTCTTGCTAATGCTGCTGTAAAAGCTAAAAAGCAGGAGAATCCGGACATGACCAAGGGGGAGATTAAAAAAGCGAACCAGCAGGCCCTCACGGCCGCACGAAATTCGGTAGGCGCTAAACGTGAACCCATCCTGATAACCGATCGTGAATGGGAGGCCATACAGGCCGGCGCTATCAGCGAGAACCGATTGACACAAATCATCAATAATGTGGATACAGATAAGCTCAGACAACGTGCAACGCCTAGAGCAACGACGACCCTGAGCTCTGCAAAGGTCAATAAGATTGCTTCTATGAATGCGTCTGGTTACACGACTGCTGAGATCGCAGAAGCTCTTGGCGTATCAGCATCCACAGTGTCAAAATACTTGAACTGAAAGGAGTGAACCAAGTATTATGGCAAGTAAATGTATGCTTACAACATTTGACAATCCGTACAATCCTTTTGATGAGTTCACTTCGTGGTTCATGTTCGACGAGGAAAAAGGTTATCATTCGTGTGCTTACTTAGGAAGAATCGCAAAGACATCTGAACAGCTTTCAGATGAGGAAAATGCGCAAGAGATTGAGCGTGCGATTGACGAAATCATTAAGTATGATTTTCAAAACATTTATAAAAAAGTGAAACAGTAGTTTATTTGTGGTCGCGGTGATGAGCCTTAGAGGTATAGGGGGGGACGCTAAAAACGCACCCCCTTCGTCATCGCGGCCCTCCTCAAAAATTCCCCGGAGGAACTTTTTCAAAAAAGCTTTTACGCGTGTATCCCACACTCTGTTATGGAGGTGAGACAGAATGCAACTTAGAGAGGTCCGAGCGCTATACTTTATCGGTATATTAACAGGCCTTGGGTTTGGTTCTATTATCACGTGTAAAATATTGGGGAGGCTATAACAAAGCCTCTCTATTTTTCACAGCATTTAATCGAGCTCATAAGGCTTATTCGCTTCGACGGACACTTTCACGCTTTCTTTTTTTACCTCCAGATTTTCTCCTTTCAGTGAAACAGAGATTCCGGCGGCCTTATGAGTTCGCTTAAATGCTGTATAAAAGTACAACAAAAGTTAGCATGATCATTACAAAATCTATCAGAGAGGAGGCAGTAACAGGTGAAAAAAATACATGCGGAAAGTAATTCGTCAACAACAAAACGTATTCGCCCAGCTTTGACGCCGGAGGCCAGACAAAACCAGCTTATATCTTTGGCCATTGATTTGGTCGAGAAGCGTTTGATAGAAGGAACTGCTTCTTCTCAAGAAACTACGCATTTTTTAAAACTGGCATCCACGAAAGCTCACTTAGAGGAACAGATTCTCGAAAAGCAAAAAGATTTGATTGAGGCAAAAACCAAATCCTTGCAATCCACAGAGCGAATCGAAGAGCTTTACAAAGAAGCGATGAGCGCTTTCCGTAGGTACAGCGGGAGTGGTGAAAGCGATGAAGTTTAAAACATATTCGGAATTGTCACAGCTTCTTTCTTTCGAAGAGCGCTATCAATATTTACGTTTGTGTGGAAAGGTTGGAGAGGATACTTTTGGCTTTGACCGATATCTAAATCAGGAGTTCTACAAAACAGATGAGTGGCGGGCAATTAGAGATGTTGTAATCATTCGAGACAATGGTTGTGACCTCGGTGTAGACGATAGGCAAATAGGTGGCCGCATCCTGGTTCACCATATGAACCCTATTACCAAGGAAGACATTTTGTACAGAAGCAAAATGCTTCTTGACCCAGAATATTTGATTTGCACGACTGACAATACTCATAAGGCGATTCACTATGGGGACGAAAATCTTTTAATTAAGAATCCAATTGAGCGTAGACCAAACGATACATGCCCATGGAGGCACTAAGAGGAGGAATTTTAGGTGAACACAGTTACCATTGGAATTGTTACTGACTGCCTTTCCCTGAGCATTCGAGAAGAGCCGGATTCAGATGGCAAGGTTATCGGTACGGTTGATGCCCTTTCAGAACTGATGATTGACGAGGGTGCGTCAAACGAGGATTTTTACAAAGTATGTACTGAAGCAGGCGTAGAAGGGTTTTGCAGTAAACGCTATGTTGCAGTTAGGCCGAAGGAGTGATTATGGTGGATAGCATTTTAACTTCTATCAAAAAACTTTTGGGGCCGGAAGAGGTATATGAACACTTTGACGCGGATATCATTATGCATATCAATTCGGCATTCTCGACTTTGACACAGTTGGGAGTCGGTCCAGAAGAAGGGTTTGTCATTAAAGACAAAACTGCTATAT
>UMCG01032300.1_pt1 | contig 27286 bp, 26 predicted proteins | sample 1964181 | NCBI WGS metagenome assembly UMCG01 (sample SAMEA4835963, study PRJEB28245) | human gut metagenome | biome: gut microbiome; material: fecal sample | place: Denmark | collected 2008 | reverse complement strand
AGCGGCGCTATGCTCACAGGCACACAGAGAATCGGCGGTAAGACATACATATTTAATTCAAGCGGTGTTTGGATAGCATAGTCTGAATATCTCAGAAAACCCCTTTCATCGGACTTCGATGAAAGGGGTTCGTTTGATTTTTTATTCATTATTTTATAACGGTGCTGCCTGACCTGTCTCTCGGGAGAAGTCCCAGGTAGCTTTGACCTGCATTAAGCTTAAGCTCGTCACCGTTCTTTTTATATAGCTTTAGGGTGTTCGACGGAGTGTTTCCCTTTTTCCAAAGTATTTCTTCATAAGTTCCGTTTGACACTATGAGTCCGGTTCCGCCCGAGAGATCCATATCCACAGAGCCTTTTTCATTTATGACTTTGTATGACGGGATATAAAGGATTATTACATTCTCAAAGCTTTCCTGTTTTCCGCCGTACTCGACAAAAGGCTTTGTTGTTTTGAAGCCTATGTTGTTGTAGTATTTTCCGTCTGATTCTCTGTATTCAAAAGTGTACGTGTAACCGCCTGAATAAGAGATACGCAGTGATGAGCATAAGCCGCCGTCGTATCTTTCGGGGTTACCCTCTGTGTTGAAGGAGAGGATGTCGTCGTATCCTTCCTTTTTCTCTGTCCTGTAGTTTTGTTCACTTAAGCATTTACCGAGCATTTTGCCGGTTGTGTAAACAGTGTGCTCTGAGCTTACCTCGCGCAGGCGCTGTTCATCTCTTTTGAGATATTTTCCTAGCCACACGCCGCCGTTTATCGTGTCGATATGTCGGGCGTTTATAGCTGCCGCAGCAGTTTGGCTCTGACCGCAATGTACAAAAATCGCGTCGAAGCCCTCTGCCATCTCAAGGAAATCCATTCGGGCACTTCTTATTGAGCCTACCTTTGGGATTTCGTTGACGTCGGAGTAGAGCCACAGCATCCTCGTTACACCACCCTCGGCAAGCCCCTCGATGATGATATCCGGTGAGCACATACCCCACTGCGGTCTGCAAGCCTCGGAGTTTTGCACTACAACCGCCATCGGGCGCTTGCCGACAGCTGCCGGGGAAAGGGTCTTTTCGCCGGTCAGGGGATTTATTACATTGTTATTTTCCGTTGTTGCCTCTTCTGTTTTGCCGTGCTCCACAGGTTCCTTTTCCGGTGTCTTACTGCACGCGGAAACGGCGAACACCATGAGAAAAGCCATAAAAACAGAGAGTATTCTTTTTAACATAAAAGCAAGACTCCTATCACTATTGTTGTATTTGATTTTGAAAAAAATTACCACTCGGGGCCGCACGTAATTCAATAAAGTAATAATAACATAATATGCACCGAAAGTTCTACCGTATGAATTAAATTTTTACGACTGTCACGGTTGTTTATAAACTCCTTTTGGATTATAATTCTCGTATACGCAAGTGAAAATGTTTAGTTGATTTTTGAAGAGGTATAAAAATGGAAACAGCAAGTCCCGTACAAGTTAAGCAGTCGTCTGTTTTAGGCCTTTCCGAAGCGGAAGTGAAGGAGAGAGTCTCAAAGGGTCTTACAAACAAGACGGATCTTTCATCCGGTAAAACAACGAAAGAGATTATCGTTTCAAATGCATTTACGTATTTTAACTTGATTTTTCTCGTTATCGCAATACTGCTCTGCGTGGTCGGTTCTTTCCGAAACCTGACCTTCCTGCCGCTCGTAATTGCAAATACGTTGGTGGGAATCATTCAGGAGCTTCGTGCAAAAAAGACTATAGAAAAAATGAGCCTTTTGAACGCACCGCATGCCATTGCCCTGCGTGACGGAGCCGAGAAAAAGATTACGGCGGATGAGCTTGTTCGTGACGATGTAATCCTCCTTTCTGCCGGAGATCAGATTTGTGCGGACGCAGTTGTACTTGCCGGAAATGTTTTTGTAAACGAATCGCTTCTCACCGGTGAATCCGATGAGATTGAGAAAACGGGCGGAGCGAAGCTCATGTCCGGAAGTTTCGTTGTGTCCGGCAAGTGTTATGCAAAGCTTGAAAAAGTCGGAAATGATTCATATATCTCAAAGCTTACCAAAGAGGCAAAGGAGCTTGGCACAAAAGAAGAATCCGAGATGATTCGCTCCATAAACAAGATAATCAAGGCAGCCGGTATAATAATTGTTCCCATAGGAGCAGTTCTTTTCATACAGAGTCACTTTGTTAACGGCGAAACAGTTGAAAAAGGCGTTGTGTCCGCCGTCGCAGCCGTCCTCGGAATGATACCCGAGGGTCTATATATGCTCACGACCATAGCACTCGCACTCGGAACCATACGCCTTGTAAAAAACAAGGTTCTCCTCCATGACATGAAGAGTATTGAAACGCTCGCCCGTGTGGATGTTCTTTGCGTGGACAAGACCGGAACCATAACGGAGCCGGACATGACGGTAAACAGGGTTGTTCCTTTTGAAGGCTGTCCTGTATCGGAAAAAGAATTTTCTTCACTTCTCTCCGACTATGTTCTTTCGTCGAACGACAACAACGCGACAATGAACGCTCTCTCGGAGTACATAAAAGGAAAAGACCCCGTGGCCTTTTCTTCAAGGATTGCGCGAAAGGTCAATCCGTTTTCATCCTCAACAAAATACGGCACCATAGTTTTTGACGACGGTGTATATGCACTCGGTGCGCCCGAGTTTGTTATGAAGGACGGCTTCGGTAAGGTGTCGGGGGAAATCTCCGCGTACACGGAAGCCGGATACCGTGTAATTATTTTCGCGAGAGCGGATTCCGAGGAACTTAAAAGTCCTGAGCCGCTTGGCTTTGTAGTCCTTTCAAACCCCATACGTGAAAATGCGAAAAGTACGTTTTCATACTTTAGGGAACAAGGTGTTGCAATAAAGGTTATCTCCGGTGATAACCCGAAGACCGTTTCGGAGGTTGCCAAAGAGGCGGGGATAGAGAATGCGGACAAATACATCGATGCAGCGCAGCTTGACACCGATGAAAAGATAGCCTCCGCAGTTGAGACGTATACCGTGTTCGGCAGAGTTACACCGAAGCAAAAGCAGAAATTTGTAAAGGCACTTCAAAAATCCGGTCATACCGTTGCTATGACGGGGGACGGTGTCAACGACATCCTTGCCATGAAGGATGCGGATTGCAGTGTCGCTATGGCATCCGGAAGTGAGGCTGCCGCACAGGCTGCACAGGTTGTTCTCATGGATTCCGACTTTGCGCATATGCCTGACGTTGTTTTTGAGGGCAGGCGTGTTGTAAACAACATACAGCGCTCGGCAAGTCTTTTCCTCGTAAAAAACATATTCTCGCTGCTGCTCTCCATTTTCTCGGCGATATTCATGCTGACGTACCCGCTGGAGCCTGCACAGATCTCCCTTATAACCACATTCACGATAGGCTTCCCGGGCTTCCTGCTCGCACTTGAGCCCAACAAGAACAGGATAGAGGGCAACTTCCTCAAAAATGTATTCTTAAAAGCATTCCCGGGCGGACTTACGGACCTCATAGCCGTAGGATCACTTGCTATATGCGGCGATGTATTCGCCCTTTCATCAGAGGATATCGGCACCTCTGCAACAATGATTCTTTCTGTTGTAGGTCTTATGATTCTTGTCAATATAAGCCGTCCGATGAACAAGCTTAAGTACGGAGTGCTCGCTATAAACGTCGGCGGACTTGTTGTCAGCGGAATTTTCCTGAAGCAATTGTTTGCGCTCAGCGAGATGTCCGCGATATGCATACTCCTTACGGTAATCTTTGCATTTGCCGCAGAGTCTCTTTTCAGAAATCTTACATGGTGCGTTGAAGAAATAGATAAAAAATGGCTTGAATTCCGCGAAAAGCATCCGCCGAAAAAGAAAGCCGAGACTGATGATAAGCGCAAGAAGCTGCATGAAATACGTGACAGGAAAATAAAAAAAGTTCATACGAAAAAAGAGAAGCAAGGAAAGAAAGCCCGCGAATCAGCTCATAAAAAAAGAGACCGTTCACAGGTGAAAAAATCTTAAGCTGTCGTGTGCGGAGATTGCCGCGAACAGTTTGTGTGAACAGATTGCGATAAAAAGTATAAAAGGAAAGCATGCATATGTCCGACACCGTTTTATCACTCCGTGAAAAACTATTTGAGCTTCGGGACCTTAAGTACAGGGATTTTCACAGTCGTCTTATCCCGAGTGTTCCGAAGGAACAGGTAATAGGAATAAGAACTCCCGTACTTCGTAAATTTGCAAAAGAATGTGCGAAAACCGAAGAAGCGGCAGAGTTTATAAAAATACTTCCTCACGGGTATTATGAGGAAAACAACCTGCATATGCTTATAATTTCGGGGATAAGGGATTATGAGGTATGCATCGCCGAAATTGAGCGTTTTCTTCCGTTTATAGACAACTGGGCAACCTGCGATATGCCGGTGCCGAGGTGTTTTTACGAAAATAAGGAGGATGTGCTGGAGCGTGCTAAGGGATGGATAAAATCAGATGAAGCCTTTACGGTGCGCTACGGTATAGGCGTGCTTATGAGTATGTTTCTCGATGAAGACTTTGACTCGGTATATCCGAAGCTTGTCGCGTCTGTAAGGTCGGAGCAATACTATGTAAACATGATGATTGCCTGGTATTTTGCAACGGCTCTTGCGAAAAGATGGGAAGAAGTCATACCGTTTATCGAAAAAAGACAGCTTGATAAGTGGACTCACAACAAAGCCATACAGAAAGCCGTTGAAAGTTATCGCATAACTTCGGAACAGAAAGCGTATCTTAAAAGCCTGAAGATTAAATAAATCGGGGCTGAAAAGATATCCTATAGCAAAAAACCGTTTGTAATGAAAAAACTGTGTTTCCTTTGATATTTGTGTTGACAGGGGAGTTCTTTAGGTGTATATTTTTGTTAGTGAATAGTTGAACAACTGTTCAATTACCCTACAAACAACCAAGTAACTGATTTGAGGTGAGCGGAAATATGGAAAAGCAGCCTGTTTGTGATTGTGAGGTTATCCACGAGGACGTAGTAAACGAAGTGAGAAAAAATATGTCCGACATGGACGAATATATCGAGCTGGCATCACTTTTCAAGCTTTTCGGAGACGGAACCCGCGTCCGCATACTCCATGCTCTTGAGCAGCATGAGATGTGTGTCTGTGACCTTGCCTCTTTGCTTGAGCTTACAAAGTCTGCGGTTTCTCATCAGCTTAAGGCTCTTAAGCTTGCAAACCTTGTCAAATTTCGCAGGGAGGGTCAGATTGTCTATTACTCTTTGGCGGATTCCCATGTGGAAGAAATTATCAATAAAGGTCTTGAACATATTCGGGAATAATACCTATTATGTTGTAGGCCTATTTCTTTACCCTTTCAGTTGAATAATTGCTCAACTGTTAAACTTGAATGGATGAATTGACTAAGGAGGAAAGGTTTTGGAAAATTCGGAGAGAAAATTTACACTTAAAGGTATAGATTGTCCGCATTGCAGCGCGGAAATAGAGAATGACGTTTCAAAGCTCCCCGGTGTAAAAAATGCGTCCGTGAATCTTATAAGACAGGTGCTTACGGTTGTAACCGAAGAAAATTACAACGGAGACCTTTACGAAGACATAAAAAAAATCGTCCGCAAGCATGAGCCGGACGTTGTGGTAAGTGAGGGTGTAAGCCGTGTAAAGGCTCATAAGCACTCACACGATGAGGCTTGCTCCTGCGGGGATGAAAGCTGCAAGGAAAATAATAACAACGAAAACGATAACGCCAATATTGACAGCAATAATATCGGCACCGGTGACAATCACGACAGCAGCAATGGCGCTGCAACCGATAATAGTGATGACGGGGATGAGAAGTCACCGAAAGCACGTATAATCAGGTTGGTTATAGGTGCCGTATTCTTTGTGGTGGGACTTATTCTTTTCAAACTTGAAACAATACCGTTTTCTGTTACGATTCCGGTTTTGGTTGCCGCATACGTTATACTCGGGTACGATGTTGTATTGAGGGCTCTGAGAAACATCCTTCGCGGAAAGATTTTTGATGAAAACTTCCTTATGGCGCTTTCGACAGTCGGTGCTTTTGCCATTGGAGAATATCCCGAGGCCGTTGCGGTAATGCTTTTTTACCAAATAGGCGAATTCTTTCAGGATATGGCTGTTGACAATTCAAGAAAATCAATATCCAAGCTTATGGATATCCGGCCGGACAGCGCCAACCTTATGAAGGGCGGGGAACTCGTAACCGTTCACCCGGGAAAGGTCAGGGTAGGTGACATAATCGTTGTAAAGCCGGGTGAAAAGGTTCCGCTCGACGGTGAGATAACAGAGGGTGCCGCCTCACTCGACACATGCGCACTCACCGGCGAGTCCGTTCCGCGCGCTGCAAGAGTCGGAGACCACGTGCTGTCCGGCTGTATCTGTCAGGACGGAGTCCTGACAGTAAGAGTTGAAAAGGAATTCGGCGAATCAACAGCGTCAAAGATACTGGATCTCGTTGAAAATGCAACCTCAAAGAAGGCCCCCGCGGAGAACTTTATTTCAAAATTTGCACATTACTACACACCGGTAGTTGTCGTATGTGCGCTTCTTCTGGCTCTTGTTCCGGGTATCATAACCGGCAATTGGTCTGAGTGGATTTACAGAGGCTTTGTATTCCTTGTTATTTCTTGCCCGTGCGCCCTTGTTATCTCTGTTCCGCTTACGTTTTTCGGCGGTCTCGGTGCTGCGTCAAGGCGCGGCGTCCTTATAAAGGGAAGCAATTATCTTGAAGCCATGAACGGCCTTCAAAATATCGTGTTTGACAAGACAGGCACGCTTACAAAAGGCGTTTTTAAGGTGACGGGACTTAAAACCGCAAACGGCGAAAGCGATGAAAATCTTTTGACGTATGCTGCAAAGGCGGAGAGCTTCTCAAATCATCCAATTGCAAAGTCCGTTGTGACCGAGTACAGACTGAAGTTCGGTAGGGACGTGGAAACGGACGGACTTTCTGATTATACGGAGATATCCGGTCACGGTATAAGCGTTGTCGAAAACGGTAAAAAAGTTCTTATCGGCAATGTAAAGCTTATGACTTCCGAAAACATTCACTTTGAGGAAAATGACGCTGTCGGTACAAAGATATATGTTGCCGCAGACGGAAAATTCATCGGAAGCATAGTTATTTCCGATGAAATAAAGGAGGACAGCAGGGAAGCGATAGAAAAGCTTCATGCCCTCGGAGTTAAGAATACGGTTATGCTTACAGGTGATAACAAAACCATCGCCGAAGCAGTCGCAAATGAAATCGGCCTTGATGAATACCATGCGGAGCTTTTACCGGGGGACAAGGTGGATAAGCTGGAAAAAATCATGGAAAGCAGCAAGGACAGCTCCGGTAAGACCGCGTTTGTCGGAGACGGAATAAATGACGCCCCGGTTCTCGCCCGTGCGGATATCGGTATCGCTATGGGGGCACTCGGCTCGGATGCCGCAATCGAAGCGGCGGATGTTGTCCTTATGACGGATGAGCCGTCAAAGCTCATTGATGCCGTTGAGATTGCCGGGAAAACAAAGAAAATCGTAACGCAAAACATAGTATTCGCTCTGGGCGTAAAGGTTCTTTTACTCATACTCGGCGCTCTCGGAATAGCGGGAATGTGGCTCGCGATTTTCGGAGATGTCGGCGTAATGATACTTGCTGTTCTCAACTCTATGAGGATGCTTAAAAAGTAAAAGATAAGGGTCGGCCTTATGGTACGCCTTTTGTTGCGGCTTTGAAAAGCGGAACATAAATATGAAAAGCAGGGGAAAAGAAAAAATCCTTTCTCCTGCTTTTGTTATTTATATGCAAAGTCGCCTGCTGTTATTTTACGGATGAATGGTGTGATAAAGCTCTCCGTCAAGGGAGTGCCATGTATACACACCGTTTTCAATAATCATATAGCTGTGAGGGCTGTTTTCTTTTGGTATTGACACCGAACCGGGATTGAGATAAAGGTTATCATTGCCAAACGGCTCCCATGCTGGGATATGTGTATGCCCGTGAAGGAGGATATCTCCCTTGTTTATCGGCGCAGGTGAATCCATGTTGAATTTGTGACCGTGGGTTGCGTATATGAGCCTGTCACCTATCGGAATGATACAGTAGTCTGCCATGATGGGAAATTCAAGAACCATCTGATCGACCTCCGTGTCACAATTTCCGCGAACACAGAAAACAAAGTCTTTAAGCTCATTCAGCATTTTTATTACTTCTTTTGGCGCGTATTCTTTCGGTAGATCATTGCGTGGACCATGGTAAAGAATATCTCCGAGGAGCAATAATCGGTCCGCTTTTTCGCGACGAAAAGTGTCAATCATTTTACGGCAATAGCAGGCTGAGCCGTGTATGTCTGATGCGACCATGATTTTCATTGTATGTGATTCTCCTGTTAAAAATATTTCCGGATGAAAATACGGCATTCCATCCGACTATTCCATTAAAAATTTACTGATTTTTCATTAGTTATCATTCTTTATGTATCTTAAAGCACAGATGTCGTCACCCTTTGCAATGGCTTTTTGCAGGTCAAGTCTTGCGTCAAAGCAGCTGCCGATTCCGTGGTCTCCGCACATTGCGATATCACAAAGTCTTGCGATTTCTTCATCGCTGCAGCCGGCTTTTTGCCACGCCTTTACCAAGGGGCAGTAGTGGAAGTCAAGGTACAATGTATCGTCTGTGCTTTCCACTAAATCCATCTCGAAGACCCATCTTGCGGCCTTGGTGAACAGCGTCTTCTTTAAACCCTTAAGACTTTTGGTGCCGCTTTTTTTCTGAAGTTCTGTTCCCTGAGATATTCCGCATCTCGTTACAGCCGCCGACGCAAAGTCTTCCGGGTCGAGGCCTCTCTTTTCCGCCTCGTCTGATAAAAGATACAGCCAAAGAGCACGATGCTCCAAAAGCTCCCTTATCTTGACTATGAGTGGGTTTTTGATCTTTGGTTCATTAACGATTTTTGACATTTTTTGTCCTCCGTAGTTTATATTTAAATATTTTTTATAACATTTTTTTGAGCCTGTCCAAATCATCTTTGTCAGTAGGTGAAGGAGTGATTATTTACAAGATATATTCCATCTGTCTTTCCTTTGTTTTCATTCCCATTTTTTCATAGAATTTTTCAGCCGAAGTATTTCCGTCCCATACGTTAAGTGTCACTTCATAGCATTCCATTTTCTTTGCTTCCTGCTTTACGTATTCAAACAGTCTTTCACCGATATGCTGACCCCTCGCATGCTTGTCAACGCATAAATCATCTATAAAAAGAGACTTGAATTGCACCATATTGCCTGAAAACGGTTGCTCTTTCAGTTGACAAAATGCATATCCCAGGCACACATCTTCTTTGTCTACAGCAACGTAAATCGGTTTTTTCTCGTTTTTTAAAAGTTCTGTCAATTCGTCCACAGTATATTTTGTCGTGCCGGGGATGAAAATATCAGGCCTTATGTCAGCATGAATCTGCAGAACCTGTCCGAGAAGCTCCATGATTCTCGGAATATCTTTTTCCTTTGCTTTTCTTATATTCATTTTCTTTTTGCTCATTGCTTTTCTCTCCGTGCATTAAATCTTTTGACAGTTTATTTACTTTTGTGTTTTTATCAGTGATACTACCGTCTTAACCTTAAAAACAAGAACATAACGAATGTTGTCCTTCTTGCTCCGAATATCCTCCATCATCTGCGTAAAGACAGGACGATGCTCGGCATTCTTGCCGGATTTACCTTCATCCGTATATTTTCCGACGATATTGATCTTGCGTGCTTTTGCAAAAGCTCTAATTTCTGCTTATGTGCCTCAAGAGAAAAACCGTTCACCTGTATCAAAGTGGAAACACGTGTATATATGTATGCGTTTTCCATGGACGGTACCTTCTTCATTCTGTTTTGTCAGCAATAAACATCTACTTCAAAAAGTATAAATGATGACAGAAATCTTTTCAATAGCCGCAGCAAAAAAAGAAGAGGGATGGATGCCTCTTCTTGCATCCATCCCTCTTGGTCTTCTTCTGTTTCCGAAAACCTGCTTCGCTGTTTGGCGTAATATTCTGTTTTCCGAAATCCGCTGGAAACGCGGCGGTCGATGCCTTCTTCGTAAGTGAGGGGTATCGACTTTTCGAAGCCGCGCGACTTTGCTCTAAACCGTGCAGCCCCACGCGCATCCGTGAAGCCGGTGCGCGGTTCCGAGCAGCGCGGTTTCGCAAAATCCTTTCGCCGCTGCGCAGATTTCTTTCCTGTTTTCGTCTCTCTTGAAAATGCTCTCCCTTTTCAGCTCTGCCGGAGCAGCACTCTTGCTGCCACGCTCAACATAGCACCCCCTCCCCCGCTTGTCAATCATTTCGCCCCGCTTTTTGCCCCTTTTTGCCTTTTAAGGCGATTCATCACCTTTTCTAAATAAAACCATATCCCGCATTGGTCTGTTATCCTTGACGCACCTTATCTTTTTTGTTATTCTAGGAGATTAGAGCACCGCGCGGAGCCTGACACGCAGGCTCGCCACCGGTAGATACATCTAACAATACTTAGGAGGATACCGTACCATGATCAAAGAAACCATGGAATTCATGTCCCAGTATGACCCCGAAGTCGGCGCCACCATTGAGAAGGAATATCACCGCGAGCAGCGCAACATCGAGCTGATCGCTTCCGAGAATATCGTCTCCCCCGCCGTCATGATGGCGATGGGCACCTGCCTTACCAACAAGTATGCCGAGGGTTATCCCGGCAAGCGTTACTACGGCGGCTGCTACTGCGTCGACGAGACCGAAGAGATCGCTCGTCAGCGCGCCTGCAAGCTGTTCGGCGCTGAGCACGCCAACGTCCAGCCCCACTCCGGTGCTTCCGCCAACCTCGCCGCGTTCAAGGCTCTGCTCCAGCCCGGCGACACCTACATGGGCATGAACCTCGCCCACGGCGGTCACCTGTCCCACGGCAGCCCGGTCAACATCTCCGGCAAGTACTTCCATCAGGTCCCCTATTCCCTCAACGATGAGACCGAGCAGATCGACTACGATGAGCTCTACCGCATCGCTCAGGAGTGCAAGCCCAAGATGATCCTTGCCGGCGCTTCCGCCTATCCCCGCAAGATCGACTTCGCCAAGTTCCGTGAGATCGCTGACTCCGTCGGCGCTTACTTCATGGTCGATATGGCGCACATTGCCGGCCTTGTCGCCGCTGGCGTTCACATGAGCCCTGTGCCCTATGCCGATGTTGTCACCACCACCACCCATAAGACCCTGCGCGGTCCCCGCGGCGGCCTGATCCTCTGCAAGAACGAGATCACCAAGAAAAACATCGAGACCGGCGAGATGGAGACCATCAACCTCGCCAAGAAAATCGACTCCGCCGTGTTCCCCGGCACCCAGGGCGGCCCGCTCGAGCACATCATCGCTGCCAAGGCCATCTGCTTCGGCGAGGCGCTCAAGCCCGAGTTCAAGGCCTACGGTGAGCAGGTCGTCAAGAACGCCGCCGTTCTGGCCGACGGTCTCATGAAGGAAGGCTTCCGTCTGGTTTCCGGCGGTACCGACAACCACCTCATGCTCGTCGACGTCCGCAACTTCAACATCACCGGTAAGGAGATCGAGCGACGCTTGGACGAGTGCTTCATCACCGTCAACAAGAACTCCATCCCCAACGACCCCGAGAAGCCGTTCGTCACTTCCGGTATCCGCGTCGGCACTCCCGCTGCCACCACCCGCGGCCTGAAGGAAGAGGACATGATGGAGATCGCCCGCATCATGGGTATGGTCGCCCGTGACTTCGAATGCAACAAGGCCGCCGCTCAGGAGGCTGTCGTCGCCCTGACCAAGAAGTACCCCATCTACGAATAAAACAACTTTAAAATAAAAGGAACCGTCCCAAATGGGACGGTTCCTTTTATTCATCAGCTAAATCATCCCAAAATACTTCAGTGCTTCTGTAATGGCTCTTTCCTTTTCCGGCGGGCATTGTGGCTGCCTGGCATCCTCGGATTTCGGCTTATTGTAGTTCTCACGCTCGATGATACCGCACTTCTGCTTTACCTGTGCGATATAAAGACTGCTGACCTTCAAGCCGCTGTGTTCCAGAACATACTCCTTGATTTGCCCATAGGTTGCCAGTCCTCTTTTATCCTGCACCATTTCTTCCACATCCACATCAATATTGATATGTGTTACCGGATTTCTCAGAACTAAGAGACATACCGTCTCCACGTGTGCCGTATGCGGGAACATATCAACAGGTTGAACTTTCTTTACTTCCCAACCGAGCTTTGCAAAACGGGCGCAGTCTCTGGCAAGCGTTGCAGGGTCACATGAGATGTAAACAACACGCTTCGGAGCCATTTCATTGACGGTGTCAACAAGGCCGTCACCCATACCCTTACGCGGCGGATCAATCAGAATAATATCCGGCTTGGTGTCCTCATTTTTCAGTTTTTGTGCAATGAGCGATGCATCTCCACAGAAAAATTCGGCATTTGAGAATCCGTTTGTTTCGGCGTTTTCCTTTGCATTTTGAACAGCGTCCGGGATGATTTCCACACCGATAAGCCTTGAGACCCTGTCAGCCATTGTAAGTCCGATAGTTCCTGTGCCGCAATACAAATCCAGCAGTAATTCATCACCGTGCAGGTCTGCAAATTCCGCTGCTTTTTTATAAAGTACTTCACATTGCTCACTGTTCACCTGATAAAAAGACATAGGCGAGATTTTAAACCTGCAGCCGAGCAATGTATCCGTTATAAAACCGTCACCGTAGAGCGTTTTACATGTATCTCCCATAATTACGTTGGTGGAGGATTTATTTATGTTTATAACAAAAGTTTTAAAGTCCGGTATGGAGGCTCTTAATTCTTCAATAAGCTCGCTCCCATGCGGAATTCCTTCGCCGTTTATAACGAGGCACACCATGATTTCACCGGTAAAGTGAGCACGGCGTATGTATATGTGTCTTAAAAGCCCTTGCTTTTTGAATTCATCATACGCTGAAACTCTGAAATCGGTCATCCAGTTATTGATTGCTTCAAGTATGTCTTTGAAAACTTCCGGTTGCAGCAAACAATTTGTGCACGGAACAATGCGGTGACTGTTAAATGCATAAAATCCTATAAGCGGCGAGCTGTTTCTTGTATCCGTTCCGACCGGGTATTGAGCCTTGTTCCTGTAATGCTCTGTCTGAGGACTCCCGATTATGTCGGATATACCGATATCCAAATGACCTATCCTCTGAAATGCATCGCATACCTTTTGCTCTTTTATCCTCAGCTCCGCATCATACGATATGTGGCGAAAACAGCAGCCTCCGCATTTTTCCGAAACCGGACACAACGACAAAGCCCTGTCCTTTGACGGGGTAATTATCTTATTAATTTTTCCGACAGCATAGTTTTTCTTCGCTTTTATTATGTGAACGGAAGCTATATCACCTACAGCTGTTCCGTTTACAAAAACAGCCTGTCCCTCATAGCGGCCTACGCCGGAGCCCTCCGCACTCATGCCGTCGATACTTATTTCGATGTCGTCATTTTTCCTAAGCATATATTTCTCCAAAAATATTATGTTATAATTCTATCATATTACATCTGAATATGGTAGAATTAACTTGTTTTAGTTTAAAAAATTCGGAGAAGAGCAAATGGAAGAAAGAGTCTGTAAGTTATATAAAAAATGCGGCGGTTGTCAGCTTGACATGCCGTATAAAGAGCAACTGAGATACAAGCAAAATCTTGAAGAGAAATTACTCGGAAGATTTTGTAAAATTGAGCCTGTCATCGGGATGAAATATCCGTATAATTACAGGAATAAGGTTCAGGCGGCATTTGGATTTGATAAACGAAGAAATAAAATTATTTCGGGTGTTTACCAGTCAAACAGTCACAGGATAGTTCCGGTTGATCATTGCATGATTGAGGACTCAAAGGCAGATGCGATAATAAAAGATATCCGCGGTCTTATGAAAGACTTTAAGTTTATGCCGTATGATGAGGACACCCAAAGAGGCTTTATACGCCACGTACTTGTCAAACGCGGCTTTTCGACTGATGAAATAATGGTTGTTATCGTTACGGGAACTCCTGTTTTTCCTGCAAAGAACAATTTTGTAAAAGCTCTTTTAAAGCTTCACCCTGAGATTACCACGATTATTCACAATATAAACCCGTATCAAACAAATCTCGTTCTCGGAAAACAGGAAAAGGTTCTTTACGGGAAAGGCTTTATTGAAGATAAACTCCTCGGACTTACGTTCAGAATTTCCGCAAAATCCTTCTATCAGATAAATCCTTCTCAAACAGAAAAGCTTTATCGCATAGCTATTGAATACGCAGGCCTTACCGGAAAGGAAACTTTTTTTGACAGCTATTGCGGCACGGGGACAATAGGCCTTATTGCCGCCAAAAACGGTGCCGCAAGAGTTATCGGCGTCGAGCTTAACAAGGATGCCGTGCGCGATGCCATTTCAAACGCAAGGCGCAACAAGATATCCAATGCATATTTTGTATGCGCTGATGCGACAGACTTCATAATTGAAATGGCAGAACACGGTGAACATGTGGATGTGATAATGATGGATCCACCTCGTGCCGGTAGCACGGAGGATTTCCTCGACGCCGTAGTAAAGTTGTCTCCGCCAAAGGTTGTATACGTTTCCTGCAACCCGGAAACACTTGCAAGAGATCTTGCGTATATCACGAAGCACGGATATGCAATTCAAAAGATTCAACCTGTTGATATGTTCCCGCATACGGCACACGTGGAGAGCGTGGCTCTGTTGACTAAAGTACATAAGTAAAAGTGTAAAAAAGCTTGAAATAGAGGCGAAAATATGGCGTCAAGCAAGGAATACTTAGAGTTTGTTTTAGGGCAGCTCTCTGAGTTAGAAGGAATTACTTATCGAGCTATGATGGGAGAATTTATTATTTATTATCGTGGTAAGATTGTAGGAGGTATCTATGATGATAGATTACTTGTTAAACCGGTGAAATCAGCAATTAGTTATATGCCGACAGCTCTGTATGAATTACCATATGAGGGAGCAAAAGCGATGTTATTGGTAGATGAAGTTGATAATAAAGAATTTTTGACAGGTTTGTTTCATGCGATGTATGATGAACTGCAAGCTCCAAAACCAAAAAAGAAAAAATAAATAACTTCCAGTCTGTTTTACGTAGTTATTTATGCCGTTGAGGCTTAAATATAAATATTGATTTTTTAGGAGAGTGCTTTTTGATTAAGTACAACACAATGGAGATTGTAGCGTAACGGGAGGTTGCGTATACAGTCAAACACAGCCTCCCGCAGGAATGCAGTTGAAGTTAACAACATTCAGGAGGAAATAAAGAATGAATAAAAATAACATTAAAATACGTTTAGAAAAAAAAGAAGAATACCGTGAAGTAGAAAACCTTGTAAGAGAAGCATTTTGGAATGTGTACCGCCCTGGTTGTCTGGAGCATTTTGTTTTGAATCGGTTGCGAAATAATCCCGACTTCATTGCAGAATTGGATTATGTGATGGAGCTTAACGGAAAACTGATCGGACAGATTGTTTTTATGAAAGCGGTGCTCAAGGCTGATGACGGGAGAGATATTCCAATTGTGACCATTGGACCTATCTGCATCATACCGGAGCTTAAGAGAAGGGGATATGGCAAGGTATTGCTGGACTATTCTCTTGATAAGGCTGCAAAGATGGGATTCGGTGCAGTATGCATTGAAGGTAACATTGACTTCTATGGAAAGAGTGGATTTACCTATGCCGGCGAATTCGGTATTCGTTATCATGGACTTCCGGAGGATGAAGATGCATCGTTCTTTCTTTGCAAGGAGTTGACTCCGGGCTATTTAGACGGCATAACCGGTGAGTATGAAACACCTACAGGTTATTTTGTAGATGAAGCTGAAGCTGACGAATTTGATAAGGGCTTTCCGTACAAAGAGAAGCTTAAGCAGCCGGGACAACTTTTCTAAACGAAAAATATTTATGATGGCAGGGAGATAAAATCTCTCTGCCTGAAAACGGTAAATTCAAGTTTGAAAAGATGCAAACATTGGATAACTTACCTATAACAAGCGGAGACTTAGATAACTTACCAATGATATATGGTATCAATATTATTGTCTCAAGCCACATTTAAACGGTAGTATTGCTGATAAAGTTATAAATTTACATACATTTTAACCCCTGAAAAAAGAAACGGAGAATTCAATGAAAGTACTTATTTTGTCGTGTAATACCGGTGGCGGACACAACTCCGCCGCACATGCAATCGCGGAAGCTATGGCCTGGCACGGAGGCGAAGCTTACGTAATGGATTATCTGACCTTGGCAGGCGAAGAAGTGTCAAGGCTGGTAGGAGACGGATATGTTCATATCGTCAAAAAAACACCGCTTCTCTTCGGAATGACCTACAAACTCGGAATGGTGATAAGTAAAATCACAAGAAAGTCCTTGGTGTACTACGTAAACGGTCGCATGGCCAAGTATTTGAACAAGTACCTGAAAGACAATCCAGTGGATGTGCTGATAATGCCTCATATTTATCCGTCGGAAACCATTGCATATATGAAACACAAGGGTATGAAGCTGCCTCTTACCGTGGCGGTAATGACAGACTATACCTGTATTCCTTTCTGGGAAGAAACAGATGCGGACTATTACATCATACCTCATGAGAGTCTTACAGACGTATTCGTTAAGAGAGGTCTGCCTAAAGAGAAGCTGATTCCGCTTGGAATTCCGGTTTCAAGAATTTGCAGAAGAGAGATTTCCAAGGAGGATGCAAGGGAAAAGCTGGGTCTTTCCACCGAGAAAAAATATATTTTAGCGGCAGGCGGCAGCATGGGAGCCGGCAATATGGGTAAGCTGGTTGAATGCCTGCTGAAATCCACAGAAGATGAAGAACTGATTGTTATTTGCGGAAGCAACAAGAAGGTCGAGAAGCATTTGAAAAAAACCTTCGGCTCAGAAAAAAGACTTACTATTCTCGGGTATACCAATCAGATGAGTCTTTATATGAAAGCCTGCGACATACTCTTCACAAAGCCGGGCGGTCTTACTTCTACGGAGGCTGCCGTGTCGGGAATTCCGATAATTCATACCGAGCCTATTCCCGGGTGCGAAACAGCAAACTGTAAGTTTTTCGGAAAATACGGAATGAGTGTTTCGGGTACAACCGTAAAAGGACAGGTGCAGGCAGGTCTTCGCATTCTTTACGATGAAAAAGAGGCAAGTAAGATGAAGGAAAATCAGCAGAAAAACATCAACAAGATGGCAGCTGATGATATTTGCTGCTTTATACGGGAGCATTTGAACGATAAATAAAACGTGTGAAAAATTTTAGCGGAGGAGTAATTATGCCAGATATTATTGCATTCGGAGATTCTGTTTTAAAAGGCGTGGTACATGAAAACAATGCTTATAAAGTATCTAAAAACAGCTTTTCAAGTCTATGTGAAGAAATATTTGGAATATCAATAGCTAACAAAGCAAAATTCGGAAGCACAATAGATGCCGGAGAGAAAATAATATCTAAAAATACCGAATTGATCAAAGAATCAAAGAGCAAATATGTCATAGCGGAATTCGGCGGAAATGATTGTGACTTTAACTGGGCGGAGATAGCCGAAAATCCGGATAAGGAGCATTACCCTAAAAATACGGTGGAGAAATTTTTTGAGATATACTCACGAATTATTGACGAAATAAGAGATTTGGGAAAAGAGCCTGTACTGCTGTCTTTGCCTCCGATAGATTCAGTCAGATATTTTGATTTTATAAGCAGAAAAATAAATGCGGATAATATACTGAAATGGCTTGAGGGTGACAGGCAGTTGATTACAAATTGGCACGAAAGATACAATTTAGAAGTATTTAATACGGCGCTGAATAAGGGTATCCCTGTGATAGATATCACATCGAGATTTTTGGAAACAAAGAATTATTCAAAATTATTGTGTGACGACGGTATACATCCGAATGAGCAGGGACATGCAATGATTGCGGAAACAATAATGGAATACGTTAAAGAAAGAAAAATTAAGATTACGGATTAAAGAAACGGAGAGACTTTATGTTATTTATTGAATATCCCAAGTGCTCTACATGTCAGAAGGCAAAGGCATGGCTTGACAGTCACGGACTTAAGTATGAGGACAGACATATCGTTGAAAACAATCCCACATATGAGGAACTCAAGGAGTGGTACAAAAAAAGCGGCATGCCGTTAAAGAAGTTTTTCAACACAAGCGGGCTTCTCTATAAGGAGATGCAACTTAAGGATAAGCTTCCCACAATGAGTGAGGATGAACAGCTTAAGCTTCTTGCGACAAACGGTATGCTCGTAAAGCGACCGGTTATTGTCACCGACAAGGTGATTCTTACCGGCTTCAGAGAGGCAGAATGGGAGAAGGAACTGTTTTAGCGGCAGGGGCACGGTTTAAAACGAATTAACTGAATTGAGGTAAAAGAAGTTGAACAAAAAAGCAATCATTGCAATGAGCGGCGGTGTGGATTCAAGTGTTGCCGCATATCTTATGAAGCAGCGGGGATACGAGTGCGTTGGCGTTACCATGAAGCTCTTTCAGGGTGAGGATGTTGAAGTTTCAGATGCCCATTCCTGTTGTTCGCTTGACGATGTAAAGGATGCTGAAAGTGTTGCAAAACAGCTTGGTATGCCGTATCACGTTTTCGGGTTTTCGGATTTGTTCAGGGAAACCGTTATCGACAAATTTGTTGAGGCATATGAAAACGGTTGTACTCCGAATCCCTGTATTAATTGCAACAGATTTCTAAAGTTTAACAAGCTTTATCACCGTGCGCTGGAGCTCGGCTGCGATTATGTGGTAACCGGTCATTATGCGAGGATTGAACGTGATGAAAAATCCGGACGTTACATACTTAAAAAGGGAGTTGACCCGACAAAGGATCAGAGCTATGTTCTTTACTCTCTCTCTCAGGAGCAGCTTGCACATACGATTTTTCCGCTCGGGGAATTGAACAAAACCGATGCCAGGGCAATAGCACGTGAGCAGGGATTTGTAAGTGCGCACAAGCATGACAGTCAGGATCTCTGCTTTGTCAAGGACGGCGACTATGCACAGTTTATAGAAGCATATACGGGAAAGACCTTTCCCCATGGCAGCTTTATAGACACGGAGGGAAATATACTCGGTGAACACAAGGGTATTATTCATTACACGATAGGTCAGCGAAAGGGTCTCGGTATAGCCTTCGGAGAGCCTATGTTTGTGTGCGGGATAAATCCGAAAGACAATACCGTAACACTCGGGAGGAATTCCGACTTGTACACGGATACATTGACCGCCGGGGACATAAATCTTATTTCAGTGTCCTCAATAGACGCACCCATGCGCATAAAGGCGAAGGTTCGCTACAGGCAGGTTGAGCAGTGGGCTACGGTTACACAACTTGACGAGGATACTATAAGGGTTAAGTTTGACGAGCCGCAAAGGGCTATAACAAAGGGGCAGGCCGTTGTTCTCTACGACGGAGATACGGTTGTCGGCGGCGGAACCATAATTGAGGTGTGAGCATGAAAAATACTACGCTCTGTTATATCGAAAAAGACGGGAAGTATCTTATGCTTTACCGCAATAAAAAAGAAAATGACCTTAACGAGGGAAAGTGGATCGGAGTAGGCGGAAAATTTGAGCCCGGTGAAACGGCCGAGCAGTGCCTTGTGCGCGAGGTCAGGGAGGAGACGGGACTCACTCTTACGGATTGGCATTTTTATGGCATAGTGAACTTCATCTCCGACAAATGGGATGATGAGGCGATGTATCTTTATCTCGGAAAAAGCTTTGAGGGTGAACTCCTGAAAAGCTGTGACGAGGGGGAACTGCGATGGGTTGAAAAATCCGCTGTTATGGAGCTACCCATGTGGGAGGGCGATATATATTTTCTGAAAGAAATGCTTTCGGGTACAGAGAAGATATCCATGACCCTTCGCTATGAGGGAGATACGCTCAAAGAGATGACAAACGAATAATTTTATAAAAAATCCGGCAAACTTTTGTGATTGTTGTGAATAGACAACAGGTTTGCCTTATTGTAAAATATAAAGCACTCGCCTTTAAAGGGCTTTTTTCTCAGGGGATGTATGGAAAATGGGTGTAAAAGTTAATCCGGCTGCTTTCGGCGGCATATTTGCAGTGCCTGATATCGTAGTCGATGAGCATATCAGACTTGCAGGAGGACAGCAGCTTAAGGTCCTCCTTTTTGTGCTGCGTCATAATAACGGAAATACGGAAATTGAAAAAATAGCGGATGGAGTCGGAATGACTGTTCAGGATGTTAAGGACGCACTTTCGTATTGGCTTCACGTGGGTGTTCTTTTGATGGACGGTGAAGAGCCGAACGCAATCGTGATAAACTCGTCAAAGCCTCAGAAAACAGCGGGGCTTCGCGAGTTGCCGGATATCACGCCCACATATGATCAGGTTGCGGCACGTGTTTTGGAAGATGAGTCGCTCAAGGCTCTTTTTTCTGAGGTGCAGCTTAAGCTCGGCAGAACGATAGGCTACGGTGATCAGGCGAAATTCATAATGATGCATGATGACTACGGTCTTCCCGTCGAAGTTATTCTCACTATTGTGGAATACTGTGTTAAGGACGGAAAGCCCTCCATGGGTTATATCTCGAAAATAGCGAAGGACTGGGGCGAGCATGAGATAAACACTCTTGATGCCGCTGATGAAAGACTCCGTGAATTGCGCTCGGACGAAAAGCTCTGGAAAAAATTTGTTGCCATGTTCTCAGTCGATCCCCCGAGGTATACCGAGATAAGGTTTTCATATCTTAAGCGGTGGGTACGAGAGTATAAGCAGTCACTTGAGCTTATTTTCTATGCATATGAGCTTATGATTGAAAAGATAAACGCAGTAAATTTCAAATATATGGATAAGATGCTTGAATCATGGCACGGTGACGGTTTGAAAAAGCCGCAGGATGTCATGCAGGCAAATACACGACGCACGGACAACTTAAATTCCGAAAAAACGAAAAACGTATATGCCAACGTAAAAGGGGCAAAGAAGCAGACGTCTTACAACTCGGAAAAAGTAAAGCAAAAGGCACAGGGCCCTATAGAGTACAAGAGGAGGAACAACGGTGGAGAGTAATATCGAAAGAGCAAAAAGAATAATTGAAAACAGACGTTCCTCCGCAGAGCGGGAAGCGGAAAACAAGCGAGCGGAGCTTGAGAGTGTATGTCCGGAGCTTCGTGAGATAAACCGAAGGATTTCCGGAGCGGGACTTGCGGCACTTAAGGCAATAGGAATGGGCTCGGATGCGCAGGAATACATCGCAAGGCTTGCCGCAGAAAACCTTGAGCTTCAGAATACACGCGCGGAGATTCTCAGAGGTCTCGGACTGCCGGCAGATGTACTTGATGTTCATTACACATGTCCCGTATGTGACGACAGCGGAATTCATGACGGGCACTACTGCGACTGTATGAAATCGCTCGTAAAACAGATTCAGTTTGAAAATCTTTGCAGATGTGCTCCGGCGAAAGAATCAACATTTGAAAGCTTTTCTCTGGATTTTTACAGGGGCTTTGTTGATCCTGAAACGGGAGCGGATGCATATGACCGCATGAATCAGATATACAACTATTGTAAAAACTGGGCTTACGATTTTTCAAAAAATTCCCCCGGCATTCTCATGTACGGAAACACAGGGCTCGGAAAGACGCATCTTTCATTGGCAATTGCCAATGTAGTTGTTTCAAAGGGTTACAATGTACTCTATACCTCGGCAGGAAATATTCTTTCAAAGCTCGAGCGTGAAAAATTCGGAAGACTTAAGGGTGACGAATCTCCGGAGGACATGGTTCTCTCCGCAGACCTTCTCATACTTGACGACCTCGGTTCGGAATTCATAACGCAGTTTACAGTTGCCGCCGTGTACAACATTATCAACACGAGGATTCTTGAAGGACTTCCCACTATCATAAGCACAAACTTACTCTATGATGAGATAGGCGACAAGTATAATCCGAGAGTATATTCAAGAATAATCGGTGACTACACCATGCTTGAATTTATCGGAGCGGATGTTCGTCAGCTGAAGGCGGAGTAAAGCTCAGTATTCAGTTAAAATCCGAAAAGCCCGGCGTGTAGCCTATACATGGAAACATAAAAAATAAAACTTTTTGTCAGGAGAAAATTTACGTGGATATTATTGCAAGCATAACAGACCAGTTTAAACTTCAAAGATGGCAGGTAGAAAATACGGTAAAGCTTATCGATGAGGGAAATACCATACCTTTTATCGCCCGTTACAGAAAAGAGGCTCACGGAACTCTTGATGACCAGACTCTGCGTGAAATTTCGGAGAGACTTCAATATCTCCGCAATCTTGACAAGAGACGTGAGGAGATTTCAAATTCCATAACGGAGCAGGAAAAAATGACTCCCGAGCTTGCGGAGGCTATCTCGGCGGCTGCGACGCTGGCGGAGCTTGAGGACTTGTACAGACCGTATAAGCCGAAAAGAAAAACACGTGCGTCCGTTGCGAAGGAAAAGGGTCTTGAGCCGCTTGCAAAGAAGATATATGAACAAAAATCCGGGACTGCTCCCGAAGAACTCGCTCCCGAATACATAAACGAAGAAAAAGGTGTACGAGGCATTGAAGATGCGCTTAAGGGTGCTTCGGATATCATCGCCGAGGATATCTCTGACAATGCGGATATCCGCCGCAGGCTGCGCAACCTTTTCTCCGTACTCGGCATCATGACTTCAAAGGCAAAAACCGAGGAGGACAGCGTTTACGCAAACTATTATGATTTTTCGGAAAAGGTCGATAAGCTTGCGGGACATAAAATTCTTGCAATTGACCGCGGAGAAAAAGAGGGCTTCCTCAAGGTGTCCGTTACGCTTGACAGACCCAAAGCACTTTCAATTATAGAAAAAGTTACGGTGAACGGAAACGGACCGTGTACGGAATTCGTACGTGCCGCAGGCGAGGACGCGTATGACAGACTTATTTATCCGTCTGTTGAGAATGAGACGCGCTCCGCGCTTACGGAGAGGGCTGCGACTGCGGCGATAAAAGTTTTTGCCCAGAACCTGCGCCCGCTTCTTATGGCACCTCCGGTAAAGAACAAGACCTGTATAGGTCTTGACCCCGGATACAGAACCGGATGCAAGGTTGCTTGCGTCGACGGAACAGGGCGTGTGCTTGATACCGGTGTTATATATGTAACACACGGAGACGCACAGCGCGAAAAGGCAAAAACTTTCATAAAGCAGCTTATTTCAAAGCATGATGTTGACATAATTTCAATAGGTAACGGTACGGCTTCAAAAGAAACAGAGATATTTGCAGCCGAGCTTATAAAGGAAATACCGCAAAAGGTATCATATATGGTCGTAAGTGAGGCGGGAGCCTCTGTTTATTCGGCATCAAAGCTTGCTGCCGAGGAATTTCCTCAGTTCGATGTTTCGCTGCGCTCCGCCGTTTCAATAGCACGTCGTCTGCAGGATCCGCTTGCGGAACTTGTAAAGATTGAGCCAAAGGCGATAGGCGTAGGACAGTATCAGCACGATATGCCGAAAAAAGAGCTTGAATCAGCTCTTGACGGAGTTGTTGAGGACTGCGTAAACTCTGTCGGTGCCGACCTTAACACGGCGTCTCCGTCATTACTTTCTCACATAGCCGGAATAAACGGAACAATAGCAAAGAATATCGTTGTATACAGAGAAGAAAACGGTGCATTTACAAGCAGGACCGCACTCAAAAAGGTTCCGAAGCTCGGACCGAAGGCTTTTGAGCAGTGCGCGGGCTTCCTTCGTGTTGCCGAGAGTAAAAATATACTTGATAACACGGGCGTTCACCCGGAAAGCTATGATGCGGCAAAAACACTTCTCACTCTTTGCGGATATGAATTAAAGGACGTTAAGAACGGAACTATAGACGAGCTTCATTCACGTATTGAAAAGCTCGGCTACAGTGACCTTGCAAAAAGACTTTCGGTGGGCGAGCCGACGCTTCACGATATCGAAAAAGAGCTTCTTAAGCCGGGACGCGATCCGCGTGATGAACTTCCGCCGCCTCTTTTGCGCTCGGACGTTATGGAAATGAAGGACTTAAAGCCGGGCATGGAGCTTAAGGGAACCGTAAGAAATGTAATAGATTTCGGTGCGTTTGTGGATATCGGAGTTCATCAGGACGGACTTGTGCATATCTCACAGATAACCGATAAGTATATAAAACATCCGTCGGAAATTCTTTCGGTCGGAGATGTTGTGACTGTGCGTGTTCTTGATGTTGATATGAATAAAAAGCGTATAGGTCTTACCATGAAGGGTATAGGACAGTCATAGAAACTGGTGGCTGCGGTCCGCGAAAAGAGGTTCTTCTATGAATTTTGAAGTAAAAAATCTTACAAAATCCTTCGGAGAAAAACAGGTACTCAAAGGGGTTTCTTTTTCAGTTGAAAGTGGGGCCGCGCTCGGCCTTCTCGGCCGAAACGGTGCGGGCAAAACGACAACAATCCGCATCATCATGGGACTTTTCGCACCGAACTCCGGCGAAGTGCTTCTTGACGGCAAGCCATTCGACATAAGGCACGCAAACGTCGGCTATATGCCGGAGGAGCGCGGCCTTTATCCAAAAAAGCGTGTCCTTGAACAGCTCATTTATTTTGCGGAGCTTCGCGGACTCGATAAAAAAACTGCCAGCAAAAATGCAGACAGGCTTTTGTCACGCCTTGAAATGACGGAATACAAAAATGCAAAGCTTATGACTCTTTCGAAGGGCAATCAGCAAAAGATTCAACTTATTGCCACGCTTATATGTGACCCGGATATTGTAATTCTGGATGAGCCGTTTTCCGGTCTTGACCCCGTAAACGCAATTCTTTTAAAGGATGTTGTCCGTGAACTGATAGAAAACGGAAAAATAGTTATTTTTTCAAGTCACCAGATGAATTATATCGAAGAATTCTGTGATGATATCGTAATCCTGAACAACGGCACGGTTGCGGTTGAGGGCTCCATAAAAAAGATAAAGCACGGTTTTACTCACGGAAAGGTTGTCATAGAGTCCGACGACTTTGCAGACCTTCCGCAGCTGCTTGAAAATTCAAGATGTGTTTCGGAAACGGAAATGACCGAAAAGGGTCTTGTAGTCAAGCTAAAGGATACTGCGGATATGACATCCCTGCTTAAGGTTGTGACGCGCTCCGCTGCAACCGTAAAAAGTATATCCGACTATGAGCCGGAACTCTCTGAGATCTTTGTTGAATATACGGAGGTGGAGTCATGAAACAGTTTTTCTCGGTGTTCCGATTCGAATTTTTGACTCATCTTAAGAACAAGATATCAACTGTCGTAACCATAGGTCTTGTGATTGCAATCGCCCTTACATTGTCGTATCCGAAGCTTGAAAAGGTTATTTCAAGTAAAAGCAAGGATGACGCACAGGGTGAAAAGAATCTTATGCATATCGCGGTTTACAATGCAAGCGGTATCGACACCTATACCCTGATGTCCTCCTTTGGTGCGGCTTTTAACAGGGAGGAAGGATACAGCCTTACTTTTCTTGTGGACGAAAAGAATGATGCCGCTTATAACCTTGCCTCGAAAAATCTTGAGGAGCTTACACACGGCGGCAGCAAAACGGGGCTTAAATCAATAAGCAGAATTGATCCGTCGAAGCTTAAAAAAAGTGTTGAGGACGGTCACTTTGATTCGATTATAGAGATAACCGGTCCGAGGAGCCTTAAGTATATTTCCGAAACGGTCGGTCTTTACGACAAGGAATCAAATATTGCCTCACAGCTGCTTCTTACCATTGACAGGTTCTCGACTTTGGCAGCGAAGGGCATGAGTGAAACGGATATTACATCGCTTCTTTCCTCGGATGTGGATGTAGAGACCATAGTCACCGGCAAGGATCAAAAGCAAAGCTTTATGTATACGTATGCTATAATCATGGTTCTTTACATGGTACTTATCATTTACGGACAGTTTGTAGCCTCCAGTGTCGCAAGCGAAAAGAGCTCAAGAGTTATGGAGGTTCTTATAACCTCGGCAAAGCCCACAAACCTTATCTTCGGAAAAATTCTCGGTACGGGCTTCGCGGGACTTTTACAGCTGATTCTTGTCTTTTCCGTAACCATAGGCTTTTATAAGCTCAACGAGGGTGAAATAACAAACGACATCATTATTTCACTTTTCGGAATGCCTGTATCCGCCGCTCTTTTTGCATTGTTGTTCTTTATACTCGGATACTTTATGTATGCGTTTATGTTCGGTGCCGCCGGCTCAATCGCGAGCCGCTCCGAGGATCTCGGTGCGCTTACAATGCCGATAAATATAATTTTTATAGCCGCTTTTATGGTTGCGATTTTCGGAATGACCGGCAATGGTGTGAACGAAACATACTTCGTTGTATGCTCCTTCCTGCCGACTTTCGCACCGCTTGTGATGCTCGTCAGAATCTGTATGGGTACCGTTGCGGTGTGGGAAATAATCCTTTCCGTGCTTATTCAGATTTTCACAATAGCCGGACTCGGTATACTTTGCGCAAAGATATACAGAGCCGGAGTCCTTCTCTACGGCAATACTCCGAAGCCCGGAGACCTTATTAAGATAATAAAAGTATCAACGGCTAAATAAGGCTTTTCCCTATTTATAATATTTTAAAACCGGAGGCATAGGTATGTCTGAAATGAAAAAAATAGCAAGCTTCTCAATTGACCATGATAAGCTTCAAAAAGGGATTTACGTTTCCCGTGTGGACGGCGATGTAATCACCTATGATATTCGTATGAAACGCCCTAACATGGGGGACTATCTGTCAAACGGAGCACTTCACACGTTTGAGCATCTGTTTGCAACATATGCAAGGAACGGTGAATTTGCGGGCTCCGTTATATATATCGGCCCCATGGGCTGCCGCACGGGGTTTTATATGCTGCTTCGCGACGATGTTTCAAAACAGGATGTTTTGAAGCTTGTCCGGGAATCCTTCGCCTTTATAGAATCGTTTGAAGGCGAAATCCCCGGTGCAAAGCGCAAGGAGTGCGGCAATTATCGCGAGCATGACCTACTCGGCGCAAAGCTTTGCGCCGCCGATATGCTCGCCGTCCTCAAGGACTGGACTCCCGAAAAAATGGATTATAACTACAAAGATTAAACAAAAGTAAATCGACCTCCAAAAAGTCATGCCAAAATGCCCGGCAACCGGAGGTCGGTTTTTAAAATAGTTATTAATTTATAAGAGAAAAAATCAAAAACCTGAGTTTTACACTTTATTCACAATTTTTTTTAACATAACGACTGAATGAACAGCTTTTTCTGCCGTTCATTCTTTTTTTGTCTT
>UMCG01085621.1_pt1 | contig 27816 bp, 30 predicted proteins | sample 1964181 | NCBI WGS metagenome assembly UMCG01 (sample SAMEA4835963, study PRJEB28245) | human gut metagenome | biome: gut microbiome; material: fecal sample | place: Denmark | collected 2008 | reverse complement strand
TTTCGCAGAAAGCATTACCACCATCCCACATAGGTCTCATTGACTGGGCTGCAATGATTGCATCTTTGAGTGTAGGGTAATCACCCCATTCGCCAACAGTAATAACAAAAGTATAATATGAGTTAAAAACAGCGGCATTTTTGCCTTTGGATATCAACTCCTTAATCATAAAAATATTATCTTCGTAATCACAAGGAGAAATTATATCCCTCATTTTGCTTTGAAATGTTCGTTGTCTTGCCCCGCTTCCTGACGGTATAAACCAACCAAAACCACCAACAACCCCGGCGATTGCAGCATCGACATAATTACGCATTGAGCGATTATTTACAGCATCCTGCTCAAGTGATGGATCTGCAAGGTTAGAAATTCTGTTTTGCTTTGCATCGTAATATTTTGCAAGCAGAGAGGGCTTCATCAATGCACGTCTGAACCACCCAAAACATTGCTGGATCAGCATCGTCAGGTAGTCAAAGGCATCTTCATGCACTTCGGGGAAAAATTTTCCCTGATTGCGAAGGTCTGTCTCCTGCACTACATCAAGCACACGATCTATCGTAATTCGCCATCCAGTAGCAAGCGGAGACGGAAGAACCACAGAACCGCCACTATAAGTGCCCGCCCCAGTTACCGTATAACCGGTATCCAGGACCAATTCTGTTACGTTCCCGTTCAGGTCAGACACCTGAACAACCAGGTCTGATTTTCTGAAAATTCGAAAAGTATACGGAAACGATGTCGTAACGCCGTTACCGGTGTATTCGTTGTGGTCAACTTCGGTTGAGACCGTCATGTTAAATCTCCAGATAGTCGCAGCACCCGTTGCGCCGCATATCTGGTTATTCTATTACCTGAAAAACCACATATGGATAAAAAGGCTGTAAATACGAATAGATATTACCTTTCAGGTAATTTGCAAAACGTGCTGGATAGCAAACAAATTATTTGCTACTGTATAAATATACAGTTATTGCATGGAGAAGATAAGATGCAGCGGTATCACTATCCACTGGAAGACGGATTTACCGAAAGGATTCACACGCCGGGAGGCGTCAGGTCACTGGTGGAGGGATCGCACTTGATGAAATTACTCCGGGATCTCGATAAGGATGGATTTAATGTCGATGGCCCACTTGCCGAACTGACTGCACTGATTAACTACGTTACCAGCTCACAGATGTCTATGCGGGATCTGCAAACACATCTCGACTATTGTGCCGAACAATTACGAAAACAAACCCGGTAAATTTAAAGGCCGCAAGAGCGGCCTATCGTTTCGCTTTGTGCTCGTCCCAGCACGTTTTGCACCATGCCATTAAGCCATCCGCATTTTGATTATTAGGGTAAAAGCTTGTTCGTTTTCTGCGGACATTACAAATTGGGCACCACTTCATATGGCGTGTATTCTTTGGGCCATCGAGACACCTTGCACACCACTTAGTCAATCCATCTGGATTTTTTGACGATTTCCTGAATTTTTCATATGGTAGGTTTATTCTGCATCGCAAGCACTGCTTGCTACCACTTGAAACTCTGTTAGCTGATTCTTCTTTTGGCGGCGATACAGAAGGTATTCTTGCTGGCTCTGATACTGCCTGAGGTGCTTTTTTAGATGACTGAGACGATATGTCATCACCAGGGAATCTTCCATGATATGCCGGACGCATTGACACTCCAGGTGGAAGCTCAGCTGTAAACGGCTTTGGCTGAATCAGTTGCCTCTCTTTTGCTAACTCCTGCTGTTTATAATATGTCTGGATTACCGCACTATCATAAGCAGGAGGTGCGGAAATATTAGGCGCATTACCTCCAGTTTTTTGAAACTGAGTAGAGGTGTGTTCTATCACCTGTGTACGATTAATCGTTATCTCCCCATCTTCGGTCTTTATCGTTTTGTTATGATTAACGACCGTACGATCAGAGATCTTAGTCTTGTTCTGGTTGATAACGTAAATAATCACCGCAACCACACCAACAACTATCCAGAAAACTTCCATTGCTTTTCCTCACAATAACATTACCTTAAAGGTAATATCTTGCTTTCAGGTGATCAAGCGTTAAACGCAATCAACCAAATACGGTTGATTTTAATATTTCTTCGCGTTTATCATTACCTTTGCGGTAAATTTACATTGCACTCCTCTTGTGCCATAGTAATCGGGCACTGGCAAAATCCAGTGCCGGGATTGGTCTCCCGGATTACTAAGTGGCGCATACCACGCCAGACGTGGTTTTTTTATGCGTATAGCACAGTCATGCCAGAATTATGGTGGGCTGAATGGGGGTCCGAAAGGACGCCGGTACCACTTAGGCCGGTAAGACCAACTCCGTTCAGTTCACCACCATCTGATTGGTCTCAGCGGTGGTGATGTAATTCGCTAAGTGGAGACGCCATCATGAACGCTCAACTCATCCCCGTATTCAACGGCACTATATCTAACGAAACAGCCCTACTTTGTAATGCCCGCGATCTGCACACTTTTTTAGGTGTTAAAAAGGTGTTTGCAGCATGGATTACAAATCGCATATCAGAATACGAATTCATTGAAAATCAAGACTATATTTTGCTTTCCAATTTGGGAAAGCAAACATCTGGTAGAGGCGGCCACAACCGCAAAGAGTACCACCTCACCCTTGATACAGCCAAAGAGCTGGCGATGGTCGAGCGTAACGAAAAAGGTCGCCAGGTGCGACGCTACTTCATTGAATGCGAGAAACGTTTAAGACAACAAGAAACAAAAGTGGAGAAGGTCTTGTCAGGCTTCATGCCCGCCATTATGGAGGCGATCAAGCTGGAAGACAAAAAAGAATACAGCGCCCCACTGAAGCCCGGCTACCGCAGCCTGATTCATTCTCCGTCTGGTGTTCTCGGACTGACGGAGAACTCACTGCTGATGAATCTGCTGAACCAGTTACAGGAAGACGGGCACGACGTATCGGGCGCGGCGGCGGAGCTGACCACCATGTTCTGCTACATCGTCGGTGTGAGCAAATGCCTGCGTGATATCCAGACGCACGCGGAGTACATCAACGACAAGGCAGGGTTCTTCTGACAGAACGGCGGCACAGGGATGTGCCTTTAAATAATTCTGTACAGATTGCAGACCGGGGGTGAATAGCGTACTATTACCTTAAAGGTAAACCATGTGTTTACATGAGGAGGAGATATGGGATTTTGGTTCGCTCGTACAAAAACGAGGGATAATGCACCCAGCCCTCAGGCAAAAAATGCAGAAGTTCCGGCGTCAGCGCAGGTTAACAAGCGTGGTGGTGTGTATATCTCATCACAGCAAATTTCTGAGCTTCCTGAGGTTAAGGAGATGCGTCGTCTCGCTGCTGCAATCGTTAAACAGGATCTTGCCACTGTAAGGAAATAGTGTTGTTAGCTCTTCTAATTATCCCCATTCTGGTTAGTGGTTATATTATGATAACCGCTAACCAGTATCATTATTTCCGTTTATACCGACATGAAGGCCAGCTTCTTTATATGAAAGTAGCTGCATTAGGTACATATTGCCTTGTTGCTTCGGTAATAATTGCCGCATTTATAAAATATAAATATCCTGATTTTCACCTAGTTCACGATATGGTGGAAACTTTTAATGTAACGTCAAAACCAGAAACAGATAGAATTTACATGTGGCTGCTTCTTCTCTCAGCCACATCCATTTGCTTCTCTTTGTGTTATGTGTCTGTTGTGTGGGTGAAAGATTTTCTTCTTGGTTGTTTTTATAAACGTGATATTTACGAGCAAAAAACAGAGGCAATGAAGGCCAGAGTACTGCGAAAAACTTACTCGCAAGGTTCTTTAGACTTACTATTGCTTGATGCTATTGAATCGGATCCTAAACGACCAATGCTGATTACTTTATCATCAAACAAAGTGTATGTTGGAATAATAAATGGTTCTGGTGAACCAACGGAAAATCAGGGTCCGCATCAGCACATATCTTTTGTTCCTTTAATGTCAGGATACAGGAACAAAGACAACTTATCTGTCACATTCACTAATGCTTATCCAGGAGAAATACAGGTCAAGCGGACTGCAGCAATAAGAGGAATTAGCAGAAAGAAAGTGCCAGGACTTGAGATCATGGTGTCTATTGACGAAATAAGTTATATATCATGGTTTGATTTTGAAGTATATAAAGCAACAAATAACAAAGTAGAATCCAGGGGGCACGTTATTCGTGTTACCAAAAATGGAAGAAATATATATCAAAGAAATAGCAAAAAAGAATAGCCCGCGCTGCGGGCTTTTTTGTGGACGAAACAAAAGCCAGTGCTACACTCATTGACGCCACATTGAGGTGGCTTATAGATGGAAATTTCACAATGAAAAAAGCATTTGCTGCACTGTTCGTTTTGTTGTCTCTGGTAGCTTCAACTCAGGCCTTTGCCGGTCGTTGTCAGCACGACAGCGATACTGCCGCTGACGGCTCCCGCTGCGGTGGGCGTTCTGCGGATTCCCGCCCGGGTGGCGGTGGCATTCGTTAAAAACAAGGCCGCGAAAGCGGCCTGTGACATGTCACGTCCCTTTTCTGAATGATAGCCATTCGAAAAATGATGACATTCCACCGCAGACAATAGCAAAGATGATCCCACCAAAGAAGAGAAGGCCAGCCTGCCACCACTCCCACCGCCATACATCCACAGCGCCAACCATACCAACAATCGCTCCAACAAATGGAATATAGCTCACGATGAAAGCAATGGGGGCTGCAATTATCCAGTGCAATCCCCACCATGATTCAAGCCCAGCCATAATTGCTGCCAACTGAAAAAGACCAACGACGATATAAACAATGAATCCTATAGCTTGCATGTAGTCACCTATTTACCCAGTAAAAATAAGAGGCCTCCCCTCAATAAGGCTTGCAACAAGAACTACTCCCTGCACAACAAAGATGAACCAGCAAATAGCTTGAGTCTGAGGGTTAAGAAAATATTTGTAGCGGTCAATAAATAACAATACACCAGAAATTATCACACTCAAAATAATTAAAAACACAACACTTCCTTATTGCGGAGTGACATCCTGAGGTCGCCACCAGTATGTCTGGTTAAACTCTTTCTTCGAACGTTGCTCCATTTTACGCAAATAGCCTGGTGAAAAATACTCCTGCATCTGGTTAAAGATCATGTGATCGAGAGCCGCCTTCAAGTACCAGAGATTCGCACCAGGCATCAAACCTTTCCCCAGCTTCACCAGATCACCACCAGTCTGCTCACTCTTCCCTTCCACAGCATTTAACGGTATGCCCTGAGCAATCTTCACTACGTCATCAACTAGACCAGCTACCGGGCCAAGCATCGACGCCAGCGCGCCGCTTCCGTACCTAGTGTGATCTGACAATAAAAAGTCACCGTAAAGGCCAAGACCACCACCTTTCAGTAGAGCACCAAGCCAGAATTTTGCGGCATCTTCTCCTGTCATCTCTCGAGGATTACGACCAGACGCAAGGTCGTTAAGTTGTTGCGACAAAGCGCCAAGAATGGTCGTACTGGCAATAAACGTCGCAATATATGCCGCACGCCCACCAGCAGACGGCATACCCATAGCGCGTGACCAGTGACGCATAACAACCGAGATAGGGAACGATTTAAACAGGAAAACACTTCTCGTTAATTCACCTTTCCATGTTCCACGCTGAATACCAGAACCGGTTATCAGTTGCTCACGTGCTCCCGGTGTAATAACAGCCATATCAACTTCTTCAGTTACGGCACCGAGCAGTTTACGCATTGCCTCAAATTTCACGCGTTCAGGCTCACCAAGATGTTTAACTGCTGAATCAGGGATACGCATAATGCTTTCCGGTGTCAGCATCGTATTATTACCGTTCCCCCAGTCCTCCTGTTGCGCCAACTTCCATACGCTCCAGTCTGTGTCAGTAATCCCTTTGCTTTTCAGGATACGAAAATCAGAGTCATCGAGGCGACGAAGGTCTGGTGTCCGTGACACTACTTCTCCCAGGCTTCCCATCATGGTTACGCCATAGGCGCGCTTGTGCGCATCTGACCATGCTGTAAGCCCACTGGCACGCATTACCGCCGTTGCAGCCCAACGAGACACAGACGGCCCCATATTATCCATCGCCCAGCGGTTAACGCTGCCAAGTAGAGATTCCATCGCCAGACCAGCGCGGCGCGCCCGCGCAAGTTCTGTACGGTTCGTTGGGTCCATAGCTTCAAGCTGGTTGCGGAATAACTGGTTCATTGGAAGGTTGGTAACCTTCGCAGACAGATACATGGTTCCAAGATCAGAGAACGATGACAGCAACGCGGATCCGAGTCTGCTGGCAACCAGCCAGTTGCGGATATTGTCAGACCATCGCGCGATGTGCGGATTCGCTACAGGCTGTGTCTTTCCGGAAATAAAGTTGTACAGATTCTCTGTGTTGTTCGCCAGCCGCTCGACTTTACCGGTTTTACTCGGGTTAGCTGTTGCCGTTTCTGCCTTCACCTGATCAAGAAGAGAGCGGAAAACATGATCGGGGTTTGGACCATATGTTTCCACCAGTGCAATATCTTTACTGATACCTTCCAGGTGACCGACCATGATTTCCCATAGAGAGCGATCGCCATAAAGTTGCTGATATTGCAGATAGGAATCTGCATCTTTGAAATGTATCTGTCGTGATGCATTACCACGGTTAGCACGTGCGCCGGAAATTCGCATTCCGGTATCAGTAAGCTTATTCAGCCCACCAGTAGCGATCGTGTTATAAGCCTCTCCAAGAAATGCAGACAACTCGGCATCGTTCATCAGTTGTCCATCGGCTCGGGTATAATATTTGCGATCCAGCTTACCTATAACATCGCTAACCCATTTATCTTTTGATACCGCCCCAACCTTTTCCATAGAATGATGTTGAGGGATCCCCCAGTTTTCGAGATAGCCAATGTCCCCACCAGCATCATTAAACCGGCGGCGCAGTAGCTCTGTCACTTCTCTCCACGCCTTAGCACCTTTTCTTGCTTTAGCATTGCCAGTATTTTGCCCCAGCATTTCATATACCAGGTCACGTACGCCCGCTTCATCTTCAAACAGACCAAAAAAGCGAGGATCAACTGCTTCGAATGCCTCCTGCAATTGACTCAATGCATAATCACGGGTGGCTTTTGTTCTGGATTCAACAGAGAGGAAATTCGATTTACCGTCTGCATTAAAAGCAATAGTACGGTTAAGAGCGCCAAGTTTCCCATCAGCCCCTTGATAGCTATTGATAAATTTATCCAATCTCTGACGTGCGGCTATAGTGAGGGCCACACGACGTTTCTTTAATGCCGCTTCTCGCTGTAATTCTTCAGATGCCAATTGTGCTGCACGATACAGCCGCTCTGATTCGGAAAGTTGTCGCCACGACATCGGGTCATCACGAGCAATGGAGCGCATATTTCGATAAATGCGGTCTTCAATGTTCTGTATTTCTCGCGCCGTTAACGTGCGCTGCGCCGCCTGCTGGACCGCTTGTATACATTCCTGTCTCATTTAATTTAACCTCTCAAGAAACACGCCACAGCAACATCAAACAGGCTGGAATCCTGTATTGCCTGCTCACTTTCCCTGTTCGCTTCATCCAGTACTTCACGCGCACTGCGCGATTGTGGATTACCATCATCATCCAGCACGGTGATTATCATGTCAGGTGATTCAAGCAGCGAGTCTTCAGCTATACGCAGATCAATATCTCCTGCCGGATCTGCCATCATTTTTTGTTCTGTCTGTTGCAATATCTTACCGGGCTCAAAAGGAGCTACTTCTTCTGGCGTCCTGACCTCTGCTGTTTTATAGAATGAAACAGCCTGAGCATTAAGTTCACTTTCTGCCTGCTGTCGTCGTGCCAGTTCTGCTCGAGCTTCAAAAAACTGACCTCCAGGCTCGTGCGGCGCCAACGCGTTACGAGAAAATTCCAGGCGTTCTTGTGCCTGCCGGATTCGTTGGTCAATATCGCGAAGTCTGGCCTGTTTATCTGATCGAGCACGAGATAAAGCCTTACCGCTACCGGTTGGCTCTTCTGCAAGAATTTGTGCGCGCTGTTCAGTGAGATTTTCAATAATTCGTTGGCTATTAGCGATTTCAGACTGGTAAACCTTTCTATCGCCACGCGACAAAAGCTGCGCGGCCTGTTCTTCAAGCAACCGATTTTCTATAGCGCGCGCCGTTACTCCATCATCTACAGATGACAGAGCCTCATTAACTGCCTGAGACAGCAGACTCTTGCGACCAGGAATTTCACTGAAAGATGCAGACTCAACAATGCTGGCAACGTCTACAGGTCTCCCCTGGCTAACATCAGACATGGCTTTTCGCAGAGCCTGAATGTGCGAATTACGCGAAAGCACGTTGATCGGAACGCCGGGAGCAATATCAATTTCAGCATGATGAGCGGCATTCGCCGCCAGTGCAGCATCAATATCAACTGGTGAAAAATTTGGTGCGCTTGTAGACTCGCCGCGAGAGTTAATAAATCTGCCGACACCACCAAACGCCACCCCAAGAACAGCATCAATAGCAATTGCCTGTCGATCCAACACATCATACTGGTTAGCCATTTCGCTATAGCCACCATCACGAAGCGTTTTTGCAGTAAGCCCACGCTGTGCCATACCGAACGCAATATTTGTACCTGCGGCATAGGCAATATCTGGCGTTGCACGTACTGCTGTTGCTGCGGCGCGTCGCACTGAACTCTCACCCGTCCGCGCAAGCTGAGCCGCCACACCTTCCGCCAGCGCACCACCAGCACGTAACCCGAGGCTCATAGGGATCAGTGTTCCGGCACCAGCAGTAATACCCTGCACTAATCCCGCTTCCTGCGCCGTCCTGAAATCAACACCCTGTGCTGTCAGCCGTTCAAACTCAGAAAAACCCTGTAGCGAAGTTACCGCCGCAGCACCTCCGACCGGACCACCGAGCGTTGTACCGATAACAGCCTGCCCGCCCATATCGAACAACCCATAAAGAACCTGCCCGGCGGTTCCGGTTGTCGCGGCATCAGGCGTCAGCCGCTTAACCTGCTGCTCTGCTAGTTTTCTCTGCTCGGCAATGTATGAAACTGAAGTGTCATTGAGCGAGGTGTTTTCGTTAACAAACTGAGCAATCGGGGATACGATTTTATCCATCCCTGCCCAGAGCAACTGATCTGGCTTTGCCACCAGCCCGGAGTACAAACCAGACAATGCCGCTCCTACAGCATTGTCGAAAAAACCAACATCGCTGTTAAAGCCAGCTGGATTTGATGCTGCTTCGTCAAGCTGCTGATTCTGGTTTACTGGATTAAGGCCAAAGTAACTCATTGCGGAATATCTCCGGAGAATCTCTGACGCTTCTGTGTCAGATCAAGAACAACGGGAGAACCATCATCTTTTAGCAGATAACCAGTACCAAGTTTCACCAGGTACTGACTATCGCCGTAACTTTGCAAACCATACTGACCATGCGGTGTTTTTATCCCTGTGCCAACAACTTGTTCATTCCAAGCCTGATTAACCTGCTTATCGAATTGCTCTGCAGACATTCCCCACGGCAAAAGAACATTCCCCATTCCGTTATAGTCATGCACGCCACCTGTAGCTACGTTAACAGCCTGTTTCCAGATATCATTGTCAATTTCGCCTGATACCACGCCTTTTTTCGCCATCACACCAGCGTAATAGTCCTTTGCGATCTCGTATGCCATTGATGCCCCCTGAGCATCACCAGCAAATGCATCCTTCACCATGTCAGAAAACTCAAGGCGGAGATCAGCATCTTTAGGCATCGGAATACCTTTCGCGTCATCAGTACCTTTACGAGCCGCCGCGCCAGCAAGAATTGTCTGCGCAGCGGTTTCAGGAGACACGGAAACATCCGGATTAAACCAGTTTTTTTCTGCCAAAATACCACCTGGCTTATCCATCAGTATCCCGGCAACGGCAGCAGATGGAGCGTTGGCACTGATCTGCTGTAGTGCTGACATATACACCTGCCCACCACCAGTGCTCTGCCTGATGGTATCGAGATATGCTGCCTGTTGGGAAACGGGCGCATCACGAAAGAAAACACCGATCTGATTGGCCTCGTCTTTGGAAAAGAACGTCAGTGGAGTGCCATATGACTTAGCAAGGTCACTGACCTGAGCAGCACGCAAGGCAACGCTCTGTCCAAAGTTATCCTTATTGCTCATGTCGATAGGCTTTGCCTGTCCGGCGGCAAGAGAGAACTGTACAGGATCAGCCTGTCGCTGCTTTATCACCTGACTTGCAGCCGAAACAACGTTGTCATAAAGAGCGGCTCGTGCCGCATAACCCTCCCCTGTCTCACCAGTATCCGGGCGTAATTGCTCAACATATGCTGTAATGCTGCTTGTCGGCATGTTGCGGAAAGAGCCTATATACTGTCCGGCGATTTGCGTATTTCTGAACTCGGTATATCGCAGGTTTCCTTCTCTTACTCCATAAGCTGCAATAAAATCAGCCTCACCAGGTGGGTTAGGAAATTCAACGCCACGCATATACGCAGCTGTCGCATCGCGAACCTGGCTGTCAATCATCGTTTTATATTCAGCCTGCTGCTGCCGACGCAGTTGATCCGCCTGTCGCATAAAACTTGCCTGCGCCTCAGGAGATGCCGCATCGAATGCTGCATTACCGGTATAGCGTTTGGTGTTGGTTGGAATTGTTGATAAACCAAGTGCTGCACTGACACCAGCAGTTAACTGCTGATCACTGTATGGCTGGCTACCGTTCTCATGATGGATAATGGCTGCACAAAGCGCCTTCAGGGTATCAGGATTAGATGCATCGAGAGGCTCATCAGCAGAAACGCCAAGTTGTTCGCACACTGCTTTGATATACGACATAGTGTCATTTTTATCAGTAGGCGGTGCCCAGCGATTAATTATCTCGCTGACGGTATCAATACCCTGCCTCTGATACGACATCAGGTTCCGCCCTAATGCACGAATCCCGTGTTCAGGTGTTTCGAATTTAGCAAATCGACCATCATCACCGGTCTGGCCTACCCACGGATTAGTTTTGCTGTATTCGAGATTTCCTGGGTTATTGTTGCGTATGCCACGGGCACGCTCGGAAGAGTCACTATCTGCTACAGCACGGCGAGCTCCAGCAGCAGTATCACTTAACTCGCCATTACTTTGGATGAATGCGGTCGCATTGTTTGCCGACCACTGGGACAATGCAGCATCAGCAACCTTCTCTTTAAACTCGATTTTCTTGGCCTGGATTTGCTCGTCACTCCAGCCATGTGCAATGCCGTAATCCTCAATTTGCTGGAAAGTTTGCTTATTAGCCAATACGTATGCGGCGTTGTCGCCATACAATGCTGCGGCATTTTTACCATTGTTCAGCAGCGTAGCCTGAAACTGGCCTTCTTCGTAGGCATTTATTTGCCCTATCTCGTGCCGCCCTGCCTGCGTAGTGAACTGAATGCGCTGCTGCTGCGCCTGCTGCATGAAAGCATTACGAGCCTGTTCATCCGGCAGCGACATAGCCAGTTGTTCGACCTGAGCATCAAACTGCTGCGTATACTCCTGACCTTTTCCAATAGCATTTTTCCCTTTCAGGTTAAGCAATCCTGTTTCAGGATTATTCAGCAGATCACTGCTTATCTGACTGAGGTTAAGAGATGCCTCCTGAGCCAGAGCGATATTGGCACGCTGTTTTGCCTGACCAAAAACATCAATTGCCTCTGTCCCTGCCCGAACAAAAGCATCACCAATACCTGGCTGAGAAAACGTCTGCAAGCCTGCTGACTGAACTCCACGGCTCTGAACCTGACGGCCGGATACTGTTGGTACGACTGGCATTATAATCCTCCGGGTAATCTGGTTCCTGCTGCTGCCCCGATTGGCGCAGGGGTGCTTTGAGTAAACGGACTCCACGTCCCACCAAACATCTGGTACGCACCGTATGCCTTCAGAGGCGCAGTGAGCAATGTTGTTGCTGCTCCCACATTCCCCTGTTTACGGGCTGAACTGGCTTCTGCTTTATAGTTGGCAGCCTGAACCTGATAACCGTAAGCCTCGCGTTGCGCGTTATTCACCGTCGTCAGAGAATCAAGAGCGCCAAACTGGGCAGTGTCGCCAAATATATCCAGCGCGTTACCTGTAGATAAATCAGCGCCGGTAGCCCCCATTGTCGCCGCCTGTGTACCAAGCCGCTGTCGGGTCTCTCTGCGTCGTTGCTCAGCTTCAGCGTTACCTCTGTTTATTGCATCATTTGCCTGAGCTGTGGCTATATCTGCGTTCGCTTCTGCAACCTTCGAGGCATACTTTCCCTGTTGGTACTGGGTGTATGCCTGAATGCCACTCATGGCGAGCATTGCGCCACCAGCAATAACCGGATCGCACATTATTTTCTCTCCATGTGAAATCTGTGGAAATTAAGACCAAGAGCACCATAAGGCGCGGCTTCTTCAAGCCTGAACCCAAGCCAGTGCAGCCATGCTTTGGCAACATGGTTTCGCTCGTCGACGTAGTTTTCCAGGCGCGGATAAACTGCCAGCATCTGCTGCAATACAGGGCGGCAGTGGCGCAGAAATGTCTTCTGATATTTTTCAATACGGCTGGTTCCTACCAGCCAGGGCGTACCATTGCCACCGATCATTGACGCCGGAGATACACCAAACATGGTTACCAGTTCTCCGTTCGCGAACCCTGACCAGGCCATAGTCGCAGTGCGAAGACCAACGCGCAGCGCATCTTCGGTAGTCATCAGCGATACCGCATACAGTTCGTCAATATCAGCCTGACGAACATCCGGCAAAATCATCTGAAGATGCTCTTCGGTAGCGGGAATAATTTGAACATCGATCATCAGAATCCCCCAACAGTAAGGCGAGGAATAACGGCAAGAACAGACAGCGGCAACGGGTCAAGCTGACGGATTTTTACACGCCCGTTTTTGCCCCAGTTACTGTCCAGTTTCACTTCTACTTTTCCGGTAGCATCATCAACAGGATCATCGTAGAACTCGAATTCACGCTGTGGATATTCGTACCATTTACCGCCGGGCGTAGTCGCCCAGATGCCGCGACTGGCATTCACAACCAGAGTAACGGACGGGATCACCTGTTTTTTGTCCAGCAGCGTTTCCTGTCCGTTAATGTTGATATCCAGTGTTTCGAATTCAGCAGTTATTGGCAGGCCGATGTGCACAACAGCCCCCGGTGATTCCAGCGTGACGGCACCTCCGGAAACCACTTTTTGTGGTTCCACGTTCGCATCAGAGAGGATGTTTACGGTCTGGCCTTCAAGATGAGACAAGCCGCCAAATGTCCGGCGCGCCATCTGCCAGTTCGTGGTGGCCACATTCCTGAGGGATGGCGGGACGTTCCTGTTAGCACGAACCACTACTGCGGTATTGCTGGTTACAGAAATAATGTCGCAACGTAATTCTTTTGACACTTCATCGCCAGTATCAGGATCAGCTCCGGTATAAGGGAACTGTAGTTGCGCACCAACATCACTACTGGTGAAGTACGCACCACCAGAAACACTGATTGTATATTCCGCGTGGTAATCCCATTCACCAGAACCACCAGTGATGGTCATCGTTCTGTCAGACGTATTTCTTCCATCATAGCTAAGGCCAGAATCAACAAAGAAAGCATCTTCATCGCTGGTAAATAAACGGCTGGACAGTCGCTCTATGTATCTCACTGTTTGCCCGTTAACGGTTCGGTTAACGACGAAATACACCGCATCTTCATTGCCTTCGCTGATACTGCATGTGCTTTCATATTTTCCGGTACTGGATTGTGGTGCCCATGCAAAAACCTGCTGATCACGCAAATAGGTCATCACCAGTAATTTACCGTCATCACGAATGCAGAAGGCGCTGGAGTAAGGGACAATAGAGAAGCACCAGTCAACAATGCTGTGCTTCTGAAAAAGATGATTGGCAAGGATGGTCAGGTCGTTCCCCTGATAGCCGTCAACATCGAATGAGTAGGCCAGATCACGGACAACACTGCCTTTCTCCTGGACGAACAGAGCAATATTCGCCACGGCAATTGGTGGGACGTTGCTTGAGCCATTTGATCCCTGAGAGCTGAATGCAAATGATGATGGGGTTAACACTTTGTTCTGGTCGCCGGTGATGACGTACTCACCTCCGGAAGTCAGCGCCACCAGCGAACCAACATCAATCAGGTGGCGGATCTCATTAACCTGACGCCCGGCATAGGTGTAGATAATTCTGTCGTCATCCTGCGTAGGATTGCTTTTGCCAAAATCCTTATAATCCCCGGTACGGCTGGCCCAGATAGTCTGAGGGAACGCAGTCGATGCGGCGAAGTAAAGACGTTGTTGATAATAAACAACAGTGCCAGGATAACCATTAACACTGTTCCAGGCATATTTAGCCCATTTATAGCTGGCATTATCCTCGCCAACGACCTGCGAAGGGATATAGGAAATCACCTCGGCAGTTGCAGTAGTGCCGTTTACAGCAGTGATACGGGCAATGCCAAACCCACTGTGCAGATACTCCCACTCAATGCCAGTATCATCATCACCGGATCCGCCCCAGCCATCCCATGATGTGCCTTCTGTATGCGAAGGGCGCAAAGTGCCTGTTTTGCCTGCTGTAACGGCGCGATAGTAATTACTGTCTGCACGGCGAATATCGCCAATCGACGTACTCTTACTGGTTTCCCATACCGGCACTGAATCCACTGCAGGCTGTTCCAGATAGAACAATTTGCCTACCTGCTCCGCGCCAAAAATAGAGGCGCTTGCCGTTAACGTAATTGTCCCGGTGCTGGCGCTGGCATAAACCGTCACTGACTCGTCAATATTGATATCTTCAAATGGCCCGTTCTTCGTTACCACATCAACCAGTTGCCAGTTGTCATGCGCGTAGCGGCGCAACTCTTTCGGCGGGTATGCCGGGTGAACCAGCGTAAGCACGTCGGCGCTTTGCGTGAATTTAATTCGGAACAGATCGGCTTCAGTATATGGCGTGGCAATTTCATAAATAACATTGCTGCTGTTCAGCACCAACGCACCATCTTTGATAACGCGCATGTACTGGTGCCCGAACTCCAGAGCATAGGTCTGAACCGTCGAGAACTGGAACGGGATCAGGCGGCATTTCCGATTTGGGTATTTGGCGGCACCGACAAAACGCGTACCAGGTCGATTCTCAACGCCGCCATACTGCCGCACGATAAAGTTATCGCACTTGCGCAATGCCACCTGGTACTTCGCCATGTCGATACGTCCGTACAACGACGGTCCAATCTCACCACCGGCAAAGCTGGGCTGGATCCAACTGATAGCCATCAGGACAACCTCGCAATGGTAAACTCGTCAACCGGTGGCTGTGGTTCCTGTGATTCATTCTGGCTATGCGAGCCAGCACTAAGAATCACGCGATTGTACATATTGAGGGCAAACGTACCGAGGTCTGCATTCCCAGTCAGCGCCATGTTAATAGCTGCCGCAAGACGCCAGGCCAACGCCTCCATAAAAATGGCATCAAACATGTTCACATCTGAAACGCGAGAGACATACTTGAGCCATGCCTGCGGCTGGTCTGTGTAGATCAACTTTCCTGTTCCGTTGGTGTCTGCACCAACTTCGTACTGAATGCGCATTGCTGCTGTTGGATTGCGTACACCAGGAAGCATAATTTCAGTAATGCGCAGACAATCGGACGGGTACTGATACGCATATTCCCAGTCAGGCGGTGGATTGCTCGTATTTGCAAGCGCCACGCGTTTGGTAGCAAAGTTCCAGTCAAAATCAGAAAGCACAGCATCACGGCAGGCCTCAAAGTGCAGCGAACATTCCCCCGCTTCCTTGCTGGCTTCCGTCAGGCTGTTAATGCTGCGGCTGTTGCCAATATTGGACAGCGCACGATTGCAGATCTCTACTACAGAGGCCATTACTCACCCCCATTGCCGTACAGGGTTTCAGCCGCTGATTTTTCTACATCACCGGAAACAGGAGCGATTGCCATATCAGTGATCTGCAGATCGGCGCTGCGATTAACACCATCGTCAGTTTCTCTGGCATACAGGCCTCGAATAACAGCCTTTGCAGTTATCATCACTTCTGTTCCGACGCCCTGAGGTTGCGCCTTCAGCTTATTCAATGTGTCGTTATTAAGAGTGATGCACAGCCCCCACGGGTATTCATCGCGAGTTCTGGTTTCTCCGCTCTCATCCTGGTAGCTGTCAGTGCCGGTTTTGAGGTTTACGAGTTCCATATACACTCCTGCAATAAAGGGGCCGAAGCCCCTTGTCTGATCCGCGAGGCTTACACGCCCAGTTCTTTACGCTTATCTGCGATCTTCTCGCGGAGCGTTTCAGCTTTGGCGTTATGGTGTGGCTTCTCGTTAAAGAGCAATTCGTACTCTTCACGGAGCTTATCCAGTTCACCATCATCTGACACATCGTTGATGATTTTGGTGCTGGTTGCTGCCATTGACACCTTTACTGCAACTTTTGCTTTTGCCTGTCTGGCTGCATCGTTAACAGGTTCCAGTGCGCTACCAGGCTCACCTTCGTATTCGATTTCTGCCCCCTCCGGCCACAGTGTGTTATGGATATGAGAGAGGCGCAGAACGCGGTATCTTGGTTTCTCACCTGACATCGATATCACCTTAACCAGTTACTTTTGAGCGGATCGGGTACGGCGTATTGGCATCAACATCCAGACTGATACCCGCAGTGAATTTGCCGGCCGTTAGTGGGCCAGTTGCGACGGAGTAGTTAACACGCAGATATCGCTGAACACCGGCTGGCACCTTTGCAGAAACAACTCGCTTACCTGCTGTCAGGGTGGCCTTTGCCAACGCACCACTATCATAAATAGTGGTCCAAGAGCTGTTATTCTCACTCGTCTGCAACTGGATGTTTACAGTTGCCTCACCACTTGCCGTGGCGGCTTCGTTAACCAGCCCCCAAAACTCAAGCGGGTAACCCACACCGATATCGCGACGGTTTCCATCAATTGGACCGAGATCGATTACGTCAGTAGAAGCCGCGGTATCAGTTACCGCCTGTGCTTCGGAGAACATCAACAGTTTGTCGGTGATCATCTTCTTTCTCCATTAGTGGGTCTGTTACGACCCACAGGTTAATAACAGGCGTTACACCACGCGGGCTTCTGTTTCCAGAAGCGCATCAGTTTCACGGATTGGTACACCACGGAATGACGTCCACCACTCGCCTTCAGTCTCTTTTACGCTAATCGCCAGAGATGTTTTCTCCAGAGACTGCAGATCAAGAGCCTGGCCTACAGTGCGGTTCATGTAGAACACCGGGCGACCCATGCCACGGTTTGGAATGCGATGCAGTGCTTTAACCATCAACTTCGCAATATTTGCGGCAGAGGAAGGTTCTGAAAGATTGCTGACATCGATGTTTGCAATGCGAACAACATAACGCCAGTCACGCAGAGCAAGTCCGTTATCCCATTTGTAATGGGTGCGATAGCCTTCGTACTTGCCGCCATTAGCATCTTCCAGTGTCACCTGGCCTTTATCTTCCATCTGGATGCCAGCCTTCTGCCCTTTCGGGAAGATGCCATGCACGGTGTTTTCGCCCCACACTACTAACCAGATTGAGGTGTTATCTGTACCCGTGCCACCAGCATCAATGATGTTCTGAGCATTACCCGCAGACAGGCTGGAATAGCGGGAGGACAGTCCCATAAACTGCTGAGGGTTAACGCTGGAATCACCATAAAACAGTGTCTGCGCCATCTGCTGATTCATCGCTTCAATAAATGCGCGGTCTTCAGACAGGCGGAATTCGGCGGTATTACCGTTCAGATCAGCCAGTGACTTATCGACTTCAGCATAGGTTTCCAGCATTCCAACGGAATCGGTGACCTGCACTGTGGTTGATTTGCTTGGCTGTACGCCATAGTTCAGCAAACGCCAGGTGGCTGAAGGTAAACCAGAACGAATGGTGGTTCGGTGTCCGGTAGGAAGGTTCCCTTCGACAAAAGGCATATCCTGAAGGATCGGGTTAGTTTGACCGAGAAGCTCGATAATCTTATCGACTTTCCCGTTTGGATCGACGCGCTTACCCCAGTCAGCCAGCGTTAGCGCAGTTAAGCCTTTAACAGCCATTGTCATTTCCTCTCTTATTTGCCATAGAGCACTTCGGCCGCACTACGCTGGCCTTCATTACCACCGGTGACCATGCCATCTTCAGACATCGCCTTTCCGATTTTCACGAACGTTTTGACCAGATCAGGGTGATTACCCAGTCCGGTGGTGTTCAGATATTCTTTGAGTTCAGGTGTCCCGAACTGGTCAAGCGCACGCTGTGCGGCGCTAAGGTTAGAAATCAACTTGTCGCCACCGATTTCTTTGTCAGCTTTTACATCCGCAGCCCACTGCTCGGTTGTTTTCTGCCAGGCTTCTGCCTGGCGCTGCTGAACACCTGCCAGAATCTTCGGATAAGCATCAACCAGCTTTTGCGCTTGCTCGTTGGTCAGGTTTAGTTCTCGCGCCACCGGCTCGAATTCCTTCAACGCTTCTGTATCCAGCTCTACGCCTTCGGCAGCCTGAAACTCGTACTTCTCAGGCGCACCCTCTGGTTTATCGCCGCCCTTTTTTTCATCCTGCTTATCGTTTTCAGGCTTTTTGTCATCAGCAGGTTTATCGCCATCAGCAACAGGTTGTGGCTTATCACCTTCCGGTTGTGATGGATCACCAACTGGAGCAGGGTTATCACCTGCAGGCGCTGACGGTTCTGACGCAGCCGGAGCTGCTCCACCATCGACTGGTTGCTCATTGCAAAGACGGCGATACAGCAAACGCTCAAATAAATTCATGATCACTCCTGTTCACTGGCCTCTTTGGCCATCTTCAAATACTGTTCAGGGCAATGCGCCATAACGCGCTGAAACAGTTCCAGCGCCAGATTGCGTTGCCCCTCATTAAATGCCATTGCCATAGAGTCCATCGGTGAGATAGCGGAAAACACACGGCCTTTCTCCAGCACCGACCAGACAACGCGACGCCCCTGTTCACTGCTCATGACAAAGCGAATGTCATCAATTTCACGCTGTGCCATGTCACATTGCTTACGGGCGTTTTCTTCTTTCAGTTGATCATCTTCGTAATCTGTCATTGTGATTGCCCACCCTGACCACTAACTGCATTCGCCATAGCTGACAAAACACTCGGATCCGAAGTTTTAGCTTCGCTTAGCGTCTTGGCACCCTGTGCCGCCGCCATCCCCATCGCCATCATTTGTTGCTGCTGTTGTTGCTGTGCCCGTTGCTGGCGAGCCTGCTCAACCTGTTCCTGCGGAACAATGACGGTTGGAGACACTCCAGACATATCAGCGAATGCATCGATCGCCTGATCAACGTTGAGTTTGTCGAGAGCTTCTGGTTTCGCTTGCGCAAGTTGACCAATGAAGTTAACCGTGGATGCCAGACTGGACAGGCCGATAGACTTCTGCGCCTGAGCCATGACGGAAATGTATTCGACCTTCAGGGGCATGCCTTCCATCGCGTCAGGCGGTGGCGGCAACATGTTTTTACGCACCATCATCGAGAAAGCGCGGTCAATGAGAGGATTAAGACATTCGTCGTTCAGACGCTCCAGAACCGGCCCCAACATCAGAAGTTTTTCTTCTTTCATTTCGATCACCGCTTCAACAGGCATCGAGCGGGTATTGATGTTCTGCAACATCATGAACAGATCGACAAAGTAGGCGCTGTTAATGATTTGACGAGTGTCCTGAATGTCTGCCACCAAATCTGCTGTACTGGGGTTAACCAGATAAGCAGGCCTGAAGCCATCCTGACCAGTAATCTGATCGATATACGTGATGTCGCCAGGAAGAAGGGAGGCGCGCTGATTCTTGAGGGAAGTCGGAGCAACCATCGGAGGATTGGTGGCTTTATCAATCAACTGCGACTTGCGCTTCTGGAGAAGCTGCAATGCCTTAACAGGTCCAAGCGCCAGCATACCCGGGCATGATGATCCATAAACATCTTCGCCGTTAACTTCCCAGCGCGGAGCCATAATTGGAAACTCATCGAATCCGGACTCACGCAACAACTTGTCGTTATCGCCACCAACCTCGTAATAAACCGATTTGAATGGCTTGTTCTTGCTATCCAGCTTCGATGTATCGCGGTCAATGTTCGGGTAAACCGAATGCATCACTTCAATCCACTTCTCGTAGGTGCCGCTTTCCCACATGCTTTTTACGGATTCGCTGACGTTATTTAGTCCGAATTCCTGAACAAGCTGACGAACAGTCATAGAGAACTTGCGAAAACAGGTGTCCACACTGCCACGAGGTGAGTTAGCCAGGTAGTAACTTCCTATCGGGAATGGCATTGTACGAATGATGTCCTCGTCATCCTCCAGCACCGCCATTGCACCGGTGCTGTATGTGCCGAGGCTTCCGTATAACTGCGGCAGCGACTGATAGAGATTCGACTTATTGAACATATCGTTCATGCGGTTCTGCACTGCCTCAAGCCACAACTTAACAGGGCCATAATCCATCATTTCAGGATCTGGCGTAGCCAGGCGAAACCACGGACGCGCGGGGCTTGTGATGCCCGACATCATGCCGCTGGCGAGAGTGCGCGCCGCCATAGTCCCAGTCGAATCAATAATGCGTGTATTGCGTCGATCGTTACGGTTGACCTCAGAAGTCAGAAAGCGGGAACCACGCGGGTTGATGTAATCACTCAACTCGCGCCAGTGCGGCTCGAACGACTGACGCTCGCTTTCAAGTTGTGCGAACTGTTTGTTCAATCGCTCTTTAGTTGTTTCCGCCATTTCAATGACTCCGGTTACTGACCAAGCAGCGTTTTACCGCTGGTATTAGCGGTTGATGTGTCGCCCTGAGAACCGGTAAGCAGCGTAGAACTACGACCAGCAGCAACGCGACGGCGACGAGTTTCTTCGTCGCGGGCATCAACAACGGCGGCATCCTGCTCCTGTGGTGCTGCCTGAACTTCTGGTGTTGCAGGCACTGATGGTGAGCTACCCATGCACATATCAATGACTCCGTACGCAATTAAATTATTACCAATTTAACCACATATGATTTATTTATCGTAGATAGTTGACATTTAACGCACAAATTATTACCTTTAAGGTAACCAAAGAGTTCATTCCGGTTACTAACCTGACTGGCTTGTCGTTAAATTGAACAGGTGGAGTGAGCTTTTATTTTGAGCAGTACGGCGTATGGCACATGCGCCGATAGCGGTCTGGATACGTTTAAGGGGCACCCTCCCTTGCTCGGGCAAACGAACCAGGTAGCCGGAATGTGCAAGTCGAGCGGTTTTATTCCGCGCACGGGGATTCACCATCCCGGCGATTCGGTGTGACGCCTCGGAAGAGACGAGGGTACAACGATGAGAGCATTTATGGAGCCGCGACAAAGTGTGGCGCCTTAACAGGCTAAGTGCTCTCAGCGTTGTGGCATTAGCTCAGTTGGACAGAGCAACCGCCTTCTAAGCGGTTGGTCGCAGGTTCGAATCCTGCATGCCACGCCAGAATCACGCCTAAGGACCGTGATGCCAGAAGTTCCAGGGGCTTGGCGGTGATGGTTTCCCTTGAATGACTATCACCGCCCTTTTTACAGCAGGACGCCATTGCGATGACTTCATGCTGTAAACCAGTACAGCCACGGAAGGCATAACTCATTGCTTCCAGTTCGCCCGGTTCGCCGGGCATTTTTTTAAGGTGAGATTATGAACGACCAGCAAATCGAAAAAGAAATCGTTGAGAAAGGCAAAACTGCTCCGCGCGTTACGCCAGACCATATCGAAAGCATTATTGCTCAGGAGGCATATTTCACAGCAGAGGATGGTGCCTTTGGCAAAGCCATAAAAGCGAAACATACTGGCGGAGAGGTAAACTACCAGCCGCACGAATCACTTTCTCTGCTGACGTTCTGCGTCCTGGTGCTGCGCAACGGCTTCACCGTCACCGGAGAGAGCGCCTGTGCAAGCCCGGAAAACTTTGATGCAGAAATTGGTCGGAAGATTGCCCGGCAGAATGCTGTAAACAAAATCTGGATGCTTGAAGGTTACTTGCTGAAGCAGAAGTTAAGCGAGCAATAACACCGTGACATGTCATAAACAGCCAGCCTATGAGCTGGCTTTGTTTTATCCTCACCAGAGGATATCAATGACATTATCCCCACCAGCGGATTAAGCATAGGGATCGTAATCTGTAATGGCCTTGCCTTGCTGGTTCTGCTGCCCGGGAAGTCGCAGGCGCTTTGACACCGGGAAAGCAAACGTCAGCAGTAGCGCATCGCCTTTACCAGGAGAACGCCCAAGACGCTCTTTGATATCTTCCTTCGGTTCGATAACGATTTTACCGTCCACACGAACTTTGTACTCTGCCGCCGACAGGTCGTCTGCAGTTTCCTGGTCATCCAGCATGCCGCCCAGCCTCAGCCATGTCTTACATGAGTTGAACATCTCCCCACGCTTGTTAAGCATCTGCGGGTCAGTGGACGCACCGCCGAACGGAACAAGTTGCCATGTACGCCCCCAGCCATCACCGATTGACTTCAAACCGGTTCCGTAACCGAAGTCGATGAACACCGCGTCAGCCTGATACTGGTCTTCAAAGTCAGCGATACGCTTCGCCATTATCAGATCGTCAGTGGTCTTGTTGCCAGTCCACAGCACCTTACTGTGCAGCCCCTGCCGCAGGTATATCACAGCGTCATCAACTCCGGAGTATGCCGGGTCAACGCCGATTATCACCGGAGCATGTGCAACCTGCGCAGCGGTTACCACCCGTTTCATTGCCTCATCAGTAAGACCGGTAGGGATAAACTGCAATTCAGATGCATCAGGGAATATGCCGCGCACACGGATTTTAACGAAGTCGCTGTCTTCCCCGTAGTCATCAACCCATTTCTGCAACTGCTGTTTGTTAGTGCCTTCCACCGTCCGGCTGTCAATCTGCGCAGTTTTCCAGCGGTGTTTGTATTTGCGGAAACATTCGCGAAAACGCCCGGTGTTACGTGTAGGGTTTCCGAACGCCACCCAGATAATCTCAGTGTCTTCGTCCGTTAGCGCACCCTCGGCAACTTCCCACACCAGATCCGCAATGTTCGACGCTTCATCGAATACCACGATGATGCGTTTGCGCTCGTTGTGTAGTCCGGCGAATGCCTCAGTGTTGTGCTCAGACCAGGGGATTGCGTCAGCTCGCCACCGTTTGTCGTGCCCAGGATCATTGCTGTACATCGCGGTAGCGGTACAGGTAAACCAGTCTTTCGTGATAGCAAGGTTCGACCACTTGATAATTTCCGGCCAGGTCTTCGTTCGTAGCTGGTTGTCGGTGTTGGCGGTCACCACGACCTTACAATCCTCGCAAGTGGACATGCCCCAGTTGATCAGCATTGAGATGAATGCGGATTTACCAATACCGTGACCAGAAGCGCGTGCCAGCATAAGCGGCTGATAGCGCGTCTCTGGATTCTGCAGGTGATCACGTATCTCTCTGAACGCATCGGCCTGCCACTGACGTGGACCGGTGGCATGTGCCAGTTCAGTACCCTCTTCCCCCCACGGGAACGCATAGAGGGCATAGCCAAGCGGATCGTGAGTGAACCCTGCAATATCCTCGATTAACTGCTCTTCAGGAGATAACGCTGTATCTGTCACTGATTGCCATCCTGACGTTCTTTCAGTCTCTTCCTGGCTGCCGCTATGCGATCAGCAATTGTCACATTCACATTAACATCCAGGCGTTCTTTGAACGCGTTGACGTCGACGTGCTTACCAATCAGTTCGAGGTTCTTCACCTTGTCAGGCCATTTAATTTTTTTGAGGATTGTCTCTATCGAATCCTCGTCCATGTTCATGATGGTAGATGACAGATCAAAGCCACTAAGCGTAGTGCGCCAGATTTTCGGCCACTCGCGGATTGGCTTAAGGCTTCCATCGTCGTTGAGGATATCAATCACGTCCATCTGGTCGATCTCCACCAGGCGCATGAGAACGTAATCAGCACTGACGCGCATTCGTTTGTTGCGCTCCTCCATCAACTCGGCAATCCGTTTTTGAATGCGTTCATCGCGCATCATGACACTGGCTTTAACTGCCGCTGTATTTGGGGAGAATCCTGCGTTAATCGCAGCCTGACTCTGGTTTTCAGGCGTTTTGATGTATGACTGGCAATAAGCCTCCTGCATTGCTGTGAGCGGCTTAAATTGCGTTGATTTGCGTTTATAGGTTTTAGGTTCAGCAGGCATCATAACCACCCTGGTAATTGTTACCGTCGTGGTAATAGTAACATGCAAAATAAAGCCGCCATAGTTGGCGGCAGTATTCAAAACCCATCAAATTCATCATGCATAATCTACTCGTGACATGTCACACTATTAATTTCGTTTCATGCCAGCCTTTAGTCACCCAGCATTGCGAGTCACCATTGCACGGGCATGAATTAACTGGAACTCTCTCGCCGCACTTACCGCAACGTTTTCTGCTGATCGATTTTATACGCCCGCGCACGCGTGCATCATCCTGGCGGATCAGTAACGCTATATACTCACCAAATTCGTAAGGCGCACGCCCGGGGCGACGCGTGGCACAGTTACGCTCCAGCATTTCAATTTCCTGAGCATCAAGCACAATCTCCAGCTTACGTACACCGGATGCAGCTTGTCTGGCTCTCTGAGCGGCTTTGCGCTCTGCTGCTGATTTAGCCATTCTGATTTTCCTGCATCATGAGAAAGACAATCATGGCGGCGCGGAGTGGGTTGTTGTCTATGGTAATAAATTTACAAAATCTATCCGCCTCCCACCAATATTCATTCTTCATTCCAGGATTATTTCTTTCGTATGCACATATGCTGATCTGATGTTTTGCGATTACAGGCCATGCAGCTCTCGGATCATTGCAGTAGTCAGGTAAAGGGTTTAATGGCTCAAAAGTTGTATCAGTATTTCCGTAATACCATTTGTTGGTGTTATTCCCTGATGTTTCCGGTTTACTTGCCCAAAGGCCTTTAAAAATTATGTCTCCTACCATTCTGTTAATTTCAAAATCACTTAACTGTGAATAGTCCATCATTTCACCTCCTGCGGCGGTTCTGGTAGAGGCATCCAGTGGGTTACGTCATCCAAGATATATCCTGATAAATACGTGAAAGCTCTATATTTTTTGTAATCAATTGGATTTACAACCCAGTTCCAATATGCGGCCACGATTTCACCTTGACTAAATGCCAGTAACATTTTGGTGTCTTCCGGCATTCGCTCACTACAGCTTATCCAACCATCCGGAGTTACCGGAGAGTTGCCCGATAGCTTGTTCAACTTGTAATTCTGGCTTACAGGTTGGCTACCATGAAGCATGGCAGCACGGCAGGCATTCCAGCCTCTCACCTCTGCAATAGCGGCAACAGCATCGACCGCGTACATTTTAAGAGGGTTGGGCATTGGTTTTTCTTCAGGTACTACTGGCATTGGAGGGGCGGCGTATACTTCAATAATCCCATTATCAATAGGCCATTCTCCATCCTTGAGGTAGTCACTTGTGCCGTCAACTTGCTGTTCTGCAATGTGGAATGCACCTATTGGTTTTGCTTCCAGCGATGCCAGAGCAATTCGTGCCAGTTCCATTTGTTCACCACGGGTAAGCCCGTTTTCAAGCGGATTTTTAATGAACAATTCAATACGTTCTTTGGTAATAGTGGTCATGTGTTACTCCTTAACCCGCAGTGCTTTCAACTGATGAGGGGAATAAAATCTTTTCATCAAATCCGGCATTCATATCATGGACAGCAACACACCAATCCATCGACGAACGATTATCAAGAGCCTCCATGATTTCATCCATGCGGCGCAGGTCATACAGGTAAATGCTTTTATCGCCAATGGTGTAAAAACCAATTTTTTTCGGTGATGGGCAGCGATCAAGAACGTCCTGTAATTCGTTCAACCATGCCCGTTCTTTTTTTGTTAAAGTTGCCATATCACTCTCCTTTGATGCGAATGCCAGCGGCACGGGAATCATTCCATCGCTTTACTTCTTCACGAATTACGTCAATGCATTCTTTCGAATCCATTAGGTAATCTTCATCAAAAAGCCTTTCCTGTTCGTTTTCTATCGCAACAATGATTGCTTCAACTAACTTTTGTGCCTGAGAACCACTTTCTAACTCTGCAATGCGCTTCTCTGCGGCTTCCAGCTTCTCGCGCATATCGTCAACGTACTCGACCAGAGATCCGCCAGCAGGAATTTCGCACTCCTCGACCAGTTGGAAGTAGATATCAGCTGCGGCCCGTGTGTTGCTATGCCTAGCGTCGCCCATCTCACCTTCACGAAGAGCATCGCGTTCGGCGGTAAGATTGGCTATTTTGCTGTCTTTGCCTTCCAGCTCAACGCGAAGCCTCCCTACCGTTAGCGCAATATCCTCGTTCTCCTGGTCGCGGCGTTTTATGTATTGCTGGTTTCTTTCCCGTTCATCCAGCAGTGCCAGCACGGTTTCTGGTCCGGCCAGAAATTTGAAGGCGTTGAGCGCATCAATATCCACACCGTAATCTTTAAGTTCCTGTTCGCTTATCAGATCATCATCAACTGGCAACATTAACAGGCGTTCCATTGCCGGAATTGCACGTTCTGCCGCCTCACGCAGTGCCTGATAGTTAATTTTGGTCATATCACATCACCCTGAAGCCGTTGCATTTACGTAAAAAATCGCAGATATAGCCCTTCATTTTTTCGTGCCAATCTCGATCATTCCCATTGCACCAACCATCAGGTGGAGTCCAGTTTTCTATCAGAGCAGCCATTTTCTTTGCTTTCGCCGGAGTAGCTGTTGCGGTATCGCAGTAATGACGAGTGTCAACCAACGTATCCATACCATCGATATCAAGTACGCAAAACCATGTGTGATTCGGCATTTCAACAGATGGTATTTGTTGCCCGCGTCGACGTTTATCAATAAGACATACAGTCACTGGTTGCCTCCTTTGCGAAGCTGGGCAGCAAAGTCAACTAACCACTCAGTCATTTCAACCTTCCCTACCAGGTCTGAACCAGGGTGCATACAGCAATCACTCTGCGCCGCTTTGAAATCCTTATACTCATATTCTTGGGCCACCAGATTTTTTGCAGCTTCTATAGCAGCATCCACCCCCTGCGCCCGCACTTCAGCCAGGCATTTGCGAAACTCGGAAACGTACTGTTCGACGCTCATTCCCCAGCTAAGTGGACATTCATTGAATGTTTCGCCTTCGTGCTCTTCATCAGGTAGCTCTTTGGTAAAGAACTCACGTTCAATGGCGTGGAGTGTGTCAGCAAAACGACGTAAGTTACTCAAACCTGTCGTAATGGAGAATTCAGGAGCATCACATCCGACGCCCATCTGCTGATAAACGGCGGTTTTGAAGGCCTTAAGCCCCGCATTCTCCGCCGCAAGCGCATTAGCACGCACCAGTTGCACTTCCAGTTGCGTTGCCAAATCGCTGATCAGCTTTGCCACACTGCGCATATCAACGGCACCACATTCTGCTTTCAGTTCCGAAGCCATCTCATGCCCGGCGGCAACTAACCCTTTGATATTACTTTCCATCTTTACCCTCGCTTATCCACATAACTTATTGATTACATTGATAACTAAAAAGATCGTCGATTCAGAACTCTTCGATGTTCCAGCCACCACCTGCTTTCTTTGGTTTAACCGTTACCCCGATGATTCGGAACGGATACTGATCTGCGGCGACTTTGGTTTTCACCCTGGCGTCGTCGGTCCAGAAACCTTTCACTTCGTGCAGTTCCATCTCGCCGGTGGCGAGCATCACAGCAAAATCGGGCGTATAGAACGTGTTG
>UMCG01067764.1_pt1 | contig 28816 bp, 16 predicted proteins | sample 1964181 | NCBI WGS metagenome assembly UMCG01 (sample SAMEA4835963, study PRJEB28245) | human gut metagenome | biome: gut microbiome; material: fecal sample | place: Denmark | collected 2008 | reverse complement strand
GACCTCTTAATCCCACACGAAACACCATACTAAAACAATAAGAACCAATAACGACGAATTTTATGAAGAAACTCACCACCAACTCAAAACTGATCGGGTGCCTGATGGGCCTCAGTATCGTGGCGTTGGGCACAGGATGTACCGACAGCGACTACGATTTGTCCAGCGTCGATTCCACAATCGGCGTGGGCGGCGAGGGCCTGGAGCTGCCCACGAGCAGCACGGAGAACATCATTCTCGACGACGTGCTGAAACTAAACAACAGCGACTTTGTGAAGATAGCGGCCAATGGCGACTATATGTTCAACAAAGACGGCGACGAGGCCACGCCCTCCCATCCCTACATCAACAAGATCTGGGTGGAGAAGGCCAACGTCAACAACAACTTCCGCTTGCACATCACGCTGCCGAGCCAGAGTGCAGGAGCACGCAGGGCGAAGCTGAGCAACCCCGTCACGGCAGAGGGCAAGCTGGCCGAATTCCACTACACCGGTGCCGCCTCCAACGATATCCGCGAATTAAAAGAGGCCAGTGTGTCGTCCGACGTGGAGATCAGCGTGACCGTCAGTGCCGATTTGAAGCGTGCGGTGAAGACCTTCAAGACCCTCACGCTCACCGTACCCTCCTATATGCGCCTCGACCTGCGCCAGTGCTCACCCTCCCAGCCCGACTACGATGCGGCCACGGGTGTAGTGACATTTCACAACGTGAGCAGCACGGCCAACATCAAGCTCCGTGCCGCGGTCAAGACCTTGGACTTCCAAAAGCCCGCCACGACGAACAACAAGCTGCGCTTCACGCCAGGACAGAATGGCAAGGATGGTCAAGTGGACCTCAATGGCGTGCTGAATGTGGGTATCTCTTTCGACGAGATCGATTATGCCCAGAGCGGTGGCGACCTCTACCTCTCAGCCAATATGTCGATGGGCTCCATCACGGTGCATGAGGCCACAGGTAAGTTTGATCCCGAGATCTCACTCCGCGACCTGGGACGCACCACCATCGGCTCCGTGCCCGACTTCCTGACCGACGGCGAGGTGTCGGTCAACCTCTACAACCCCCTCATCGACATCAATATCCAAAGCGACATCGACGTGGCTGGATTTGTCTCCGGCACACTCTATGCCGAGGATGCAAACGGCCAGGAAATGGCCAGGGTACGCATCCCCGAGTTCTACATCCGTCCGGATGGCTCCACCCATGTCTGCATCTGCAAATATGCTGAGGGTGTGGATGCCTCCGCCTACGACCAGGTGGTGGCCGTTCCCCAGCTCTCCGACATCATGCGTCGCATTCCGAAGACGGTACGCTTTGCCGCCGAGGCCCGTGCCGATGCCTCCCGCGAGGGCACGATGGAGCTTGGCAAGAGCTACACCATCCAGCCTGCCTATTCCATCATGGCACCGCTGGCCTTCGACGAGGGCGCGCGTATCGTTTATAACGACACCATCGACGGATGGACTGACGACCTGGAGGACATTGACCTCATGGCGGGCAGTGCCATCGAACTGACGGCCAACGTGGAGAACAAGGTTCCCGCCTACCTGACCGTATCGGCCACGGCCATCGACGTCCAGGGCAAGCCGATTCCCGAGAACCGCATCAAGGTAGAGGTGTCCAACGTCATCAATGCCTCCGAGGACGGCAACACTCCCGTCGTCACACCGCTCAAGATACGACTGACCGAGGGCGAGCCGGGCAGCGTGGCTCTCGTTGATGGACTCACATTCCGCATCGAGGCAGCCTCGGGCGAGGAGGGTGCCAAGAGTATCGTAGGCCAGACCATCAACGCCTACAACCACACGCTGAAGGCGCGCGACATCAAGGTGCGACTCGTCGGAAAGATCATCGTAAACAAGGACTGATAACCACTTTTAGACCTAACACTACATCATGAATAGAAGCAAGAAATATATGATGGTCGCCGCACTGGCCACACTGTCCTGCGGCGCGATGGCCCAGGGACTCAATACGGGCTACTTCATCGACGGATATGCCTTCCGCCACAATCTCAACCCGGCGTATGGCAATGACCAGAACTACGTCTCGATACCCGCTCTCGGCAACATTCAGGTGCGCACGCAGGGCAATTTCGGACTCGGCGACGTACTCTTCGACAACCCGCGCTATGGCATCGACAGCGACAAGAAGAAGACCACCTTTATGAATCCTTATATCGCTGACGGCGAGGCACTGAAGGGCTTTGCCTCGGGCAACAATCGCATCAATGCCGACGTGGACATTACGCTGCTCTCTGCGGGCTTCAAGGCCTGGGGCGGCTACAACACCATCTCGCTCGACGCCCGCACCAACGTCGGTCTGTCGCTGCCCTACGAGCTCTTTGCTTTTGCCAAGAACACGGGCAACCAAAGCTATGACATCGGCGACATCCACGCCCATGCTCAGTCGTTTGTGCAACTCGCTTTGGGCCATTCGCGCCAGATCGACGACCGCCTGCGTGTCGGTGCCAAGATGAAGTTGCTTTTCGGTGTGGCCCGTGCCGATGCCGAGATCAAAGACCTGCGTGCCGACCTCAGCGGTCCGGACAAATGGACCATGACGGGACAAGCGATGGCCAATGTGTCGATGAAGGGCTTCACTTATAAAGAGGAGCAGAAAGAGTACAAGGTCGATGGACAGGGCACCTACCGTCGCGTGAACGACGTGGATGTCGATGGTGCCGGCCTGGGTGGCTTTGGTATGGCCTTCGACTTCGGTGCTACTTACAAGATCGACGACGACTGGACGGTGAGCGCCGCGCTGCTCGACCTTGGCTTCATCGGATGGAGCAACAACATGCAGGCCGTCAATCGCCAGACAAGTTTCGAGTTCAACGGCTTCCATGATGTGGCTGTCAAGAAAGAGGACGCCATGGGCAACCCGAAGGACAACAGCCTGGAGTCGCAGGGCGACCGCTATGCCGACCAGATTGCCAACTTTGCCAACCTCTCCAGCGATGGCGACAAGGGTAGCCGCAGTACGGGTATCGGTGCGACGATGAATTTCGGATGCGAATACACGCTCCCGGCTTACCGCCAGCTGAAGTTCGGCTTCCTCAGTTCCACCCGCATCAATGGCAAGTATAGCTGGACCGACGCACGCCTGAGTGCCAACGTAGCCCCGCTGTCATGGCTCGATGGCGGCATGAGCTTCTCGGTCAATAGCTTCACGGCCAGCATGGGATGGGTCATCAACGCCCATCCGAAGGGCTTCAACTTCTTCATCGGCATGGACCACATCCTCGGCAAGACGAGCAAGGAGTTTATCCCCCTCAGTTCCAATGCCAGTCTGAACCTCGGTATGAACGTCACCTTCTGATAGTCAGCTACGGTTCGCCCAGACGGCGACCTGGCATGATTTCCCATAGCTGCGCCCGCCATCAGCCCTCACAGGCCGTTGGCGGGCGCATCCCTTCGTCAGCGATTCCATCCTTTTGTCCCGTCTTTTCCGTCGCGATCTTCCTCCCGTTTTCCATCATTTCCACCGCCATTTTAGTCCCTTTGCCGCCCCGTCACGGCACCCTGCTGCCTTGTCCCCAACATTTCTCCCTCATTTATTTGGTCGTTTCGGAAGAAAACTGTAATTTTGTCGCATATTTTAAACAATCTCCTGAAACAAGACGAACATGAAAGATGTAAGAATTGTAGAGTGTGTCCCCAACTTTTCCGAGGGCCGCAACATGGACGTGATTAACCAGATTACCCGCGAGGTCGAGTCTGTCAAGGGCGTCAAGCTCCTCGATGTCGATCCGGGTGAGGCCACCAACCGCACCGTGGTGACGTTTGTCGGCTCGCCCGAGGACGTCTGTGAGGCTGCTTTCCGTGCAGTCAAGAAGGCTGGCCAGCTCATCGATATGCGCCAGCACCATGGCGCACACCCCCGCTTCGGTGCCACCGACGTGTGCCCGCTCGTACCTGTAGCCGGCATCACGCTGGAGGAGTGTGCCGAGTTGGCCCGCAAGTTGGGTGAGCGTTTCGCCAACGAGTTGGAGATTCCTTGCTACCTCTACGAGGCCGCCGCACAGACCGAGGAGCGCAAAAACCTCGCCGTCTGCCGCCGTGGTGAGTATGAGAAGCTCGCCGAGCGTCTCGGTACGGAGGATGGTCCCGATCTGGGCAACCGTCCCTTTGACGAGAAGGTGGCACGCACGGGCTGCACCGCTGTCGGCGCACGCGACTTCTTGATTGCCGTCAACTATAACCTCAACACCACCTCCACCCGCCGCGCCAACGCCATCGCGTTCGACGTGCGCGAGAAGGGACGCCCCATGCGCGAGGGTGGTAGTCTCACGGGCAAGATCCTCCGCTACGAGAATGGATCACCCATCATGCAGCCGGGCACGCTGAAGGCCACAAAGGCCATCGGATGGTTCATCGACGAGTATGGCATCGCACAGGTCTCGATGAACATGACCAACATCAATGTCACCCCGCTCCACAAGGCCTTCGACGAGGTTTGCCGTGCCGCCGCCGAGCGTGGCGTCCGCGTGACGGGTACGGAGATTGTCGGTCTCATTCCGAAGCGCGTGCTCATCGAGGCTGGTGAGTATTTCCTGCACAAGCAGCAGCGTTCCACCGGTATCCCCGAGGAGGACATCATCAAGATCGCCATCCACTCCATGGGTCTGGAGGACCTCAAGCCCTTCAATCCGAGAGAGAAGGTCATCGAGTATCTCCTGGAGGATGAGGACAAGACGGCGAAGCTCGTCGATCTCACGGTGAGCGAGTTTGCCAACGAGACTTCCCGCGAGAGTCCAGCACCGGGTGGTGGCACGATCGCCGCCTACATGGGTGCGCTCGGAGCTGCCCTGGGCACGATGGTGGCCAACCTCTCCGCCCACAAGCGTGGATGGGACGAGCGCTGGGAGGAGTTCTCTCAGTGGGCAGACCGTGGTCAGGATATCGTCCGCCGCGCCCTGCACCTCGTCGATGAGGACACCGAAGCCTTCAACCGCATCATGGATGCCTTCGGCCTGCCCAAGGGCACCGAAGAGGAGAAGGCTGCCCGCAGCCAGGCCATCCAGGACGCCACGCTCTATGCCACGAAGGTGCCTCTGGAGACGATGAAGACCGCCTATGCCGCCTTCGACATCTGCCGCGCCATGGCACAGGAGGGCAACCCCGCCTCTGTCAGCGACGCAGGAGTAGGCGCACTCGCCGCCCGCTCAGCAGTGCTCGGCGCATGGCTCAACGTCCGCATCAACGCTGCTTCTCTCAAGGACCGTGCCACTGCCGACGCCATCTTGGCCGAGGCCAAGGAGATGGCCGAGAACGCACAGCAGCAGGAGAAGGAGATCCTTGCCATCGTCGATACGAAGATCGAGGGATAAGACACCATACCGAAGCCCTTTGGCCGAAAGACGCCAAAGGGCTTTCACCATTGAACAAAAAGTAACAGAATAATGACCTTAGCAGAATTTCAGGCCGACATCCGTGCCGGCATTCCCGCTGAGCTGCCGGCATTGCAGCCCTACGACACCACCATCAACCATGCGCCCAAGCGTAAGGATATCCTCACCCCGGAGGAGAAGAAGCTCGCTCTGCGCAACGCGCTCCGCTATTTCCCGAAGGAGCTTCACGCACAGCTCGCCCCCGAGTTCGCCGAGGAGCTGCGCCAGTACGGTCGTATCTATATGTACCGCTACCGTCCCACCTATGAGATGAAGGCCCGCAACATCTCCGACTATCCCCATCGTTCGGAGCAGGCTGCAGCCATCATGCTGATGATCCAGAACAACCTCGACCCGCGCGTGGCACAGCACCCGCACGAGTTGATCATCTATGGAGGCAATGGCGCCATCTTCCAGAACTGGGCACAGTATCGTCTGACGATGAAGTACCTCTCCGAGATGACCGACGAGCAGACCCTCGTGATGTACTCTGGCCATCCCTTCGGCCTCTTCCCGTCACACAAGCGCGCACCGAGAGTGGTCGTCACCAACGGTATGGTCATCCCCAACTACTCCAAGCCCGACGACTGGGAGCGCATGAACGCCCTCGGCGTGAGCCAGTACGGACAGATGACGGCTGGTTCCTATATGTATATCGGCCCGCAGGGCATCGTCCACGGCACGACGATCACGGTCCTCAATGCCGCCCGTCGTGTGATGCACGATCCCGCCCGTGGTGCCAAGAACCCCATCCCCCTCTTCGTCTCCTCTGGCCTCGGTGGCATGAGCGGTGCTCAGCCCAAGGCTGGCAACATCGCCAAGGTAGTCAGCGTCGTGGCCGACATCAATCCGCTCGCTGCCGAGAAGCGTCACGAGCAGGGTTGGGTCGATGAGCTCCACACCTCGCTCGACGAGTTGATTCCCGCCATCCGCGAGGCCGTGAGCACCAAGACGGTGAAGTCAATGGCCTACGTCGGCAATGTCGTCGATCTCTGGGAGCGCTTGGCTGAGGAGAATATCGAGGTCAATCTCGGTTCCGACCAGACCTCTCTCCACAATCCGTGGGCCGGTGGCTACTATCCCGTGGGTCTCACCCTGGAGGAGAGCAAGCGCATGATGGCCGAGGATCCGAAGGAGTTCAAGGCCCGTGTCGAGGAGTCTCTGCGCCGCCAGGTGGCTGCCATCAACAAGCTGACCGCCCGTGGCATGTACTTCTTCGACTATGGCAACGCCTTCCTCCTGCAGAGCTCACGCGCCGGTGCCGACATCATGGCTGCCGACGGTCACGGCTTCCGCTATCCGTCCTACGTCCAGGATATCATGGGTCCGATGTTCTTCGACTACGGCTTCGGTCCGTTCCGCTGGGTCTGCACCTCTTGCGATCCCGCCGACCTGGCACTGACCGACAAGATTGCCGAGGAGATTATGATGGACGAGCGCAGCCATGCCACCCCCGACATCCAGCATCAGCTCGACGACAACATCCACTGGATCCGCGAGGCAGGTCCCAACCACCTCGTCGTCGGTTCACAGGCCCGCATCCTCTATGCCGACTGTGAGGGCCGTACCCGCATCGCGCTGGCCTTCAACGAGGCCGTCAAGGATGGCCGTCTCAAGGCTCCCGTCGTCCTGGGTCGTGACCACCACGACGTATCCGGTACCGACTCTCCCTTCCGCGAGACCTCCAATATCTACGATGGTTCTCAGTTCTGCGCCGACATGGCCGTACAGAACGTCATCGGCGACTCCTTCCGTGGCGCCACGTGGGTGAGCATCCACAACGGCGGTGGTGTAGGCTGGGGCGAGGTCATCAACGGTGGCTTCGGTATGGTAGTCGATGGCTCCGAGGAGAGCAGCCGCAACATCCGCGAGATGCTCTTCTGGGATGTCAACAACGGTATCTCCCGCCGTGCATGGGCCCGCAACAAGGGCTCCATGGATGCCATCCAGCGTGAGATGGACCGCACGCCCGACTTCCGCATGACCATGCCGAACCTCGTCGACGACAACATCATCGACGCTGCGTTCTAACATATTGTCTGGGGGCCGCAACAGGCTCCCAGACAACCTGTTGCGCGATATGTTTTCAAGCAACGATAAAATCAAAACATCAACTCATCGGGCCTTCACGGGCCTGACAACACTTTAAGAAAGAAAAGAAGCAATGGAACGTAAAATCCATTATATCAGCGCAGAACATCTGACGCTCGATACCGTCCGCGCCATCATCCGCGAGGGCTATGAGCTGCGTCTCTCCGACGACGCCAAGGCACGCATCATCCGCTGCCGTGAGTATTTGGACAAGAAGATTGCCACCGCCGAGGCACCCATCTACGGTGTGACGACAGGTTTCGGCTCCCTCTGCAAGGTGAGCATCGACGAGGACAAGCTGTCCCAGTTGCAGATCAACCTCATGATGAGCCACGCCTGTGGCGAGGGCGACCGCGTGCCGACGGATGTGGTCCGTCTGATGATCTTCTTCAAGATTCAGTCGCTCTCCTACGGCTACAGCGGCATCAAGCTCGACACCGTGGAGCGTCTCATCGAGTTCTTCAACCACGGCGTGTGCCCCGTTGTCTATCAGCAGGGTAGCGTGGGCGCCTCTGGCGACCTCGTGCCGCTGGCTCACCTCTGTCTGCCGCTCGTCGGCCTCGGCCATGTAGAGTATGAGGGCAAGATCATCACGGGTGAGGAGCTCAACGAGAAGATGGGATGGAAGCCCATCCACCTCGCCTCCAAGGAGGGTCTCGCCCTGCTCAACGGTACGCAGAACATGCTCGCCTTCTTCGTCTGGAGCGTCCTGAAGGCACAGGATCTGTCGAAGTGGGCCGACCTCATCGCCACGATGTCCCTCGATGCCTTCGACGGCAGAATCGAGCCGTTCCTGCATCCTGTTCACGCCGTGCGCCCCCATCGCGGCCAGATGGAGACGGCAGACCATATCTACGAGTTGCTCCAGGGTTCTGAGCTGATCAAACAGCACAAGACCCATGTGCAGGATCCCTACTCCTTCCGCTGCATCCCGCAGGTGCATGGTGCGTTCAAGGATACGCTCCATTATGTGGAGGAGGTCTGCACGACCGAGATGAACTCCGCCACCGACAACCCCACCGTGGTGCCCGAGGAGGATATGATCATCTCTGCCGGCAACTTCCACGGCGAGCCCATCGCCCTTCCGATGGATTTCCTGGCCATCGCCCTCAACGAGTTGGGCAGCATCTCCGAGCGCCGTATCTACAAGCTGGGTGACGAGCAGCGCGGTCTTCCCTCCATGCTCGTTGCCAAGCCGGGTGTGAACAGCGGATTCATGATCACCCAGTATGCTGCCGCCTCGATCGTCAGCCAGAGCAAGATGCTCTGCATGCCCAACTCTGCCGATAGCATCCCCACCTGCCAGGGTCAGGAGGACCACGTCTCCATGGGTGCCAACGCCGCCACGAAACTCTATCGTGTGGCCGAGAACACGGAGCGCGTCCTTGCCTTGGAGCTCTTCAACGCCGCACAGGCCCTCGACTTCCGCCGTCCGCTGAAGTCCTCGCCCGCGGTAGAGAAGTTGCACGCAGAGTACCGCAAGATCGTCCCGTTCATCGAGATCGACCGCGTGATGTACCCGCTCATCGCCAAGAGCATCGAATTCATCGCCAAGAATCAATTCTAAACGTTTTATCCCCATCGATCGTTAGGCGCAGCCTCATGATCGATAGGAAAACTAAAACGATAAAAAAGTGAGATCCGTGCGGGGGACGGCAAGGGTGTCCATGACGGGCGCGCTTGCTCTCCCCAGCACTTTTTTTATTGGTATCATCATTATTTATATTATACGAAGACAATGAGAACGATATACACCAACATCGCCCAACTCTGTGGCATCACCCACGGAGAGCTGCGCAAGGCGGGACAGGAGATGGCCCGCGTAGAGACGATGACAGACGCATGGCTCGCCGTCGAGGATGACAAAATCTTGGATTTTGGCACGGGAAGCGTGCCTGCGGAGCTGACGCAGGGCGCAAAGGTCATCGATACCAAGGGCGCCTTCGTCATGCCGCGCTTCTGCGACAGCCACACCCACCTGGTCTGGGCAGGCAGCCGTGAGCAGGAGTTTGAGGACAAACTCCAGGGATTGTCCTACGCCGAGATTGCCGCCCGCGGCGGTGGCATCCTCAATTCTGCCGACCGTCTCCACGAGACGAGCGAGGAGGACCTTTTCGAGCAGACCATGCGCCGTGCCGAGGAAATCTGGCAGAAAGGCACAGGATGTGTGGAAATCAAGTCTGGCTACGGACTGACGACCGAGGATGAGTTGAAAATTCTGCGTGTCGCCCAGCGCGTAAAGGCCCATTCGCCCCTCCGCATCGTGACCACCTTCCTCGGTGCCCATGCCGTCGGCCGAGCCTACAAGGGACGCCAGTCAGAATATGTCGATCTCGTCATCAACGAGATGATGCCCCGTGTGGCTGCCGAGGGACTGGCCGACTTTGTGGACGTGTTCTGCGACGAGGGTTTCTTCACGCCAGAGGAGACCGACCGCATCCTCGAAGCTGGCGAGAAATATGGCATGAAGGGTAAGATTCATGCCGACGAGCTGGCCTTCTCGGGTGGATCCCGTGTTGCCATCGCTCATGGTGCACTCTCTGCCGACCACTTGGAGGCACTCCCCGAGGAAGGCATAGAGCAGTTCCGTGGTGCCGTCACCATGCCCACTGGTCTGCCGGGTACGTCCTTCTTCCTTAATATGCGGTTTGCCCCGGCCCGTGGCTTCATCGACGCTGGCCTGCCCATCGCTCTCGCCTCCGACTACAACCCAGGCTCCACGCCGTCAGGCGACATGAAGTTTGTCTGGTCCCTGGCCTGCACGAAGATGCGTCTCACCCCCGAAGAGGCTTTCAACGCCATCACCCTCAACTCCGCTGCCGCCATGGGCCTGTCCGCGGAGTATGGCAGTGTGGAGCGTGGCAAGCGCGCCTCCCTCCTCTTCCTGCGCGACGTTCCCTCGTTGGCATGGCTTCCGTACCAATACACCACACCGCTGCGCCACGCTACGTTTTAAGACCAAGCGCTTCAACGTCCGCAAAGACACCACACACCGTTGCACATAGCAGGGTAGTGGAGACTTTATACGATAGACAAAGCCACATTCGCAAGGGAGAAACCCGTTGGAATGTGGCTTTTTGCATCCCCATCGGGATGCTGCAAAACACTAATCAAACACAAAAAAGCTTGTGTGAGGAATGGCTGGCAACCGTGAAGGCAGAAGCTATGGACAGCATCTTCATCTTCTGCGGTAGCCTACCTCAGTATATCTTTGAAGGCGAGGTTGGCCAGCAGGGCTGTCGATTGACTGAGCATGCGGATAAACTCCTGGGCCGACGACTTCATATAGGAGTCGCGCAGCAAGTGCACACAACCGTCCATCTCGTTGCCCTCCGCATCAATAGGGATAGCCTTCATACCTGGCTGGGTGAGCGTGGTGGATTCCGATAAGATGGAGACAAGCGAACTGCGGCTCAGCAAGTCAAAGATGATATTGACATTGTTGACCTCCACCATGATTTTGAAGTTGTTGTCGCGCCCCTCCAGCAGATGTTCAAATGCGTTGCGTGCCTGCAACCCCTTGTAGGGCAGGATGAGATCATAGCGTTCAAGGTCAGCGAGGGTGACGCTCTGCTGCCTTGCCAGCGGGTGGTGATCATTGACGATGGCCGCCAGGCGATTGCTGAAAATCGCTCTGCTGTCTATCACCTTGTCCCGTTTCAGCGGCTTGAAGGCCAGCACAAGGTCCAGTTCACGCTTCTTCAGTCCGTCCATCAGTTCCTGCATGGAACGATAGACGATGTTGAGCCTGACGTGGGGATAGGCGTGGATAAACGCGATGAGCGTCTCGGCCATAATGTTGCTGAAGGAGAATGTCACTCCGATGTTGAGTTCTCCAGCCAGCATCTCGCGCAGGTCGTTCATGTGGTCCGCACAAGCCCCGGCCGCATTGACCGTCTTTTGGGCGTAGGGCAACAGTTCTTTTCCCGCCTCCGTGAGATACACCTCGTGGGAATTGCGCTCAAAGAGCGGCATTCCTATCTCCTGCTCCAGGTGGGAAATCTGCTGCGATAGGGTACTCTGCGTGACGTAGAGCTTCCGCGACGCCTTGGAGAAATTAAGCGTTTCGGCCACCTGGAGGAAGTATTTCAATTGTCTGATTTCCATTCTTATCGGTCTAAATCCGTTTGCAAAGATACTACAAGAGTTTCTATTCGTGCGTATCGCGGGCATGATTTTTTTCCTTTCTTGTCCTTCTGTGTGCACCCACTCTCGCTCCTACGGCATGGGGCGTGACAAACTCTCCGTTGCGCTTTTTCCGTTCCACGAGCATGGCGAGCAACTTCCGCTTGCGCGTATCCTCGATGAAACGGCGGAAAAAGAGATTGGGCACAGCCACGCCGAGGGCGATGCAGATGATAGCCAGCGAGGCTTTGATGGCATTGTTCATGCCCACCGTGACTTCACCGACGACACCGTGCATCTCGATGAAAGCGAAGAGGGCGCGATACATCAGCACACCCGGAATCATCGGGATGACACTCGGGATGGTGATACACTGATGGGGCACATGAAACCAGTGGCGCGCCTTGATGACAACGATACTCACCGTCGTGGCTCCCGCCAGCGACCCGATGGTCAGTCCCATGTCCAGGCCGAGGTTGCCATTGCTCGGACCGAGGTTGATAAAGTTGCGCACACACACGGCGATGATACCACCCACGGCCACGACGGGCAGCAATCGCCGCGGGATGTTGAAGATGGTGGAGAAGCCCATGGCCGACACGGCGGCGGCAATGGCATACTCCCAATACTCATGATGGGGCGTCATGGTGAGCGTCTTGGCAAAATTGTCGATGCCACAGACCTTGATGGCAAAGGCGATGCCGAAAGCCATGGCCAGCACCATGAGCAACGTATTGACGGCACGGATGAATCCGGTCTCGATATAGCCGTCGAGCATGTCGCTCACAAAGTTGATGAGTGGCACGCCAGGTACGATGAATAGCGCACACGCCATCAGTGGGTGCCATGGCGTAGTGGAGATCATCCACGACGGCATGCCCGCCATCATCGCTGGATCAGTAGAAAGGAGTGCTGTCGCCCAAGCCAGCAGCGTGGCCACGAAGGCCGAGATGCCGATGGCGACGTAGTTGTTGCAACCCATCGTGGGGAGAAACATCCGCAGGCGGAAACCCAGGATGGCCGCCAGGGAGCAATAAAAGAATGCGGTCCAATCGCAGCCAAACTGGATGCAGAAGCCACCGCAGGCAAAGCCGCCACCTATCGCCACCTGCCAGGGGGTGAAGCCACGTGGCGCATCGTGGATGTCGTCGAGGGCCTTCTCATACTGCACGAGCGAGAAGTCCTCGCGGATGGCCGTCCAGGTGAGGCGGCTCACCTTGGCGATGGTGGCCAGACTGATGCCGTGACGCTCGCAGCGCTGAAACTTCGTAAACGAGTGGAGCTCATCGCTGTAGTTGACCATAAGCACGTTCCAGTTGACATAGAGGTGTATGTAGCGCTCGTCCAGTCCCAGGAAGGCCATCGCACGCTTCATCGTCCGCAGGATGCGCGAGGTGTCGGCCGCACTCTCCATGAGCAGGCTCCCTGTGCGTAGCAGCAGGTCGAGCTTGTGGCAGAGTTCCGTTTCGGCCACTCCGCGCCGCCTCGGCTCTTCTACTGCCGAGGGGCGCACTGAAGGGTTCTCTGTTTTGACGTTTCTCATTCGCTTATCCGAATACAAAGATCAGTATCTGAATCGTGACGATGCGCAGGAACATAGCGAAAGGATAGACCGTGGCGTAGCCCACGGCGGGCGCGTCAGCAGAGGTCTGCTCGCGGACGTAGGCCAAGGCTGCCGGATTGGTATGGGCACCAGCGAGCACACCGAGCATCGTGTAGTAGTTGATGTGGAAGACGTAGCGGCCTATCAAACCACCAACCAGGATGGGCACCATCGTGATGGCGGCACCATAGGCAATCCACTGCGCGCCCTCACCCGTGGCAAGGGTTTGTACAAAGGGCGATCCCGTGCCCAGTCCGACACAGGCCAGGAAGATGCAGATACCCACCTCACGCAACATCAAGTTGGCCGAGATCGTATTATAGGTCACGAGGTTATATTTCGGGCCGAAGAAACCGATGAGGATGGCCACCACCAGCGGGCCGCCGGTGAGTCCCAGTCGCAGGCTCTCATTGATACCCGGAAGGAAGAAGGGGATGTTGGCCACGATACAACCAAGCATGATACCAAGGAAAATAGGGATGAGGTTGGGCGCATTGAGCCGCTTCATCTGGTTACCAAGGAGTTTCTCCGTATGAGCAATAGCGAGCTCCGTACCCACCACCGTCACACGATCACCAAGCTGCAGTTTCAGATGCGGGGTAGCGATGAGGTCCACACCGTTGCGGTTCACTCGCGTGATGTTCGTGCCAAGGCTCGTGCGGATACCCATCTGGCCGATGCTTTTGCCGTTGACACCCGGCTTCGTCACAAGGATGCGACGCGTGATCAGATCCTTGCCAAAGGTCTCGGGCGCCACCTCTACCTTTTCGCCGACAAGGGCCACGATGGCCTCCACGGCCGTAGGATGGGCCACCACCTGGAGCAGGTCGCCCTCGTTGACTACCGTCGACCCGTTGACTACTTCACTCTTGCCACTGCCGTCGCTATGGATGATGCGCGAGATCATGAAGTCGCGTTTCAGCACTTCGTGGATCTGGCGCACCGTGTCGCCAGCCACCATTTTGTTGGTCAGGCGCACAGAAAACGTGTGGAGCGTCATTTCCTTCAAGTGGCCTGCGCCCATTTTGGCAGCGTCCTCCTCATGGTGTCTGTCGATGCGCAGGGCATAGCGGAGGATGACAAATGAGAGGATCACACCCAGCACACCCACAGGGTAGGCGATGGCATAGCCTGTGGCGATGGATGGGGCGTCAATGTGGCGCAGGTCGCTGAAAGCCTGTTGTGCCGCACCCAGTCCCGGGGTATTGGTCACAGCACCCGAGAGGATGCCGACGAGGGTCGTAGCGGATGTGCCAGAGAAGGAATAGACCACGAGGGTCGTCACAATGCTCAATGCCACAACTACAATACTGAGGATATTGAGACTCTTGCCACCTCCACGGAAGGAGGAGAAGAAGCCCGGGCCCACCTCAAGGCCGATGGAATAGACGAAGAGTATCAAGCCAAACTCCTTGAGGAAGTGGAGCAGATGCTCATCGATGGTGATGGGAAGGTTGCCCATCAGCAGACCGATAAACAACACCCAGGCCAGTCCGAGCGAAACTCCGCGCACCCGAACCTTGCCCAAGCACAGGCCGAGCGTGATCACCAGGGCCAGAATCATCACTGAGTGGGCCACGCCTCCTCCCCACAACTCGGGGAATCCGTAAAACAACTTTTCAAGTATTTCCATTTGTACTTTCTTATTTTGATTAATTTTCTCTGCCTTGCCGCAACGCCACACCTGTCTGAAGTGGCATCCGCGATTTTCGATTGCAAAGGTATAGACAATAGCGAAAGCCGTAGATCATCGGCATTTAAAAAGCGCAAATGCAGCTATAAGCATTTTCGATAAGGTGATTTCTGCTTGTTTCCTTTCCTTTTTACCATTGTATATCAATAGATTACGCACTGATTATAGGCCGTCTCACTCTTTTTTTTACCACCCCATATTCCTGCTGACTTTCATCCATACATCAGCCATCGCATTCTAAAAGACTGATAGCCGCATACGGATTTACTTTCTTTACTTACAAATTCTTGATTCAAAAATCGAATGGAAACGGGTTAATTAGATGGTAAAAACGCAAAGAGGGGCACCACGATGGGTGCCCCGATAAATTTGATACATATATATATATTGTGTCCAGTAAGTAGAGCCCGCAGTCGCTGCGGGTGTGCCGTTCCGCTACGGCAACTAATCGTGTTTCATATATTAATGAGGAGAAAAAGGGGAAAGTAACCCCTGTTTTGAGAAAAAAATCAAAAAAAGTTTGTTTAGATTTGGTTATGCGATTTTGTTTTCTACGGTTTTATCTTGAATACCAGCAGTTTAACGGGTCTTTTTCGTAAGTTCTCTTTTTTATTTCGTAGATGCTTTTTTCTGCACTTTTTGTTCGTGAAGCTATCAGTTTGGGCCATGAGCAAGGGGGTAGGGGATAGATGCAAAACGGTGGGAGACGAATCCGACTTCACAGCCGACATTCGTCATCCCACCGATGGAATAAAATTCATAAAGGGAAACAGCTTACGAGATTTTCACAAACCTCAGTAAGCGTAAAAACCCCAAACGAAGTTATACTTCCAAGGTTGTTTCCTTGAAGTCAGAATGATGAGAAACCGATCGTAGCCCCGTTGGGGACAGGGCAAGTCTTTTGATAATACTGGAATCCAAACGACAGGCAACGACGCATGCGCTGTCCATTTCACCTACTTTGCCGACTGCGCTTTGATTTCCAAAGACCTTCCAAAACATCGAGAACTGACTTCTCCGGTTCAACTGGAATTGATAGTATGGTAAACTCTTTTACCATAAGGCTGGCTCTAAAATCAGACCGATAGACCTTTCACCCTCAATGGTTTCGGAAGTCCCCGAACTAATTGTTAGAACCAGCCTTAACAAGCATTGATTACTTGATATATACTTTCTTGACACTTCCGTCAGCATGACGGATCATATATATGTTGCCCTTGCAAGGAGCCTCGACCTTCTGGCCGCCGAGCGTATAGAACGTTGCGCCCTCGCTCATCAGCCTCTGGATGGAACCGATGCTATTAGCCTCTGCCGCAGCCTTGGCATCAGCGAGCAGCTGCTCGATAGCAGTCTTGATGGTCTCCAGGTCGATGGTGCTATTCTCGTCGAGTTCCACGGCCTCATACTGAGCCTTCAGCTCATCCTTTTTCTTGTTGATGTCATACTGGATGCTGGACTCCACACCGACAAACTGTGCGGCTACGATGGCGTAGTCCTTCTCGATAGTGGCCTTCACCTCGTCGAGGCGAGTCTGTACAGCGGCAATCTCGTCGCTCAGGCGCACATAGGCAGCCTCATTGGCTACGAGCTTCGCATTGCCGAGCTTCGCATTGGCGAGAAGCTGCTCGACAGCAGCCTTGATGGTCTCCAAGTCGATGGTGCTATTCTCGTCGAGCTTCACGGCCTCATACTGAGCTTGCAGCTCTGCCTTCTTCTGGTCGATATCGCCCTGGATAGCGGCCTCAGTATCAACAAACTGTGCGGCTACATTGGCATAGTCCTTCTCGATGGTGGCCTTCACCTCGTCAAAACGAGCCTGTACAGCAGCTACCTCCTCGGTCAAACGGACATAAGCGGCCTCGTTAGCCAGTTTCTTCAGATGCTCTGCCTGGGCGGCAGCAGCTTCCTCCAGATATTTGGCGATGGCCTCATTGACACCCTTTACGGCCTCGGCGTCCAGCGTAGAAGTCTCCGTGAGCGCACAGTCGGCGTTCTTGGCATCAAGGTCTGACTGGATGGCATTGATCAAGCTCTGAATGGTCTCCACCGTCTCAGCGTAGTTTCCGGCCACATCCGGGCACTCCTCGGCCACCTTCGCCTTGGCGTCGTCAAGAACTTTTTGCAGGGCAGCCACCTCCTCAGCGAGGCGCGCATAGGCAGCATCGTTGATGGGCTTGAGACTCGTCACAGAGACATGGGCGTCCGTGATGTCGAGTGAGTACTCCGTCGTCTCGTTGGCAGCAAGTACATTGGAGAATACGATGGCAGAGTTCTCGTCCGTCACAAAGTCCGGGTCGGCCACGACATTGAACGAGAAGATCACACCGTCGCCATCCTTGTAAGGCTGAATCTTGTCAATGGGCAGAGAGGAGAGCACGACACGCACGATGCCATTCTTCTCAATGGAAGATATGGCGAAATTGCTTGACAAGCGCTCACTATACTGGAAATTCATTTTCCCGTTGCTCTTCTTCTCAATATGCAATCCCTCAGGCAGCGTGATGTCGGCCTGAAGACCGCAGAAATAAATATCGTTCTTCAGCACAACGTCCACCTTGTGGGTACCGCCAGGCTTGATAGAGAACGCCTGCTCGCCCGTGCAAAGACTTCCCACCATCGGCGTGATAGCCTGATAGGTGGGACAGTCGATAAGCACCTTTTTGCCCTGACGGTTGCCTCCACTGCAAGTGGAGAACAAGATCTGTGCATTATCGGCAGCAGAGAAGGTGGACTTTGCTCGAATCTGGAACGTACCCAGCGCACCCTCAGCTCCCTCTATGGGAGTGAAATCCTTGGTAAGGAGGGCAATGCGCCACTTCGCATCAGGCTGCTGGATCATCGTGGCAATGAAGCATTCACGGTCTATGCGCTCCTCGTTGATTTTGAAGCTACCCGGGACAATCTCGACCTGCGGGGACGTGAAGTCCATATCAAACTGCATCGCATAGATCACCTCGTCATTGACGAGGTTCACAGTGATCTCTTTCGTCTCGCCCGGCTTGATGGCAATGGGACCACCGTCGTTGAGCACAAGTCGGTTGCCAGCAAGGACAGAGAGCGTCCCGCTTATGGCCAAGACCATCATCAAGGCCATTCTTTTGAAACTTGTTGTAATCTTAAACATAACTATTTACGTTTAGAAGATGTATGTTGTCGTTGTTGTTATCAAAAATAGGCGCGGCTGTCACATACGTGGCAACCACGCCCTCGTAATTGAGAAAAAATTACCGATGTATATGATTATTTACCAGTAACCTTCTGGGTCTTGCCGTTGGCGTTGCGGACAATGTTGATGCCCTGCTTCACCTTATCCAGCAACTGACCGCCCACAGTATAGATCTTCTGCTTCAGGCTGCCCTCGGCCTCCATGCCGCTGATGCCGGTCGCATCACTGCCCGTGATGTACGTCTCACGGCCGTTGGCCTCGGCAAAGATAACCTTGTCGAGCGCCACCTTGTCGATGCTGCCGCCCTGCACGTCGAGGTAGAGGATGGCGGAACCATTGGTGAAGCTGTTGTTCTCTATCGTGGAGATGACCACGCGGTGTACGCCGTCGATGTCCTTGGAGTAGAGTGCGTGACCGTTGGCACGGTTGCCCACGCTCTCACCCACCACCGTCATGCCTGCGGGCAGGATGATGTCCATCTGGCAAGCCACATAGTCCTTGCGGTTTTCGAGATTGATAGCGATGCGCTGTACGCCGTTGTTGTCTTCTGCCGAGACGGTGAGGTTTTCGGATCCCACCATCGGAGCATTCAGACTGCCACCCAGCGACGGCCAGAGACCATTGGTCACCTTGGCTGCAATGAGGGTCACATCAGCGATGGAGATCTTGCCATCGCGGTTGACGTCGGCAGCGGCAAATACCTTGCCACCCTCCAGGGTCTCCGGATCGAGCAAAGCGTTGAGCACGGCGAGGTAGTCGTCGGTCAGGACAACGCCGTCCTCGGTGACGTCGCCGAGCACATACGTGTTCTCCTCGATGGAAGTTCTGAGAGCATTCATCGACTCGACCAAAGACTCAGACGTAGCAGCGACCAGCTTCACACCATACTCCTCGTCCTTCGAATAGTTGATCTCCTTTTGCCAAGCCTCGCTACCATCAGGATTCAGCCATGCATTTCCGTTGATGTCCTTCGTGGGAAGAATACGGTAAATGTCAACGAAGTTGAGATAATTGTCGAAGTTTTGACAAGCGAGCTTCAAGTTATCAAACTGTTCGCGCAGCGCACCGTCCTCGTCATAGATGTTTGTTCCAGACTTATAGAACGAATTCTCCATGGCGCTGCGAGCACCCCACACATTGCCCTGATACACTTGCTTTGTCTCATTCCAAGCTCCAAACACCTCTGCCATTGCAAGCTTCGCATAGGCCTCGTAAAGGCTACCGTCCTTGTACGACTCCACCTGGCTATCGGTCAGAATGGCCGACACAGGGCCTTCCTCCAGCGTCTTGGCAGCCTGCTCAAGGACGTCGCTGACCTCCTCGGCCTTCTCACTGGCCACATTGAAGAATAGCTTCTCGTAGTTCTCCATGTAGGATTTGCCGCCCTCAAACTCGAACACCTCATTCCCTACCTGTTGCCAAGATGACATTTCAAGCACTGTGGAGGCATGCTGGTAAGACGCTATCAGCTCCTTCACCCTGGTCTGCTCAGCCACCAGAGCGTCATAGGCATTCTGAAGGTTCTCCATTGCCTTGGCGTGGGCAACATAGGGTTTGTTGGCCTCGATGATATCCATGCGGGTAGCACCCATGCGGTCTATCAACACATTGAGGAGGTGGATGACCTTCGTCTTGTAGGTCACGATCTCGTCGCCATAAGAGGTGATGAGGTTTTTCACGCCATCGAGTTCGTTGCGGCAAGCATCCAGTGCAGACTTGTACTCCACCTTCACGGGCGTATATACTCCGTCGTAGGTAATGTTGACATTACTGTAGGACGACTCGGCCTGCGATACCAGCATCTCCAAACTGTTGGCTACGCCCTCGATCAACTCGGCATTCACGAGCTTGATGAGACCCATGCGAGCCTGCGCCACCTTCTTCTCCAGAGCCAGCAGTCCAGCGTCTTTCTTCGCCTCTGCCGGGGTAGCATTTTCGACAAACTCCTTGAGCAGATCGTCAAGTTCCTTGGCGAGGTTCTTGCAGTGCTCGTCATAGTATGCCTTGACCTCGTCAGCCGCCGTTCCCGTGAGGTTGTCCAAAGCCTCGCGCTTCTGGGTCTCGATGGCAACAATGTCGGCCTTGATCGCATCGACCTCGGCCTGGTTGGCCGCGTTGTAGATACCATCGATGCTGAGGATCTTGATGCTGTGGCAGTCGTACCACTGCTTGTCCTCGCCGATAGTCAGACCATAGATGCGCTTGCTCATCTCCTGCGAAGCGTTCTGGCGTGTGAGGTCAGCCTGCCAACGCTTCACCTGATTAAATGCTGAAGCGATGTTGGCCTCTATGCGGCTGCTTGCCACATTGAATGCGCCATAATACTCCTGCGCAGCCTTGATGCGCTCCGTGACGGTATTGTAGTCGATGGTCAACTGGTCGAAGTTCTTGATATTGGCATCGTATGCGTCGGCCTTGGCCTTGGCGCTGGTATAGACAGCACCAGCCTCTGCGTAGAACGCATTGATATAGCGCTGCAGGTCAGCGATCTTGCCCGTGAACGTACCATCGGCAGCCTTGGCAGCCAATTCCGTGGCCGGAGTGAGGTAGTCGGCGACGCGGTCCTTGTAAGCCTTGAGATCGTCATCCTTGCCCTCATAGGCGAAGCCTTCCAGGGCGGCAAGCCACTTCTCGTTGTCGGCCTTGGCACCAGCGTAGCGGTCGTCGCCCTCTGTCAGCGTACCGTCCACACCGACATAGACGCCCTCGTAGAGGGCCTTCCACTCGTTCTGTGCAGCCTGCTCCAGGTCGGCGACGAGCAGGTTGGGCACCATGCCAAAGAAGCTCCAGTCGTCATCGAGGTTGCTCACGAGCAACTGCGACTTCTTGTAGTCGTCGGCACTGACTCTGTCGTAGAACTCCTGCACGTTCGCAAAGGCGTTGTCGCGCACGTTCTTGTCGAAGCCAGCCACCTTCTCCTTGGCAGGAGCGAGCTGGTTGTCGTTGAGGTTGGCCAACTTCTCCTCCAGCTTGGCTCTCACGGCCGTATTGACTGCCAAGTCGAGATCCTTCTTGTAAGCCTCGATCTGAGCCGTGTATTCCATGGCCTTCGCAGCGTTGGCTTCGTCGATATCCCAAAGGGCGGGCGACGTGGTCTTCGCGTAGGTGGCAGCAGCATCGTCCTTCAAGTTCTTGATGAGGGCGGCATACTTATAGATGTTCTCCTGGGCAGCGATGATGCTCTCCACATTGACCAGCTCCTTGAGCTCCTCCGTAGAAATATTCTGGTAGCCAGCAATCTGGGCCGTACCCTCACCATACTTGTCCTCCGTCTCCTGCACCTTGGCACAGAAGGTATTATAACGGGTGAGGTTGTCTCCGGCGATGACAGCGTTGTATTCGCTATTGCCCTCGATGAAGGCCTTCAAGCCGTCGAGTTCGAGCTTGATGGAACGGTAAGCCTCGCTGACCATCGAGTTGTTGGTGGTGGTCAGACCCTCGGCATAGTACTTCTCCACCAGCGCCTTCTGCTCCTTGATGCGCTTCAGGAGATCGCCGAGCTTACTGAGATAGGGCTTCAGCGTCTCAGGACGGAGATCGGAAGCGTTGAACAATCCGTTCACCTCATCCCAAAGTTCCTGTTTCTGGTTGAGTTCGTACACCTGGGTTTTATAGTTGGTGCAGTCGTCATAAGCCTGCTTAGGAAGCATCTTGAGCACGTTGGAAAGATCCGTCATGCGTCTGACAATCCCCGTATTGAGCACCGGCTCATGCTTATAGCTACTGTAACTGTACTCCAAAGAACCCGTCCAGGCTTTACCTGCCTTGTAGGCATCCTCGATGGCCTGCCTTATAGCCTCGCGCTCCTTGTAGTGCACGCCGTCGGGATAGGAGAGCAGTCCGAGGTAATAGGCTGCGTTCGTACCATCCGTCTTTTGGTTGATACGCGTCCACACCGCGCTGAAAGCACTGTCGAAGCCATAGTGCGTGGAATAGTCATTTCTCGCGTAATAGCCAGAGCCATAGGTATAGTTCCAAATATCTATCTTCTGTCCGTCAAAGTTTTCCTTCAGTTTCTGGTAGGCATTATAGTTGGCCGTGGAGTCGGTGGCCATTGCCTTGAGCGCATTGGCCTCCAGCTGCAAGTCGTTGAGACGACTGGTGATGCCCTTGACGACATGGCCCTCGGCATCATAGCTATCCTTGCATGATTCCTGGAGGATCTCCTTGGCGCGCGCCGTAGCAGCCTCCGCCTTCAGTGCTTCGAGCTTGGTGGTCGTAGCCTGGATCTGTGGGTCGATGCTCTCGCCGGGGATAACAAATGCGTTCTTTGCCTCCGTCAGCGTACGGCTGACCAGCTCAGCACCCTTCGGGTAATAATAATACTGATTTCCGATGAAGTCGGTATATGCTTGCTTCTCCGCATTGACATGTGCTTTTTGGGCGTTCACGCGCGTCAGCAACTCGCTCAGTGCGTCGTTGATAGCATCAACGTCACCCTTGATGACGCTCAACAAAGACATAGCCTCTACTGCGTTGTCCTCGGTGATGTCGTCCTTGGTGGCTGCTACAGCCTGGATCTTGGCCTTCTGCGTGTTGGTGCTGGCCTCGATATCATTGAGATCCTGGAGCAACTCGTCATACTTCAGTCCGAGGTTGTCCTCCGTCCACGTCACATTGTAATACTCATAGGGCACGCCCTTGTACTCATCGATATCAGCCTTGATGGCATCGACGACTTTGCTGGCGGCATCATACATCGCCTTGGCAGCCTCTATCTTGGCAGTCTTGTCGGAATTGACCTTGTCATTGGCGAAGGCAGCATCGAGGGCCTGGGCGTCGGTGAGGATGGTCTCCTTGAGTTGCACGGCCAGCAAAGCGGCAAGAAGGTCGGCATCGAGCTTCTCCTTGGCAGCACTGAAGTTGCCTGCCACACGGTCGATCTCTGTCTGAAGCTTGGTGATACGCTCTCCGTAGGTCTTGCCTGTGACCTCCGTGGCCGGAGTGGCAACGACGAGCGTCTTCGTACCGACGGTCGCACGCAGCGTGGCCAGTGCGTCCTTGTAGTCCTTGATGGCGGTGTTCACCACATCGTAACGGGCCATAGCAGCCGTGGCGTCATCCTGATACTTGACGACGGCCATAGCAGCAGCGTCTATCTGACTCTGGAAGTCCCCGCGCACCGTCTCGGTCAGCGTCTTCTCCTGATAGCCCTTCTCGACGGCGGCCTTAATCTCGTCGATGGTCTTCTGCAGGCCGGCAGCCGTCTTCTGGAAGTGGGCAGCCATATCATACGTATCGCCCTCGGCGGCTGGCTTCATCTTGGCCACAGCAGCCTTGGCGTCGTCGAGCTTCTTCTGCAAGCCCGTCTCAGTGCCCAGCGCCTTGAGCAACTTCTGATAGTTCTCGTAGTTCTGAATGATGGCACCAGCATCGCTACGCAAGCTGCTGATCTTGGCCTGGATGGCATCGCGGTCGGCATCATAGCTGGCCGTGCGGATATTGTGGGGTGCCTTGTAGTCCTTGGCCACCTTGTCCTTGAGGGCATTGATAGCGGTACGGATCTCCTTGACGCGGTTGGCATACTTCTGGTTCACATCGTCGCTCTTCTCCAGATACTGGAAGTCGTCCTCCAGAGCGGAAAGGAGCTGGTCGGCGGCAGCCTTCTTGGCTTCGGCATCGACATGCTTGGCGAGATACTCGTCCTTCGTGGCATTGATGACCACCACCTGTGCTTCCTTCAGCGTGCGGAAGTTCTCCTCCAGCTCAGAAGCCTTCGTCTTGTCGGCATCGATGGTCTTGTACAGGTCGCTCACCTTCTTCCACGCTGAGCGCATGGCGTTGAGAGCCTCTTCGTTCCAATCGGCATAGTTGCCGTCGTCCGGCATCTGGGTGTGTATCTCCTCCTGAGCGGCGTTGAAGACACGCAGACCGTCCTGATAGACGGCATAGATATTGATCCAAGCGGCATCAGAAACACCAATGTTGGCCTCCAACTCATTCAACATGCGGTTGAAGTTTTCCGTAAACTCAGCCGTTTTCAGTTCCTTGGCCTCACCTGCGTCGTACTTCTCCCGTGCCAGCGCTTTAAAGTCGTTGATGCTTTGCTGTATCTTGTTGTAGTCTGCCTGATAGGTAGCTCGGATTTCTTCGGCTACAGTATACCACGTCGAAGAGAAACTTCTAAACTGATATTCAGCAGCCTCGTAGGCGTTCTGTGCACTAAAGTAGGCATTCTCGTTGTCGTTGGCTTTTTCTACGACCTTGGCCAGGGCACCAATGCCTTCGGCCAGTGCACGAAGCTCGGGGCTGTTCTTTCCCTGCCAAAGGTGGTTCTTCACATACACATCATAATCACCCTTCTCAATGATGTCAAGCTGGCTGGCATAGTCGGCCACCTGCATCTCCAGGCTGGGCTTTCCGTCCTTGCCCTTCGTCCAAGCATCGGTTCTACGGAAGTAGTCGCTGGTACCGCTGACGATTTCGCCGAGCTGCGCACCGAGTTCCTTCACCGGAGCGGCGAAGTCAAAGATCAAGGTAAACTTGACACCAGAGAACTTGAATTCGCCCGGGGTCACGGCACGAACCTTGACTTTTACTTTCGCTGGCGCGTCACCCTCGATGGTGAAGGCGACTTCGGGGGCATACTCTTTGCCCTTATAGACAGCGACAATCTTGGCATTGTCGGTAAACGTGGCACGCTGCAGCATGTACTTGCCAGGAGCCAGTTCTTTCTCGATGGAAACTTCCTTTCCTGTGGAGACGGTCACGGAACCGTCTTCCGATACGGTCAAATCATCTCCTGTCCATGCGGTCTTGTCGATCACAACATCGGCGTCGGCCAATGCTGCAACGGGGGCGCCTGTGATGGCAAGGAGAGAAATCAGTACATCTTTTCTCATAATCTTATTTAATTGTACAAATTAATTATTTTCTTTTCTGTTGCTCTTCCCGTGTATATAATAAGGTAAAGAGACTTTGATAGACCACTTTTTGTCAGTGTAATCGTGTACAAAATTATACATAATCCACGGAGCCATACGAAACCGCAATGGTCCTTTTCGTGAACCATCGTGATTTTTTCGTGAATGAAAATACGCCACAAAGGGTGTCCCACATCTCACACTATGGGAAATGTCCATTCAATCCACGGATGGGGGGGGGTAAATCCACACCCCTTTCCTTCGTCAGGATCGAGGTCAGGGTCGTCGGGCTCATCCGACGGCAGCGTCGCATAAGAGCTACGCGCGTCCTGCATCAAGCTTTTGAGCGCTGGTTTCGATACATTGAGTACGACCACCTGCCCATTGGAGCCGTAGAGCGACACCGTCTGCTTGAGGGCATTCATGTGGAAGACACGGTTCTTATTGATGATGTATTTCCGGCCCATCCTGACCAAATTGTTGTGGTCTGGAAACCTCGTCCGAATCTCCCGTTCTATCTCCCCGAGGCAGAAGGGCACCATGATCTTGTTGCCATACAGATTGTGTATTTCCGTGTAGTGGTCATCAGCCTCAAACAGCAAGGCATCATCAAGATTGAGCATATAAATCTCACCACAGAGGATGAGACACATATTGCTTTTGTGTTCCATTTCGTTTACGTTGTTTATTTGTTAGTATCTACTAGATGGTCGTATCTCCTAGTTGTTAATGTTCGTTTTGGTAAGGAAGTAACTCCGTCCCACTGCAAAAATAGAGAAATTCTTACTGCCAAATCTATCATCCCATTCTGCTTTTCGTGAACCACGCGCTTTCCTTCGTGAACGAACGCATAATAGCTTTCCCATCGTGAAAGCATCTACTCAATTCGTGAATATAGTCCGAGGCTGGTTTGCAAGGATCCAATGACTGTTGGAATAGGTGGTTTTGAGACGCAAGAGGGATTTTATGTGAAAAAGTGCGACGAAAATCGGTGGTTATTTTCCTAAATTGTCCTAAAAGATTGTTTGAGCGTCTGCGCACACAATCTCCCGTTACATGGGGGATTCGAGGCGATTTTAGGGTAGGGTAGCGGTTTTTTGCAGAATGTGAAGAAATATTAACGAGCTGGTTTTCAGCCCTATTTTTTACTACCTTTGCATCACGAACATGAAACGAAGGCGCTGCAGGAGCGGTTTTCCTGGATAGAAACGCGCTATGGTGGACACCCCCTTTTGTCGGGTTTTCGGCCAAGTTTCAAAACCTTATTTTATGAAGCAATACAGAAAAGAGACCAAATTAGAGAGCATTGTCTATCAAGTCATCATCACGCTCACCCTCATTGCGCTGCCCGTCTTCGGCCATGCAGCCACGACGGAGCAAGCACTACCCGCCGAGGTAACGGAGACAGCGGGCGATGGAGACGGATTTGACTGGAACAAGCTCATCGATGCCATCGCCCATTTCGAGAGCAAGGGCAACGCCCGCGCCGTAAACGGACAGTATGTGGGCCTGCTGCAGATCTCGCCGGTGCTGGTCCGCGAATGCAACAACATCCTCAAGGCGCGCGGAGAGAGCAAACGCTACACCCTCAAGGACCGCTACAACGCGGAGAAGTCGCGCGAGATGTTCGCCATCATCCAGTCGCACCACAACCCGTCCAACTCCATCGAGCGCGCCATCCGAATCTGGAAAGGTGGCATCGGATACAGCATCCGCAAAACACAAAACTACGTCAACCGCGTGCTTGAGCGCATGGGACTGTAGGCCACCACTTGTTCTTCGTTGATAGGGTTGAGGGGGATCGCCTATGATTGTTGTGATCCATCCACGGCAAAGAATAACCGCTAAAAATGTGGCGGATTAGGAGGAAGTAGAAGAAAAAATGAATCGTCGGTGTTCATTTTTTTACTATTTTTGTTAGGTTTTTGCGCAGAAAATATTACTTTTGCATCCGAAACATGGTCTTTCGGACACGCCTTGCGCACTCGTCGGCCTCCGTTTCGCCCCCAACGGGGGGACAACCCAGTTTGTTATCAATGAAAATTCAAAAAATGATCAACTACCGTATCCGTTCCATACGGATGCTTTTTGTCATACTTATGACCCTCGCTGCGGGTGCCCAGATGGCGCATGCAGCCAAGGGCGGACGCTCCGACTTCTACCAAAAATATATGTCGCGACCCTCCGAGGAGCTGATACGCATCGGCAAGGACTACCGCCTCAGGAAGAACAAGCCCGACTCGGCACTGCTCTTCTTCACCATCGTGGCAGGACGCTACACGCCCAACATGAGTGCAGAGGAGAAGAGAGAGGTGGTGGAGGCACTGAACATGAACTACTTCATCTACAGCTTCACCTACCTCAACTATCCCAAAGCTTACGAAAACCTGCTCCGCGCCCACACCATCTCGAAAGAACTGGGCGAGACGAGTGCCGCACTCTACTTCAACCTCGGTTCCATGTACCAGCTTGTGGCAGGACAGGGACGACAGTGGAAACTCTACAGCAAGGCTCTGGACTGCTACCGGAAGGGTGTGCGCCTGGCCCTGGCGAAGAAGGATATGCCCACCGCCGACATGGCTTTCACCAACATGACGACGCTCGCCGACGTGGTGGGAGAGTTTGCCAACACGAAGAAGGAGTGGGACCTGTACCGCAAGGCACACACGAAGCGCAACACGGAGCACTACAAGTATAACATCACCCTCTACGAAGGCACAAGACTGAAGATAGCGGGACAGCTTCAGAAGGCTGCCGAGGCCAACGGCCGGCTCATCGACATCGTGCCCGATACGGAGCGCAACTGCCGCCGCCGCGCATTGGCATTTGTGGAGGCCGCAGAGGTACAACGACTCTTGCACCACTTCGACCAAGGACTGGCCCTCGTGGCGGAGGCGGAGAAACTCTATGTCAAATACAAGATTGGCGACGGCATGCAGAGCGTTTATCAGACCTACGCCATCTTCTATGAGGACATGGGGCGCAAGGCCGACTACGATCGCAGCATGTACCGATACTACCAGATCAACGACTCGCTGAAGGCATACTCGCTGCCATCCAACGTGTTTAACATGGGTCTCAACGAGAAGGTGATCGAGCTCAACCAGGAGATGGACGGTATGAAAGAGCGTCAGACGCAGCACCGCATCTGGCTCATCGTGGCCGTACTGACCACGCTCTTCTTCGTCATCATCCTGCTCGTCGTGATGCGCGAGAACCGGGAGTTGCGCCGCCGCAACCTCGCTCTCTACCACCGAAGTTTGGAGGTGCTGAAGAGCGATGAAATGGCAGGAAAACAGCGGAAGACAGTCTCTGCACCCGCCGTGGAGGAGAACAATGCGGCTACGGCTTCTTCCAAATACCACCACAGCACGCTCTCCGATGCGGACAAAGACCGTATCGCACAACTCGTGCAGCAGGTCATGGAACAGACCGAGGTTATCATACAGCCCGATTTCACGGTCGAAAAACTGGCGCAAAACATCAGTACGGGACAAAAGTATGTGTCGCAGGTCATCAACGAGACCTTTGAGTGCAACTTTAACACGCTGCTCGGACGCTACCGCATCCGTGAGGCTTGCCGCCGCTTCAACGATCCACAACGCTACGGAAGCTATACCATCGAGAGCATCGCAAGGGATCTCGGGTTTAAGTCGCGATCCAATTTTGCCACCACTTTCAAGAAGCATACGGGTCTGAATCCGTCGGAATACCTGCGCTTGGCAAAGGAGAAAAACGGACTTTAACCCAGGATTTCACCTACCTCTGCTGCCTCTTGCTATTTGCGGCTATTTTTGCCCGAAAAAAGTATGTTGACTTCATTAGCTGATGAATATAACTTCAGAGGCCTACGAAGTTAACTTCATCGGCTTATGAAGTTATATTC
>UMCG01002480.1_pt1 | contig 30182 bp, 34 predicted proteins | sample 1964181 | NCBI WGS metagenome assembly UMCG01 (sample SAMEA4835963, study PRJEB28245) | human gut metagenome | biome: gut microbiome; material: fecal sample | place: Denmark | collected 2008 | reverse complement strand
GAAGATTTAGTCGAGCCACGTCCGCCAGGGAAAACATACTCAGAATGTTCCTGCTCTGCAATATCGAACAGGACAGGCGAGAACGTAGGAGCGACAAGGCTCGCAGGGATACCGCTGTACGCCTTATCAGGCATAGAAACAGGCTCAAGCTTTTGTTTTTCAAGCCTGAGCCTTGCGTTATCGTATTTTATCTTATGTTTGAGCATATCGTCATCACGGATAATGTCACGCAGCTCTTTCACCGCCGCAACGTCCCCTTGCTTAGCCCTTGCCATAAGAGCCGCATTCACAAGAAGCATATTGTTTATGAAGTCGGGGTCAAGGCTGTTAAGGTCAATGCCCTGCTCCACTAGAAACTCATAGTCTGCTCTGGTATTGGCAGGCTGTTCAAGCAGGAAGTCCATTACCTGCTTCATAGTCTTTTTACGCCTGCGGACTTCGCCTGATTTTTTACCGCCTTTCGAGCCGTTTTTTCGAGCTTCACTCGAGCTTGGAACTATTAAATTCTGTTCATTCGGCATTCACCTCACCTCGGTTTTTTTTGTTCTTTAGGGTATGAAAAAAGCCCCGACAAGCGGAGCTTTGAACACTCAATATTATTAATTTTATTGGTTATATTTCGATCTATCCAAAACAACTTTTAAATCGCCAAAAATAACCGTGGTTCCGTTATTATATATTTTTGCAATGCCACATATAGCATTTGTATCTCTTCTATACAAACCCTCAGGGTCATAGTAATCCGTAGTTTCAAAAAATCTGACTATATAAGGGTCTTCATTATATTTATTCTTCATATAATTTATCATTTTGTCATAACAAAATTGATATTTTATCGAATAAAATATATTATTCTGTTGAACTTCTTGAAGGGTTAATGTATCATCAAAATCATCTACAATGCTAACCTCTTGGGCATATTTATAGCCTTCTTTATGAATTTGACTATCTAACTGCGTTATAGTTTCATTGCGTAATCCTTCCACTAATTCTTCAAGTGCTGTTTTGTTGAAGTTTGATTCTGCTAATAAATAATCTTTAAACATTCCTTTTAGCTGATCTTCGCAATTACAACATATGCAATTTCCATTCTCAAATCCATCATAAAATATTCGGCTTTTTGCCTGTTGTCCACATAAAAAACATTTTGTAGTAAGTTTATTGCTTTGATGTTCCTCCATTTTAAACGGTTTATTACCATTAAATTTGACTACCAAGTACAATCACTCCTCATAATAATATTTCTTAAATAATATCACTAATCAGAGCGAAAATCAACGAAATGCACCGAATTTCTATTTACTGCATAAATAGCATTTGTATTTTTTATGCAGTATATCAAAATTTCGACATTTATGAACTTTTTGCGACACAACGCAAAAGCGACCGCAAAATGCAGCCGCCCTTGTGAAAATATTATAAGGAGTTTTGTAAATGGTGGAGCAGATGTTGAGCTGGCACGCTCTCGACCTGCATACGGAGCTTTCGCCCCGTCGGACTTTTTTATGGAGGTCCGCAAAGAAACTTTTGCCGTTATGGCATATTATCATTATACTCTCTTGACAGGGGGGATACAAGGGCTTTTTCGGGTGTCTGATAAAATTTCTTGAACATTTTTATCGCATTCGGACCAAGCACCTTGCGAGTGTAATTTACCTCACGGTCAAGAGCCTCAGCTGTTCGTTCCCATGACATTCCGTTTATGTATTTGTTGATTATCAACGCCGCAAGTCTGCTGTCAGGCATACTGTCCGTGATACACAATACATTGTATGACATCTGTTCGTAACTTTTGCAAAGCTTTTCAAGCTCCGTCTTATAGTCCGCTATCATCACAACGCTGTCTTCTATCTTTCTTGACGTGCCTCCTGCAAAGCTGGGCGGTATATCGGAGCTTTGCGGCGATGTACTCTCAGCCCTTGCATAGCATTTTTCTATGGCACGCCTTATCGCCGATATACGCTTGTCTATATCCACCAGCTTGTTCAAATATTCTTCTGCTGTCAACCTTTATCCCTCCTCGATCATTCTTCCGCAAACAGGACAGAACTCAAAGCGGACTTCCTTGCCGTCTGCACCAAGCTTTTCGCTCCACTCTGTCACTCCATTGCAGTATTCACAGCCTGCATATTCAGGTATGGTTACATCGTTATGTTTCGCAAGTCCCTCGTCGCAGAGTATCAGCTCAAGTGCCTGCAATGCGTATGTGAGCTTTTCTTCCCTGTCCTGCGTTTTGTTTATCTTCCAGACTGTTGTCTGCCCTCTGCGGATATTCTCCTGCATTATGCAGGCTTGTCTGAAAAACCTGCCGTTTCGCTCTTTGCTGTGAAGATATTCCCGCTTGTATTCCGCCTGCTTGTCCTCACATATCTCTTTTGACCACCCCTCATGCCTGTTCTTGTAGCCAAGTCTTGATAACTGTGAGAAATACTTATATTCCTCAGCAGGATACTCGTCATAGATGAGCCTGCCGTCTATTGCCATATCTTCATATCGTGCGAACTCTTCTTGTGACATTCTTTTGAAATCTATCTTTATAGTTGATACCCCCTTTGTGGAGGGTTGTGGAGGGTTTTCGCTGTTTTTCAAGAACTCTTTCTTTATATATATTCTTTTTATTTTCTAACACGAAAAGGTTAAGAAAACCCCTCAACCTATCCACAACCCTCCACACTTACAGATAATCACACTTGCTCGTCAAGGGTTATACCTGAATAATAATTGCACCCTCTGCCTTTTACTTTTTCAAAGCGTTTTGCAAGCTCCATACCGAACTTTGTTGAGCTCATACGATATTCATTGTTCTGCTCAGCCCAGTTAAGATATGCCGCAAAAAGCTGACTTGACTTAACGCTCAGACCCTTGCCCACAGTACACTTATCCTCAACAAATGCAGAGATAACGTCCATTTCACGGCGGTACTCCCTCACTTCTTCAAGGACGGCACGAGGCATTTTAAGCCCCTCTTTCTGCCACAGCAGACAGCCCTCAACCGCCCAGCGGAATATGCCCGTAAGCTCCGCCGACAGCTTGTATTTCAGCCTGCGGTCTATCTTTTCTTCGGGGATCTGCACAGTGAAGGGTATCATATGAATTCTTCGCCATATGCCCGTATCCGTTCCTCTGATGACAGGCTTATGGTTTGTCGCCATCCAAAGTTTGAACTCAGGTTTGAACTCAAACTCGTCGCCGTAAAGCTTTCTTGCGGTAACAGTATCGTCGCCTGTAAGCTGTTTGAGCAGACCCTCGTTGATACGAACACCCTCGTTAGGCTCAACTGAGGTCACCAGCCTTGCACCTTTGAGCCTTGCAATATCGCTGTTTATGGCGGTGCTTTGATTACTGCGCACCATAATAGTTTCAGGCTGGATATTTGCCGCATAGTCCCCGAAAATATCCCTTATGATATCAATGAAAGTTGACTTGCCGTTTCGTCCTGTTCCGTATAGAAAGAACGCACATTGCTCGGTGGTCGAGCCAGTCAGGGAATATCCCACAGCTTTCTGAACGTATCTGATAAGGTCTTTATCCTTTCTAAAAATATCATCAAGAAAGGCAAGCCAGCGAGGACAATCGGCGTTCTCTGAATACTCAACGGCTGTCATTTTCGTCAGATATGTCATAGGGTCGTGAGGAGATATGCCGCCGCTTCGCAGGTCGATAACTCCCCTCGGGGTATTGAGAACAGTTTTAAATCTGTCCATTTGAGCAGGCAGAACAGGAACGTGGTGCATGACCTCGCTTAGCATTGCGTTCTTTGATTTGTTAGAACGGCAGGACTTCATATGCTTTTCAAAAGCCTTTGCCATATCCGTTCCCTCGTCTGCGTCAAGCTGAGCGTATACTTTTGCCTCTGCCGCCATACAAGCCACAGCCTTATCAGCAAGGCGTTTAACTGTGCCTGTCATATCGGTACACCACTTTCTGCCGTCATACCAAAGCCAGCGTTTGTCTGTATAACAGTATCTCACCTGCTCGCCAAAAAGGTCAACAAAGCGTTCTGCATTGCCTGTATCGTCAAATGAATAAAGTCTTGGCTTGGCTTCTTCCTGCTCCACAGCACCCACAGAAATCGGCTCAGAGGGCGACTTGAAGTTAAGAGAAAATCCTCCTGCAAACTTTGGCGAATAGGTCTTGTCGCAATCTGCAATGGCTTTCTGAATGGTGAGTGCACCGTAGGTCGAACCGCTTTGCGCTCTGTCCCACTTTTCACGCATAAGACCTGAGGAGCGGAATATCATATCCATTTTCTCTGCGTCACAGCCTGTCCAGAAGGCAAGCATTGAGCAGAACGCCATATCAGCCTCAGACTGAGAGGTATATCCTGCGGTGCTGCCGCTGTAGAGCGACACGAACTTTCCTCCGTTCTTTGCACCTGCCGCAGCTTTGATTATTTGGTCTGCGGTGTCAAGTTTGACAGCAGGAACAGCCTTTGCCACAGGTTCGTGACCGCCTCCTATGTACTTTTCGTGCAATGGCTTTATGCTGTCGGAACACTCTGCGATGCCCTCATATTCTGAGCAGGAGTTGCCTGTCATAACGAAAAATCTGCCGTCCTCATACATCTCAACTGAGCCTTTACGTCTGCCACGCTTTGGAAGCGTTCCTCTGCATATGATATGTATGCCCTTGCCCGATTGAGATATCTCAGTATAGCTTTGCAGGGTGGAGATAAATTCGGATATGATGTTGCCGTTCTCTCCCCTTTGGTATGCCTCAAGTTCCTCCTCTTTGCCGTCAATGTCAACACCGAAATACGGACAGCCGCCGAACATAAATCCTATGCCCGAATGTTTTTCCGAGGCTCTCACAGCCGTATCGAAATCGCACCAAGTAGAGGGGTTATTTGACATAGCCCCTCCGCCGGTAAGTGCGTTTATCGGCACTTTCTTTATCTTCCCTCTCTTTTCATCAGGCACAGCGTCCCAGCATATCCAGTTTGGCAGGGCTTTAATCTCCTGCGGTATTTGTTCGTACATATATCCAACTCCTAACATAAATTTTGAAAAGTCAAAGCCTTTCACTTATCCCCGAAAATCACCACTTTTGTTGCATTAAAAATGCAACAATTGCAGAAATGTTGCCAAATTAAAATATAAATCATTTGTTTGTACAAAATATCATCTGCGTTTTTATGCAAAAGCACTATGACTTTTCGCTTTTCTCAGAAATCAGAACGGCACGCCGTCATCTGTAAGCACGTCCTCAAAATCTTCAAGCGAGCCTATGGCGCTGTCAGCCTGCGTATTTGTCTTAGGCGTTGCAAAGCCCGTCTGCTTAGTCGCAAAGCTGTCCGCCGTTGGTGCAGAGGATTTGAACTTATGCTTGCATTCAGGATACTTTGTAGGGTTGACAAAATCAATGCATTCCCGCTCCTTGCCGTTCCATTCCTTATGCGTGAGATCTACCCTTATGCACTTGTTCAGCAGGTCTGTGCAGTATGCTTTAAGGCTGTCATACTCCTTGCCGTCAGGAAGCTTAGCCGCCTTGCCCATTGCCATAAGCTGAGCAAAGTTGTAGCCCTCCACCTGCATATCGTTCTCGTTAGGCTCATGCTTTTTCCATATGGTGTGAAACAGGCAGGAGTTGCCGTATTTCTGCCCCTGCACGTCATTTCTGATGACGAGAGTGAAGTTAAGACCCACCGAGCCTTTCTTTGTTGTGCGTTCCTCGATAGCAGTTATGATGCACTCGTAAACGCCCTCAGGCTTTAATCCGTTCTGAAATGCCTCTGATTGATTTGACTTAAATCCCATTTTTTATTCCTCCGTTAGTAAATTTACTGCGTCCTCTGCTGATCGGCATATGCCTGCCAATGCTCCGCACTCACGCATTTTTGTTATGAACTTCTTCTGCTCAGGACGAACTCGTCCCGACGTTGTTTTGACTTCGATAAAGACAGCTCTGCCGTCCTTATGCCTTACACCGAACAGGTCTGAAAAACCTTTCGGCACACCTGTGGTGAAATATCTGCCGTCAACTGTCCTGCCCTCGCCCACGTTCACACGAAAGACAGTGCAGTAGGGCGATACCGCACAGCGTATCTCGTTTTGTATCCTGTGTTCTTCCGTCAACCTATAAGCCCCCTTTGCCTTGCCTGATAATACGCCCATCCTGATTTGTAGCCGTGACTTTTCGCATACTGCAAAAGTTCGGGATAGGTATGACAATCGGCAGGACTTGAAAAGTCAAGCTTGAATCCCTCCACCTTTACAAGCCCCACGCTGCTGTCTGTTTCAAGCTTTCTCTCGGCTGTGGGAAACTCATATCCGCAATGAGGACAGCATATTTTCACCCCCGCAGGAGGAGCGGAGAAAGTATAGAAACATTCGGGGCATTGTTTCACCTTGTCGCTCTGCTCCTGCTTTTTATGCTGAGCTTTAGGCTTTTTCTCCAAGCTCCACTCCCTGTCATCGTCAGGCATACCAAACCTTGCATAGTTGCCAACGTGGTCGATTATGACGGCTCTTTTGTTAGGTCTGTACCGCATACATCTCATAGCCTGCTGAATGTAAAGAGTAAGGCTCTTGGTGGGTCGCAGGAGTATGGCACACTCGCAGTCAGGAACGTCAAAGCCCTCGGAGATAAGGTCAACGTTGCACAGCACAGTTATATCTCCCCTGCGGAAAGCTGAGATAATGCTGTCACGTTCTGCCTTTGGGGTCGAGCCGTCAATGTGTGCCGCTTTTATGCCGTTTTCATTAAACACATCAGCCGTTCGCTGAGAATGTCTGACGGAAGCACAGTAGCAGACCGCCTTTTTGCCCAAAGCAAGCTGTTTGTAATACTTTATGACGTCACCGAAAACAGTGTTTTTCACCATAGCTTTCTCTATCTCCGCCGCCATATATTCTCCGTGAGAAACGTGAAGTCCTGTAAGGTCGGCAACGTCAGGAGCATAGTAATCATAAGGTGCAAGACAGTTGTTATCAATAAGCCACTTTGCGGATACGCCAATGATAAGCTTGTCGTTCACGTCACCAAGCCCGTCACCATTAAGGCGAACAGGAGTCGCTGTAACGCCCACTCTCGGCACGTCTGAAAAGTATTCGTATATGCGTTTGTAGGACTGAGCAAGGCTGTGATGATTTTCGTCAGTTATGATAAGTGCAGGTCTGGCAAGCTTTTTAAGACGGCGTGTGACAGTCTGCACCATACCAACCTCGCAGAGTTTCATATCAACGCCCCAGCGAATAAACGTCTTTTTTATCTGCTCCACAAGCTCACGTCTGTGGACGAGAAAAAGCACTCTCTTGCCGTTAAATGTCGTTCGCCTTGCCATTTCAGCCACAATGCAGGACTTTCCTCCGCCGCAGGGCAGGACTATGCAGGGTGCTTTATACCCTGCACGCCAAGCCTGCCTTACCTGCTCCACCAGCTCATTCTGATACGCTCTCAGCTTCATTGGACTTCGCCGCCTTTACCCTTTTCAGAACGCATTTCATGCAAAGCTGTTTGCCGTAATTCTTCATCGAGCCGTCTATTATCTGCTGAACTGTACGCCTGCCGTCTGACATTATCGTCTTTCCGCACTCTGAGCAGATATGTTCGTCTGCAAGGTGATAGTATGTTCTAAGCGCTTCATCAACAAGTTTCAGATCGTTGCTTATGTACATACTGTCAAACAGCCCGATAGGACTTTTGCAGGTGTCAGTGCCGTCCGTCTGAGTGGCGAAAAGATACTTGCCGTCAACCACAACAGTTTTAAGCACAGTTGTGAACATACCCTCGACAGTTATCTTCTCATCAAGCAGCTTGCCGATAGTTTTAGCTTTCTGCCTGCCGTCCTCGCCTGTATCAAGGTGATTGAGAAAATACACGATAACATCTTCGGGAAGCATTTCAACGCTTCTCACAAGCTCCCAAAAATTCTTTGCAATGTCAGTGAACTTCTGATAGCCCGTTTCCTTTGCACGGCGCATAAACTCGTTCACCATAAGATACTGACTATCGTCAACGGCTATGGACTTTGCCGTCTGAGCTTTCATAAAGCGTTCTATCTCACCGTAATTGTCGGTATGTATCATTGACTTAAACTGCGTGCGGAACGGAAGCTGTTTTCCATTCACGTTCACAAGTGCAAGCTCGTCCTCTTTGAAATTTCTCAGGGAAGCAGATTTGCCGCTTCCCGAAAAGCCTAATACAAGTATCGCAAGTCCCATTCTCTTTTCCTCCTTATCTTATGGTCAGTCCCGGTCTGCGGACAACTGCCGCATAGGGGATCTCTCTGCCTGCTTCGATAGCCGCCTTGACAGCCGTCTTGCTTATGTCAGGATCCTTGTATTTCAGCAGGCTGTCATCATTGACCTTTGCCCACTCCACAAAGGCTTTCGGGTCTGTTATCTCGGTGCTTTCCCTGCCCTTTGTAATGCTTATCTTAGCCATAACGCCCTCTATTTTGTTAAGGTTGACCCTCTGCATACTGTTCATAAGATAAGCTTTAAGGCTCTCTGCCTGCTTGACCTTCTGCTCACGTCTTGCTTTGAGGGCTTTCTCCTCTGCTTCAAGCATTTTCGCCTCGCTGTTCAGCACCTTGACATAAGCCGCAATGTTCTCCGCCTTATCTGTAAATTCAGCCTCGACGCATTCAAGGGTATCAAACCACACTTTTTCAGCCTTTTCCTCTGCCGTAAGCTCGGCATTTTCCGTCATATCCTCAAGGCTGTCAAAAAGCCTCTGAAAATCGTTTGTAAGCTCATAAAGTTTCATTTTTATACCTCCAGTGTTGTATTGATTATATCCGCAAGCTGTCTTACTTTCTGTGTGAAAAGTCCGTAATTGTCGCTGTCACTATGCTCGTTCACAAAGTCCACGAGCCTTGTTACGCTGTCAACAGCGGTTGAAAGATAGGCCTTGAATATGGCTTTATCGTCCTGCGTTGACGTGACATCAGCCTTCTCCGCAAGCTTTTTCTCATACTCCGCCTTAGTTCTGTCAAGCTCTTCACGAAGCTGTGAAAGCTTGTCCTGCTTATCCTTTTCAGCCTGCTCAGCTTTCTGCAAAAGCTCTCTGCGGTCTTTAAGGCTGTCTTCTTCAAGCTTTGAATATTTTTCCGACCAGTCAAGGTCAACACGCCGCATAGCGTCTTTAAGGTTTGCCACCTCTTTGCTGTCCGTTTCCACAGCCACCTCTATAGGACGGTTCTCAAGCTCCTTTATCTCGGCTTCAAGCTGACGTATTCGCCTGTCTGCCTTATCTCTCTGTTTCGAGATCGTATCGCAGATGTTGTTCATATCCTCAAGCCTGTGACTGAGCACATCAGCATTGGCAGCTTTGACTTTCAGCTCTTTTATCTGCCTTTCAAGCTCTCTCGCAGAAGTGTTCTCAAGGTCATTATTTTCTGTCAGCTCTGTTCGCTCACTTTCGGAAAGTGAAGATAGAAGATAGAGTTTTTTTATTCCAATTTGTCTCCCCGAGGAGACAAATTCAGACGGCAGATTTTCCGCTACTTTTATGTATTTGTAGACACTCTGCCTGTTTATCTGTGTTTCCTGCTCGCAATACTCTCCAAAATCTGAGTACCCAAGCTCCTTGTAAAGCCTGCTGTCCCTCATTTCCTTAAAGCCCATACACATATCGTAAAGGCTCTGCTGTGCAAGCTGAGCTGAGGTCTTTATCCTGCGGTCAAGCTCAGCCGCCTTGATATATTCTGCCGATAGTTCGTTCATGCTGTTTTACGCTCCTTTCGTTTCTCAGCGAACACCCTGTCAAGATACCGCTGATATTTCTGTTCAAAGTCCTTTATCTCCTGCGGTTTGTCCTCACCACCGTTTTGTACCACGTTGTTCCTATATCCTCTGCACTGCACGATACCGCCGTATTGGCTAACTTCCACAGTATAGTAAGGCTTGTTAGGCTCAGAAACTTTTCTCAGAAACATTATGCTGAGTTTCCCCATAGCATGGCGTTCTGCATATCCGCCCACACAATGGGAAAGTATCCTGCCCTCGTCCTCTATCTCTTTCAAACTGTGGGGCTGTCTGACAAGCAAGCCGTCTGCCGAAAATTCAAGGCAGACACGCTCTGCAAGCCTTTTCGTGAAGTTCTGCAAAACAAGCTCGTCATGCTCATAGTTGATGATTTGAGTGAGCCTGTTGTGCATTGTCCAGAAATCGTGTGGCAACGCTATCATTGTATCGTGAATGTTATACTCCAGCGTTTCGCACTGCTCCAGATAATCGCTGTAATCAAGAGGTGTCATTTCCTGCTCGTGTATGTATCGTGCCACCCTTTGCGGTGTAAGACCTGTTATCCTCACAAGACGTTCAAGAGTGCCGTGTTCGTTCTTAAAGACCTTTGCTATACTCAGTAAATCTTCCGGTCTGAGTTTTGGATATTCCTCACGATAGTCAAGATACTGCTCCCACAGCTGTTCGCTGCCTTTGAGTGTCTTGAACTCCGTCTTGTTCAGTCCGAGCATTTTCAGCAGGTCATTACTTTTCCAGTTCACACGCTGAGAGAGCAGGAACTTTTCCTGATATCCCCACCAACCTGTGTATCTCACGCTTGTTACGTCATAGTCTTGTTTCATAAGATACTCAAGATTAGGGTGCTTGCAGTAAGCGTGCAGATAGCTCATCAGCATATTGCCGTGATAATGCTGATACTGACTGTAACGCATATCCGACTTGTCTATGGCTTTGACGTTCAGCACCGAATAGGAATTATCATAGTTATATCCCATACAGCACTTGCAAAAGACAGGCTCACGGAAGTCATTACGCACCGACCAGTTAATGCCGTTATCACTGCCGTATCTCACAGATCCGTCACGGGCGAACACATACCGCTGTCTTTCCACAAGGTCACCCGTTGAGTATCGGTGAAAGCAACGTGCGAAAAGCTCAGCACCCCTTGTGAGGAACACCACATAATTCTTAGCACCTCTGCCTTTCATCTTATCCATAAGCTCTTTATTCACTGCAGGAAAACAGTATATAAGAGCCTCTTTTCTTGTCTTTTTCATACTGTCACCTTAGAAATCAAGCAAGCTGTCAAGTGACAAGCTGACAGGCGGTTTTGCTATTTCTTCGCTGTCCGAGCCGTCGCCCAGGTCGATAGTCATATTGAAATGAACGTCCGCACCCTTGAAGTAAAAGCTTACAGCTCTGCGGTAGACCTCGATATCCGAAATACTTCCCCCTACACCCTTGACAGCGTTTTCCGCACACTCGGCGAAAGTCCTGTCCGTCTGTAGGACCGCCTGAGCGAACTCCTCGTTCTGCTCGCAGAAAGTTTTGAGAGCCTCAAGAGTAGGCTTTGCAACCGCCTGCGCATACTTGCCAAGCTTAGCGGCAGACAGTTCCTGCGACAGCTTGTCCTGAGCTTTCTTTGCGTTAATGTTCATTGCCGTCGCCGCCTTTCAACTTTTCAAGCTTATCCCTTGTGCTACATATTTTTCCGTACACTTCTCCAATATTAAAAGCTCTATGCTCTCGCTCAGACATTACTTCATAGATATCAATTATATCTTCACAAGCTTCATCAGCAGTTTTGTATGCTTGACAAATCGCTGCTTTTGTGCTATCATCAAGGTGTAATATTGAACCGGTATCTTTTGATACCACCTCCGAGCTTGTATCTGTTGCAGCAGGTGCAGGCTCGGTTTTCATATATTCGAGAATATGCTTCATGAAATTAATGATGCAATTACCACTTTCTACAAGTGGGCATGATTCACAGGTGTCTACTATACAGCATTTAGCCACAGTAATTATCTCATCTTTCGTCATCTTTATCCTCCTTAAACTGCTTTTCAATGGCACCAAGTACTATGTATATCACTACATCTATCACTGCAAGCACAGCTATTGTTATCAGCAGTATCAACGCCATTTTACCACTTTCCTTTCATTTCAACTTCGACCTTGACCACGGGTCTGCCTGCTTCTCTCACCGCACGCTTTATGCTCTCCTCTGCTTCCTCGTAGGCAGTTTCTTTTACACTTACATACCACCTGTATGCTACATACATTGTAAGCACCACCAAGAGCGCTACCGCTGCGGCACATCTGATTATCTCTAACACGGCTATCATTTTCTCACGTCCTTTCATTTTTACGTCCTGTGTTTTAAGCTATCCACTCAGGGTGTTCAGTCCTCGCCGTTTCGCAAAGCTTATCCCAGAGCGACGGGTCACGCCCGACCATATCCTGCAGCGCTCCTGCAAGCTTGCGACCTATACTGTCCGCAGCCGCCTGTCGCTCCTGCTCCGTGCAATCGTCCCAAAGCTTATAGCTTTTGCCACCGTCGAACGAAACGTGCCTTATGACCTTTAAAGGCGGATATTTCGGCATTTTTATCACCTCCTACTCAATTCTATTGGATATCGGGGTTGTACTATGCTAGACAAGCTCCTCGATAACGGCGATATTCTCGCCCTCTGAGCGGTCAACAAGGTCCATAGCCTCGCCTGCCGTCTTTGCCGTGACTGTTACCAGCCTTACGCCGCTGAACTTGTCTGTCAGCTTAATTTTGTAGTGTTTCATTTTTGTACCTCCTTGAAAAATCTAACTTTGTGTGGTATAATGTAGAAAATTATACGAAAGGAAGTTTTAATCTTGAATTTTTCCGACAATTATTTAGCTTTCACACAAGCAAGCTATTCTGATTCATTAAAAGCCATTCAAGAGGCAGCTAATCGAATACTTGAGTTGCAGAACGAACAATTACAAGCCGTAGTCAAAAATGCAATTGCTCCAATGCAATCTATGCTTGACGAAGCAGCTCGGAACATCTTCTCTAATCTTGATATTTCAAAACAACTCTCAGCTTCAATAGGCGTAATGAAGCAAACTATATCACAATTCAGCGATATAATTCCTGACGAAAATTCCTCAACATCGTCTAATAGTGAATCAAACGACGTTTCTAATGTCCAAGATGATATTTGCAACAACATTGAAAATCTTATTTCGGAAGTTCCAATCGACCCCAAAGCAAAAGAAGATATCATATCATCAAATGAAATACGATCTTTAAGAACAACCAACCCTTGGACAAGAGAACAAAAGTTTCAACTCATAACACTGATTTTAAGTATATTAACTTTTCTTTTAAGCATTATCTCTAAATCAAGCGATGATTCAGAAAACGAATACAATACGACTGTAAACATCGCCATAAATAATAATTCAGAAAAAGACGAACAGATTAAAGAACTTCACAACATACAAGATAAAATGCAAAATATTCTTGAAACTATTGCCGAATCCGAAAATGAGGAAGAATCCTCTACTGCTGATGATGAATCTCTATCTGAATCTCAGTGATTTCCACTTCTAAAGATACTATTCTGCAAACATTACTCACAATCATAGACCAGAGTGCTATTGTTATGCTCAAATCAGATATCAAGCTTATGCACGCTGCTATGAAACTTGCAAAGCAAAATGCAATACCTAGATAGTAGGTTAGTTTTTTCAAATTCACTATCCTCACCCCCTCTTTAATCACTTGTTGCATTTTTTCCTCAGTTGTGATACAATGGCTATATCTTACAAAGAAAGGAGGCAAACTTATGAATATTACAAAGGATTCTGAAAAGGTCATTTGTTACATATACAAAATGTACCTTGAACGCCGTAAAAATGGTGAATCAAAGGCTGAATCACGTCGTTTTGAAATTGACTTTTATAAAAGCGATAAAGACTTATCAAAATGGTATGACAGCGACATTTCAGATTGCATATTGGAACTCGCAAGAAATGGATACATCAAAGTTTACATTGGCGGAGATTTTGATATTCTCGATCAGACCATTGTGTATATGGAAAACCGATTTAAAAACGGTCTTTCCGATGTACTTGACCTTATTTCAAAATTTGTCCCTTGATCTTATCACCTGAATTTTCAGGTGATCTTTTTTTGCCATTGACGTAAAAGTCCTCAGATATAGTCAATGACCAAGCACCATTAAATTCAAGCTTAAAGTACGATACATCTGACATATCTTTTCCGTTGACTTTTAATTCTCCTTTTTCAACGTCTAAACTGAGCGTTGAAAGATTTTCGTTCATTCTTCTCACCCCCTCTTTAATCGCCTGTTGCATTATGCAACTCACTGGGTAAAAAAATATTTGCCGAACTCTCCAGCGTCAATGTGGAGCAAGTGTGACAGCTTCTCAGCCTCGTCCAAGTCAAACGGACGTACATTGTTTATTTTCTGGTTAGCCGTAGGTTGAGCTATGTTTAAACAATGTGCAACGTCAGCTTGGGTCAGTTCAAGCTCTTTCATTCTCCCCTTGATCTTGTTCGTGTTTACCATATGTCCGCCTCCTTTCTTGTTGCGTTATGCAACTTATTGCATTATCATAATAGCACATAACTTTTCACTTGTCAATAGCATTTTGCAACATTTTTTTATTTTTTTTAAAAAAGCTATTGCATTATGCAATTTAATGTGATATAATCATAGTAACGAAAGCAGGTGAGTAAGATTTGAATACTGTAGAAATTGGAAATAGAATAAAAACTGCAAGAGAAGAAAAAGGACTTACACAAGAAGAACTTGGTATCCGTCTTGGATTGAATAAATCAACTATTCAAAGATATGAGGCAGGAAAAATTCTCAGAATAAAATTACCTGTTCTTGAATCAATCGCTATTGAGTTGAATGTTAATCCTGAATATCTTGCATTAAAAACTGATGATCCTAGCCCTAAACATTCTTCTCATATTATAGACTCCAACGCAACCATACTCCCGCAAGACAACGTACATATAATACCTATATATGAGAGCGTGTCGGCTGGTTTTGGTGCTTATGCTGACGATTATGTTGTAGGCTATATGCCACTTTATATCGTCAACGAGGAAGAAGCTAAGAATACAATGTGCATTGTCGTTTCGGGGGACAGTATGTATCCGAAGATAGAGAACGGCGACAAGATACAAGTATTAAGGCAGGACTGGGCTGAGGACGGACAGGTAGTTGTTGCCCTTATCGACGGTGAAAACGGCGTCGTGAAGAAAATCAAGTATTCTGATGACAAGATAACCCTTGTATCATTCAATCCCGAATATCAGCCAAGAGAGTTTGTCGGTGCAGAAAGAGACCGCATAAGAATACTCGGCATCGTAAAAACAGTTATAAAATCCTTATAAAAAAAAATCCCCGTCAGCACCGCAAATACTGACAGGGATAGCACACAGAATTTTCTCCCGCATGATTATAAATACATTATATCACCAATTTAAGACAATGTAAATGATTTCATAAATTGTTTACAAACGTCGATTTATAGGGAGGAAAAAATATGACTTGTCCAAATTGTAAAGGCGAAAACGCACCAGGCGTAGCAGTATGTGAATATTGCGGTCACGAACTGCCGCAGCCGCAGAAAATTGATAACCACGTTGAGCATAACAGCAATATCGTTCAGCACATCACATACGTTACAAACGTCCAGCAGGTCGCACCGCAAGCTCCTGTTGAGCAGGTAAGCCCTAAGAGCAAAAGCACAGCTGAAATACTTTGCCTGCTGACCTTTTTAGGCTTGGGCGGTTTGAACAGATTTTATGTAGGCAAAGCTGGCACAGGTTTGCTGTACTTCTTTACTTTCGGAGGTTTCTTTATTGGAGCAATAGTTGATATGATAAATTTGTTTCAGGGAAACTTCACTGACGCTCAGGGCAGAGTGTTAAAATAAAATCCCCTGCAAGTATTGTAAATACTGACATGACAAAAAAAATCTCGCCCCCAAGTGCTACCAACACTCAGAGGCGAGCAGAGCGGATACTACCAATATCAGCTCAAAATGAACAAAACCCAATCACCACAAAAGGGCTTATTCTGCCCTTTTATTATACTGCATATTATTAAATATGTCAAGAAAATAGGAGGAAAAATCAATGAAGATCGCAGCGGCTTACGTTCGTGTTTCCACCGAAGAGCAAACAGAGCTGTCCCCTGACAGCCAGGTCAAGCTCATTCGTGAATACGCTAAGAAAAACGGCTATATCGTGCCGAAAGAATTTATCTTCCACGATGACGGCATTTCGGGACGTTCCACCGCCAAGCGGCAGGGCTTTAACCAGATGATCGGCACAGCAAAGCTCAAGCCAAAACCCTTTGACGCAATCCTGCTGTGGAAATTCAGCCGTTTCGCCCGCAATCGTGAGGACAGTATCGTCTATAAATCAATGCTCCGAAAGCTTGGTATCGACGTCATTTCTATCTCCGAGAACGTTGGCGACGACAAAATGTCCGTGCTTATCGAGGCTATGATAGAGGCAATGGACGAGTATTACAGCATTAACCTTGCCGAAGAAGTCAAGCGTGGTATGACAGAGAAGTTCGGGCGTGGTCTGAAAGTTTCGGGACCTCCGCTGGGCTATGATATGAAGAACGGCGAATTTGTGGTCAATGAGCAGGGGGCTGAGATAGTCCGCCGCATATTTGATATGTACGTCAACCAAGATATGGGCTACCTCAATATCGCCCGTGAGCTGAACGCCGAGGGCATACGCACCCTGCATGGCAATGATTTTGAGACCCGCACTATCGCTTACATCATCAGAAATCCCGTCTATATCGGTATGCAGCGTTGGACGCCTGGCGGAGGTGGCTCAAAGGGTCACTACCGCTCTGCCGTAGCCGAGAACGTTGTTATTACTCAAGCTCACCACCCTGCCATTATCGACAAGAAGATTTTTGAAAAGGCTCAGCAGAAAGCCGCAAAGGCTCGCAGGCCATACGAACGCAGTGGCTCCACCAAGCACGAGTATATGCTCAGAGGCTTACTGAAATGCAGTTCCTGTGGTTCAAATCTCACAATGGGATCGGTCAAAAGCGGCACTCTGCAATGCTATCAGTACGCTCACGGGCGGTGTAAGGAGTCCCATGCTATTACTATCGGTAAGATAGATAAGGCAGTCATAGAGGACATACAGGGGCTTGTGGACGGCACAGCGACCGATTACAAGCTTGTTGACCAGTCCCCCGCCAAGCCGAAGAAAGACACGTCCAAGTTTGAGACACAGCTTGAACGAGAGCGAATGAAGCTCGAACGAGTGAAGGCGGCATATGCAGACGGCATTGACACGCTGGAGGAATACAAACGCAACAAGTCAGAAGTTCTCGCCAGCATTGCAGAGCTGGAAAGCAAGCTCCGCCAAGCACAGCCGCCAAAGCCACAGCACACAGCCGACCGCCTGCCTGATCTGAAAGTCAGGGCGCAGGAAGTCCTCAAGGTCATTACCTCGCCTAATGCCACGCCTATGGAAAAGAACAACGCTTTGCGCACTATTGTTGACAAAGTTGTCTTTGACCGCAAGACGTCAAGTATTGAAATGTATTATCTGTGTTGAAACGGCGTATTTAGGCGGTTTTAGAGTTGGTATAACTTTTTGAAGTCTGGTGGCCCCGACGGCGAGCTTGGTGCAGCGCTTCGCTATCTCAATCAGCGTTACTCAGCCCCCTGTCGTGAAGTGCAGGCAATACTCAACGATATCGGCACAGAAGAACTTGCCCACATCGAAATGATCGGCACTATTATCTATCAGCTGACCCGTGACCTCTCCCTCAAGGAGATAAAAGACAGTGGCTTTGACACCTATTTTGTTGACCACACTACAGGCGTTTACCCTATAGCCGCCTCTGGTGTACCATTTTCTGCGGAAATCTTCCAAAGTACCGGTGACGCTATTGCTGATATACACGAAGACCTTGCTGCTGAGCAAAAAGCCCGCCTGACCTACGACAACATTCTCAGGCTTGCTGACGATCCCGATGTCCGTGACCCTATCAAGTTTCTTCGTGAACGTGAGATAGTCCACTACCAGCGCTTCGGCGAAGGACTAAGACTTATTCAGGATATGCTTGACAGCAAAAATTTCTACGCTTTCAATCCTAGCTTTGACAAATAATAAAAAAAGCGGGCTGTTGTTATCAGTCCGCTTTTTTGTACATATATCAAAAATCTTCCTTGTCCATCTGCTTGCCGCTCCTGCTGACCTTTTTATTAAGTATCAGCGAAAAAGCCAACGTCGCCGCTATGAGTGCTATCATCACAAGCACTGATTTTATTGTCAAATGCTTCAACTGTGCTCCAATATATGTCTGCACAAGCATTTCAGGCATCACTCCCATTATCGAGCCAAGAAGATATGGTCTGTAAGGCATTCGCAGTGCGCCGTGTATCATTGAAACAAGGTCGCCCGGCACAACTACCACTGCCCTTGAAATGTAGGAGGCGAACAGATTATTGTCATGCCCATAATTTACAAGCTTTCGTGCCTTAGGATATTTCATCTCAATAACACGCATGATATCGCCACCCGATATCCTTCCCACAAGATAAGGAACAGTAAAGCAAACCGATAGTCCTATTACGTTCAACAAAATGCCCACCCAGAACGGATATATTGCACCCACGCACACAAAAATAGCTGCAAGCGGGAATACCACCGACAAAGACTTCAATCCATAAAATCCCAGAATAACAAATGCGGCAAGCCACAAATTGTCCGGGCAATAACTGAGTATCTCAGAAAACTCATGATCTTTCAGAAAAAGAGCACAGCAAAATATTATGATAATAGTTAAAGCAAAGGGTACATATCTTCCATATTTTCGCACAAACCTATCCAAAACTCCTCGCTCCTCTCCAATTCTTTAGGGTATTATACCATATTTGAATGTTCAATTAATTATCAATCAATGAAAACTGTGTTACAACTTTCGCTGTCAAAACAAATTTATACTTTATCGTTCGTCAAATTGACCAACCATTCTCATTTTTGCACAATATCCCACTATCACTATAATTTTTTATAAGTAGAATTATGTCGTCTTATGTCGTGAAGTGTTCTTAAACAAGTCGATTTCTGTTTTAATTTATGTATATCTGATTAATAGGTTAAATTTGTACAATATTGCTATTGACCAACGTACCAATTAATGTTATAATTAATTATAAGAATTATTTGGGAGGTATTTTTATGAGATACACAGTATACAACAAAGCAATGAAACGTCCAGTTTTTCAAACAAATGACCTTGTAGAAGCCATTGACTATACTCGTCGCCACCCAAGAAAGTCAAGACGACACTGCATATACGATGACAAACTAAAAACTTTTGATATAAAAAAAATAAGACTTGCCGCAGGAATATAAAACGCACAGGGTGTAGAACTCTGTGCGTTTTTAATGTATTTATGAATAAACAAGTCTTACAGTCACTCTGCTGTAACCACTCCATGTGCAGGTGAACAAGGTCAGATCCCAGTCGCTGCCACCACCTTTTATGAGCGATGGCGAATCCCAGCCGCTCAGCAGTTCGCTGTTTGTGACAGTATAGTTAAATTCTCTGCCGTAAACATCAGTGAAAATGACCTCGTCACCTGAGCTGAGCTTATCCAGCTTATCAAAAAAGCCTGTGTAATTGTGAGCGCAGATTATAAGATCATTGTCTACACGTCTGCCGCTGTACTGACAAGCTGCAGTATTCATTGCAGCATAGCTCCAGCCACGAGTCACAGGAAACTCCTGCCCCAGTGTCGGGAATGAAATCATGCCTATATATGAGTTGCCGTCAAGCACGATATCCTTATCCGGGTCATCTATCTCGCTATCCGTGGATCGACTATCGTCAAAAATGTCAAAGGGTGAACTGCTGTCGCTATCCTCTGCACTGTCTGAGATCTGCGTTTTCAGGTCACTCAGCACAGCCTCCATCCTTTTATTACTTTGCTTTTCATGAAAATAGTTGTAATAATTAAGGGATAATGCCGCCGCTATCAGCATTATCCCCATTATTATCAACAAAAGTCCTAGCTTTTTTTTAGTCACTATTTTTCTCCTGTTGTTAAGGCGAGCCTATGTGGTTTCGCCTTTATTTCTCTTTTCTGCTTACTCTCCAACCTGCCACGATAAGGATAACTCCACCGCCTATAAGTACAGGCACCGGCCAGTTGAGCGAACCAGTCTGTGGTATATTGTCAGGCGTTGAGCTTGATGAATCAGAGCCTGACGAGCTGCTGTCAGGTGTGCTTGAACTACTATCTGTATTACTCGAACTGTCTGACTTATATGTGTTCTCTATAAGAAACAGCTTGTCATTGTTTTTGGTAACAACTGTGTAGTTGGCAGGAATATCTATCTCCTTAACTGTCCACTCAGCCGCAGAATTGTCTTTCCAAAAATATTCCCAATTGTTGTCAGCGTTAAGAGTAACAGTATCGAAAAGCTTGCCATCACGATATATCTCCACCTTGATATTATCAGGTATGAGCTTTTCCTGACCATCAGGAACTATCCACGACTTTCTTACACCATAATCACTGTCCCCTGCTGGGATCTCTTCGTATGTGAACTTGGTGTAAACTGTTATCTGACCCTCAGCCACGATATCCTTATCTATCTCGATAAGTGACGGAGAAGGTGTAAACTTAGCTGTTGTGTTTTCAAAACTCTTGCCTGAAACAAGATACAGACCCACAGAATCAGCAGAAAGCTTTACTTCACCGTTTGCGTCCGTCTTGCCTGTTGAAACTGGTGTTATGCCATCAGTTTTTACGTAGTTGTCGAGAGTATCAGCGACAGCCTGCATTTTTGAAGCGTCAGTAAAATCAGACATATCTATAGGATAATCGCTGAACTCGCCAGTAAGGACAAAGTCAGCTTCTTTACGCTCACCGACCTTATATATACTCCACTCGGCATTACTAACAGTCGTTGTATCATTTTTGCACACTATATCCACATTGATATTATCCGCCGCAGAAGCTGAGATCGTCATGCTTCCCAAGGCTGAAACAGCCATTGCCGCCGTACACAAAACAGCCTTTGCAAGCTGAGAAAATTTAAGTTTCATCTTTGCTACTCTCCTTATCAGGTAGATTTTCAACATTATCGTCACTCTCTGGCTTATCCAGCATTGCCACAAGCTCATCATGAGAAATTTTTTTGCGTTTTGAATCCACAAACCACCACACAAGCAGTACCACAAACAATGGTATTGCTACAAAAGGCACGACCATAAGAGAATCGAGCTGAACAGCGTCTGCCGTTATTTTTGAAACACTCTTTGTATCGTCCGCAGTTTCAACTCTCTTTGCACGAACAAGAAGCCTGTGAGAATTGACTCCGTATGGTGTGCAGGTAGTCAACGTAACATGATCCTCACCTGGAATAATGTTCAGCTTATCCATTTCATTAGGCAAAACTATATAAACAGCCTCGACCTCATATGTATAGACCTCTTTCAACACTGTTATAGTGAACTCATCGCCCTCTGCAAGCTTATCAAGGTCGCTGAAAAGCTTTGCCGACGGCAGACCTCTATGTGCAGAAATTACCGAATGAGTGTCAGCTCCGCCAACAGGCAGGCTCGAACCCTGCAGATGTCCCACAGCGACATTTAACACGCCGTCACTTGTGCCATGATAAATAGGCAACTCCACCCTTATAGTCGGAATGGAAATATAGCCCATAACACCCGTCCCCGTGATATCTAGGATATCCTCATAGCCCTTGACCTGATCATAATCCACAAAAGGTCGGGCAAGCTTTGCTATCTCTTCATTATATTTTCTGGCACGTCTGAGTATCTCTTCATTCTCCTTGTCAGAAAGGTCATTTGCCGCTTTCTGATAAGTCGCCACCGCACGGCTTTGCGTTTTTGAATTCCACCAATCGCTTATTGTTGGATATAACATCACGGAGAGCCCCACAAGCAATAACAAGACCAATAAAATTGTAGTTGATTTACCGCTTTTCTTCCTCATGGAGTCCTCCCTGATGCCTGCCGACCGAGATCGGCAGGACAAAGGTAAAATAAATTCAAAAATTAGTCGTTCTTAGCTCTCTTCTTAGCAATGAGAAGCACACCTGCGCCCAGTACGATAGCTCCGCCTACACCGTAGAAGATCTGAGTACCGATACCGCCAGTTGTTGGAAGTGAGCCGCCCTTCTGGTTTATGATCTTAACTGTTGAACCGCTTGTGCCTGAATCAGTGCCGTCGAGCATACGAATGGACTGAAGCGTATTAGCAGGATCATATGTTGTGTCAAACTTGAACTCATATGGATCAGCTCTGTTATACTGAGCAGGAGCTTCTGTCTCAACAAGCTTGTAAGTTGTCTGATCATCAATGCCCTTGATAGTAAACTTACCTGTTGCGTCTGTTTCGATATAATCAACAGAGCCTGCCTCACTGCCGATCTCAAGTCTGTAAACATTGTCAGCTATCTTGACAAGTCTGATAGCATCGCCATGAACATTTCTAAGCTGGAACTTAGCACCTGCAAGAGGCTCGCCCTTTTCGTCTACCTTGTTACCAACAAGTGAGAATGTCCAGTCATAAACTGTAACCTTAGGTGTTTCACCTTTCTCCTTACCTGTTGTGTCCTGAGGATTGTTTGAATATGTCAGATAAGCTGTGTTAGGGTTATTGTCTTTTGAATTAGGAAGTGTACCTGTTACAACGTTAGCGTTCTCGTTGAGTTTAGCAGAATAGAGAGTTTCGATCTTATCAACATTTGGATATTTTTTCAGAAGCTCCTTGATATCGAAAGTAACATAGAATGTCTCTTTGAAATCAGCAGTGCTTGGATCATCAACACCTACAGTTGTGTTAGGACCTACTGTAACAGGAGTGATCTCATTGCCGCTAGCGTCATAGTATTTGTAAGTAAGGTTATTATTGAATGTAAGACCCTCGCTGAGCTGGTCACGAACTGTGTATGTATACTTGTCATAAGCTGATACATCTCTTGGTATAGTTGTTGTGATCTTGAACTCTACATCGTCACCAATTGCGTTGTCACCAACATCGCCCCATGTGTTATTCTCATTATGCTTGATCTGCTTTGTAAGTGTTGGCTTTGTCCTCTTCGGAGTAACGTCTGTTGTGCCTGAAACGTTAAGGATAAGAGCTGAGTTAGCCTTATCAACACCATTATTTTCTGTTGCATCGACAACGAGATAATAACCAACACTTGGAACAACGATAGTGTACTCACCGTTTGCTTCTGTAGCTGTAACAGCATTGTCAGTTTTTATGCAACCAGCGGCGGCTTTTGCAAACTTTGCAGTATCTTCCTTTGTCCAGTGATCTGCGTCTGAGATTATCTTTGCAACGTCCGCTGCACTTTCAGCACTGTCAAACTGTGACATATAAGTGTCAAGGCCAGAAGTTTTCAGTTTGGTAAGCAGAGCATCGCCATTAATGCCTTTGCCCCACTTGATAGTATTTGTTGCAGATGCCTGGTCAAAGATCTGATAAGCCTTATATACTCTGTTTGTATCAGAATCCTTGATAACAATGTTATTAACGCCAGCATCAGTAGTAGCAAATACTCCGAATGCTGATGTTGCAGCAATAGCTGAAACTGACATAACGGTTGCAGCGGCAAGAGCTGCGAATTTCTTCATCTTCATAATTAATTATCCTTTCATATTGGTTTATTTATAGCGTTTTTTTGCGACGCTTTGTAACTAAAAGTATTGTTGCAGCAACAGTGACTGTTCCGCCTGCTGCCACGAATGGGATAACACCCATGCCGCCTGTTTCAGGCAGCTCTCCCAAGGTTTCCTCAGAGTTGTTATAGACCTGAACATACTGATCACCGTTCTTTGTCATATCAATGCAATTCTCATTTTCTGAGCCATTGTATCTGTAGTAAGCTTTGTATGACGATGTGCTTATCGGCTGACCGTTCACGTCTGTCTCCTCAAACCAATAGTAATACTTATTGCCCTTGATGTCATTTTTTTCAAGAGAAACGGCATTTGACCAGTTGTTATCAGCCGTGAGCGTTATCTGCTTCCACAAGAATACTTCACCGCTAGGTATCGCATCTTTATCAGGAACAGGTGTAACGTTGGTCTTCTCAGGTGTGCCAAGATCATTAGCTGTCACTGCGTATGAACAGCCACTATCGCCCTTAAGTGTAAGTTCAACAGTAATATCTGAAGTGATATTATTCAGATTTAAAACAAACTGACTCTTGTCCCAAGACGGTGTAACGTAATCACTAACGCTGACATACTTGCTATCACCGCTCCACATAGGTATAGGCTTGCCGTCCACCCAATTTTCACCTGACTTATAGATGTCAGCCAGAACAGCTCCTGAACTGTCAAGAACTCTAACACGTCCCTCAGTTTCACCGATATTTATCCATGACTTTGTCATATCAAAACTGAACTTAGCCGAGCCATACATGGCATACTCAGAGGCAAAGCTTCCATTCTGAGCCATTTCTGTACCATTGCTTGTAAGGATCTTGAATTTAACATTCTGTCCCTTATCCATTGTGCCTGTAAACTTGTTATATTTTTCAGGCACGTCAGCCTTATTTGTTGACCTATAGATATTGAACGTTACCTTATCATTGGTATGGGTATTGCTATCGCTGTCAGACCATGCCTTTTGCAGGCGAACGTCCATATTTTCTACCTTCTGCGGGTTCTTGGTATTGACGATCGTATCAAAGCCCGTGGCACTGCCGTTATTTGAATAAGTATATGTAACGCCAAAGCCGTCAGGTATATTCTTTTCAAGAACATAGTAATACTTGTCCTTGTCAAGGCCGTCAAGAGTTACCGTCCAATTCTTAGACTTTTCCAGAGAAACAGTTTTTATAAGTTTGCAATCTGTTGGTATTCCGTTATCTCCATTCACTCTTGATGTTGAATTTGGTGCAACAGAGGACTCATAAACATCTGCCTCGATCTTGTCGATACCAGCAGGAAGCTCGCTGTCAGCAAGCTTGTTTCCAAGCTCATCACGCCATTCCTTCGTAATGTTAAGTCCCTTGACGTTCGTAACTGTAATATCAGTGTTTTTACTCATTGCCGTTGCACTGTATACAGCCTCATATCCTGTTGCAAGATCGATCTCTTTGATATAGTAGTAAAGCTGCTTGTAATCATTGCCGACCTTCGTATATCCAGGAAGCTTTGTCCACTCATGTTTCCAATTGTTAGCTTCGTTAAGAGTTACCTCAGCACTGCCCCACTGAATATCATCTGGAACACCGCTTAAAACCTTAGTTGTAGACGAGCCAAGAAGAAACTTTACGCTCTCTGCCGAATGATTGCCGTTTCCATCGCTCCAAACCTTGCTTGCAGTTATCTTAAACTCTTTCAGCAGATTTGTTACTCTGAACATATCTCCGTTCTTCACGAACTGATATCCGTCCTCACCGACTTCACTTGGAACTACAGCCGGACGCACCTTAAAAGCAAAATATATAGGAGTTTCGTCAAGAAGATAACCCTCTGGACTTTGCTTTTCTATAAGCTTATAAAGATGGCCCTCAGTATCTCCGGTGCCTGCAACAGGTTCAAGGTCAAGATTGTATGACCCGTCAGCATTTACATTGAATGTCTGCGCCTTATCCTGTGCCGAATTTCCCCAGATAACTGATCTTCTGTCTTTTGCGGCATTTTCTTTGAAATCTACTGCCGGGAGCCAATCGTATGTGCCATTTTCCAGCTTAGTGTATCTGTAGATCTCAAAAGAAGCCTTAAGCATAATACTATAGTCTCCGCTGTCTACCTTCATAAGCTTAAATGGCTCAACAGTTGTTGATGACGCCTTTGACTGATTTATCAACTCAAACTCGGAATCATTATCATCACTGTCATTTACAGCAGAGCCGTTTGTGTCAAATGATATATTATTGAACACATGGACTTTATAGCCATCGTTCTCAGCGTCCTCATCATTTGCAGGACTTCCTGTATAAACGTAAACTAATTTCAGGTGACGCTGATCTGGAACGTTTATTTCAAGTTTCTTTACAAAATCTCGTGTCTTCGCAGTCAGTGCGGAACACTTTACAGCCGAAAGCATTTTTTCATTGCTGACTTCAGTGTTTGAAAAGCCACTGCCATCCCTGTATTCATATTCGACTCTGAAAACACCGCCCGCCTTCTCAGAAGAAACCTCTTCCACAGGAACGGATATGCTTGAGCCAAAATCTGACCACTCGTTTTTCTTGTTGGCAAAGGCTTTTACTTCTTTGAAGCTGTTGCCGTCCATATAGCCATAAGCCACATAGTAACTCTTTATATTTCCGGTTTCGTAGCCTTCAGGCAAAGTCAGATCAATAGTACCCTTAGCGCCAACAATACTTTCACTTGGAATAAAGTTAGCGATAAACTTGCCCTTTTCGTTGGTAATAACATCTGCACTGCAAGAAACTGTGCTGTCAACTGCCTCCGGATCTGATATCACATAACTGTAATCACTCACAGCAAGCTCTGCACCCGTATCTGCGTCAAATACCTTGATAGACTTCAGATCCATGTCAACAGCGGAATTACCATTTATGCTTACCGTTTTTGTCTGAATGTTACCCTGAGCGTCCTTTGTCTTAACTACAGCCGTGCCTCCGCACTTGATAACATCGTTGAGAGTTATCATTCCGTTTGTTGAGCATTTAAGCTTTTTAGGGTTAACATCAATGGTATAAGTTATCTCACAGCCGGTGGACTTCGGAGAAGAAGTTTTCTTCAAGTTCTTTTCCTTAACTGTCTGCGTCTGGCTTCTCTCCGGATATTTTCCAGCTTTATCCTGAACTGTGTTTTTGAACGCTGCAGTACCATTCTTGTAAACACCATTCTTAACATCATCGACCTTTACAAGTGTACTGTAGTAAGCTGTCCAAGCGTCCTGCTGATTCCATGCAGTCTTGAAAGTTACTGTATTGGCTGTCTTATCATAGAAATATTCAAACTGATTTGTTTGTGCAAAATCATACTTATCAGAACTATTTCCAAATGAATACTTGAGATAATCCTTGTTCTCGTAGAATATCATTCCCGCCGGAAGCGTGTCCACGATCTCGACATTATCGTTACGCTTATAAGTGCCGTCCTTGTTGATATCAAGCCGCCAATCAAACCTGTAATACTCAACACCATTTACAGTAACAACAGGCAGGCTGCTAAGATCATGCACTGTGTCGCCTGCTACACTGCTTGCAGCGTCATACTTTTCATAAGGCGCTTTGGAGCTGTCGCCTATAGTAAACTTAGTCTTATCTGCACTAGGCTCGAATATTTCACCTTTATAAGTAGCCTTGTTATTTACATTTATAATAGTACCTTCGTCAAGACCTGTTACATCTACGGTACTGCTATACTGTATCTGCACAAGGTTTATATTGTCAAATTCTTCACTATCATTGAACTTTATCTCAAACGAAGTGTTGTCGTCATTAGGTACTACAGTGTAATTTGAACTGTCAAGCGGTTCATAGCTTCCTGTTCCATTTCTCTGAACATACATGATAATGGAATCAGTGTCAAGAACGCTCTTTATTGACTTGCCATCATTTGACGTAGCGTTCATTATATCGCTTATAGTCTTGCCCCTAAAGGAACCGTTTGTCTGCTTGACCTCTACCTGCCACTTATATGTAACACTGCTTCCGTCCTGAGAAATGTCAAGAACTGTTTTTGACTTCTCGTTTACAGGCTTATAATAAACTGTCTTGTCAGAATGGAATCCGTCAATACCTGCAGTATTTTTCACTGCATAATTTCCATTGCTGTCAGGGTCGCCAAGATCATAGTCAGCAACCTTTGTTTCATAGGAAATAACTACCTCGTTATTGTCACCTATTCTGTCAGGCAAAACAAGCTCACCGTCACTTGCAACTGTTGCATCAAAGGTATCATTTCCAACCTTTATGCTGACAATCTGTCCTGCTTTAAGCATATTATCAGTTATTGTCTTGCCTTTAAGGGTAGAATTTTTGTCATTACATTTAACAGTTACTTCCCATTTGAGTATACCTAACGTGTTATTATCTATCCAACCACTTTTTGATATCTGATACCTATTATAAACAGTTTCACTTGATGTGATATCAGACCATGGTTGGCTTTTATCAGGTCTTTGCATTTTAACTGTATTTGTAGTTTCCGCCTTGTCAGGATCGATAGCTGTCACATACTCGATAGTAATTTTTGACGCTGTTGTTTTATCGTCAAACGTAAGCGTGTTTCCATTAAGTGTGTACTTTACATCTGAACCATCATCAGCTTTAAGTGCAAAGCTTCCTGGCTTTGCATCAGGGAATGCTTCATCATAAAGGTGATAGCCCTTGAGGTCTGCACCGCTAGGGTTGCTTACAACAATTTCCCATGTGACTTCGTTATTGTCGTAGTCAACATTCTTGCCTGTTTTTGAGATCTTATCCTTCTTTGACTCAGAATAAATAGTTTTATCTGCTTTTACTCCATTTCCGTCCTTATCATATGTGGTGGATTTGTTTTCCACCTTACCTGACATAACGAAATTCGGGTCGCTTGTAGGATATGGGGTCGTGTAGCTTATGGTAACATTTTCTTCACTGAATCCATCGCTGAAAACAAACTTTCCGCTTGACGCGTCATAGCTTCCTGCACCCTCAGGTGAAACAGTGAAGCTTCCGTCAACAGCATCCTTAAAAAGCTTGTCCTCGATCCTGTCAAGAGGCTTCTTTGCAGGATTGTCCACTGTGATAGTCCACCTAACTCCGTCAGCAGTTTCGCTTGCGTCCTTTATAGCAGACATAGTGAGCGGAGTAAAACCGTCTATTTCAACCGTCTGACCGCCTATCTCAACAGTGGTCTTATCACCTGTATCTGTATCCTTACGCTTTACATTACCCTCAAAGCTTGCCTTACCGCTTATAGCATCCTTCTCATTTTTATGTTGATATCGCTCGTCAAACTCAATAAAAAGATACTTCTTTCCATCTATCTCGTCGACTCTGTACTTACCTGAAATTCCATGTCCTTCATCGAAGTGAGTATCCTCGACATCGCCCCAGGTTCCGTCTGACGGTATACCGCCCTCGGGCAGGCTAACATTATCGTCGATAGGGAAATAAATATACCTATTGGTCATTTCGCCCTTGTCAAAATCAAATTCTACATTGAATTCGATCTTTTTAGATTGGTCTTTTCCTGAACCGACCGCATCATAGGATTTTATCGTGACGCTATTCGCATCCTTATAAGAATAGCTTCCGCCGTTATAGGAAACATCTCCACCTGCCACGGAAGTACCCTCAGTGGCACTTATTGCAGGCATAACAAGACTTGCCAGCACTGACACTGTCATAACTACAGACAGCACCACACCGAACAAGCGGCTGCGTTTTTTCCTTTCATTTTCTTTTAGATATTGCCGAACTTTACCGTTAAAATTCTGCAAAACGGATCACTCCCTCCGAAATTATACACTATTTATAATAAACGCTAGTCCACTGTGCCTATCCTTTTAAAAGGATATATCCTCAGTGAGACCTTTCCAAGCACTGCTTCCTCAGCAATACAGCCTATCCTCTTTGTACGGCTGTCAACAGACGTAGATCTGTGGTCGCCCATAACGAATATTCTCTCGTCAGGCACCTGATAAGGCAACTCGATATCACATTCTCCTAGAGCTTTGCCGTCAACATACGGCTCATTCAAGGTTTTTCCGTTGACGATAACAGTTCCGTCATCCTTGATATCCACCACATCTCCTGCTGTAGCGATAACACGTTTCAACAGTATCTTATTATTATAATAAAACGCAACTATATCGCCCTTCTGAAAGCTTCCACGCTTTCTGCACACCACCAGCTCGTCGTCATGCAAAGTCGGCGTCATACTTGTACCCGTTACTCTCAAAACAGGCAAAAATAACATTGATATAATAACTGCTGCCGCTGCCACAACAAGAAGCGACGCCACGGTGCTGCGGAGTATCCTCAGATATTCCCGCCTTTCATGATGCTTTTTTACCACCCGCTCAAGTGTCTGGACATCAGGAAGCTCAGGTTTTTTTAATACCTCGTTCTTGCTATCTGCCGCCATGATCTTCCTCCACTACCGGCTGCTCAACAACCAGCTTGTGACCTGTCAGTGCAGCTACCTGTCGCTCCAGCCTGTCAAGTCGGTCAGTGATACTTTTTTTATCTTCGAGCTTTTGAAGAAGCTTTTCATTCTCTGCGTTAAGCTTATCATATTCTTTTCGCAGATAAAGCATTAACTCGAGCAGCTCATTTTTCGACAATTTTTCAAGCGCCTTATCCTTCAAAAGCCTCACCTCCGACGCAATATGCCTATATATTTACAAGTATTATATCACTTGATTTTCCATTTGTCAATTCCACAATATATCATATTTGTATTTTATTACATATAAATACACTGATAGTTCGCACAATATTGATTTATCATTTTC
>UMCG01077906.1_pt1 | contig 30627 bp, 31 predicted proteins | sample 1964181 | NCBI WGS metagenome assembly UMCG01 (sample SAMEA4835963, study PRJEB28245) | human gut metagenome | biome: gut microbiome; material: fecal sample | place: Denmark | collected 2008 | reverse complement strand
GAAAAAGCCGCGATAAAAGCAAAAAGGGCTGAGGAAAAAGCCGCGATAAAAGCAAAAAGGGCTGAGGAAAAAGCTGCGATAAAAGCAAAAAGGGCTGAGGAAAAAGCTGCGATAAAGGCAGCTAAAGAGGCGCTGAAAGCAGAGAAGAAAAAGGATGTATCGGAAGCAACTCCGGCAAAGGAAAATATTCCGAATACTGATGATGATATTCCGAAAGACAGAAAGGGCTTCAAAAAATTCCTTGCGAAGGTATTCCCGGTAAAAGGAGACCCTGTCGGAGAAATCATAAGAAAGCTCGTTGTTATAATATCTTTCATTGTTCTCGTAGGCTGTGTTTCATGGCTTCTCTCCATATTTATTCAGGGACAGTCGAACGCAAAGGTTTATGATGAACTTTCGGACAAAATGAAGCAGTCTGAAACCACAAAAGATGATTGGAGCTCTATCTACGAAAAATATCCTAATGTACAGTTCCCGTCAGGTATGCAAACAAAATTTGCCGACCTTTACGCAACTAACCCGGATATCGTCGGATGGCTAAAGATTGACGGTCTGGGAATTGATTATCCCGTTGTTCAGACAACGGACGACGCATACTATCTCAAGCACGACTTTATGCGTAACAAGAGTGACTACGGTACGGTATTTTTAAGTTCGGGAAACAATGCAAAGGACCTTGACCTAAACAATGTTGTCTACGGTCACACCATGCGTCGTGACAATCAGATGTTTACTCCTCTTAAGGAGTACAAAACTCTTGAGGGCTTCAAGAAGAATCCAATCATTGAGTACAATACTCTGTATGCAAACTATAAGTTCAAGGTTTATGCAGTGTTTATCACTAACGGTGATTCTACCGGAGACGTAAACAATTATCTTTTTGATTACACCTTTGCAAATCTTGCAAATACATCTGCGTTTGCGGGCTTTATAAACCAGGTCAATATGCGTAAGCTTTATACAACGGGAGTTTCCGTGATGCCTGACGACAAGCTCCTCACTCTCTCCACTTGTACATACGAATTTGATAACGCAAGGCTTGTCGTTATCGCAAGACTTATCAGAGAGGGAGAAAGCGAAGAGATTGATTTCTCAAAGGCAGCCGAAAATAAAAACCCACGTTATCCGCAGGCATGGTACACTGCAAACAAAAAGGAAAATCCGTATAAGGATGAGGCTCAGTGGAGACCTACTGAGGCAAAAACAACGGAATGAGGTAAGAGTATCTGATGGTATTAAGTCTTTTTTCAATGGCGGCTGAGGTTACACCCTCGATAAGAGAGTCACAGCTGGCAATCGAGAGCGCATTTAAGTCGGTTCTGGACGATGATTTTTCATTCAAAAACTTTTCAAATGAAAAAATATTTTTATCCGAACTGTCAAATGCGGTGGCGGAGAATAAAATAGTTGTACTTTGTGCCGACTCGAGTCTCTATAAGGCTTTCAAGACCTTTGTCGCAAATGCATTTAACCTTAAGATGAAGGCAAATAAAACCATATCCAAGGCAATTATTTCCTCACATCCGGAGCTTGACGATGAGGCGGTTTCCGAACAGGCTTTAATCCCTGCCGGAGCGTCCCCTCTTGTTTCTGAGGACGGACTTTATTCAGGCTACGGTATAAAGGCAAAAAAACAATTGCTTATTGTTTTGCCTCTTGATGATAAAAGAATCGACTATATCATCAACGCAGGACTTTATCCTTTTGTACGTGCAAACATGGATATGTCGGTATTTAACGAATCGGATCCGCTTAAGGATGTAAGCACACCTGAGTTTGTCGAAAGACCGAAAAAATCCAAGACCTCGTCGATGTATGACGTGCAGATAATAAAGGAAGCGGTTAAAAAGCTTTCTTCAAAAGGACTCACTGTTGCAGTTGCCAACACAAAAACCGTGGACTTTCTCGGAAATATCTCGACTACCTCGGTGGACCTCAGCAAGGTTGTTTTCATTTCGGATTATACGTGTGAAAAGGGTGACATGTCGGCAAGAGAATATGCCATACACCTCGCAAACGGCGCATTGCTCAATTCCTCTAACAGCGTCGGCGCCGCTATCACAAAGGTATTCTCAATTCCGAATGACGACGGTACAACGCAGTATTTTATGTACGTATGTATCGCTGATAAGGAAAATGCCAATGTCGCAAAGCTTATAGCCGAGCCGGAGGATACACCTCCTATGCTTATCTACAAAGCAGTCGAGGAGCTTTTCAAGATGTTGTCTCTATGGTCCGATACCGGATATGCTATGCCGCAGTTTACGGACGACAAGGTTGTAAAGAAAAATATCGAGGCACACGAGTCGGACGAAAAGATACAGAAAATGAAAATAGCCGTTTCGGCCATAATTGCCGGAGCAGCGATTGCATCTACACTGATATCCGTATTTGTTCAGAATGTCTACGGTGTGTTATAGCGTTCAAAGTAAAACGCCGAAAGTACACAAACTGTACTTTCGGCGTTTTTTTATTCGTAAAGATCCTTATAGACCGTGACAAGGTCATCCATGGAAAACTGTTCAATCCTGCTTGTTTTCGGGATTCCGTGCTTGTCAAGAGTATCTGCAAGACGCTCCTTTGTAGCGGTACCCATCACAAGAGAATTCATAACGGTTTTTCTTCTCTTTGAAAAAGCAGCTTTAATCATGGTGAAAAAAGCGTCTTCGTCCTTTATCTCCGCAAAGGGTTCCTTGCGTATGTTGAGCTTTATCACCTTGCTGTCAACCTTCGGCTCCGGCATAAATGCCGTCCTCGGTACAAAGAACAATTGCTCTGTATGTGCATAGAAATTTACGGCTATGGTTACAGCACCTGATTCTCTTGTTCCCACCTTTGCACAGAGTCGGTCGGCAGCCTCTGCCTGTACCATGACTATAAGTGACTCTATGGGAAGCCTTTCTTCAAGAAGCTTCATTATTATGGGAGAGGTGATATAGTACGGTAAATTCGCACACACCACAACCTTCATGCCGCCGAACTTTTCACGAATAATTCCGTTAAGGTCAAGCTCCAGGACGTCTCCGTTTATTATTTCAACATTGTCGTATTCTGAAAGTGTTTCATCGAGTATCGGCAAAAGTCTGCTGTCAAGCTCAATTGAAACAACTTTTTTTGCTCTTTTGGCAAGCTCTACGGTGAGAACACCTATTCCGGGTCCTATTTCGAGTACACCGTATTCGGGGCTTTCAACCGCATGCTCTGCCATAGTCGGGCAGATAGAGGGGTCTATTATAAAATTTTGACCGAGTGCCTTTGAAAACGAAAAACCGTTTTTACTCAGTATTTTCTGTATCTGATTTATGTCTGATAAATTGTACATATGTTTCCTTTTTAGATGATGTCGGACCACTGAATGACATAGTTTCTTACTTTCGAAGCTTTTTCCGCAGGAGCAAGAAGATAGATATAATCATCAATAAGTGTAACGTTTGAGTTTCCGTGAAGAAGGAGTCCCTCTCCGTTGTAAACTCGAAGCTCGTCTTTTGAAAAGTCGTATGCAAGCAGTCTGTCTTTGTTTCCTGCAAATGTACCTGTCATAATCATTCTGGTGCCGTCTTTACTTACCGCAAATGAGTCCACAGCTAAAACGGTGAAGGAAGACCCCATCGTGTTTGTTTTGTCTCTTTCAACGCTGTAGACGGTTTTTGCTTTAGGGTTAAATATATTCTTCTCACTTACGATATACTCACCGGGAGTACCCGTAAATACGTGTATCGGCTTATTTTCCTTTCCGAGCTCCGTAAGCTCAAAGCTCCTCCTGTCGGAGTCGTCCTTTTCAACATTTTTGAGGAAATAAATCTTTCCGTCCTTGTTGAAAAGGTAAGGCAGAGAAGCGTCTTCACTTACCAGGGTTTCCTTGCCGCTTACGGTTTTCTTCATAAAGAGCTTGTAGCCGGATTCTTTGTTATCCGAAGGTCTCGAGAAAAAGTAGAAGCCGTCGTTTCTCTCGCAGATGAAGTCTGTGGGAAAGGTCATCTCGGTATTCTCTCCGGCATCTGAACAGATACACTCGGCGTTTTTCGTGTCCGATGAAAAAACAAAGGCATCATCGTATGTCTTGTTGTTTTTATAGTAGTCGTGAATGGTATAATCCGCAAAGGCGATGTAATCGTAATTGTCGGTTATACGGTTTTCGACAACCTTAAGGAATGCATACGGAAATTCTGTGCTCTCCTTGTCGGAGTAAACGCCGTAGCCCTCAGTCTTTCCGTCAACAGTTAAAAGAGATACGGCTACGTGAGCACCATCCTTTACGCCCGGCAATGTAATGCTGAGTGAGCCGGACTCTCTGACCTTCTTAAAGGTTTTTCCGTCGAATTCATAGAAGGCTATTTTTCCGTTATCGTCCAAGGAATAAAACTTGTTTTCAAAGCTTGTTTTAAGAAACGGATGTGTATCCTCGGAGTTGTATACGGCTTTTTCCGTAAAGTGCGCACTCATTTTACTGTCTTCTGTTTTTAAAGAGTCTTTTTCGTATTTGTACACGGTGGGAAGCTTATACAAAAAGGCAAAAGCCGCGATACAGACTGTCCCGAGAACAATGCCTATGGTTATCGCCCATCTGTATACCGTCCATTGCGAGTGCTTCAATAAAACGCCTCCTTAATGTTATTGAGCGGAGTCGCCGATGATGTTCGTAGCGCCCTTGTTAGCTTCCGGAACAAATCCGATATAGCTCTTTCCCTTGTTAAGCTTGAATGTGTTGCCGTTTTCATCGGTGATTTTAAGCATGTCTGATGGGCCGCCCTTTGTCCACTTGATATTTTGGTATGTACCGTTTGAAACAACAACACCGGTGCCGCCCGAAAGATTCATGTCGATAGAACCCTTTGTTCCGGCAATCATGGAATAACCGGGGAAGTAGAGGAGAATTACATTGGTAACAGCCATCTGGCTTCCGTTTTCGTCAACCATCTCGGCGGAATTCATGTAGTTGTAGTAAAGACCGTCCTGTTTGTTGTACTTAAAGGTGTGATTGTAGCTCTGTGAGAAGGAGAGGGAAACGGATGTGCAGCTTCCGCCTGAAAGTGCGGCAGCCTTATCATTAAACGAAAACGGGTTTTTGTATGAATCCTTTATGTCGGCACGTACCCCGGTTCCCGAAACAGCGTTTGTAAGCCATTCACCTGTTGTGTACGCGGTATGCTCGGTTCCTCTGCTGTTGCGTGACGTATCCCTTTTGAAATACTGGGATGTGTTTTTCAGGTTGCCCTGTCCGTTGCCGTCGATATCATCTGTGCCTCTTGATTTCATGGCACTGTATGCCGTTGCGGCACCTCCGAAGTGAACGTATATGGCGTCAAAGCCCTCTGCCATTTCAACAAAGTCTATACGCGCCGAGCGGATGGGACCGACCTTTGGTATCTTTGATACGTCAGAGTAGAGCCAGAGCATTCTTGTGATGCCGCCCTCAACAAGACCTTCAACGGTGATGTCTGCGGAGCCGAGTCCCCACTGCGGACGGGCAGCAGGTGAGTTTTCAACAACGACAGCCATGGGGCGTTTCCCGACAGCACTGTCCGAAAGGCCGTCCTCTCCGGTGAGCGGATTAAGCTTTACGACAGGTGCTTTTTCTGAGGCCTTTGAACCCTTTTTGTCGGATTTATCTGTTTTTTTGCATGCGGTAAATGCAAATAAAAAGCAGAAAATAAGTGTTAATGCAATTATTTTTTTAAGTGTTACGCTCATTTCTTGAGTCCTCCTGAAAAGATGCGTCGGCATCTAAAATTACCAAGTTATATTATACTACCGGAAAAAGATTTTTCATAGTTCTTTTTGCATTGACACCAACACTTTTATTTGCTAAAATTCTCTGTGCAAATGCGCTTGTAGCTCAGCAGGATAGAGCGACCGCCTCCTAAGCGGTTGTTCAATCCTCACTATTTACAATTTCATTTGATATACGCGCCAATAGCTCAGTTGGATAGAGCGTCCCCCTCCTAAGGGGAAGGCCGGGGGTTCGAATCCCTTTTGGCGCGCCAGATAATAACGCCGAAAGCCTTTGTTTTCAAGGGTTTTCGGTTTTTTTATTGAGCAGCAAAAGAAAAAATAATCAAGCTTCGCTTGGAGAGGTTTTTCTCTTTTATTGCTGCAAGGGAATCATGGTTCGGGTGTTTCGTATCGCTTATATTATACAGTAAATTCAGTGGTTTTGTACAGTAGCTAAATATTTAGGTGATTAGCGGCGTTAAATACGGTTGGTGTCGGATGACCTTTATTTGCCCGAATTATTCTTTTCGTACATGGCGATGGCAAACTCAAGCATCTTTTTCCGGCTGAATCAGAAGCCACTTCCTCAAGCTTTTTTGCAAAATCTTCATCTGCCAGAGAGATTGTCACTTTAGATTCAGAATCCGATTTGCCAGAGCGACTAAGGAACTTTCCAATCGCTTTCGCTGTATCAATTCTTACGCTGTCCTCCGGCGTTTCGTAATAGTCCTGTATCGTACTCAACTGACGATGGGCGGTATCCTTAGCCAAGCTCACATAGTCATGCCTGTTATAATCAAGTTTTTTTGTGATTGAGAAATGCCTTAGGCTATACAGGTCTACTTTTGGAAGTCCTAAAGGCTCATAGAGTGAACGGAACATATCATCGGCGTATTGTGAACTGATATGCGTACCATCCTCGTGAGCAAATATCAAATCATCATCAATGTAGCTGTCTCCTGCAAGCTGCTTATGCTGATTCTGAACAAGCCTATAATCACGGAGCATGAAAATGACTTCCGGCGCTATATAGATTCTGTCCGTCTTTGCTTCGATTTCCTTTTCCGTCTTGGTAACATGAAAGACCGCACGTCTTTTTGCATCCGGTCGAGTGCTGCGAACTTGGTCGAATACTTTGAGAATCCCCCGACCATTTGTTTCTTTAATAAATTTCTCAGTGCGGTAAGTCAACTCCTTGTAGTTACGAATATAGGACGGTTCATGCTTGTCCTCGTTATCGTATACATCAGACCATGTTAAGGCAAGACATTCTCCAATACGGCTGCTCAATGCCACCATAAGGCTGATTAGAAGCTTGAGCTGTGGATCGGAACAGTTATCATACGCAAAATTAAACTGTTCTTCTGTCCACACCTCACGCCTGCTTGACTTCGGCTGCTTTACAGTCACACCCAACATGGGGGTTTCTGTGATAAGCTCCAAATCATCCGTAGCGTACTTAAATGCTCGGCTGATGATTTTCTTGCAATCATAAACAGTACGCTGTGATACCCTTGCCCCATTTGCCTTATGATTCCCGTTGGCTTGCGGTAATTGAAGCATATCCTTGAAGCCCTGTCTCATATCGACACGGGTTATTTTCCATATAGGGAATGAGCCAAACACAGGAACAATGTAATTACGAATCTTGCCGATATTCGCTCTGTAAGTGCCCTCGTCCCACCCATATCTGTCTCCGATGGTATGTAGATACTTGGTATGCTCGGCATAGGCATACAAGAGCTGTTCAACGGTCTCTATCTCCGTTTTATCAACTTTGGAAGCTACCGTTGTGCCCTTGGCAGCCTTATGTTCCTTTTCACGGAGCAGAAGATAGGATACGAACTGGTTTTTCGCACGTTCGTTGTTCACTGTTTCGGTGGTCTGGTGTTCCTTACCCTCAGAATCAAGATACCCGTAGCGGATGCGCCAGTTGTCATTGGTAGCGTTAATTTTGGTTGGCTCGCTATGCCACAAATATTCAGCTATGTCTTTCTTCTTAGGTTTTCTGCCCATACCAGACGTTAGAACTCGTTCGGATGATTGTTATACCAATCTTCAAAACTGTTCTTGTCGATACGAAGATATTTTCCAACCATGAATACACGGAAATCATTGTTTTTCTGATGCTTTTTGATAAAGTTGCGGACACTTTCCTCTCCGACACCATAGATGTTCATAATGTCCTGCACAGAGTAGTTGCGACACTCCATGATGGACGGGGTTACTCCTGCCATAGTATTCATCTCCTTTATATTATCACTGGTTAGACACGGTTATGTGGCATTATTCTTTTTTATGCCACAACGGTATTATAGCACAGTTGCTTTACCGGCGTCAAGCGATTTGACACGATTATGTGGCTTGTAGTTTTTTGGCGTGGCAATTTTTGCGTGATTACCCCGTTTGCGATAGATTACCATTGCTTTCTTCCTAAAAGGATGTTATTATTTGAAATGTTATGGTGTATCGCTACACCATAACAGTTTGGAGGGAAATAAATGAGTTTATTGGATAAATTCTTGAACAATATAAAGATAGAAAAGAGAATCGAAACGGGACAGAAAATCAAGAGAATCCGTTTGCGTAATAAGACTGCCGTTTCAGAATTGGCAGAAGCCGCAGGGGTAAATGAAGCTGCAATAAGAAATTATGAGGTTGGATATCGCCAAATTTCCAGAGATAAATTGGAATTGATTGCTCAAAGGCTCGGCGTTCCTGTGGAAACGCTTGTTGACCGCCAGATCGACAGCTATAATGATGCCATGCACATTCTCTTTGAACTGTCGGATAAATACGACCTTGTTCCTATCGAACTTCCGCAAGAGCCTAAATACGCTATCCAGACAAAGGATGAGACAATTCTTCAAGCGTTACAAGCATGGTACAACGAAAGGCGCAAATGGGAGAACGGGGATATCACACAAGCCGAACTGCAAGAGTGGATGGATGCGTTCCCTTTGCAGTGTGAAGAAAACGAATCCCCGGCAGAAAAAGTTGAATCCCGTTATACAGACTTTGAACGCATTTTGGGGTTGAAATCCTCGTTAGAGCAGCTTGATATGATTGTGAATGACAATGTAGAACTGATTGAGGATTGCATTGCTCATAAGGATTATAAAGCGGCTCGTGAGCATTTGAGAACGCTTAAAGCCACTGTTCATACGCTGTCACAGGTGGATATTAAACGATACGGTAAATAAAGAAATCACAGGCGATTCCTACTGCATTACGCAAAGGAGCTGCCTGTGATTTTTTGTTACTTGGGCTCGATGGAGCAGCGGTCTAATGAAAATTCCAATAGTATACCAATCAGTTCATTTCGGCTACGCCCTGTCTGAGCCGATATTTCATCAATGCGCTGCACAACGTCCTCTCTGATACGAACAGAAAAGGTCTTATAACCGTCATCCCCCTTGGGACGTTTCGGATGGATTATCAATTTTTCCTCTTTCATGCTAAATCACCTCTATGTTAGATTTTATGTTTCCATAGATGTGATTTATATGTTATAATTTATGTTATAAATTATATTGGAGGGATTGAAATGAACTCGGACGAATTATATACGCTGAAAAGCATGGTGCTTGATAACTACGAGCAGTACCATGACGGTCTTAGAATACTCTTAGAAAGCGATAAGGGGCTTTACAAGGCGTTTGGACAGTCTCCCCGTACAAAGTACCTAAAGACGGAGAACTTCTATCTAACGTCAAAAGAACGCCTTACGTACATGATGGGATTCATTGATGCCTTGGCTTGGCTGACAAGACAGGGAAAGTTAGTGCCGGATACATTCCCGACAGATATCGCAGGATTCACAGACCCAGAGGAAACCCCGGAAGAACGGGCAGAATACTTTGAGCAGCGATACAAGGGCTTATCGCCGGAGCAGCGTGCCGAACTGGAAGCGTTTGATAAAGAAAACGAAGAAATGTGGCTTGAACAAGTCGAAGAAAGCATTAAAGAGAATAAAGTAATCAATAATCTGATTTTGCGTATTATCACCGGGGAAGATTATTGATATCCAAAGAGCGGTGTATTTTGCGATACACCGCTCTTTTATTGGCCCAGGTTCAAGGAATGAACAGAGTGATATAGTCGTTAGAGAGTGATTTATAGTCAAATTAAGTTTATGCTCGATGTTTTTCGCCAGAGTAACAATTATATAACTGTTGGACTATGTATGTGTCTAATTGGAAAATAATGGTAACGTGATTTAATCTTGACATATCGTGATATTATGCATTATAATTTAAAAGCTAACCGGAATTGATATCTAACGGAAGAGGGGGAGAAAAGAAATGAGTGTGTGTTATATAAAACTGTGGAAGCTCCTTTTAGAAAAGGATATTAAAAGAACAGATTTAATTTCCATGGCAGGGATTAGTTCGAATATTGTTGCTAAAATGGGGAGAAACGAGTATGTCGCGATGGAAAGTCTAGAAAAAGTATGTAGAGCGTTAAAATGCGATATTAGTGACATTGTCGAGTTTGTAACGGAGGAAAGTATCGGTGAACACTGAAGCGATTTTTACAGAAATTAGAAACAAATATTCTGATGAATATTACAATACAGATGAAGCAATTTTAGCCAATGGAGATTCATTAGAGCTTCTAAAAAAAATACCAGATCACAGTATCGCTTTGATTTTGACCGATCCACCATATCATTCAACCAAAAAGCGAAATATAATTGGAGATACCAGCTTTTCGAAAGACTCCGAATATATTGACTGGATGAAGAAATATGCGCAAGAATGGAAAAGAGTTTTGAAACATAACGGAAGCATTTTTTGCTTTTGCTCTTCAACTATGTCGGCACAATTACAGGTAATGTTTTCTGAGTATTTTAATGTATTATCCGAGATTGTTTGGACTAAACCTAATGCTCCCGGATATGATGGATGGAAACAAAAAATGAAAAAAGAAGCCTTACGCCAATGGTATCCTCATTCAGAACGTATCATTTTCCTTGAAAACGCCACCGAAGGAAATCTGTTTAAGAGCTATTTTGGGGGGCAACTTACTGCATGGAGAAAAAGTGTAAAAATGTCCACTATCAAATTAGCGGAATTAACAGGAGCCTATGGAAAAGTCAATCACGGTGGAGCTGTAGCAAATTGGGAAGCAGGTCGAAATATTCCAAGCAAAGAACAATATGAAAAACTCAAAACGGCGCTTTCAGAAGCAGGAGTTTCTAATATTCCTGAATACGAAGATGTAATACGTCCGTTTAATGTGAATAAAGATGTCGAATTTACAGACATTTGGTCTTTCGAAAATGTACGCCAATATAGAGGTAAACATCCTGCTGAGAAACCGGTAGCTCTATTAGAGCACGCAATAAAAGCGACTACATATGAGGGAGATATAGTCCTAGATTGTTTTGCGGGTTCCGGGTCTGCTGGTGTAGCAGCAATGAATCTAAATAGGAAATCCATACTATTTGAAATAGACCCTGAATGGTGCAATTACGGTGCTAATAGCTTGAATCGTAATAGTGCTTTCAAAGGAATAGTATAAAAAAAGACCTGAGCTTTTCTTGCTCAGGTCTTTTTGACATGGTTCTAATCCAAATAACCAGCTTCACGATTTTTGTTAATCACATTTTGCATCCAATCAAGTGTAGGGTATATTCCTGAATCTTTTACCACGACATTGCAGAAATGACAACCCCAGCCAAGGTTGTACTGTCGATGATTGAAAGCGCCATATTTCAGTTCTTCAATATGGAACAGATTGACTTGTGTCACTGTGAGATCTGGAACCTCCCTGCCTTCGGGTTGAGCTAAGCGATTAAGAAATTCCTCTCCAGACAACTCTCTTAAGCATAGAGGACAAATAGTATGGTTTTGTGCGTTGATGATTCTTTTCGAACGCAATTTTTCAAAATCAAGCAATCCGCATTTTTCACTTTCTTCAAAAACCATGCGCATTCGCAATTCTGCATCTCCATGCGACATCCCGTTTCTCGTCATAACTTCAACGGAATCTTTACATAACCAGAAAATAGCTTCCAATTGCAATCTACACTCTTTAATGGTCTTCTTAGATGCATACTCATATAAGCGTATTCCGGCTCCTTTAGGCGATTGGGTGGCATAGCCAAGATTAACTTTTTGCGAGCGGACAGCATCAATAGAAGTATTGGCAGGAACACGGGCAACATATTGTCCTCCCAATGGCGCAGTTCGGCTGTTTGCATATGTCCATTTGTAATTTTCTGGCGAATAACGTTCCCAATCCGCACGGGTTTCGTAAAAAACAAGGGCATTTTCTCCTAAAGTCAAATCAAATTGATTGAAATATTCATCAGGAGTTTCTTTTGCAAAGTAATCCGCAGGGGAAATCAGTACAATATATCCACATTCAAATTGATCAGCTATACCTCTTAGCTCAGAATCTACCTGCCACTGATGAAAAGGAATTAGAACTGTATTATTACGTGAAACTCGATTTTGATAAATAACATCGTCATCAGCACCTCTGGTCTGACCGGTTTTACTTAACTTTCTTTCGAGTAATTGGGGTAACTTGGGTTTAGTTGTCCTTGGCATCTTTATCCTCCTCCATCAGTAACTTGTATGGTTCAATTTCAAGAGCATCCGCAATGCGCTGAATGTTTTCGAGAGAAATGCTTCTGCGAAAACATTCAATTGCACTTATGTAGGTGCGGTGCATACCGCATATTTCGGCAAATTTTTCTTGGGAAAATCCTCTGTTTGTACGGTATTTTTTTAAGTTGAGCCCAAAAACCTGTACTATATCCACGAAAATTTCACCCCCTTATATTTAATTTAATATTCTGAAGACAATAAGTCTACAGACAATAAGTATCTGTATGAAATAAAGGGGGCTTAACATGCTTGGTATACAAAAAAACAGTCAACCATAAGACTGCTTGTTTGGGCGTATTCATGAAAGAATAACTGCTTTTGAATAAGCCCTTGGAAAAGCCAAGTGTAGGCAAGTATAAGCGAATGTAACTACAATAAATTACATAATAAAAGCCCTCCCACGCTATCTAATCATATAGCATGAGAGGGCTATGAAATTTTAAATTATAAGTTAGGTTGTAAGGAACATTTCCGAATTATAAATTGCGCTCTGTTGAGGAATCATCCTCTGGCATCAGTTCCAGAATCTTTTTATACCAGTGTTTTTCCTCTCCGTTTTCTCGCAACGCAAACTGGCAAAACAGTGTCATTAACTCAAAATATTTTGCTTGTAGTTCTCCCCAATCCTTATTAGAAGAAAATCGAACAGCATTTGTATTGTAAGCAATTTGATTGACGTTATTTCCAATGCGGTTCACCTCGTAAATCAACTGTTTTGCCTGGTCTCTATCCATGTGCCACTGCTTACCCGACAACGATTCTGCAAGAATCAGTTTTCTTAAATAATCCGCTTTCGATAAGCCATACTCAAAAGCATTTTTTGTGAGCATAGCATTTTCCTCTGGAAGCAAAGTAAAACGGAATTGCTCTGTGCGAACTCTATCTTTTTCAGCCATTTATTATTTCTCCTTTCAAAACTTCCTCACCGTGAGGAAATTACAAAATTGTTCGTCAGTGATTTTAGTTTTGTTGTGCCGTCTGTGGGACAATCATTTTGCCGTTTTGCAAAATAGTACGGGTGGGGGTATTAGGGGGCGTTGCCCCAGTGCAACGGCTAACAAGTGGGAAAATGACACGAGTGGGTACATTTCCCCTATGCTTGCTATTGCAAGTATAGGGAGAATAATGGACAGCGAGTGGGTACAATTTCCCCATGCTTGCTATATGCAAGTATGAGGGAATGGGTACATTTTCCCCCTGCTTGCTAATAATGTTTTGCTATGGATTTTTAGGGTCGAGTATTGTGTCAAGCTGCGATTTCCACACCATAATATTTTCGATTTCTTTTTCAAAAATATAGGATTCCTTTTGGCGGTTTCGCTCCAAAAATTTGCCCCAAAAATAATCAATTTCTTTCTGCAACTCATTGATATACTCTTGCAGTTCGTCCCGTTCCTCAGCGGAATATTCTTCGGCATCAGCGGTCATTTCTGCCATTTCTTTTTTATTGCTTTCAAGTTCATCCATCAAATCAATATAATCGTCCAAATCGCCCCACAGCAGCAAAAATTTCAGAAATGTATCATCCGAAAACATGGCGAACCAACAACGCTGATACCACTGTTCCGCATACATCCGTTCATCACTTCCGTTAGAATATGTTCCGTCTACTAAATCCCCGATGAAGTTCTCCAACAGCTCTGAAATTGTCAACCCACCCTCGCCGGATTTTTCGGCAAGGCGTTTCACATCTGCATCGGAAAGATTCACTGTTATGGTTCTTGGTTTTATGGTTTCAATCTCAATTTTTTGTGAACTGTAATCTCTCATTTCGTCTCCTTTGCTTATAAAATAGATTGATTTAAGCTGAGGACAACGGCAACTACGGGTGCGCCGTTGTTTCCGTTAGGATAAGTGGTAGAATTTTGCCGTTGTCCTCAGAAATCCGACTACGGGTAATCTTTCTTCATCGTCCTATGAAAAACAACGGTGCTGGCGTAGTACCCGTAGTTACTTGACTTCGATATAGTCAAGGGTTATCCATTTTTTCTTGTTATGGAATGCGCTCACATAAGAAACCCCATAGATCTCTCTCAGCGAATCTTGCGCTGCTTTCAAGCTCTTTGAGAACACAGCAGCACTGTAACTAACAAGAATCGGCTCTCGTGCCTGTAAGATTGTCAGCAGCTCTGTTGCCGTCCCCTCCCAATGGTGTGCTTCCTCTGCTTTGACGAAATTAACGATAGCGTGTAAGAACCGCTCCTTTTCATTGACAACAGATTCGTCACGGGTGAGCTTGTTCCAACGGCAGGATTCTTTGTCAAATTCAAGGGCAAATTCAAAGGCTTCGGTATCACGGTTGGAAATGGTGAGATTGGCTCTGGTGTCGGTGCGCTTGCTCTTTGTCAGCACCCAGTTCCCGTCTGTTCCTCCTGCCATGCCCTCGCTGCCGGAAATCTTGCTGATATCATCATCGTGCTTGCCTTTGTTGGTGTGCGTGAGCGCAAGGATGGTAAGGTCAAACTCCATGCTTATCTGGCGCAGGATGTTGGTAAACTCCACGTCCCCGGCATAGATGTTTTTTACAAACTCATTCCCTCTGATATGTTGGAGCGTGTCAATGACCACCAGTTTGATATTGGGATGCAGCGTTAAGTAATCACGGATATCTTCCTCAACGCCGGAAGTGATGCTGTTTGCTTTTAAAACGAAGTGGATGTTCTCCATACCCTCATAGGCTTCAAGCATCTCAAAGCGGCTCTGTAAGCGTGTTACGGTATCTTCCAGACCGAGATACAAGACCTCGGACTGTATGGCTTGATAGCCCCAGATTTGCCCACCACTGGCAACAGCGTAGGATATCTGCTCGGCAAGCCATGATTTGCCCACTTTAGCACCACCTGCGAGGATAAAGAAGCCATGCGGCAAAATGGTGCTGATGGTGTAATGAAGCGGTGGCAAGTCCATTTCCATCAAGTCTTTACCATTGATGGATTCAAAGCGGCTCTCCTTTATTTTTTCTTTTATCGCTTCTTCGGTTTTCATGTTTGCAGTCAATTCGTTCATTGCGAATACTCCTTTGCGTACTATTGTATTTTGAGATTCGCCATGCTATAATGTGATATATCTTAGTTCATAGCATGGTCTGAGCTTCTGTGTATTTGCCCATACAGAAGCTTTTTTCATGTAAAAAGAAAACCACAACTTCGATAAACGAAATTGTGGTTTAGTAAGTGATATTTTGTAGAGACATCAAGCTATTTGTACAGTTGCGTTTTTAAGTACAAGCCGTGGTAACCAGTTTTAATCGGCTTGATGTCTCTATAATCGTCACGGAGAAAATACGGAAACCGGGTATAAACGCCACGAATACGTTACAAAACAGATAACCCGGAAGCCTTCATTTGCCTCCTAAGCGGTAGGTCGGAGGTTCGAATCCCCTCAGGCGCGCCATAAGCAAAGCCGAAAAGCCTTGATTTTATCGGGCTTTTCGGCTTTTTTATTAACTGTGTAAGATTTTTTTGTATTTTAAACTTAGTTATATGAATGTTTTAATCACATTCACAGATATATTTTCTTGTTTGTAAAATTGAGGAGGAGGTTACGGAAAATTCATCGAGTCCCCATTCGCAAAGCTTTGGTATAAGCCTTATATCTGCCGCTGCTTCACCGCACATGCCGACAGGTATACCGGCCTTTTTTGTGTTCTTGATAGTCATCTCGATGAGTCGTAAAACTGCGGTCTGGGTCGGGTCATACAGCTTTGAAACAGCAGCGTTCCCTCTGTCAACCGCCATTGTATAGCCTGTCAGGTCATTTGTACCGATTGAAAAGAATGAAACCTCTTTTGCGAGTAAATCTGAAATCATTGCCGCTGAAGGTGTTTCGATCATAACGCCGACGGGGATTTCCGAATAGCGTAGACCTTCACTGTCGAGTTCGCTTTTGCATTCTTCAATAAGCTCTATTGCTTTCGTTAAAGTTTTCCTCGTTGTGAAGAAACTCCTGACTGAGAACGGTCGCTCCGCCGTGAACCTTTTTTATTTTCCCGAGTTGGGACAGAGCCAAAAGATCTCGCCTTATTGTCGATTCGCTTGTCTCAAATTCTTCGGCAAGCTTTGAAACGGTAACAGAGCCGTTTTGCCGTAAAATTTCAAGGATTTGAGATCGTCTGTCAATTGTGAGTATTTTTACACCTCCGACACTTTTGATTTCACATAAATTATATAAAACCGTTCAAAATCAGTCAATATCGTGCAGATAAATTCATCGTTTATACCTATAACTTACTTTTTTTGTTGTTGAATATGCAACAATATTAAAGATGATATGCACACTTTTGCGTATTTGTATTTTTTTAATCACAATAATGAGCAAAAAAGTCCTTGACGGACTTTTTTATTTCTATGTTTACTCTGACGAAAAATCTTATTCAATATTGTGATAAGTCACAATTGAAATAATTCTTTGTGTAAAATATAATCTACATAGAAACAAAAATCAAACACAGAAGAATTAAATTGGGTGCGCGCTCATATTTAATAAATACAATAATAAATAGGAGGTCGAAAAAATGAATCACAAAAAGCGAAGCAGGATTTGTATGATGATATCCATTATTCTCATACTTATCAGTATTCTCGCGACATCGCTCATACAGACGAGCTTCGGCAAGGTTGAAGTGACTAAGATAAACATCGCAACTCCGGAAGGACAAAATGTTGCGGCGTTGCTTTACACGCCTAAAGATGCTTCTGCCGAAAACAAACTGCCTCTCATCATATGCTGTCACGGAAGCTATAACAGCAAGGAGATGCAGGCACAAAACTATGTAGAACTTTCGCGTCGAGGATTTGTTGTTTGCAGCATAGACTCGTATTGCCATGGATTGTCAAGTGTTGAAAACGGAGATAACGGTACGATTGACAATACGGAACGCTATACCTGCATGGTTCACACTTTGGAGTATCTGACGTCGGTGCTCGATTATATCGACACAGATAAAATAGGTCTTACCGGTCATTCTATGGGAGGTTTCCACTGTAACGACACAGTTACATATTATCTCAGCCGTGAGGCACTTACAGGTGAGCCGAACCCGATATCTGCGGTCCTCAATATGGGATGTGAAACCTATCATACATACTGGGGTCTTTATCCGGATGCGGAGCGTCTTGATATGGACGAAATGGTTAAAGGAAATACGAACAGTGCAAAAACTGCCGCAGATGCCGGAGAACCGGTGCCGATTGACATCGATTATGGTATTGTTGCCGGAAAATATGACGAGTGGTTTTTCACCGATGACAATGGAAATCCACACAACTTCTTAAGTCAGGAGCGTGCAAAGCTGTTTGTAGAGCAGGTTGGCGTTAAGGTTGACGGAGACGTTGAAAACGGTAAATATTATTACGGAAAAGCAGTCGGAGAGGATCACTTCCGAGTTATATATCAACCAAAGCAAATACATCCTCTCAATTCTTTCTCACACGCAGGAGCACATGCTGCGGTTGAGTTTTTCTACAATGCCTTCGGCACGCCCTCGGGACACGAAAAAATATCTCCTGACAATCAGGTCTGGTTCGTAAAAGAGCTGTTCAATTTACTCGGATATATCGGAATTTTCCTCTTTATAATTCCGTGTGCAGATCTTTTACTTGCAACACCTTATTTCGGCACGCTGAAAGCAACACAGGAGCTCCCGGCAAATGCGGCTCCCCGAAGCAAAAAGGAAAAGCTTGTGTTTGCTGCCGGATACATCGTTTGTGCGGCACTTCCTGCAATACTTGTCATGCCGGTTATGTTCTGGTGGATTGGTCAGGGTACCAAGGAAACGTGGATAAGCGATATACCGCACGTATGGAACCATTTCTTCGGTCAGCCGAACACAAATGAGCTCTCCGTATGGACGGGAGTAACCGGAATACTTATTGCGCTTGTTATGTTCCTATGCTACCGTGTATGCGGACAAAAGAACGGCCAGACTGCTCAGGGTCTCGGACTTGTTATCAAGCCGGCAGATATATTCAAGACCGTTCTGCTTGCCCTGTCTGTTATAACAGGCATATATATGATAACGTTTTTCGCAGATTGGGCATTCAACACGGATTTCCGTTTCTGGATGCTGGCAGTAAAGGCATTCAATGCACAGACTCTTGTATATGCACTTATATACATGCTGCCGTTTATCCTGTTTTACATCGTCAATTCCGCAGTTGTAAACGGATTCAACAGAATTGATTGTATGAAGGACTGGCAATCTGTTGCTCTTACCTGCGTAGGAAATGTTATCGGTATATTAATAATGATAGTTGTTGAGTACGGAACGATCATTTCCAAGGGTGCATTTATCTGGAACCCGATGCGTATATTCAACCTCTTCCCGTTAGTTGTGCTTATTCCTGTTGCAACCATACTCAGCAGAAAGCTATTCAGACGCACAGGAAACATATACCTCGGAGGTATCCTTATAGGCATTTTCTATACCGTTATGATCGTTGCCAACACCATGTTCCGCGGAAGTTTGTTCCTCGGTTAAGTCGGTGGTTCTTGTAAATACGATAAAAGCGTGGTAGAATGGCAGAAACACGGTTTTGTGCCGAAAATGTCAGGGAGCGATAGCAGGTGGAATTAAGCTGGATGGGCAGATATCGCCCGCTTATAAGAGCGATTGTACGCAATCGAAATTTATTTGCGCGCGCAGTAAATACCAAAACTGAAAATACCGGAGGAGACACCTCTCTGACTATTCAGGAATGGATTGTGCTTGAGTATGTTATAGAGAATGAGGACAAAGAGGACAGCATGGTGTACATAGCAGAGCGTCTGGGCCTTGCGCCGAGCTCTTTTTCAAAGATAACTCATGCTCTGTGCAAATCCGGTCTTCTTGCCAAGTATCAGATGGTCGGAAACAAAAAAAATATAATTGTAAGACCTACTGAAGAGGGAAGAAGGTTTTATCTTGAACATTCCGCGCAGCTTGAAAAGACCATTTTTCAGGAGTTTTTCAAAGAGCTTGAGGGACTGAGTGATGAGGACCTCGCCTGTGTTGAAAGAGCAATCGGAAAATTGGATACAGGGCTATGTGAAGAAGCTCCGAGGTCGGAAAGCGGCGATTCTCAGCTTATTCGAATTGAGTGAGTTGTTTTCGCTCCTTGCCCGAAAACAATCGTAAAAGACACATGTAAAGCCATCTGTGGTATCTTTTGATTCACAGATGGCTTTTATATTTTGAACATAGTCATTGTAATTTACAAAGGTTTACCGTAACCCGCATGTCGAGAAACCAATACTTCCTTATGAACACTCAGTCTTTTCGACTTGTTTTTGCTTGACGTGAAAGCTTATGATGTTATGATGATTTAGGTAAGTAAATAATGATTAGGAGGCAAAGGCATGAAAACAGGACTGGTACTGGAGGGCGGCGCCATGAAGGGTATGCATACGAGCGGCGTCCTTGATGTTTTTCTTGATAATGATATATCCTTTGACGGAGCAATAGGAGTGTCGGCGGGAGCGCTGTTCGGTGTAAATTTTGTTTCAAAGCAACGCGGAAGGGCTATTCGCTACAACTCAAAATACTGTGCGGACAAGCACTATATGGGCCTTTATTCGTTTCTTACGACCGGCAATGTTGTAAATACGGAATTCGCATACTATACAGTTCCGCAGAAGCTGGATATTTTTGACGATGAGACATACAGAAAGGGAATTCCTTTTTATATTGTAGTTACAAACGTTGAGACCGGACAGGCGGAATATCCGCGTCTTTACAGTGTGCTTTCCGAGATGGAAATTTTGCGCGCTTCGGGTGCTATGCCTTTTCTCTCAAAGCCTATAAAGCTCGGAGAAAATTATTATCTTGACGGCGGAGTTGCAGACAGTATTCCATTTGAAAAGTTCAGAGAAATGGGATATGAAAAGCTTGTAGTTGTGCTCACAAAGGATAAGGACTATGTAAAAGGTCCGATGCCGAAAAAACTTGTTGAAGCCTTTTATTCAAAAGAATATCCCGAATTTGCAAAAGCACTTATAAACAGACATGAGATGTACAATGAGCAGACAAGAAAACTGAAGGAACTTGAAAAATCAGGGGATGCCTTTGTCATACGCCCGTCAAAGCCGCTTACTCTTTCAAGAATTGAAAAGGATCCCAAAAAGCTGTGGGAAGCGTATGAGTTGGGTTTTGCAGACGGAAAAGCCGCTTTGCCGGGATTACTTGATTTCCTCGGAAAATGAAATTATTGACTTTAGAAAAATGTATGTTATACTCTTATTAAGAATTAGAACTATTCTAATTTTAGAAAGAAGTGAATTATCATATCACGTTATTCAGAAGAAATACTGAGCTTTGTGTTGAACTCAACAGAGCATCCTTCGGCGGATCAGATATACACGGCGCTTAAGAACAGGGGCTCACGGATCTCACAGGCCACAGTATACAACAACCTGAACACGCTTGCGGACAGCGGAAAAATAATACGTATTTCCGAGTCGGGATTTCCGGACCGTTATGATAAGAACTCAAGGCATGATCATCTTTTATGTACGGTCTGCGGAGAACTGACGGATTTCTTTTACGAGGATCTTACAGCTTCGTTGAAGAAAAAGCTCGGTTTTGAAATCTCGGGATACGGATTGACGGTTTATTGTGTTTGCAGCAGGTGTAAATCCAAGAACAAGGAGGAACAGCATGGAAAAAACAAAGATATCTAAGGACATAAGGTATATCGGAGTAAATGATCACGAGATAGATCTTTTTGAGGGACAGTATATCGTTCCGAACGGCATGTCATACAATTCATATGTAATTGTTGATGAGAAAACGGCAGTCATGGATACCGTTGACATAAACTTTACTCATGAATGGCTTGACAACCTTCAAAAGGTTATCGGAGAAGGGGCTCCGGATTATCTGGTTGTTCACCATATGGAGCCGGACCATTCAGCAAACATAGATAAGTTTTTAGGTCTTTATCCCGACACAAAAATTGTCGCTTCCGAGAAGGCGTTTGCCATGATGGAAAACTTTTTCGGAAACGGATACGAGGACAGAAGAATTGTTGTAGGCGAGGGGGATACATTGCCGCTCGGAAAGCATGAGCTGACCTTTATCACCGCTCCTATGGTTCACTGGCCGGAGGTTCTCATGAGCTATGAAAGCACCGACAAGGTTCTCTTTACGGCAGACGGCTTCGGTAAATTCGGTGCATTGGATGTTCCTGACGATGAGTGGGACTGTGAGGCGCGCCGTTATTACTTCGGAATAGTCGGTAAGTACGGTGCTCAGGTACAAAACGTACTCAAGAAAGCGGCTGGGCTGGATATTCGGTTTATATGTCCTCTCCACGGACCGGTTCTCTCCGAAAATCTCGGACACTTTATCGAGCAGTATAAAACGTGGTCTTCTTACGGAATTGAGGACGAGGGAATAGTTATTGCTTATACCTCCGTCTACGGGCATACGAAAAAAGCGGTTGAAATCCTGGCTGAAAAGCTCAGGAAAAAAGGTTGCCCGAGGGTTGTTGTAAACGACCTTGCCCGTGTTGACATGGCAGAGGCGGTTGAGGACGCTTTCAGATACGGAAAGCTAGTTCTTGCGACAACTACCTACAACGCCGAGATTTTCCCGTTTATGAATGAATTTATTGATCATCTGGTTGAGAGAAATTATCAGAAGCGTACCGTGGGACTTATAGAAAACGGCTCCTGGTCGCCTATCGCCGCAAAGATAATGAAGGGCAAGCTTGAGAATTCAAAGGATATCAACTTTATCGGGCCTACCGTGAAGATAAAATCCGCGGTGAATGACGAAAACATGGAGCAGCTTGAGGAACTGGCAAATGAACTTTGCCGTGATTATGTTGAGCGCGCGTCCGAAACGGCGAACAAGAGCGACATGACCGCGTTGTTCAGAATAGGCTACGGTCTGTATGTCGTTACCTCGAATGACGGCAAGCATGACAACGGACTCATAGTGAATACGGTTACTCAGGTTGCCGAAAATCCAAACCGAATCGCCGTAAATATCAACAAGGCAAACTACTCCCATCACGTTATAAAGCAGACGGGTGTTATGAATGTGAACTGCCTGTCGGTGGACGCTCCGTTTAAGGTTTTTGAAACCTTCGGATTCCAGAGCGGACGTAATACGGATAAATTCGAGGGAAAGACGCCTGCACGCACGGATAACGGACTTGTTATCCTGCCGAAGTATATCAATGCATGTATTTCTCTTAAGGTTGAACAGTATGTGGATCTCGGAACACACGGTATGTTTATCTGCACCATAACCGAGGCAAGGGTTATGAGCGACGCTGAGACCATGACTTACACGTACTATCAGAAGAACGTAAAGCCGAAGCCCGATACCGAGGGCAAGACAGGATGGGTATGTACTGTATGCGGATATATCTACGAGGGCGAGGATATCCCCGACGACTTCATATGTCCTCTTTGTAAGCACGGGGTTGCCGACTTTGAGAAAATCGGAGGGTAGCAAGTTCTCTGTTAAGTGTATTCAGAACTCTTTTCTTGTCTGCACTCCAAAGCGGCGCTATGAGAAGCTTTTTCGGGCCGTCTCCGGTAAGTCGGTGGACGACTATGTTTTCCGGAAGTGCCTGTACGAGCTTCGTGATTAAGGACACGTATTCCTCAAGGCTCATTACGGAAAACATGCCGGCACGGTAATCTTTTTCGAGGTCCGTGCCGGAAAGGACATGGAGAAGCTGAAGCTTTATACCCCACGTGCCGCAGGAGACGGCATAGTCAAGGGATGCTTTCATGTCATCACGGGTTTCGCCGGGGAGACCTAAAATGATATGTGTCACAACCTTTATACCGGCATCGTTGAGCCTTGAAACAGCATCCTTGTAGATGCTGTTTTCATACCCCCGGCGGATATACCTTGCAGACTCCTCACGGGACGTCTGCAAGCCGAGTTCCACCCATACCGGCTTTACGGAATTAAGCTCGCGAAGCATCCCGACAACCTCATCAGGCAGACAGTCGGGACGGGTTGCGACTGAGAGAACGGAGATATCCGGATGCTTTATTGCGGCGGTATACAGTTCTCTCAGCGCGTCTATGTCACCGTAGGTATTTGTGTAGCTTTGAAAATACGCTATATAGCGGTCGGCGTGAGCCTTTTTGCTCACACGCCGTTTTGCGTCTTCAATCTGTACATAAAGCTCGTCGGGCGTGACTATGGCCCCGTTTTCTTTGCCCGCGCTTTTCGCGGCAAAGTCGCCGGAGCCGCCCGCGGAGCAAAAAATGCAGCCGCCGACCGCCTTCGACCCGTCCCTTGTAGGACAGGTGCAGCCTGATGACAGCGAAAGCTTATAAAGCTTTTCGCCGTATTCTTTTTTGAGGTAATCGCTCAGTGAAGTATACATCGTAAAAATCCTTTGAGTATCGTTTTTTTAGTTATTATAGTTGTGTTTTTGTGACGTTGTACATTGACTTGTTGAAGCGGATTTATCGTCTGCTGTATCTTGATTATACCATCTGATATGCTTTCTTTGATACGGGTTTATTTGTCGGCTTTACATACTTTTTGCGATAGTGTATAATACCCCGACAGAAAGAAGGTTTTATTTTGCTTACATTTAAAGAAATAAACGGACACAACAGAAAGGTTTATTCTCTGTACAGACGCTCTTTCCCGATTGTGGAGCGCGCGCCCGTTCATTTTTTACAGACCCGTGCAAACAAGGGAAAAGGAAAATTTCTCGGTATTTATGACGGCAAAAAATTTGTCGGAATGACCTACCTTGTCATATACGGAGACATCGTATTTATCTTTTATCTTGCGATAAATGAAAAGCACAGAGGCGGAGGATACGGTACCCGAATTCTTTCTGAGCTTAAGGAGAAATACCGCGACCACAGAATCATCCTGAATATCGAAGAACTTGATGAGGCTGCCTCGAACTATGAAGAACGTGTAAGACGTCTTCACTTCTATGAAAAGAACGGATACAGGCTTTTCGGATATACCGTATGTGAAATCGGCTACAACTATGAAATGCTCGGTTGCGGAGAGTTTGTTTCACGCAAAGAATATCATGAGCTTATAAAGTCGTTCCTCGGGCCGGTTGCTTTCAAAATTATATACTCCGAAGCAGGAGAGGAATAAGCGACGAGGTTATGACGGAGTTATTATAAATCATATCTGTTATAATTATATTATTTATTAAGAATATTATAGAAAAGTTGCCTCTTTTGTGTTAGAATAAAGGGCAGTTTTGGGATGTTTCGGAGGTGGATTCATGAATCAGTATTCTCCCTATGGCAGAATTCATACATCTTATGATAATTACAACTATGGTACGCAGAGTATCATAAAGATGACCAGACGCGAAAAACTCACCTTGAGCTTCACGTCGGGAGCCATAGGCCTTTGCATAATCATGTTTCATTTTTTCGGAGACCTTTTTGTAAGGATTGCAAAGGAAACCTCCATTATAAAATACTACAATGACAGCTATATCGTTTTCAACACGGTTCAGATTTTCTTTTCTCTGTTCATGATTGTTCTGCCCTTTGCTATCGGCGGATTGATTATAAAGTTTTTCATACAAAAGGACGTTCAGCTGCTGCCGCTTCAGAAGCCGAATTCCGGCAAGCTGTTTGTGGCGGCTTTGGGAATAAGTTTTTTGACCCTTGTGGTGAGTAACTTTGTGACAAGTCTGTTTGTGCTTTCGGCGGAGGGAATGGGCTTCCAGTTTGACGGAGGCGCTGCCGTTGATCCGGAAAATTTTGAGGATTTTCTGTGGCAGGTTTTGAGTACGGCTGTCGTTCCGGCTCTTGCAGAAGAGTTTGCGGTTCGGGGTGTTGTTTTGCAGTCGCTCAGAAAATTCGGTGACACGTTTGCGATAATAACAAGCGCGTTTATCTTTGCCATACTTCACGGAAACCTTGTTCAGGCACCGTTTGCACTTATGCTCGGACTTGTTATAGCGTGGCTTGTTATAGTTACCGACAGTCTTTGGACGGGAATTGCGATTCATTTTATGAACAACCTGTATGCCACGGTAGTAACCGCTCTCAGTGTATTTCTTCCCGAAATTGCATATGTTGCAATTGTAGCTGTTATAAATGTCCTGGGCGCATTGCTCGGACTGGTTGCGCTTATCTGGTTTATTGATAAGTACAAAAAGAAAATTCGACTGAATGAACCCGGCGGAAACACAAAATCCGCGCAGGCCTTGTATAGAAAGACAGCCTTTAGATATACCGTTTTCTCCGTTCCGATGCTTGCCGCACTCATAATCATGTTTATTGAGATAGGCACCAATGTACATTATGTCGGATGAGGCTCTCTATACTATGAACGAATATGATATGAAACAACATGAGCTCTTTATGAAGGAAGCGCTGGCGCTTGCAAAAACCGCATACGAGCAGGGAGAGGTTCCCGTCGGGGCGGTAGTCGTATGTGACGGTGAAATAGTCGGCAGAGGGTATAACAGGCGTGAGGGTGATAAAAATGCTCTCGCACATGCCGAACTTCTCGCCATAGACGAGGCCTGCAAGGTTCTCGGAGGGTGGCGACTTTGGAAGTGTGACCTGTATGTCACTTTGGAACCCTGTCCCATGTGTGCCGGAGCCATAATAAACTCAAGGATAAAAACGGTTTATTTCGGCGCAAGAGATGAAAAAGCGGGTTCACTCGGGTCTGTAACGAACCTTTTTGAACTTCCTTATAATCACAGGCCGGAGGTCGTAAGCGGCATACTTGAGGATGAATGCAAAAGCATACTCAGCAGCTTCTTTGCCGAACTCAGAAGAAAACGAAAAGAAGACCCGCTGTCGGATAAACAGATGTAATTTTGCTGTGTAAAGCAGTTGTATAAAATATGTAAATTAAAAAACACCTTAGGAGATGATTAGAATGTCAGAATGCACACATGATTGCAGTACATGCTCTTCAAAGTGTGAAAAAGCTGATTTTCAACTTGCACCCAATGTAAACAGCAACATTAAAAATGTTATTGCCGTTGCTTCAGGTAAGGGCGGTGTCGGTAAATCACTCGTAACAGGTCTTTTGGCTTGTGAGTGTGCCGCAAAGGGAAATAAAACCGCCATAATGGACGCCGACGTAACAGGACCCTCTGTTCCGAAGGCTTTCGGTATTCACGAAAAAGCCGAGGGAATTGAAGGCATAGGTATTCAGCCGGCAGTTTCAAAGAACGGCATAAAGGTTATGTCCATAAATCTTATTCTCGACAATGAAGAGACACCTGTTGTCTGGCGCGGACCCGTTATAAGCGGAGTAATTAACCAGTTCTGGACAGAGGTTGCGTGGGGTGACGTAGACTATATGTTCGTAGATATGCCTCCGGGAACAGGAGATGTTCCTCTTACCGTTTATCAGTCCCTTCCGGTAAAAGGTATAGTTGTAGTAACAACTCCGCAGGACCTTGTTACACTTATTGTTAAAAAGGCATACAACATGGCTAAGATGATGAACGTTCCGATACTCGGAGTTGTTGAAAACATGAGCTATGTAACCTGTCCCGATTGCGGAAAGAAGCTTGAGATATTCGGCAAGGGCAAGGCTGAGGAGATTGCAAAGGAGCTTGGTGTTCCCGTGCTTGCAACTCTTCCGATTGACCCGAAAACAGCCGAGCTTGTGGATGACGGCAGAATAGACGAGGCGGACAGAACCGGAATAGACGAGGCATTTGAGGCAATTTCAAAGACGTTATAAATTGCCGGTTAGGAGTAAAGAATGATAGAACTTAAAAATCTGTCTTTTTCAGTTGCGGCTGATGACGGTAAACTTGAAATAATCGATAACTTGAATCTTACCCTTGATGACGGAAAGTTTATTGTTATCACCGGACCGAACGGCGGCGGAAAATCAACCCTCGCAAAGCTTATCATGGGTATTGAGCATCCGACGAGCGGACGGATTGTCTTTGACGGAAAAGATATCACGGATATGACGATAACCGAACGTGCAAAGCTCGGACTGGGATACGCATTTCAGCAGCCTCCTCGTTTTAAGGGACTTACCGTACGCAGTCTTTTAAGCCTTGCTGCCGGAAAAGAGCTTCCCGAGGATGAGTGCTGTTCATTCCTTACACGTGTGGGCCTTTGCTCTATGGATTATCTCAACCGTGAGGTTGATTCAAGTCTTTCGGGCGGTGAGGTAAAGCGTATAGAGATTGCAACTCTCATGGCGCGTGACCTCAGTGTTGCCATCTATGATGAGCCCGAGGCGGGAATTGACCTTTGGAGCTTTACCATGCTTGTGGATACGTTTAAAACTCTCAAAAAGAATGACCAGAAAAGCATAATCATCATCTCTCATCAGGAGAGAATCATGCAGCTTGCAGATGAGATAATAGTTATCGCCGACGGCCAGGTAAAGACTCAGGGAACAAAGGACGAGGTGTTCCCGAGGCTTCTTACGGAATTCGGCAGCTTTTCAGGTGAGTGTACCCTCAGAGGGGAGGCAAAGCAATGAACATCAAGGACTTCAATTATGATTCATCATTAACCCCCGTTGACAGACATATGCTTGACGCCATAGCCGACATGACAGGTGTGCCGGAGGGTGCGCTTAACATAAGAAAAAACGGACAGGGCGTTGTGCGTTTTTCATCCCCGAATATCGAGATAAAGCCTAAGACCGATAATCCCGGTATAGACATAATCGTAAAGCCGGGAACAAAGGGCGAAGAGGTTCATATACCCGTTATCCTTACGGAGGAGGGCGTAAATGACCTTGTTTACAATGACTTTTATATCGGTGAGGACGCGGATGTTCTCATAGTTGCCGGATGCGGTATTCACAACTGCGGTGACAAAAACAGCGAGCATGACGGAATCCACACGTTCCACATAGGCAAAAATGCCAGTGTAAAATACGTTGAAAAGCACTATGGCGAGGGTGACGGAAAGGGTCAGAGAATTCTCAATCCCACCACCGTCGTAAACATGGAAGAGGACTCTTACTGCGAGATGGAGATGATCCAGATAAAGGGAGTTGACTCCACCTACAGAAAGACCGACGCCAACCTCGGAGCGGGTGCAAGGATATACATCCTTGAAAAGCTTATGACGCACGGCAGTCAGGTTGCAAAAACGGATATGACCGTAAACTTAAACGGTCCGGGGTCCTCTGCGCAGATTATTTCAAGAACCGTGGGAAAGGATGACTCAGTGCAGATTTTCCACCCGAATGCAGTCGGAAACAGTGAATGTCATGCGCATGTACAGTGTGACTCAATCATCATGGACAACGCAAAGATTTCGTCTATTCCCGCAATTTCCGCGAATCATCCCGATGCACAGGTTATACATGAGGCGGCGATAGGCAAAATCAACAGCGATCAGCTTATCAAGCTTGAAACCTTCGGTATGACGGAAGAAGAGGCTGAAGAGGTAATCATCCAGGGCTTCCTTAAGTAATATTGATAAAAAGGGTGAAGCCGTTTGTTTGCGGTTTCACCTTTTATTTTGGGGTGTATTATGAAAATCAAAGTAACAGGTTCGGTTCTTTGCTACAATTTCAGCGAAGAAAAATTTGAGACGGTTTATGCCGTTTGCAAGCATGAGGGAATAAAGATTCGTCGGGCAGAGTCGTGTGACTTCGCAAAAACAGTCGGACAGGCAATGGGCTTTTTGAATGCGGGTATACACGGCGACGTAAAAGAGGAAGAGACAAAGACTTTTTCCGATGAAATGATGGTGCTCGCCAATATATCCGGTACATCGCTCAACACGTTTCTTAAAAAGCTGCGTGAGCTGGGTGTGTACATACCCCTTAAGGCAACTTTAACGGCTGCAAATATGAGTTGGCTCCCGGCTCAGCTCTGCGAGGAGCTTAAGAAAGAGCATGAGATGATGACTGCCGGAAAATCGGAAGACGTGAAAAAAGATGCCGAATAAAAATGAACCGTTAAAGTCTTGTAAGCTATGCCTGAGAGCCTGCGGTATTGACAGAACCTCCGGTAAAAGAGGTTTCTGCGGTGAAGGCGCTGCGGTGAGGATTTCAAGAGCCTCTCTTCATATGTGGGAGGAGCCGTGTATCTCAGGTGAAAAAGGCTCCGGAACAGTCTTTTTTACGGGCTGTCCTCTGCACTGCGTGTTCTGCCAGAACAGGGCGATATCCAGCGGTGAAAACGGAGTACCGGTGACGGAAAAAGAACTTGCGGATGTGTTTCTCAGGCTTCAGGACATGGGCGCATTGAACATAAACCTTGTTACACCCACTCATTTTGTGCCGGAGATAGTATCCGCGCTTGAGAAAGCAAAAACGGGCGGACTTTGTATACCCGTTATCTACAACACCGGCTCATATGAATGCGTCGAAACCCTGAAAATGCTCTCGGGTCTTGTCGATGTATACCTGCCGGACTTAAAGTATTTCTCGTCGGAGCTGTCTCTTAGGTATTCGCATGCACCGGATTATTTTGAGGTTGCCGCAAGAGCGATTGACGAGATGGTAAGACAGGTCGGCCGTTTTGAATTTCTCGAGACTTCTGCGGATTGTCGTGATTATATCACTCACGCAGACTCCGAAAACGATGATGAGCCTGTTTTTCCCGAAATAAAAAAGGGTGTTGTTGTAAGACACCTTATTCTTCCGGGATTTACGGAGGATTCAAAGAAGGTTATCTCGTATTTGTATAACAAATATGGAGATGATATACTCATAAGTATAATGAATCAATTTACTCCGCTGCCGGGCTTGTCCGAATACCCGGAGATAAACCGCAGGGTGACGGCAAGGGAGTACGACGAGGTCATAGATTATGCATTGTCAATAGGTGTGACAAATGCCTTCATACAGGATGAGGGTACGGCTGAAGAAAGCTTTATACCGGATTTTTATAATTTTGACCTGAAAAAATTTCTTGATAAGTAAAAGAAGAAAAGCGCCGAAGGTATTTATAAAATAAAATGTTCAGAAGGGCTGTGTTGTTATGATAATGGACGGTTGTCAGGGAAAACCCCGTACTCCCACTATTTCCGAAAAGATATGTCCGAACTGTGGTGCGGAGGTTGAACTTTTTTCATCGGATACCGAGGTTCAGTGTGAAAAATGCGGCTTTACTGTTTATAACGACACCTTGAGCTGTGTTCAGTGGTGTAAATATGCCCGTGAGTGTGTAGGTGACGAGATGTACGAGGCAATGATGATAATTGCCGAGAGAAACAAAGAAAAGGCTGCACGGGAACGCGAGGAACGGCGCGCACAGAAGGAACAGAAAAAGAGCGAATAATATCTGTTGTGGATTTTGAGAGAAAATCTGTTATAATGTTAGTGTGTAGCAATAAAATATGATAAAAAAACAGACGGAGGACTTGACAATGACGAAAGCCCATGTGACAATGCCTA
>UMCG01049827.1_pt1 | contig 32055 bp, 18 predicted proteins | sample 1964181 | NCBI WGS metagenome assembly UMCG01 (sample SAMEA4835963, study PRJEB28245) | human gut metagenome | biome: gut microbiome; material: fecal sample | place: Denmark | collected 2008 | reverse complement strand
CTTGATCGGAGGAGTTATTTTCAATGCTTCCAACATCTTACTTTCAGCTTCGGTCTCCATAGCCGGAATGGCGGTTGCTTTTCCGTTGGGTGTAGGACTTGCCTTGGTCCTAGGTGTGTTCATCAACTATTTCAGCACTCCTAAAGGAGATCCGTTCTGGTTGTTTACTGGAGTAATCTTGATTGTTATCGCTATCATCTGCAATGGAATAGCGGCAGGCAGACAACAAAAAAAGGGAAATAATAATAGCAAGAAAGGGATTATTCTTGCGGCTATTGCCGGCATACTTATGTCTTTCTTCTACCGTTTTGTGGCTGCTGCCATGGACCTTAACAATTTTGACTCTCCGACTCCGGGCATGGCTACTCCATACACCGCTTTCTTTATATTCTCAATCGGTATCTTCCTGAGCAACTTCCTATTCAATACAGTTGTTATGAAACGCCCGTTTGTAGGAACTCCTGTAAGCTATAAAGAATATTTTGCAGGAAAAGCAAGCACACATCTGGTAGGTATCCTCGGAGGATGTATATGGGGATTGGGAACTGCTTTAAGCTATATAGCCGCAGGAAAAGCGGGAGCTGCCATCTCCTACGCTCTCGGTCAGGGAGCACCTATGATTGCCGCCTTATGGGGTGTATTTATCTGGAAAGAGTTCACCGGTAGTTCCAAATCAACCGACAGACTTTTAGGAATCATGTTTATTCTGTTCATCACAGGATTATCATTCATCGTTTTATCCGGAGGAAACTAATTATGAAAATGAACCATATTCTTTTCCTACTAACAGCAGCCTTCTGTTTTCCTTCGATAACAGTTGCTAAAATAATTGAGGCCGGTTCGCCGGACAAGAAAAATGTGATAACTATCGAGACTGACAATCAGGTCAGTTACAGCTTATCCCGGAATGGAACAAAGATTCTTGATACTTGCCCGCTCTCACTTACAGTCGGAAACGACACTTGGGGAACAGACAAATGTAGAAAGATAACTCGTAAAAGCGTTTCGGAAAAAGTGGAATTTATTGTACCGCGTAAATATAAAGAGACAGTGGATAATTATAACCAGGTTGAGCTTATTTACAAAGACTATAAAATCGAATTCAGAATCTATAATGACGGAGTGGCCTATCGTTTCGTAAGTACTGCAAACAATAAACAGCCTGTAAAGAAAGAGTCGGTATCTTTCCGCTTCGGACAGGATCACACCTCGTACACTCTTTTAACCGACCAGCTACAAAACTGGTTTGAGCAGGATTATACGGTAAAGCCGATCAATGCATTACCCAAAGACAGTTTCTCCGTAGCTCCTGTAATGGTTGAAGTAGACAAATACAAAGTATTATTAGCTGAAGCCAATCTCTATAATTATCCGGGAATGTACTTACAACCCGCCCAAGAATCCTTACATGGCATTTTTGCCAATTATCCGGATAAGGAAGTGCCATACGAAGGGGATAATAAAATCTATGCCTCCACACGCAAAGACTATCTTATTCCCACCTGCGGGAAACGGGTCTTTCCATGGCGGGTGACCGGTATCTTCGACAATGCTTCTTCCATATTACAAAGCGAGCTTATATATTTACTCTCCGAGGAGAAAGAACAAGCCGCCGACTATACATGGGTTAAACCCGGTAAAGTATTATGGGACTGGTGGAATGACCGTAATATCTATCATATAAATTTCAAAAGTGGCATTAATACCGATACATATCTCTATCTGGTAGACTATGCAGCCAAACATCACATCGAATATGTCCTGATCGACGAAGGCTGGTCGGCACGTAACGATCTGTTAACCCTCAATCCCGATGTTGACATTCCGCGTATCTGTGAATATGCAACAAAAAAAGGAGTAGGTATCCAGTTATGGTCGAAATGGGTAAACATCATGCGACAAATGGATGAGGCTTTTGCACAATTCAGCAAATGGGGAGTGAAGGGAGTCAAAATAGACTTTATGGACCGTAATGATGCCAAAATGGTTAACTTCTACGAACAAGTAGCTATTAAAGCCACTCAATACAAATTATTAGTAGACTTTCACGGTTCTTACCCCAACGAGGGCATGAGACGCAAATACCCGAATCTGATGACACGCGAAGGAGTAATAGGACTGGAGTATAACAAATGGAGCAAAAGAGCCACGGTTACACATGATGTAATCATCCCTTATCTGCGTATGTGGGTAGGCCCAATGGACTATACTCCCGGAGCTATGCTTAACGCACATCCGGAAACATTCTATGAAAATCAACATGAACCGATGAGTCAGGGCACACGTAGCCACCAGTTAGCCATGTATGTAGTCTACGAAAGCCCGTTGCAAATGATTTCGGACAGTCCTACTAAATATGACGAGAATCTCCGGAGTTTTGAATTTATCAAAAGTATTCCTACAACCTGGGATGAGACAGTCCCTTTGGAGGGAGAAGTGGGCGAATATATCGCTCTTGCACGCCGGCATGACGATACATGGTATATCGGAGTAATCAACGGAGCTACCCCACGGCATATTGAGATTGATTTATCATTCATAGGAAATGGACCGAAGAAAATAAAAGCACATATAGATGGAGTAAATGCCGGCCAACAGGCGAAAGACTCCCAAATAATAGAACAAGTTATCAAGGAGAACGAAAAACTGCCCATAGATATGAGCAGAGGAGGAGGATATACAGGTATTATTCATATAGAGAAGTAACATTTTACGGTTACTCAACAAAGCAGGCTGCCTCTTTATATCGAGACAGCCCGCCTTTATTTTATTCCCAATCGTTTCAGACGGTAATATCCAGTAAAATCTTTCCTTTTGCGTTCAGAACTTTCACTCTCAGTTCGTCTTTTTTCTTTTCCAGAATCATCACCGTAGCGCCATCCATTTTATATCCGCCACCGATAATAACCGGATAATTGTTGCCCAGCTCACCTTTCGGATGATAAGCATATTTATGAGTATGTGCATTCAGACTGATATTGAAAGGTGCTTTCTCCAATAGTTTGGTCCACAGATTTGCACAAAGGTTCTTTCCGTCATTTCCATAAAGAGGAATATGATGAATAAGGACACGTTTCCCGGCTTTCTTGAATTCTTTGGAAGACAACTCCTTTTTCAGGAAATCAACTTGTTCATTACGTAACTGGGTAAAATCATTCAAACCGTAATACACCCAATGGTCATCCGGTTTGTCTTCCCCACAGTCCAGCATAACGATACGGGTATCCCCCCAATTGAAAGAGCCGTAAGTCCTGTCCCCTACGTAGTCGTAGTGGTCGCGCAAACCGATAGAATAGGCATTGCGGATTTCATGGTTGCCACGCATAAAGAAAGTCGGTATACGGTCGCCACACACTCCTTCTGTCAGTTCACTGATAAAACTGGTTGCTTGATTATGGTCCACCGGGTCGTCTACACAGTCACCATTGAAGACAACGAAGTCATAATTGACATTCTTGATTTGCTGACACAAAGCTCGGAAGGTTTGCGTATGCTGATGCAGGTCATTAAAGACAACGGCAGTAAAAGAGTCTGTATCCGTTGCCGGAAGTGTAAACTCACTGAAGGCCGACTGCGCCGTATTGCCGAACACCTTTTTATACGCCTGATAAAGCAGAATTTCTTGTGAGCATACACGGTAATAATATTTCTGACCGGGTTGCAGGCCGTCTATACGTATTTTGTGCAAGTAGTTATTGCAAACCACCTGTCCGTCGACAATCGTACGTGCACGTTTCAGTTGGGTAGTGTCCGTTCCATATTCCACCCAGCAATAAGCAGGAACGGTGGTTTCCCACATCACTGTAATACCGTTGCCTACCGGGTTCTGCAAGTAAGGTTTCATGCGGAATATCTTATCCGCCTTTTCGGCAGTACGGAGTTCCACCAATATAGGACGATGATCGGAAGCCATCGGTTCATTTATGACTTTTGCAGATATCACAGCAAATCCTTTCGCATTCTGCTTTAGCGTAGCAATGTAATCTATCGTCTCTTTAGGATCAGGCGCAGGGAATGTATGCTGTTTCGGATTAGAGAGTATCTGAAAATCCTTTTGCAGTTCTTTGATAAAGCCGGATTCCGGTTCGGCATTCATGTCACCGGCCAGAAAGAGAGGCTTGGTAGAGGAGGAAGTGAAAGCTTTCACCAGCTCTAATGATTTTATACGGTCTTCTTCGGTCAGCGACATATGAGTGCAGCAATAGATATAATCGGTAAATTCCGCCAGAATCAATGTACGCGCTTCTTCCCTTCCCGGCAAAGGTAAGGTCTGCAAACGAAGCGGGACTTGTTTCGTCAACAGTCCGATCCCATATTTTCCTCCGTCATAGTCTATTGCAGGTGCAAAATAACCATGCATTTGAGTACGGTCGGCAATTTCGCCCAACACATACTTCTGCCCGCTTCGGTTTGTCATGCTGTCAACTTCCTGTATAGCCACCACATCCGGGGATGCATTGTTTATAACATTCGCTATACGCTGGAAATTACATACATTATCCATACCGTTTGCATTCTTGATATTGTAGCTCATCAGTTTCAACGTATTCTGAGCTTGTGCCGAAAAAGTAAATAGAGCGGCAAAGATGAATAAAAGATTCTTTTTCATGTTTCTCATTGGGGGTTAATTAAATGAGCCTCAAAGGTAATAAAAAAATAAAAGCTACAAAGGCATGAACGATACCTTTGTAGCTTTTATTTTTAGTTCCGGTTCTATCAAATAACGCCGCGTACTCTGTCATCAAAGGCGGAAAGTGCAGCTTTCGCCCCTTCTCCCATAGAGATAATGATTTGCTTATAAGGCACGGTGGAAACATCTCCAGCTGCATAGATTCCGGTCACGTTGGTGCGACAATGTGCGTCAATCACAATTTCACCCGGACGATTGGTTTCCACCACTTCGCGGAATGCGCTACTATTGGCAGAAAGACCGATTTGTACAAACACTCCGTCAAGTTCCACCAAACGTTCTTCTTCCGTTTTGCGGTCTTTGATACGCAAAGCTGTCAGTTTGTCGCCGTTTCCTACCACCTCGGTAGTTTGTGAGCAGACAAATACTTCTACGTTCGGCAATGATTTAAGGCGTTCCTGAAGTACGTTATCTGCCTTCAGTTCATCCATAAATTCAAAGACTGTTACTTTAGAACAAATACCTGCCAAGTCGATAGCCGCCTCGATTCCGGAATTTCCTCCGCCAACTACCGCTACGTGCTTTCCTTTGTAGAACGGGCCGTCACAGTGAGGACAGAAAGCAACACCGCGACCGATATACTCCGCTTCTCCCGGAACGTTCAGCCTACGCCAGCTTGCACCGGTCGCAATAATCAATGCAGGAGCCAGAAACTTTTCACCGACAGAAGTCGTTACCAGTTTCTGCTTTCCCAGTATTTCCACTTTCTCTATCTTACGATGTTCCAACAAATCCACCGGATAACGCAGCAAGTGAGTTTTCAGGTTATCTGCCAGTTCGCTGCCTGTCGTTTCAGGAACAGAGATTAGGTTTTCGATGCCGACAGTCTCTTTCACTTGTCCGCCGACACGTTCGGCTACAATAGCTACACGCAATCCTTTACGGGCAGAATAGATAGCAGCCGACACTCCCGCAGGGCCTCCACCGGCAACAATCACATCATATTCTTTCACCTCAGCCACCGCTTTGGTTTCATCAATTCCATATTGTTCTTCCAATTTTGCAAGCAGCTCGCCGAATTCGCCACGGCCTACATGGAGCAATTTGCCGTCAGCAAACACGGAAGGCACTCCCTGTATCTTCAATGCATCTACTTCGTCCTGGTAGAGCGCACCATCCACCATTTCATGCGTAATGGAAGAATTGAGTATTGTCATCGCATTCAAAGCCTGTACAACATCAGGGCAGTTCGTACAAGTCAATGAAACGTAAGTAATCAAATGTATTGGGCCTTTCAGTGCCTTCACACGGTTACAGACAGCCTCATCGGGAAAGTTCTTCCCCTTACCGTCCAAATTCAAGATAGCCAGTAGCAGTGAAGTAAACTCATGCCCGTTGGGGATCCCCCGGAAAGTGATTCCGGTACGGTCACCGTTCTTCAATAAAGTAAATTTCAGTCCGTTTCCTTCATTCACTATGCAAGTAATGTGGTCGGAACAATCCGCTACATCTCCCAACAGTTCTAGCAATTCAGTTCTGTTTTCGTGACTGGATGATACCGATATATCAAAAGTAAAATTCGCCTCCAGTCCGGCAAAAATACCCTTCAGTTGTTCTTTTAATGCAGATTCTAACATATACCTTTTTCTCCTTCTATTTTTTTGAAAAGAAAGGCCGGCAGCGTCTCCCGTTACCGGCCTTCATAATCATCATTATCAAGATCTATCAAATCTTACCTACCAGGTCGATGCTTGGTTTCAAGGTAGATTCACCCTTCTTCCACTTGGCCGGACAAACTTCCCCGTCGTGAGTCGCTACAAACTGTGCAGCTTCCACTTTACGAAGCAATTCGCTCGCATCACGGCCAATATTGTTATCATTCAATTCCACCACTTTAATCTTTCCTTCCGGATTGACTACGAACGTACCGCGGTATGCCATACCTTCTTCTTCGATATATACTCCGAGTGCACGGCACAGAGCACCTGTCGGGTCTGCCAACATCGGATATTGAATCTTGCGGATACTTTCAGAAGCATCATGCCAAGCTTTGTGTACGAAGTGCGAGTCAGTACTTACCGAGTAGATTTCAACGCCCATTGCTTTGAACTGGTCGTACTTTTCAGCCATATCCACCAATTCAGTAGGACATACGAAAGTAAAGTCGGCAGGATAGAAGAACAGGATCGCCCATTTACCTTTCAGGTCATTGTTAGTTACAGTCTTGAAAGCTCCGTTTTGAAAAGCCTGAACACTGAATTCAGGAAGCTGAGAATTTAAAATTGGTTCCATAATCTTTATTGCTTTTATTGTTATTAATTGATTTGACTTATAACATCAGAAACTTCGTTTTGTTTCTTGTTTCTGGTGCAAAGATAAGGGCGGAAGACCCGCCCTTGCAAAAAAAGTCCAATCGAATAATTCTATGCGGCGATAGATGAAACCGATAAGTCCGTAACATGAACAAAATACAAAAATGCTTAGAATATCGCTTCACTCTCTCCGAAAGATACTTTATCCCCAAAGGAGAAATAGATTATCCTGATGAAGTAGTGTTAAAGTTACAGGATATAGGTTGGGCTGTCCCATTTAATCCGAAAGATGTCGAAAAAGGAAAGGCAGGCAAAAACGATACACTCACAAAGTTTGTCGTTTTTGCTTTTTTAGGTACTTTTGTAATCGAAAAAACCAAAATGCAGTATCTGCAAAAGAATTATGAAACATCCTCTTGACCTGTTCCAATATTGTCCCGAATGTGGTTCCTCGCATTTCGAGATCAACAATGAAAAATCAAAGAAGTGCACAAATTGCGGCTTTGTCTATTATTTCAACCCGTCCGCCGCTACTGTGGCTCTAATCCAGAACGACCAAAACGAGCTGCTCGTCTGCCGCCGTGCCAAAGAACCTGCCAAAGGTACGCTCGACCTTCCCGGAGGATTTATCGACATGAACGAAACCGGCGAAGAAGGCGTAGCCCGTGAAGTATTGGAGGAAACCGGATTGAAAGTGCAACAAGCCGTCTATCAATTCTCACTTCCCAATATTTACATCTATTCCGGTTTTCCCGTGCACACACTTGATATGTTCTTTCTTTGTACCGTAGAAGATATAAGCCACTTCTCGGCAATGGATGATGTATCAGATTCTTTCTTCCTGCCTCTCTCCGAGATCAATCCGGAAGATTTTGGACTGGATTCTATCCGTCGAGGACTTAAAAAATTCTTATCCGACAGATAATTCGTTAAAATATAACAAATTACGGAAACATATCCCCTTCCATTCTGTCTAATATTTTAATGAGCTTTAAATTAACAGCCATTAAAATACGTTATTGGAAGATATATAGTACTTTTGCATAAACACCCTATTATGAAAAAAGAAATTACTAGACTCATTTGTGCGGCTATCTGTTGCGCACCAATTATAGGATTTGCCCAGACAGGTGATAAATTCACTTCGGCTGACAACCTTTATAAAGAAGGGAAAGAACTTTTCCAGGAAAAAAATTATGCCGCTGCCCTGCCGGCACTAAAGGCATTTGTAAAGCAAAAGCCAACAGCCAGCCTACTCCAAGATGCGGAGTATATGTTGGTCAGTTCAGCTTACGAGTTGAACGACAAGAACCGTATCGAATTGCTCCGCAAGTATCTCGACCATTATCCCGATACTCCTTATGCCAATCGTATCTACTCGTTACTGGCTTCCTGCTACTTCTACGAAGGAAAATACGATGAGGCTATGGCACTCTTCAACTCTACCGACCTCGATTTGCTAAACAATGAGGAACGGGACGATCGCACTTATCAACTGGCTACCTGTTATCTGAAAACAAACGATTTGCGGGAAGCTGCTATCTGGTTCGAGACCTTACGTGCCAACAGTCCCAAGTATGCAACAGACTGTGATTACTATATTTCTTATATCCGTTACACACAGAAACGCTATAACGAAGCATTGAAAGGTTTCCTGCCGCTACAAGACAATGCTAAATACAAGGCACTCGTCCCTTATTATATCGCCGAGATTTATGTACAGCTCAAGAATTATGATAAGGCACAAATCGTAGCACAGAATTACCTGTCGGCTTACCCGAATAACGAGCACGACGCCGAAATGTACCGCATCCTAGGAGATGCCTACTACCACTTCGGGCAATATCCCCAAGCCGTAGAAGCATTCAGCAATTATCTGGACAGAGAGCACGCCGTCCCGCGCCGTGATGCCCTTTATATGCTGGGACTTTCTTACTATCAAACAAAAGTTTATTCCAAAGCAGCAGAGACGTTAGGCAAAGTAACCACAGAAAACGATGCCCTTACACAGAACGCTTATCTGCACATGGGACTTTCCTACCTGCAATTGGCAGAAAAGAACAAAGCGCGTATGGCTTTCGAACAGGCTGCTGCATCCAATGCCAATATGCAAATCAAAGAACAGGCAGCTTATAACTATGCGCTTTGCCTGCACGAAACTTCTTTTTCTGCCTTCGGCGAGTCTGTCACTGCTTTCGAGAAGTTCCTGAATGAATTTCCGACCTCTCCATACGCCGAAAAAGTAAGCAGTTACCTGGTAGAGGTTTATATGAATACCCGCAGCTACGATGCCGCATTAAAATCTATCGACCGGATTGCCAAACCGAGTGCCCAGATACTGGAAGCCAAACAAAAGATATTATTCCAGTTAGGTACACAGTCTTTTGCCAACGCCGACTTCGAACAGGCTCTTAAATACCTGAACCAGTCTATCGCTATCGGACAATATAACCGCCAGACCAAAGCAGACGCTTACTACTGGTGTGGAGAGTCATATTACCGTCTCAACCGAATGGTAGAGGCAGCCCGCGATTTCAACGCCTACCTGCAACTGACCACCCAGCCCAATAACGAAATGTACGCGTTGGCTAATTACAACTTGGGCTATATCGCTTTCCATCGGAAAGACTATACACAGGCAAGCAACTATTTCCAAAAATATATCCAATTGGAAAAAGGAGAAAACACAACGGCGCTTGCCGACGCTTACAACCGTATTGGTGACTGCCACCTCCATGTACGTAACTTTGAAGAAGCCAAACATTACTATTCGCAAGCCGAGCAAATGAATACTCCTTCAGGAGATTATTCTTTCTATCAACTCGCTCTCGTATCCGGCTTACAGAAGGACTACACCGGTAAAATCACTTTATTGAACCGCTTGGTCGGCAAATATCCCGCTTCACCTTATGCTGTAAACGCCATTTATGAGAAAGGGCGTTCCTATGTGCTAATGGATAACAACAATCAGGCTATCACCTCCTTCAAGGAACTGCTGAACAAATATCCCGAAAGCCCGGTCAGCCGAAAAGCTGCCGCAGAAATCGGTTTGCTGTTTTATCAGAAAGGAGATTATAACCAAGCGATCGAAGCATATAAGCAAGTTATCGAGAAATATCCGGGCAGCGAAGAAGCACGCCTCGCCATGCGTGACTTGAAGTCTATTTATGTAGACTTAAACCGCATTGATGAGTTTGCCGCTTTAGCGAATGCCATGCCGGGACATATCCGTTTCGACGCCAACGAACAGGATTCGCTTACGTATACCGCTGCCGAAAAGATTTATATGAAAGGCAGAATGGAAGAAGCCAAAACAAGCCTCAACAAATACCTGCAGACTTTCCCCGAAGGAGCTTTCAGTCTGAATGCACATTACTATCTCTGTCTGATCGGCAGTGAACAGAAGAATTATGATATGATTCTCCTCCACTCCGGCAAGTTATTGGAATATCCGAATAATCCATTTGCGGAAGAAGCACTTATCCTGCGGGCGGAAGTACAGTTTAACCAACAAAATACGGCAGAGGCACTGGCAAGTTACAAAATGCTGAAAGAGAAAGCAACCAATGTAGAAAGACGCCAGCTTGCCGAAACAGGTATCCTGCGTTGTGCCTTCCTGTTGAGAGACGATGTGGAAACAATCCATGCCGCTACCGATTTACTGGTAGAGCCAAAGCTTAGTCCGGAACTAAGAAACGAAGCGCTCTATTACCGTGCCAAAGCTTATACTAACCAAAAAGCTGGCAAAAAAGCAATGGACGATTATCGCGAATTGGCTAAGGACACACGTAACTCTTACGGTGCCGAAGCGAAATATCAGGTTGCCCAAGGGCTTTACGATGCCAAAGAATATGCTGCTGCGGAAAAAGAACTTCTCAACTACATCGAACAGAGTACCCCTCACGCTTACTGGCTGGCACGCAGCTTTGTCCTTCTATCCGATGTTTATCATGCGACAGGCAAAGATCTGGACGCACGCCAATACCTATTGAGCCTGCAACAGAACTATCAAGGTAACGATGATATTGAGAGTATGATTGAAAGCAGACTTCAGAAACTGAAAACTGAAAATTGAGAATCTAAAAAACAGAAATGATATGAAACGAGCTTTTTATATAATAGGAGGACTTACACTGGCAATCTCAATACCGTCAGCTCTTCAAGCCCAGACTACCCAACCCAAAGATACGACCATGAACCGTACTGTCGTTGTGGAACAAGAATATAATCCGGATATTATGGACGCCTCGAAAGTGAACGTCCTGCCCAAAGTGGAAGAACCGACAGTCAGCAAGAAAAATGTGGAATACGCCACGACATTCTTTCCGGCGACCTCCGTTCCAGCAGGTCTGATGCGCCCCTATACCGGAAAAGAAACACAACCCGGCAGCACTCCCGGATATGTGCGTGCCGGTTATGGCAATTACGGCAATCTCGATGTACTCGCCAATTATTTATTCCGCTTGTCTGATAAAGACAAACTGAATGTACGCTTCCAAATGGATGGGATGGACGGTAAACTGACCATTCCTTTCACCGACAGCGAGAAATGGAATGCATTCTATTACCGTACACGTGCCAACGTAGATTATACACACCAGTTTAACAAGCTGGATTTGAATATTGCCGGTAACTTCGGACTGAGTAATTTTAACTTCAAACCGGGAAGTGCGAACAGCAAGCAAAAGTTTACATCCGGAGATTTTCATGCCGGCATTCATTTCATCGACGAAACCGCTCCCCTGCGTTTCAATGCCGAGACGAATCTGTTGATGTACGAACGTCAGCACAATATGCTCAATGAACATACAGACAATACATCGCTTAAAGAAACAATCATACGTACCAAAGGAGATGTCACAGGAGCGATCAACGACCAGCAATCGGTTACTATTGCATTAGCTATGAACAATTTCTTGTACAGCGGATATACAAAGAATATCTCCACTGGAGATGAATACTTCAAGAATTATACAACCCTCCTTCTGAATCCTTATTACGAACTGGATAATGATAACTGGAAATTACACGTCGGCGCCAATGTGGACTTATCTTTCGGATTCGACAAAACATTCCGCGTATCACCGGACATCACTGCACAATACATATTCTCTGACAGCTATGTAGTTTATGCCAAAGCAACAGGAGGGAAACTTCTCAATGATTTCCGCAGATTGGAGAGTATTTGTCCTTATGGCGAACTACCGGACGCCCATCTTTCTTCCACCTGGGGATATGTGCAACGTCCTTACGATACATACGAACAAATTAATGGTACGCTCGGATTCAAGGCCAGTCCTTATCCGGGAGTATGGTTCAATATATACGGAGGCTACCAGAACTTGAAAAATGACTTATCTTATTCAGCTTTCGGAAGAGCGAGTGTTACCCATTTCGAATCTTATCTGAATTTCTCGCAAGATAATACAAACAATCTTTATGTCGGAGGTGAAGTTAGTTACGACTATAAAGAAATCGTGTCTTTATCTGCCAAGTACACTTATCGTAAATGGGACAGCAAAACAGAAGAATATCTGTTGGCTGTAAAACCTGCCAGCGAAATGTCTTTCAACGTTCGTATTCATCCGATTTCCGCCTTGAATATCAATCTCAGCTATGACTACATCAACAGGGAAGAAGTGGAAGGATACGCAAAAATGGCTGCTATCAATGATTTGCACATTGGGGCAAGCTATAATGTGTTCAAAGGAGTATCGGTCTATGCGCAAGTACACAATCTGCTGAACAAGAAGTATCAATACTATTTAGGTTATCCTGCCGAAGGATTCAATTTCCTAGGGGGCCTGAGTTTCCGGTTCTAAAGTCAGCAAAAAGATAAATCATAGCAAAATAAATCAGTTCCGGCTTAATCTATTACACACGCCAATGTAGTCAGATTAAGCCGGAACTAGTTTTATCAATCAGATTTTATCTTTCTAATCTATCGCAAAAATACTTTAATTATTTTATTCAGCCTTTATATATACTACCGAACGTCCTGTCCCATACTTTCTCAAAATACCTTGCCCAATAAAAGTATTTGTATCTTTCAATGCCTGTGTTTTTGTCTTTCCGACAAGTGAAGCATAATCCTGTCGGTTAATACACGGATTCTTCACACGAAAGGGAGAATGATAACGTTGCAATACCAATTCACTCTCAATATCCTTCTTAAACTGACGGTTTATTCTCAAATTAATGTCTTTAAGAGATACTGATGGTGAACGCAAGGCTTTTGGCTTAGTCACTTCTTTGTCCACACTCAAAGAAAGAGTAAAATAGCCAATATCACCCAATTCAACGGAAAATCCTTTCAAAAGCAAATGCCGTAATTCTTTCGAGATAGCTTCTATGATACCCACCACTTGCGCATGAGGCATACGCTGAAATGCTACAACTTGATCTGCAATTTCTTCGGCAGTATAACTACCCTTCAATACCACACGTGCATGTAAAGGCAACACTTCCCCTTCCTTGTCAGGATTAGGTGTTTCGTAAAGGTCATAATTAACACTCATTACTCATTTGTTTTTCATTGGGGAAGATTATTCTTTTCATCCTCATATACTATTTACTTCATTGGCTAGTCAGTTTTCGTTCAACAATTGTTAAACGAAAACTAAAATACTAACGAGACAAATGTACGTAGAATATACAGACATTAATCTATACTAACCAACATTTTATTTTATCCGATAGGTTTTCCTAATGAATGTAAACATATTTACCCACAACTTCAAAAGTGGCTTCCTGTACTATCACAAAGCGTTTTATAGCATTTTGTGCACCTTATTTGGAGAATATTGCACATCTGTTTTCCACACCTCATCTAACTTTGCAGTATTGTTAAAAGCCAACAAATCCATTAATTGTTGACCTTACTTCAAATGAAGCAGATTATTAACTTAACATATTATTAATCTTTCATTATTAACCTAATTAAATTAAACAGTATGAGAAACGCGCGTAATTTAAGATTCCGTTTTCTTATTATGTTTCTTTTGTTCATACCAATGATGTATGCCTTACCCCCTGAAGGTATTACTATCAAAGGTAAAGTAACGGATGAAACACTCAAAGAAGGTGTTCCCGGTGCTAATGTAACTGTAAAAGGTACAAGCATAGGAGCTATTACAGATTTCGACGGCAACTTTACAATCGTCGTTCCAAACAGAAAGTCGGTGTTGAGTATCTCCTTTATCGGGTATGTAACCCAAGAAATAGTAGTGGGAGACAGGAAATTTATCACAGTCACCTTGAAAGAAGACTCGCAGAACCTTGGTGAAGTAGAAGTGGTAGCTATCGCCTACGGTAATCAGGACAGGAGAATGCTTACGAGTGCCGTCTCCTCTATTGACAACAAGGAGTTGATAAAATCACCGGCAACAAGTATCACGAACATCCTTGCCGGTGCATTGCCGGGGGTATCTTCAGTACAGACTACCGGACAACCGGGTAAGGATGCCGCCGCCATTTACGTACGTGGTGTCGGTTCATTGAATGATTCACAGTCCAAGCCCTTAATTCTGGTAGATGGTGTCGAACGTGCCTTTTCACAGATTGACCCGAATGAGGTAGAAACTATCTCCGTGTTGAAAGATGCCTCTTCTACCGCAGTGTTCGGAGTAAGAGGCGCGAATGGTGTCATACTGATTACTACCCGTAGAGGTAAATCGGGAAAGACACAAATATCCGCCAGTACCAAGCTAGGATTGCAGCAACCCATTTCACTGGTAGAGCAGACAGGCAGTTACGAATTTGCACGGTTCTGGAACATGAAGCAGGAAATGGATCATGTCACCAATCCCAAACTTTACTTTACTCCGGAACAGATAGAGGCTTATCGTACAGGCTCCGACCCTATCATGTACCCTAACATGGATTGGAAGAAGTATATCTTCCATAATCTCTACCTCCAAAGCCAGAACAACGTCAACATTTCCGGTGGTAACGACAATGTACAGTATTTCGTATCGGTAGGTTATACGTATCAGAACGGACTACTGAAAGAACTTCCCGGACAGTTGTATGACAACAACTACCGCTACAACCGCTATAACTATCGTGCCAATATCGACGCGAACCTGACCAAGACCACTACCATGAAATTGGGTGTAGGCGGTGTGCTAGGCAAGATACAAGAACCACGCGACGTTCAGTCGGGTACAGGTAACGACCCGAATGCTTGGGTGATAGCGCAAATATGGTCACATCCTTTTGCCGGACCGGGGTTTATCAATGGAGTACGTACATTGGTTCCCGATGACCTGGTACCCTTAGGAGAAGTAATGCGCGATGGTATGTTCGTATTCTACGGAAAAGGATACAACCAAACGTATGACACGACGTTGAATATGGACTTGGACATCACACAGAAATTAGATTTCGTCACTCCGGGACTGAGCGTTTCCGTCAAAGGAGCCTACGACAATCAATTCAAGTTATATAAGGAACGTGCTGGAGGAGCCATAGAATCACAAACAGTATACTACCAATCATATTTCGACTCGAACGGGAATATGCCCCAGACCGATCCCGATTACGACAAGACACATATTTTCGTACCTTCCGGCAGCGATACTCCGCTGACCTATTCGGAAAGTAGCGGACGAGCACAAAACTGGTACCTCGAGGGACGTATCAACTATGATCGTATGTTCGGCGATCATAAAGTGTCCGGACTCATCCTGTACAACCAATCACGCAATTACTATCCGGACAGCTACACTTATCTGCCGCGCAACTATGTAGGACTGGTGGGACGTGCCACGTATGCCTATCAAAGCAAATACCTGCTCGATGTAAACGTAGGGTATAACGGCTCGGAAAACTTTGCTCCGGGTAGCAAACGTTTCGGTATCTTCCCTTCTTTCTCAGCTGGCTGGATAGCCACTGCCGAGAAATTTATGGAAAACCAGAAAGTAGTGGATTACTTAAAGCTCAGAGCTTCCTGGGGACGTGTAGGTAACGACAAAGGCGTAAATTCCCGCTTTATGTACATGCCTGCCGTATGGGGTGGCTCAGGAAGTTACAGTTTCGGTATTAATAATCCCATATCCCAATCGGCAGCCGCTATCTCAAGTATGGGTAATCCGGAAGTGACTTGGGAAACTGCGGAGAAACAGAACTACGGTATCGATCTTAAGTTCTTCAACAGCCGCCTGTCTGCAACTTTCGACTATTTTATCGAACACCGCACGGGGATTCTTATTTCTCCAGAATCTACTCCGAGCATTATCGCAACCTCTCTGCCTAACCTCAATATAGGTAAGGTAAACAATCACGGTTACGAAATCTCTTTGGGCTGGCGCGACAGGATAGGTAAGAATTTCGGTTATTACGTAGATGCCAACGTCTCCTTTGCCCGCAACAAGATCCTTTATATGGACGAAGTACCCAAGCAGTTCTCTTATATGAACCATACCGGCGGTTCTACGGGACGTTACAGCGGATTGTACAACTTTGTCCGTCTTTATCAGTACAGCGACTTTACTACCGGTGCCGGTGGCGAGTTAGTTTTAAATCCGGAACTTCCGCAACCCCCCGTGAAGGTATATCCGGGCGATGCTATGTACGCTGACCTCAACGGTGATCATGTCGTAGACGGTAATGACAAATGTGTGACCGGCTTTGCCACCCGCCCGGAATATGTATTCGGCATGAACATGGGTTTCAACTGGAAAGGCTTTGACCTCTCCATGCAGTGGGTAGGCTCCAAGAACGTCAACAGAATGTACGAAATCGAATACCGTATCCCGTATACCAATGCAGGAAAGCGCGGTCTGCTAACCTACTTTTATGATGGTTGTTGGACAGAGGAGAACCAATTGGGTGCTGTCTATCCGCGTGCATCGGAAACTTCGGAAAGCTGGAATTCCGAGCCCTCTACTCTTTGGCTGGCAGATGCTTCTTATCTCCGCCTGAAAAGTCTGAGCCTCAGCTACACGCTCACCGGAAAAAAATTCTTGAAGAAACTGGGACTTACTTCACTCGGATTCAATTTCAGCGGTTATAACCTGCTGACTTTCTCACCGCTTAAATACCTTGACCCGGAAAGTAACCCTGACAACTATGGAGAGTATCCGCTGATTAAGGTGTACAGCTTTGGTTTAAATCTTAACTTCTAAAAGAACAACTTTATGAATAGTATATTAAAAGGATTCATGGCACTAGGATGCCTGCTAATGGCTTCTTCCTGCTCTGAAATCAGTTTCGGAGATAAATTTCTGGGCAATCAGCCTGAAAGTTCCGGAGCAACCACCAAAGAGATGTTTTCTTCGAGAATAAATGCCGAAAAGGTGCTGACAAAAGCATATACCGGATTACCTTACGGGCTGCCCACCACTTCCGACTGGAAGTTGGGTGTGAACATCCTCGAATCTCTCACTGACTTATGTTACAGTTTTCGAGACAACATCAACGACGGTCCTCTAAAACTTTATTATAACGGCGCACTCAGTCCCACCAACGTTCCCCGAAGTGCAGCCTACCGTTATGGAAGTAAAGCCGACTGGACTGCCATCCGCTACGCCTGGTGCTATATCGAGAATGTAAAAGATGTGCCCGATATGTCGGAAAGTGAAAAGAGCCAACGTATCGCTGAAGCGAAAACCGTTATAGCCCTTTGTTACTTCGAGATGCTTCGCTACGTAGGCGGCGTGACGTGGATAGACCACTATGTAGACGTCAACGAGGAGATGAACTTCCCCCGCATCACATTCGCCCAAACCGTGGAGAAGATTGTAGCTTTGCTCGACGAGGTCATCAACTCCAACTTAAAATGGAAACAGGATGACGCGGATGACGGACGTATGACCAAGGCGGGAGCTATGGCACTGAAATTCAAAGTACTGCAATGGGCTGCCAGCCCCACTTTCAACTCTGACAAGAAATGGCATCCCCAAGCGGACGAATATACCTGCTACGGTAACTATAGCGCCCAGCGTTGGGAAGCTGCAAAGGCAGCAGGCGATGCTTTCTTTGCGGAAGTGCAAAGACAAGGCGGATACTCGCTGATCCAGCCGGAGGAAGATACTCATCGGGCAAGACGTCTTGCCTACCGCCGGGCATACTATAATCGTGGCGGTACGGAAATACTGATCTCTACCCGTCATGGATATGATGTCAACACTATTTGGGAGTATATCGACAGCCGTCCTTGGGGGTATCTTCCCACATTAAACTATGTCGATATGTTCTCTTGGGCGGACGGAACCGATTTTCCGAAAGACTTCAACTGGCAGTCTCCTTCCCGTCAGCCTTTCTTTACCGTGGGTGATATGGAACCTACCCGTGACCCGCGCCTGTATGAAAATGTGGCTTGTCCGGGAGACACCTATTGCAATGGAACAGTCGCCCCTGTCCATCTCAATCATCCCAACTACAAAGCCGGTAGCGGATTCATGACCATGAAGTTCATCTTACAAGAGAACAGTGACCGTGAAGGGCCGATACAGTGGCCTCATACCCGTCTGCCGGAAATCATGCTGGGATATGCGGAAGTACTCAACGAAGTGAATAAACGTCCGAACGATGAAGCCTACAAGTTGGTGAACGATGTACGGAAGAGAGTAGGTCTCTCCGAACTTCCCAAGAACATGAATTACGATGAGTTTCTGGAAGCCGTACTGAGAGAAAGAGCACTGGAATTGGGATTCGAAGAGGTACGTTGGTTCGACCTTGTGCGCAGAGGTCGTGAAAACGATTTCAGAAAGCAACTGTACGGACTGCGGAGCAGAGGTAACGACCAACACAATCCCACAGCGTTCACTTTTGAGAAAGTAGAATTAAGCGACCGCTATTGGGTAGACAGTTGGGATACCAAATGGTATCTGGCTCCGATACCTCAAGACGAAATCAACAAGAGATATGGAATGACCCAAAATCCGGGTTGGTAAATTGATACGCAAACTAATATTCTATTGAACAATGAATAAAATAAACTATATATTAACCACTCTACTCCTGGGAGGTGCGGTAGTTCTGAACGCGCAGACACCAGCAACGGTATCGGATATGCAGCTGGCTGACACCTTGAGCGTAGGATACCGTATAAACGTATCTTCCCAGACCAGTAGTTATTCTGTCAACGGAGTCAATGCTTCTGCATTCGAAAAATCTCCGCATATAGACATCAGCAAAGCACTATATGGGAAAGTAGCCGGTCTGAACGTATATCAAGGCGCAGGCTCGTCAGCCGACAACGTTTCTTCTCTCTCCATACACGGTCATGCTCCGTTAGTGTTGATCGACGGTTTTCCTCGCGACATCACCGATATTAGTTCTATGGAGATCGAATCGTGCTACGTACTGAAAGACGCCGCTGCTGCTGCCCTCTATGGTATGCGCGGTGCTAACGGTGTAATATTGATTACGACCAAACGCGGCACAAGCAATGGACTAAAAGTAAAGGTAGACTATAACTTCGGCGCTAACACCCAGTTCCGCTCTCCTGACTTTGCAGACGCCTATACGTATGCGAACACTCTCAATACCGCACTGAGTGGAGACGGTCTGTCCGCACGCTACAATATCCGGGAATTGGAGGCTTTCCGTACAGGTATTTACCCATACGACTATCCGAACGTAGACTGGTGGGAAGAAACGTTGAACAAAACCGGATTTACACATAACCTAAAAATGGCTTTCAGCGGAGGTGGCGAAAAGTTCCGTTTCTATACCGTAGTAGATTACTATCGTGACCGTTCGATGCTGAAGAAAAATACGGAAGACACACGTTACGACACCACGCCCACAGATACACGCTTAACTGTGCGTACCAATCTGGACGTGAACGTGACTAAAAGTACTTATCTGAAACTCGGAATCACTGGAAAACTGAAAGAACTTCGGGGAACCCGTTACGGGCGTAACGCTATCTTCAATGACATTTACGGCATTCCTTCGGCCGCATTCCCCATCCGTCATGAAAACGGCATCTTTGGAGGAAGTTCAGTCTATGGAGACAAGAACCCGGTTGCCTTACTGAAACATTACGGACATATCCGTAATGTATACGGAAGCCTGCTCGCCGACTTGAGCGTCCGCCAAAAACTGGACATGCTGACCAAGGGATTGGCAGTCGAGGCGGCTATTTCTTTCGATAACATCGGAGGAATGTATGAAACCAGCAGCAAAAGTTACCGTTATATGAACAGCGGAGCCAGTATTTCCGACGATGGCACATTGATAACCACTCCTACTATTTGGGGCACAGACTCCGAAACCTTGGGACACAGCCAGCCTTTTGAAAACCTGTTGTTCAGAAGCAACTTCCAGGCAAAAGCGGACTATAGCCGTACCTTTGACAAACACCGGGTAGGAGGAGCATTGATTTACGACATGCAGTCAGTAAATAGAAACGGCAGAAACAATTCACAAAAAAATCTGTCAGTTTTAATGAATGCCACCTATACTTACGACGACCGTTATACCCTTAATGCCGTATTCAACCGTTCCGGTTCGGCATATTTGCCGGATGGAGACAAATTCGCGAACTATCCTGCCATATCTGCCGCCTGGATCGTATCCAACGAAGCATTCATGGAGAAAATAACTCCGATTAATATCTTCAAGATTCGTGCCTCCTATGGTCTTTCCGGTTGGGATGGAAACTTGAGCCACGAATTATGGCGCCAGTCATACGGTTATGCTGCAGGTTACAACTTCGGCGAAAACGCCGGAAGCGTTTCAGGAGGTAGCGAAGGTAACTTGCCAGTAGTCGGATTGGTAGCGGAGAAATCCCAAAAAGCGACTTTCGGATTTGATCTTTCCGCTCTCAACAACCGGTTAAATGCTACTGTGGAAGGTTTCTACGAGAAACGTTCGGATATACTTGTGTCCGGCGCCAATTCCACGTCCGGCATCATCGGTGTCACGGTGGGGCAAGTAAACGAAGGAATCTATAAATACAGAGGATTTGATGCCTCTTTGAACTGGAATGACAAAGCCGGTGATTTCCATTACAGTATCGGAGCAACCATGTCGTACTTGAACTCGGAAGTAGTCAATGTAAACCAAGCCTATCAAGAGTATGACTACTTGTACACCAAAGGCAACCGTGTGGGACAGATGTACGGTCTGGAAGCAATAGGATTCTTCAACAGTCAGCAGGAAATCAACAACAGCCCGCAGCAAACATTCTCAGGCATCGCTCCCGGTGACGTGAAGTATAAAGACCAAAACGGTGATAACCGCATTGATGAAAAAGATGTGGTAAAAATGTTCGGTTCCTCACTACCACGTTTCTACTTCGGATTCAATCTGAATTTCTCCTATAAAAGATTCGAACTCTCTGCCGACTTCCAAGGAATGACCGGTGTAACAGTCTCTCTACTTGACAGCCCGCTTTACCGACCGCTTGTGGACAACGGAAACATCTCGAACACGTTCCTGAACGAGGAAGTTTACTGGACACCGGAGAACAAAGCCAAAGCTACTATGCCGAGACTGACTACACAGGAAAACCAGAACAACTACCGTGCCAGTTCATTGTGGTATCGTGACGGTTCGTTCCTGAAATTACGGAACCTGCTGGTAGCTTATACATTTCCGAAATCTCAGACCCGTTTTGCCGATTTACAAGTATTCGTGCAAGGCACTAACTTGTTCTCGCTAGATAACATCCATTTTGCCGATCCCGAACAACTTGGTATCGCTTATCCGTCTGCAAGGAGCTATTGGGCGGGTGTGAAACTTAATTTTTAATGTAAAGTAAATGAACATTATGAGAACCAAATACATCATCTTAACCGTTTTGTCTTCGTTGAGCCTTGCTTCGTGCAATTATCTCGATTTTGATGAAACAAACGGTTTGAAGACAAAAGAAGACATGTATAAGTATTTCGGTACAAGCAAAGATATGCTGTCCCACGTATACTCATATATGCCGCAAGGATATGCGTATTTCGCAACTGAAGGAATCTTTTCCGAAGAGAGTTATTCCATGCGTGACTGTGCCTCAGACGACGGTGAGTTCGGAGCTTACGCCGCCAACATCCAAAACGCGAACAACGGCAATTGGTCACCCATCAAAACGTATGATGACGCTTGGACGCTCTATCGTGGCATCCGTGCCGCCAATAGTTTTCTTACAGAGATTGCACAAGTGGACTTCTCGCGTTATGAACACGACGGACAATATCAGAATTGGATGAAGCAATTGAAATACTTCCCTTACGAGGCCAGAGTGCTGCGCGCACACTACTTTTTTGAGCTGGCACGCCGCTATGGTGATATCGCCATGCCATTGGAAGTGCTTACAGAAGAAGAAGCGAACACTATTGGTAAAACACCATTTGCCGAGGTGATTAATTTTATTGTCAACGAATGTAACGAGGCTGCTAACAACTTACCGGATGATTATGTAAACGAACCGGGAGCGGAGATAGGCAGAGTAACCAGAGGTTTTGCAATGGCGGTGAAATCAAAAGCATTATTATATGCAGCCAGCCGCTTACATAATCCTTCTATGGATACCGAATTATGGAAGCAATCCGCCAAAGCTGCATTGGACATCATGAATACAGGACTTTACTCCCTTGACGGTCAAGAGAGTGCCAACAACTTCGCATCAAAAGAAGTGGTACTGATGAGACTCAATGCTGAAGCTACAAACTTCGAGAGATATAATTTTCCTCTTCGTTTCACTTACGGGGCACGCACTTCCATGATTGCTTACGGCAACTTCCCGTCACAAAATCTGGTGGACGCCTTTGAAACCGCCAACGGTTATAGAGTGACACTGGAAAATACCGGTTGGGTTTGCGATGACCCCGATTTCAATCCGCAAGCTCCTTATGAAAACCGTGACAAACGATTCTATCGCACAATTCTCGCCAATGGCATGACATTTAAAGAGAGTACGGTAGAAACGTTCAAAGGAGGTATCGATGTTGGTATTGTGTCAGAAGGAGGTTCGCCCACCGGTTATTTTCTACGCCGGTACATTCAGGAAGGTACCAGTTTTGAACCGGGCAGGGAATCAGCCAACAAGCACTATTGGGCAATTTACCGTTATGCGGAAACCTTGCTCACCTATGCAGAATCCATGGTTAATGCTTTCAATGATGTCGACTACACTGATGAGACTTATGTGTATTCAGCATTGTGGGCTATCAACGAAGTAAGAAAGAATGCCGACATGCCGCTACTTACTTCTATGGGAAAAGAAGAATTCTTGGAACGTCTGTACAATGAATGGCGCGTAGAATTTGCCTTCGAAGATCACCGTTTTTGGGATGTACGTAGGTGGAAAATAGCTGATACTACCCAGCGCGAACTGTACGGAGTGAAGATTGAAAAACAACAGAACGGCACACTGAGTTTTTATAAAAACCTTTATGAAAGCCGCACATGGAGAGACTGCATGTATCTCTATCCTATACCTCAGAGCGAGCTGTACAAAAATACAAACTTAAATCCTCAAAATGCAGGATGGTAATTTATTGTCTAATCTAATAGTAAATATGATATATGAAAAAGTTATATAACAACACATTATTGCAACTGATTCTTGCATTGTGCACATTCAGTTTCGTAGCATGTCAGGAGTTCGATATCGACTCACAGCCGGAAGGACCCCTCAACATCCAGATAGATGCACTGGAGGCTTATACCGCTTTGGCAACTTCTCCCAGCAACATCGTTTTTAATATAAGTTCAAACACCCCTTGGACAATCGAGAGTAATCAACAGTGGTGCAAACCCACTCCCACTATGAGTGCGGCAAGTTCACTGGTTTCGGAGATTGTAGTAACTCTCGAAAATAATGTGGGAAAACAAATGCGTACAGCTCAACTGTTCATCAAGGCTGAAGGCATTGAGGGAACTAAGGTAGTGACTATCGAACAAGCTTCTAAAGAAGACTTGGTAGTAATTCGCCCTACGGATATCGTTCCTACCGAAGGAGGCATGGTTTCATTTAATATCATTTCCAATAAACCGTGGGAAATCATTACTACGACTCAGTTCCTTGAGAATATCGATAAAACATCCGGTACGGGAAATGAGAACGGTGAGAAAGAGAACATTACAATTACTGTCCCCCAAAATACAGGAGCAATAAGAAGTGCGGAAATCACCGTGAAAACGGCTTTTCAGGAGGAGACATTCACTATTACCCAAGATGGTATTGTGATTGAAACCAAGAATGAAGAAGATGCTGTTAACACAATGAGCGGAGAAGGTGGAGAGAAAACAATAGAAATCAACTCTAGTGTAGAATGGAAAATAGAAATTCCGACTGAATACAAAGAATGGCTGAGTGCAGAAGCAGACGGTAATCGGTTAAAACTGTCTACTACGTTTAATAATTTATTCGTTCCGCGTACCGGACACATCTTACTGTATCCTAAAATGAATGTTCCGGGATTTGAAGGCGTGCCTATTGAAGTGACACAACCCAGAAATATGTCTCTAAACAGAGGAGAGGAGACCGTAGATCCGGTGACAGGATATACTACTATCCAAAGTAAAGGCGCAGCCAGATTTGTATCCAATTTTGGATTCAGAAAAGGAAAAGTTGCTTGGGAGTTTGACAAAGTGGATATACCGGACAGTAATGGAGCAATCGAACTTAACGGAGATACATGGACTTGGGGAGATGGCTCCGGTTATATCAAAGCCTGGTTGAGACCGGAAAGTTCAGAGATGACTTCAAACATTGATGCATGGGACGGAGCTTACTTTAGACTACAAAACTTTAATATAAACATCAATGACGTTAAATCTATTTCCATTGAAGCCAAAGACGATCCGGAAAATGAAGGCAAAATATGTCTAATACTTTACGTCAACGAACAAGAGGTAGCACGGATGAAAAATAAGACGGACATTTATGCGGTCAATCCGAATTTCCGTGGACAACAGTTCTACTTCGGATTTGAAAGTGAAACAGACCAGATTTGTACAATGACATTCAAATCTATCAACTTTGAGTCTTATGAATAATACTAAAAACATAAAGTAAATATGAAATCAATTATACATAAAGCAATATACTGGGCTTTACCGCTTTTGACATTGCCTACAACTGGTTTACTGTTGCAGAGCTGCGAAGAGGACAAAGCAGAGAAGTGGGTCGACTTGCGTTATAGAGTAGAAGACTCTTACGTGATCCAAGCCTCCAACCCGGAGCCTTTCTCTTTCGAAGTCAAGTCTACTGACTCATGGGAAGTCTTCGGAAAATATGACTGGTATACCCTTTCACCCTCAACGGGTGAAGCTGGTAAGACCTATACTGTAACTGTTGCCTGCAAAGAGAATACCGCACTGGACGACCGTATAGATACCATTCACATCAAGAGTGACTATTGGACAGGCAAACGCTTTGTACTCACTCAGAAAGGTACTGCCTATCTGAATGTAGAGGACGTAGAGATGATTAACCAAGAAGGCGATGCTATGACATTCAATGTGCTCAGTAACCAGAAGTGGAGTGCTAAGGTGACAGAAGGTGACATCTGGCTTTCTATCCGAGGTAACGACGGGAAGATTGAAGGCGAGCAAAACGGACAGATTACAGTAGAAGCTACCCCCAACACAGGTGAAATGAGAACGGGTGTAGTAACCATTTACGACCGCCACGGAAAAGTTGCCATGGAAGTGAAATGCACACAAGACGGCGTGCTGCTGACACCGGAAACACCAGTGAACGGTAAGTGGTTTACCATCTATGAGCAAGAGCAGGAGCTCAAAATCTCCATAGAATCCAATGCAGAATGGACTGTTTATAAAGAGAATGAACTGGACGATACATGGTACGATTTCGAGAAAACTTCTTTCTCCGGTTCTGAAGAACTGGTAATCAAAGTATCCGAACATACGGGGTCCAGCGTTCGTACGGGAACAATCATACTGGCAACCAAAGCCGCCGAAGGCGCTACACCGCTGACCAAGACCGTGAAGTTCAAGCAGGCCAATCCCAAACGTCCTGAGGTACACAACATGGATGTTACGTTAGGTACTCAATATGGTCCCGGCAGCTTGATGCCCGGACGTTACAACTTCTACTTCGAACCTTTCAATGCCAACTTCGAACTCTTCTTTATGTGGGGAGATGTGGAACTTCGTTTCCATGTCAGTGACAATATAACCCTCCTAAGTACGAGACCTTGGTGTAGTGATGTGTTCGATGATAGATCTGATTGCCGCCACACTGTAGATTCCAGTCAACCCAATGTACTGTCGTTTGAACTCCAAGAGAGCGTAACACCTACCGGCAGCTGGCTCTACACCGAATGGATACTGAACAATAAGATAATCGCCAAAGCAACCAGCGATGGTGTGAGCGATGCAGACGGAACAGGCGACACGTGGAAAGTGCCATTCTCGCAACTTAGCTCCGGCGGAACTTTCCTTGTCAGAGCAACAAGTGGCAGTCTCGTATTTACTAAATGGGAATATGTGGCTCCGTTAAACTGGGGAGACTGATTCTTTAGTCAAAAAGTGCTTGCCCGCTTGCCAACAACAATTCGGGTAAGTGCTTATTAAACTCATAATACATAAAACCAAAAGAGTATGATGAAAAAAAAATTATTATTTATATTGAGCCTGACATTCATCGGTATTTCCTGTTTTGCTTGTCTGGACGATGAAACGAAGTACGTCACTCAAAAAAAGACTAACTATCCGCTTACAGCTTTTGCCGTAGCAGTGAATAATGTACAAACGGGTACTACCTCCTATTATCACGGAAAGATAGACCAGACCACCCACAAGATAGAAATCGGAACCATCGAAAATGCGAATGTCATCACCGGCGTGGATTATACATTGATGGACGGAGCGAGCATTTCACCAGACCCCGCTACCTTTATACAAAACTGGCAGAAAGAGCAAAAGGTGACTGTCACCACCGCGAACAATCAGTCGATTACTTATACCATCGTACTACCGAAGTATGACGAAACGTTGAAAGACATTATCTTTATAGACGATTTCAACGTAAATGGCATTCCCAACCCCAACAGCTGGGTACTCTGTCAAAAATCAACATCAGACTGGTGCGACGAGATGTCCGAAAGCTACGACCAAGCATATGTAGAAGATGGCAAACTGATACTAAAGGCAGAAAAAATAGGTAATGAATATCGTGCCGGCGGTATCGAGTCAATAGGTAAGGTAGACTTCACCTTCGGGCGTGTTGAAGTCAGAGCGAGAATCCCCAGACATCCTGACGGAGCCTTTCCTGCTATCTGGCTGATGCCTCAAAAGTCTGCTCCCTTATACAGTAGTTGGCCGAATGGCGGTGAGATTGACATAATGGAGCATATCCGGCAAGAAGATGTGATTTATCAGACAGTGCATACCCACTATACCTACGACTTGAACATCAAAGATCCTATCAACTCGACATCGGTAACATGCAGCTACGAGGACTGGAATATCTATGCCGTAGAATGGACAGAAGATAAAATAACGTTCTTTGTCAATGACCAAAAGACTTTCTCTTATGAGAACCTCAAGCTGGCAAATGAAGAAGAAATGAAACAATGGCCGTTCACCAAAGATTCTTCTTTCTATATCATTCTGAATATGGGACTTGGAGGAAACGCAGATTCATGGGCAGGTCCTATTGATGACACCGATCTACCTGCCATTATGGAAATAGATTGGGTAAAGGTTAGCAAACTGAATAAATAGTTTTTCTGATTAAGGTAGAACTAAGTTTTTAGGGACTTCTTAAAGGAAGAGGAATGAAAGCATAAACATACTTTATGATTTTCATTCCTCTCATTGTTACAATCGGTTTTCTAACATCAATCACAAACAGGTGTCGCCTCCCACTTTATCCTGTTTCCGGTAAGCAGAAGGAATCTCTCCTTTTATAGATTTGAAAACCTTGCTGAAATAACGCAAGGAGGAGAAGCCAACTACTTCAGAAATCTCGGTAATATTCATAGTGGTGGTTGTAAGCAACACGATAGACCGTTCAATACGCTGCTTATTCACATAATCTACAATCCCCATACCTGTGATAGTTTTCACTTTATTAAACAACAATGAGCGACTGATACACATATTAGTAGCCAAAAACGCAACATCCAGTTCCGGATTGCTCATGTTGTCCGCAATCAATGTATTCAACTTCAGCAGAAAAGTCTCATCAGCATTACTGAAACTCATATCCTTATGTGTCAACAATTTGTCATCCTTATAGCGTATCCTGATCTGTTCACGCTGCCGTAGTTGGTTATGAATTAGCGCCAGCAAGCTATCTATCTCGAAAGGCTTCGGAAAAAAGACATCCGCCCCAGTCTTATAACCGGTGTACATATTTTGTGAATTATGATAGGCAGTTAATAAAATGAATGGAATATGACTGATTTTCAAATTAGTCTTCACTTCCTTGCATAGTTCAAACCCATTCATCCGAGGCATCATGACATCACTGATGATAATGTCAGGCAATCGGTCTTTAATCTGCTCCAACCCTTCTTTACCATCTTTAGCAACGTATACACGAGCAAAATAATTACTCAACGTTTCTTTCAAATAGTTTCGTAATTCAGAAGTGTCTTCTACCACCATCACCGCATATTTCTTTAAGAATGTATAATCAATCTTGTCTTGTTCATTCACTTCCACTCCTGTAGACGTATCTGCCCGCAACAGTTCCTGTCGTCCATATGTATCCGCCAATAACGGTAACTCAAAATAGAATACCGCCCCTTTTCCTTCTGTATTCGAAGCACCCACTTTTCCCTTATGATGAGCAATAAGGCTCTTCGCATAAGAAAGTCCGATACCACTCCCTCCCTTCTCATGTATCCCTTGATAGAAACTAGAGAAAAGAGAATCTGTATCCACCATATTCAACCCCATTCCTTCGTCCTTGACAGAAACCCGTACCCGTCCTTCTCCCTCCAACAGACAGGTGATTAGCGTAGTAGTAGTATTTGATTCACTGAACTTGAGTGCATTCATCAGGAAGTTGGAAAGAACGAACTCACACTTATTCTTATCAAAAGGAACCTTCCCTATGCGCTCATCCAGTTCATATTCCAGCCAAATACCCTTCACGCGATATTCATCGGCAAATTTATCTCCGACAGACCGTACCCACTCATTCAGAGAGTAGGGCAGGATATGTAACATATCTTTTCCCTCCTCCAGTTTCCGCACGTCAAGTACCATGTCGATAATGTTCTTCATTTGGTGTGCTTGCTTATAAATTGGGACTAACAATTTTTCTACCTCACGATCACTACCTGATTCATGATTAATAATACGCTTCAACGGTGCACAAATCAGCGTAAGAGGCGTACGAAGCTCATGACTGATGTTCGTTAAGAAATTAATTTTCTCTTCATACATTTTGTTTTTCAGACGCAGAATCTCCCGCTTCTGTTTGGCTTTCTTTTTTCGATAAAAATAGAAAGTAATGCCATAAACTACTATTCCCACCAATATACATAACCCCGCATAAAACCAATTGCTCTTCCACCAAGGGGAAACAACCACGACATGAAGAATCGGCTGTTTCACACTCCACCCCCCATTACGAGTATAATAAGAAGCAGTAATTGTATACTCCCCTATCGGTAGATAATTAATAACCAAAGAGTTGGAATTGAAATTAGCCAAGTCCTGCCCGATTCCTTCAATATTAAACCGGAAAAAGTTTTTACGAAACACATCTCCCTCGTTCAACAGGACTTTCAGTTGCAGAGAGGAAAAGTCCCATGGAACCCGAATAGTTTCAATAGCTTTCTCCCGCTTCTCGGATAATGGGACAGGCAAACCATTCAGTAATACATCTAGTAATTCAACAGTATGATCTTCTTCCGTTTCTAAATGAAAGCCAGAATTTATCACTGTCATCCCCATAGTACCACCTAGAAAAACATCTCCATTATGAGCAAGAAGAGTGGCCTGAAAAAGATATTCGTTAGGCAAAACCCCGTCCACCTCGTCCAATGTAACAAAGTTCCGAGTGAGAGAAGAATAAACGAACAAATATCGTCTTGTTCCTACCCATATCCGATGTTGGTTATCAGTTACAACAGAAGATACCTCTTGAAACAAACTCGTCTTGATCAACTCGCTCTCTCCTGTTCGTGGATCGTAACGTACCAAGCCTTCGGTAGACGCTAACCAGAAAACGCCATCCTGGTCACGCGATGCATCATTAATGATATATTTCCCCTGATAAATCGTCCTGAAAATCCCTTCCGAGGAATCATATTCGCAGATATTTTTCAAATCGGTAAGATAAGTTTTCGTACCCACAGTAGCTATGATCAAGGGCGAATTTCGTTCGTATTCTCTTCCCATAGTGGCTACAATCTCAAATTTACGACGAGTAGTATCGTATATAAAAATATGTTGGCCACTGAAAAGAATCTTGTCTGGCGTTACCCGTCGGATGTTGACAGAGAAACCGTCAATACATTCACGATCATTTGTTTCTTTATCGACCAGAACAAAAGGACGTACCCGTCCCGTTTGCTTATGAAAAATAAAGAGTCCCTCGTTGAAAGAGGAAAATAATAATTCATCAGGGGTATATTCGACAATAGAAACCACCTTTTCATGCATAGTAGAAGGATAATGCTTAAAAGTTCCCGTTAACGGATCAAACCTATTGATTCCACCGCCATCAGTCCCCACCCAAACCATTCCATCACTATCTTGGAAAAAACTATTGATGGTCTGATTGCTCAACCCATATAAATTGCCAAAAGGAACATTCTGATAAGAACAAGCAAATACATTTCTTATACCAATCAACCCTCTGCGGATACTGCCCGCCCACATATTATTGGCAGAATCCAAATAAAGCCGATAAATGGTATTGGCAGGAAAGGAGTGAACATCATCCTGCTTTTGCTGAATGTTGGTAAACGAAAAATCATCCAAGGAAATGATGTTAATTCCGCCACCATCAGTTGCCACCCAAAGCTGATTATCTTTCTCCATAATATCATGAATGACATCGTACGTCAGAGAGGAATTGGATGTTGTAAAATGTTTCAAAAGTTTACCTTCTTGATAGCAGTACAGCCCACTACCATAAACGCTCACCCACAGACGCTTATGGGAATCTAAGAAAATAGTAGTATAACTCTTTCCGGTAAAAGCATCTACCTTCTTCAGTTCGTGGGTTTTAATATTGAAAGAATATATGCCATTCCAACATGAGTTAAGCAAGATATGTTCGTCATCGTAACGCACCATCTCCCAAAAAGGAACATAATAAGCAGGATCCTTTGCATAATATAAAGGTTCAAGTTTATTAGTGGCATAAGTATATTTATAAATATCACCTGACCCACCCAACAAAATTCCCCCTTCTACCAATAAACTGGAAGCAACATAAATAGGTTTACCATTACTTGATAAAGTTTTAAAGTTATCATGGCCTCTATTATAAAGACAAATACCAACTGTTGTGGCTACCCACAAATTATGCAAAGAATCTTCCGCTATAAAAATTATATTATCTGAGGGCAATGTACTTTCGTCCTCCGGCCGATGCAAATAGTGTTTCAAATGATCGCGATCGTAACAATTCAAACCAGACTCTGTACCAATCCATAAATAGCCTCTATGATCATTCAAGATACATTGTACTCTTGACTGCGAAAGTCCTTCTTTAATTCCAAGCTGTTTATAATAATAGTAAGGGGATTGGCTTCGAATGGAATGAGCCATTCCGACAAAGAAGAATATTAAATATATTTTTAACAGAACTTTACTCATATTTAGTAAGACATACAATACGATTTGTAAATATAATAAATTTTATTTTAATAGTACTGTTTTATTTCAAATTCTAATTATAAGTAAAGTACTTTTTCTTCCGTATATAAAATACGAATTAATTTCGAACCTATTTAAACATGAATTTAGCATAACCGTTGGTATGTTCTTCCACCTCCTACGAATACTTCTATGCGCTGAAAAAGAAAATTTATAGTTATAACTGATTTATATCGGGCTGACGTTATTTTACTAAAAAACATTAGATTCTCCTTATATTATAAGGTAGGGAGAATCTTTTTTTTTACTTTTGTGCCCAAATATTGTGGTACAAGCCATTATAAAAGAAAGAATTATGCAGAAAAACCTTGTCATTGTCGAGTCTCCGGCAAAAGCAAAAACGATTGA
>UMCG01075084.1_pt1 | contig 32062 bp, 33 predicted proteins | sample 1964181 | NCBI WGS metagenome assembly UMCG01 (sample SAMEA4835963, study PRJEB28245) | human gut metagenome | biome: gut microbiome; material: fecal sample | place: Denmark | collected 2008 | reverse complement strand
TTTTTACACTTCTATTGCTTCTTTATCACACATCAATAAAAGCTGCCGGCGGCAAACAAGCTGCTGATCGTTTCGACAGACGGCCGCTCTGCCGATGGCGCTGATGCGCTGCAGAAAATCATTAAGGAGGCCAAGAAAGACGGCGTGACGGTGGTCGGAGCTGGAATCGGCGCATCCCGCAGCGCGGTCGAAAAGGAGTTCGGCGATGCTTTTCTGGACGTTTCGGACATGGAGAAGATGCCGCAGCTGCTTGCGGGAATCGTGAAGCGGCACCTGCTGCGTTAATCTCATCTGTTTTTTCGACACAGGGGCGGCTCTACATGGGCCGCCCTTTTCTTTGCAGAAAAAGTCTTGCAGTTCTGTGCAAAGTCCTTAGACTAAAGATATAGCATAGGTTACATCGCAATCATACAATTTACAAACTGCAAACAAGGGCAGACCTTTCTTTTGAAGGGCCTGCCCTTTTTACATATAAAACCGAAAATCATCAATATATCATCGGAGGAAAAGACAATGGAGAATGCACAGAAAAACCCACAGGCCATGCAGGAAGCTCTGCTGGAAACGCTCAACAGGTTAGCGAGGATCAACGAAGTGGAAGGTTTCGACCCGAGGCTGCTGGTCGCCTGCTACAAAAACGAGAGCGGAGAAGAAAACCTCTATCTCCCGGCGGAACCGGCAATGCTTTGGTTCAGGCTCAAGTACCCACATGGCCGGCTGGAACAGGTTGCGACCCGCGTGACGGACAGCATGGCAACCGTTGAGGGCCGGGTGTTCGACGAAAACGGCGCAATGCTTGCAAACGCGTTTGTGACGCGATACCGCAGCGATACCGACCAGTTCGGAAAGGATTATGTCCAGAACGCCGGCACCTGCGCAATTCGCAAGGCGCTTGGCAACTGCGGCTTCGGAACGCCTGCCACGGCGGAGTTTATCGAGGGCGTCACCGTCGTTTACGACAGGAACGCCGCGCCGGAGCAGCCCGTTGACAGCGGCGCCGCCGTCAAGCGCCTTACGCCGCCGCCCGCGCCAAAGAAGCGGAAAGCAGCGGAAGCTGCGGCAACGGCCGAAACCGCACCGCAGCCCGCACCGGAAAAAACGGCAAAGCCCCGCGACATCTCTATGGCAGAGGACGTGCCGCCAGTGCCAGCTGAGGCTGAAAAGCCGAAAGCGACGCAGGCGCCGCCACCCGTTTTGAAACCGGCCGCGCAGAGCGTCAAGGCTCCGTCCACATTGGATGAGGCGATGGCCTTTGTCGTCCCGACCGGGCGGTATGCCGGAAAGACTTTCGGGCAGTTGCTTGAGGAAAAGGAAAATGACGCAATCCGTTATTTCCTGCGTCCCCTCTATGCCGGAAAGCCGATTCAGCAGGCCGCAATGATGGTGGCTGGGCAATACGGCCTGTAATCTCATAAAACAAAAAGGTGAACCGCCAGTCGCAGTTTGTGGCTGGCGGTTTGCTGTACATCAGGAGGAAAAGAAAATGTGTCACACGTCGGAGTTTGGTATCACGATCTATGATGTGCTGACTCTCGGCGGCGCACAGCAGGTCGGAAGGCCGTCTCAAAAGGGTGAAATCAAGGTTCTTTGCCCGCGCGGCGTGAAAACCTCAAGGGGGAAAACGGCTACTTTTGATGTAAACCTCGCAAAGGGCAATTTCAAATGCTACCGGGAATGTTCTGATTGCACCGGCCACGGGGGGATGCTCGACCTGTATAACCTGTTGTGCGGGAGTGGGGCAGACCGGAAGACCGCCTATGCGGAAATTGTAAACAAACTCAAGCATGGCGACTTGCCGAAAATCAAACGCCCGGCAGAGCCTGCTTTCGTTCCGCAGAAAATGCAAGGGAACACCGCAGACGCATCCGTGCTGGACAAAGCGTACAGAGCATTTCTCGCCACATTGACGCTCAGTGAAAGGCACCGCGCCAATTTGCTGTCGCGTGGGTTGACGGAACGGGCAATTCAACAGGGATTGTACAAGAGCGTGCCGCAGGGGCAGGCAATGTGGAAAAAATCACTCGACGCGCTGGAAAGACAGGGAATCGCGCTGCAGGGCGTGCCGGGCTTTTACAGAAAGAAGGGAAGATATTGTGCCGCGACATTCCGCAGCGGGTTCTTTATCCCTTACTTCGATGAGAAGGGACGAATCTGCGGGATGCAGATCCGGTTCGATGTGGCAAAGGAAAGCGGCAAGCGGTATCTGTGGTTTTCTTCGGCGGGCTATGAGGACGGTTGTTCCGCCCGGAACATCACCTCCTATGGTGCGCCCAGCCAGATGCCGGCAGTGGATTCAGGCCGCCTTGTTTTTGTGACAGAAGGCGCGTTGAAAGCCGCAGCGGCAAATGCGCTGGACGCAAAGCACCATCCGATCATTGCCATCGGCGGTGTGAGTTGCTACGGGCAATGGGAGGAAACCTGCCGATACCTGCAAAGCAAAAACATCCATTTTGTCGCGGACGCGTTCGATTCCGACCGGGAAACGAATGCCAGCGTACAAAAATCGCTCGAAAAGTTATACAGCATCGCGGCACAATACGGGATTCGGATGCAGCGCTGCGACTGGGGGACGGCGCAAAAGGGCATTGATGACTACCTGCTCAGTGCAGCCGTCCAGACAGATGACGGCGTGATGCTGTCATCGCTGTGGGACCCCAGAAATTTCGTGCCGCCGGTACGATACATCAAAAAGAATATGCCGGCGATGTTCAAGCCGCCGGTATACAAACCAAAGCATACAGCATAAAGGAGAACGACAATGGCAAATGAGAGAGATTTTATCTGGCAGCAGCAGGGCGCAAGCTCGTTCGTGAAAATCAAGATGGATTGGGCGCGGTTCGGCAAAATCCATTTCAGCTTTGTGCAGCACAGCGGCAAGCCCGCCTGCAAGCAGGTCGCCAGCATTGAGGCGGCGCTGAAAGTGGACGGCGGCGACGGCGCGCTGTATCTGGCCGAGGCGGTGAGGAACAACACGATGGAGCGCAAGCGCGCCAAAGCACTGGAGGATCAGAAAGCGTCCGGAGCAAAATACCCGGCGCCGATGTTCACCTCTATGGGCGGCACAACTGCCCAGCGTTCCAAAACCGGACAGTGCGTGTTCCGTCAGGTTTCGCTTGTGCCCGGCATGAAAACCGACTATGCGCTGCAGGTCGTTGAGGCCGAGGGGGAGCAGACCGCTACCGGCGGCATTTCCATGAAAAAGGGCGCGCAGGTCACGCGCATCACAGTCGGCTTGAAACGAGAGGAATTGCTCTCGATGGCGAGTGCGATCCTGATGGCGTGGCAGGCGTACATGATCGCCAGCAGCGCCTACGGTACGCTTGGCGCAAAGTCCTATGCTGATGTGCAGGACGCCGATGTGCCGGATGCGGCCGCGAACCGCCAGATGCCCGTGAAGGTTGTTACGACCACGGCTTCGACGGCTTGGGTGGTCTATGACAGCCTCGGAGAGACCTTTGAGGTTGCTGTCAGCCACGACGCGGCGATTCTGTGCGTACAGGAAAGCATCACGGTTCTGCGAAAAACCGGGCAGTGCTACTCCCGCAAAGATAACAACGAGTACAATGCGGTCAAGACCGCGATCCAGACGGATTGCGATGAGCTGCCGTCCATCACCTTGTATGGCAAGGACAATACCACCTGTGAAGTGATCGTTGTTAAGCGCACGATCCGAAAGTCCCCGCAAGAAGCCCAGCTTCCCAGCGGACAGGCATCGTAAAGCGCAGTGGCATCCAATATCACAACATCCCCATCTCCAAAATCCTCGCGCCGTACTTGGTTGCGGGGATTTTATTGCTTAGGTTGAATTTGTCCTAAAAATGGCGTATACTAAATACAAGAGGTGAGAAAAATGCTGGTGAATACGAACAGTTTGTTTTCTATGTCGGAAGCAAATCAAAATTTTTCGCGTATCGCAAGAGAAGTTGATGAGAAAGGGACGGCTGTTATCTTAAAAAACAATGTCCCTCGCTATTTAATCATCGACTTCAGCCAAGCGGAGAGTACGCAGGCTGCCGAGGATGAGGATGTCATGGAGGTTTCCAAGAGGCTGATCCAGAAGAACAGAGCAGCATACGAGGTGCTGGCCAAGTGAAAAGGCTGAGTAAGCGGCAGGTAGTCATGCTCCACGAGCAGTTGGTTCGGGAAACAGGTGGAACGGATGGAATCCGTGACACCGGATTGCTGGAATCTGCGCTGGAAGCCCCTTTTCAGGAGTTCGGCGGCGTATCCGTCTATCCGTCGGTGCAGCAAAAGGCCGCAAGGCTGGGTTTTGGGCTAATTAAGAATCATCCCTTTGTGGATGGAAACAAGCGGATCGGCGCGCACGCCATGCTTGTATTTTTGGAATTAAACGGCATTGAGCTTCGCCACACTTCGGAGGAGCTTTCGGAAATCATCTTAAAACTGGCTGCGGGCGATGCGGATTTGCAAAGCCTACTTTCATGGATCTTAGAGCATCAGGCGTGAACCACTGTTGCCCGCTTCCTTTGGGAGGCGGGCTTTTTTTTTTGCCGGCACACGAAAAAGAGGCGCGGGGCTATTGAGAATTTGTGCAAAGCTCGTATGATAGATTTAACAGAATCTTGAGCATTTTCAGATAGATAGCAGGGCGAAAGGAATTTACAAAAATGGGGAAAAGGCTTGTCATTGCCGAAAAGCCGATGCTGGCAAAGGCAATTCTGGACGCGATTCCCGGCACGGCGAAGTCCATAAAGGCGGGAGAGCGCGTTTTCTATACGGAAAAAGGGGATTATCTTGTGGTTGCGCTGGCGGGCCATGTGCTTCAGCTCAAGGAGCCGGAGGACTATGACCCGAAATACAAAAAGTGGACGCTGGAAGATCTGCCGATTTTCTTCCCGGATTGGGCGGCCGTCCCGGCGCAGGGGAAAAGCGATATTGTAAGGTGCGTGAAAAGCCTGCTGCCGCAGGCTGACAGTGTGATCCATGCGGGCGACGTGGACGACGAGGGCCAACTGATCGTGGATGAGCTGCTGCGCTACTGCGGTTATCGCGGCAAGGTGCAGCGGCTATATACCAGCGATACATCAACGGCCGCGCTCAAGAAACGGCTTGGGATGCTGGAGGACAATGCAAAATGGGAGCCGCTGGGAGTTTCAGCCTATGCACGCAGCGTAACGGATAAGACGTTCGGTATCAATTTTTCCCGTCTATATACAAAACTAAACGGCACGCTGCTGACGGTTGGCCGAGTACAGACCCCGGCGATGGGCTTGGTTGTCGCCCGTGATGAGGCAATCGAAAACCATGTGGCGCGCAAATATTATGCGCTGGAGGTTCAAGCCGAGATCGACGGCCGCCAGCCGTATATCCCGGCAGAATTTTCCCCGACAAAGGGCAGCCCGTTGCTCGGCGAGGAGGATAAGGTCTGGGAGCGTAAGGGGCTGGAAGAAGTGCTTGCCGCGTGCAGGGGAAAGAACTTTCCGGCAAAGGTGTCCAAAAAGGAAGAAACAGAAGCCCCGCCGCTGCCGTTCAATCTGAACAAGCTGAACCTCTATTGCAGCTCGCGCTGGGGATACGACCCGCAGCAGGTAATGGAAATCACGCAGAGCCTGCGTGAAAAATACCGGGCGATCACCTACAACCGGTCTGACAGTCAGTATCTGACGACGGAACAATTCCGGGAAGCGCCCGACACCGTTTCTCGGACACTCGCAAACCTCGGTATGCAGATACCGGAAATCGACACGAACCGGAAATCCAGATGTTTCGATGATTCCAAGGTATCAGCGCACACGGCCATCATCCCCACGAACGAAGCGGTCAATGTGGGCGCTATGACGCAGGCAGAGCAGAACGTCTATAAGGCAATCTGCGGACACTACCTGATCCAGTTCATGCCGGGGTGTAAAAAGCGGAAGACGAATCTGCGCATCGACTGTCCGCAGGGCATGTTTTCGGCCACCTCGGTTGAAGTCATCGACAAGGGTTTTAAGGCGGTCATCCGCGCCGGCAGTGAAGACAAGGCGCCCGGCGCGCTGTCCGGCTTTGCAGCGGGAGATTACAGGGCCTGTATCATGGACGGCAGCGTTACGGAGCATGAAACGACGCCCCCGCGCCGGTATACCAAGGCGACGTTGGCCGCCGACATGAGCAGCGTGGCAAAATATGTGCAGGACCCCCAGATAAAAGCGACACTGATCCGCAAAGACGATGGCAAGGAAGGAGAGAGTGGGTCCATCGGCACCGGCGCAACACGCCCGGCGATCATCGAAGGACTTGTCAAACGAGGATTCTTGCGAGAGGAAGGCAAGTATGTCATCTCGACCGAGCTGGGACGACAATTTTATCGGGCGCTGCCGGACGAGATCAAAAAACCGGATGTGACGGCGGAATGGTGGCTGATTCAGGAAAATATCAAAGACGGCAAAGCTGTACCGGATGATTTGTTCAAAAAGGTGTTGGAGGATTTTGAAACGGTACGGCGGGCTGTCGGAACATCGCGGGCAGTGAGCGCCGCAGCCGCAGACAAATCAGTCGGCCGAAAAACGGTGGGCGTCTGTCCCCGGTGCGGAAAACCAGTCGTCGAGGGAAGCAAGGGTTTTGGATGCAGCGGGTACAAGGACGGCTGCGGCTTTGTGCTCTGGATGACCGGAAAATACGGCGCGCATAAGGTGCTGGGAGATTCCGGGAAAAAGGTGACATCGGCAATGGCGGAAAAACTGCTCTCTAAAGGGAAGGTGCTGGTGAAGGGGCTAACCTCTGCCAAAGGAACGAAATACGATGCATGGGTATGCATGGAGGATACCGGGCGCGGCGTCTTTTTGAAACTGAGTTTCGACGACCTGCCGCAAAAGAAAGGAAAGAAACGTGGAACAAACTGAAATCGCCAGTGTGCAGAATGAACGGAAAAAGAAAATCACGCAATGGGCAAAAGAAGAAATCGGTGCATGGATGCCGGTGATCCTTGCGGTGCTTATCGTCATTTTGCTCTCCAAAACAGTATGGTTGTGCGCAACGATCCCGACCAAATCCATGTATCCAACTCTGCCGGCGCCGTGTTTTGTGTTCAGCTCCCGCGTTGCCTATTGGAACCATACGCCGCAGCGCGGTGATATTGTCCTGTTTTACCGAGGAAACGGGGAGAAAACCGTCTATGCCAAACGGGTGATCGGATTGCCCGGCGATGTGATTGATATTGTCCACGGGCAAACCTATATCAATGACGAGTTGCTGGATGAACCGTATCTTGCAGAGACGCCCGACCCTGCGGTGGAGCTGCGCTTCATCGTCCCGGAGGGCAGCTACTTTATGATGGGTGACAACCGCAACCATTCCTATGATTCACGGCATTGGGCGGAGCATTTTGTGCCGGAGGATAATATCCTCTCGCGGGTAAATCCAAAATGGGTGATACCGCTTGGCAGCAACAAAAAAGAAGAAAATTGAGCCGTGAGCGTCTTTACAATCTGTGCAAAGTCTTTACTATAAGAGTATAGCATAGATTCCAAAGCAATCATCATTCACAAACTGCACGAGGGCAGACCTTTCTTTCAGAAGGGCCTGCCCTCTTTATATATATACAAAAAACCGAACATCACAACATAAAAAACGGAGGATTTACTTACATGAAAAACGCACCGAACTTTGTCCTCGACGACGCTGAAATCAGCTTTGCCAACTACGACGAGATGCGCGCCTTTGTGGAGGAACGCGAGAAAAACACCGAGTGGCTGGAACAGGGCGTGCGCGAGCTTGTCTTTGGCGCGCTGCACGAGGAACCTCTCTGCGCACCGGTTTATGCCGATAAGATGCACGTCTCGACGGAGGCTATCGAGGACACGATGGCCGGAGCCGGGTTGAAGCTGACCGTTTCCAGTGGAACGCGGCCAGTCGGAGCCAGCGCTGTGGCGAGCATCATCAACAGGGCCGGCCTGCAGGCTGCGGGCTGGAAAAAGCTGCGCAACGGAAACCTTGAGAGCTTGAAAAGCGTGCTGAACATGCTGATGGATGTCAGCAGCGGCGCCGTCCACATCAAGGTGGCGGACGAAAAGATCCGCGCTGTACATTCCGGGAAGTATACGGCGATCCGCACCGACCGGCTGCTGGACATCGTGAAGGGGTATTTCGACCGGGAATGGCCGACCGCGACGTTTGAGGAGGGGTATTTCTCCCACGAGCGGATGCAGGAGGTCATCGACTTGGCACAGTACAAGGACGACTTTTTCGGACATATCCCCACCGGCATCTTCCAGTCCGCGACCCCGGCGTTTGTGGTTTATTCGTCCGACGTCGCTACGAGCGCTGTCACGCTGGTTCCGAGCATGAAACTCGGCGGCGTCTGCGTCCCGATGACGAAGGCTGTCAAGATCGAGCACATGGGCGAAGACCTTGAGGCCCGTGTTTCGGACGCGCTGGCAATGATCCTCGCGTATTTTCAGGGCGCTGTCGCCGATATGCAGGCGTTGGAGAACGTGGAGGTCAAATATGGGACAAACGCGCTCAAGCGCCTGCTGAAGGACGGCGGGATGCCGAAGAAATGCGCATGGGAAGCTATTGAGGCTTTCGATGGCATGTATGGCGGCAATCCCGTGACCGCAATGGAAATCTACGTTGCGGCCGTCGATGCTTACAGCGCCGTGCTGCGCGAGTTCCCGCAGGATAAGAAAAAGATCCTTTTGGCCGCAGACTGCGTGTCCCGCGTGGCAAATGCCCGCTGGGCTGATGTCGATAAGCCTGGGGAGGTGAAGTATTGAGCATTAAACCGAAGACAGCGTTTATCTTCTTCATCGTGCTTTTTCTTCTCTTTGTGTTTAGCCCGATGATGCGGTAAACGGCAGCCCGGAGTTGGTAGCAACTGACTCCGGGCTGTTTTTTATTTAATGAGGAAAAGGAGTGAATTTCAATGCCTACTTATGACGGTACTCAAAAAGCAAACAGTGGCCATGCGCAGAATATCCCGTATCATACCTTCCGCACGTCGTATGTCGATAATCTGCGGCAGGATGCTCTGGCGATGGCGAGCAGCGAGGCAATCGCATTTTGCAATGTGGATAACTACGGCGGCCCGGAAATCGAATGTGACGCCAGCACGCTGACGGAAGACGAGTGGCTGGAACGCCGCACGCACACCATTGGCGGGTCTGACTGCGCCGCAATTTTCGGTGAGAACAAGTACAAAACGAATCTGGACGTGTACTACGAAAAAATCGGAAAGCAGCCGGTATTCGCACAGGAGGAAACGCCGGAATCCCGGCTCAACAAGCTCTGGGGACATATCGCGGAGGAATATATCAAACAGTGGATAGCGGAGCGGTATCCGTACTGCGACGTTTTCTATGATACGAACATCTATCGCTATCCCGGAAAACCGTATATCACCGCCAACATCGACGGCATGATGCGCAAACCGGACGGCAGCTATTGCCTGTTGGAGTTCAAAACCGCGAACAGCATGAAAAAGGGCGAATGGGAAAACGGCAATGTGCCACCGCAGTATATCTATCAGGTACGCCAGTACATGGGGATTATGGGCGTATGGGAGTGCATCGTCGTCTGTATGTTCGACCGCGATAACGTTGTCGCCAATACCGTCGTACGGGATCTCGATGAAGAAATGCGCATCATCGACGGGTTGGATGCGTTCTGGAACGACCATGTTCTGGCGCATATCCCGCCCGAACCGCTGGGGACGGCAGACGGCATCATCAGCACCCTGCGGCGTTATGGAGGCCCAGCCAATCCGCGTGCCGACCGTGTGCGGCTTACCGGCGACGAACTGGAAGAACTTTGCCGCCAGTGCGTTGAAATGTCGCTGGAAAAAGCCCGCGCTAAGAAAATGGCCGATGAGGTCGATGCGCGCTGCAAGGAGTTGAGCATTGGCCTGATTGCCGCGCTCGGCAACGCGACGGACGGTGCTTTGACCTCTGCCGATGGCACAACGGAATACCAGATCAAGTACAGACCGAGAAAAGCACCCAAGAAAGTCGATTTTGACATGCTGCAAGCGCGATACCCGGACGCCTTTGCTGCCTGTGTTTCGCAGGAGGCCGAGGGCGGCCGGACGTTCGGCATTAAGGCAATCGCCCGCAATTAACAATCATCCGCCCGACCGGGCGGATACATAAGGAGGAGTAACAAATGCTGAGATTGGACACGATCCACGAACAGGTGCATATGCTGCTGATGGAAGCCCTTGAGGGCGAATACCTCGACCCGGAACAGACGCTGTATGTCAATCTCGATGAGCGTATGGCGGGCATCGAGGAGGACAGCATGGCCGAAGCGTGCGATGCGTGGGATACCATGACGGTGGAAGATTTTCTGAACGCTGTTGTGGCACACCATGTCAGCGAGTACGGCGGGTATCAGGCAGAGATTCCGTGTTTTGAGACGCTGTGCGAAAGCGTCGTCATGTGGTGAGGCTGGCGGGAAAATAACCCTTGCAAACCTGTGCAAAGCCGGTAAACTGGAACTAAAGCATAGATCCCATACTCAATCAAAAATTCACAATCTGTTATACAAGACGGACTTTCCTTTGGGAGAGCCCGTCTTTTCACATATAGAAGCGCAAATAACAAAAATTTCAAGGAGGTACATAATAATGGCTCAGATAATTCGCTTGGAATGTACAACGGGCGGCCACAACAAGTTTTACGAGATGACCGAGAACGGCGACGGCACCTTTACCGCGCGGTATGGGGCAATCGGAACGTCAGGCGCGACAAAAACCTATCCGATGAGCAAATGGCCCAGCATCTACAACGAGAAGATTCGTAAAGGGTATATCCACCTGTCAAATCAACCAATGTATCAAAGACCGTCAAAGAACAGCGGCGGTCCAAAATACGGTTTTACGGGCGAAACGAGAATTATCCCCGGCACTACGCGCACCGCCTACCGAATCGTATCAAGGATAGACTTTACCGCTGGCGACGGCAGTGAAGTCCATGCCGGTGACAAAGGAGGCTGGGTCGAACAGGACGGCCTCCTGTGCCAGAATGTCGATGACTCCAGCTGGGTTGCGGACAATGCGATCCTCTACGGGGAGGCCGTTGTGAAAAATGACGCCGTGATAAAAGACGTTGCTATGGTTTACGGCCACGCGACCGTAAGTGATTTCGCAGTGGTGAAGGACGACGCCAGTGTCTGCGACCACGCGGTTGTCACCAACTACAGCGTTGTCTATGGCAACGCGGTCATCTTTGGCAGGGCGATAATCAACAAAGCGTGGGTAAACGCAGACATTGGCGGAGACATCACGGTCGGCGAAAGCGAATGGCTCGATGAAAATCTCATATTTTAACACCATGAGAAAGGAAAATACATGGAAAACGTACTTACAAGTATTGTCTCTTATCCTGAACGCGGCGAGGGCGGCAGCAACCGGTATCGCGGCAACTGCTCCCCGAAGCTGATTGAAGACCTGCTCGGTTTTTTCAAGCCGGCGGAAATCTGCGACTATATGTGCGGAAGTGGCACCACAAAGGCCGCCGCCGACAAGATGGGCGTTGTAAGTCATCTGTACGACCTGCACAGCGGGTTTGATTTGATGAACAGCGACATCCCAGAACGCCCAGAATTTATCTTTTGGCATCCGCCGTACTGGGACATTATCAAATATTCCGGCGCCATGTACGATGCGGACGAGGTAAAGCAGCGGTACGGGTACGACCCAACGCAGCACGACCTGTCCCGCATCGCCACATGGGACGAGTTTGTCTCGGCTATGAATTATGCGATGATGAAACAGTTTGCGGCCCTCGAAAAAGGCGGCCGGATGGCGGTTCTGATGGGCGACATCAAGAAAAAAGGCCGGCTGTACAGCATGATTGCGGAGATCGCAAAGCCCGGCACGCTGGAAAACATCATCATCAAAGCACAGCACAACTGCGTTTCGGACAGGACACAGTACAGCGGCCGGTTCATTCCAATTTTGCACGAGTATGTGATGATCGTCCGCAAGGACGGCGCGCTGCAATACCCGGTTCTGCTTACCACAAAAAAGAAAGCGGACATCCGGGATATGAGCTGTGCGACGTGGCGGGATGTCATTGCCGAGGTTCTGCAGCAATACGGCCATGCGGTTTCGCTGACGGAGATCTACCAGTCGGTGGAACCGCACCGGAAAGCGCAGTCCAACAAATTTTGGAAGGAAAAGGTGCGGCAGACGCTGCATCGCTATACCGATAGCTTTCGTCAGGGTGACAACGGGGCATGGGCGCTTTGCAAAGGCCAAAAAGTCGCTTGACTGGCTGTGCAAAGCCGTTAAACTGGTGGTATAGCATAGATACCATACTGTAAAAACTTCACAACCTGTCAGCAAGGGCAGACTTTCCGTTTTTGGAAAGCCTGCCCTTTTAACATATATAAACAAAATACCATCAAAAATAGTAAAAGGAGATTGAAGCCATGAATACTTTTTCGATTATCACAAAGGAAATCCAGCAGGAGCTTGAACAGCAGAACCCCGCAACGGAAGGCTTGCCCAATATCTGCGGATATATGGGCCGGGCCTGCCGCCAAATGGGAAAAGAGGAGGGTGCCAATCGGGCAATCTGCATGATGTGCCCGCTGGCTCAGTTTGCGCGCATGAAAGAGTTGTACCGCGCGCTGGGCGAGTGGTCGAATGCCTACTACAACAACGACGCACCGCTCGTGACGGACGAGGAATACGACCGGCACATGCAGGAGCTGAAACATCTGGAATCGGCACATCCCGAATGGATCGCCGAGGACAGCCCGACACAGAACGTCGGCGGCAAGCGCGTGCTGGGCATCCCTGTTACGCATACGGTTCCGATGCTGTCGCTGGAGGACGTTTTTACCCGCGAGGACGTGGAGAATTTTGTGAACGCCGTACAGAGCGTAGACCCGCAGGCCACATTCTCCGTTGAGGAGAAAATCGACGGCCTGAGCCTGTCTCTGGAATACCGGGACGGGAAGTTGGTTCGCGCTTCCACGCGCGGCGACGGCCACGAGGGAGAGGATGTCACCGAAAACGTCCGGCAGATGAAAGACGTGCCGCAGACGATTCGGGATGAGTTTATCAATGACGCCCCCAATGGCTATTTCGAGGTGCGCGGCGAATGCTATATGCGCACTGATGATTTTGAGACTGTGAACGCCCGGCTACTGGGGGAGGGCAAAAACCTGTTTGCCAACGCCCGCAACTGCGCGGCAGGAACGCTGCGGCAGGCAGATCCGGCCATCGTCAGAGAACGCGGGCTGAGTCTGTTTGTCTTTGACACGCTGCAGCCGAACGCTGCACTGTCGGAACTTTCGCACGGAGGCCGGCTCAATCTTCTGGAAAGCTGGAAATTCCCCTGCGTCGCACGCATCACATGTCACAGCGCACAGGAGGTCTGGAACGCTATCGAGGCCATTGGAGAACGGCGCACAAAGCTGCCCTATCTTCTGCGGTCGGCGCCCGTTGACGGGAATGTGCGAAAGCACTTTGTCTGGGACAAAAAGCGGGGAATCGTGTATCGGATGGAAACCATCGGGTATCAAATCGTTGTCACCACGATCTTGGAGGAAAAGGCCAGCCGCTATTTCTGCACTGCGGACGAAAATCTTCTGGTCGCGGAGGAAAACGGATGCATCAGAAAGACATCGAACCGCGAAACACCAAAATTCTGTGTAAAAAAATAAAAGCGAGGAGTTACATATTGTGAAAGTGAAATACGACGCAATGGGAAACCTGACCTGCGTACTGGACATGGATGGGTATGAGTACGCGCTGACCGTGCGCAGCCATGCAATTCGCCGTGTCGTAGAGCGATGGGCCTACAAAAACCTGATGACTTCGGCGGAGACGGGCGAACTGTTTGCAGATATGATGCTCTGCGAAAGCATGGCAGATTTCATTCTCTGGGAAATCCCTCTGGATGGAAAAAGCCATAGCTTCTGCGTGTGGAACAAACAGCAGAACGTCGCTTATACAATGAGCGTTGTCGGGCAGCACATCACAATTCATACCGCCTTGTTCGCGCCCAAAACGCCCATTTGGCACGACAGCGGCGACAGGTTGCTGATCGTGGAAATGGACGGTACGGTGCGAGAGACGGCTGATGCAGAGACATCTGATTTTGCAGTAAAAAACAAATAAAATTGAATCTGGTGAAAAAGAGAGCAGCCACGGATGGTTCCGAGGCTGCTCTTTCTTGTCTGAGAGCAGCGGGAGCTTCAGCGGGTGGTGCTCTCGCCGCCGAAGAACATCTGGTTCATGGCGTCAACGAGCTGCTCGGTAAGCTCATACCCGTCCCCATCGACGAGCACGGAATCAATGCAGCATTCGGGGCACAGCAGTGTAGGCGCACCGTCGCGCTCCTCGGCGAAAAAGTCATCTGGCAGCGCGCTGGAATCGAAAAATGTCTTGCAGCCGAAGCAGGCGCATTTCTTGTTGGGCTGCCCGATGACACTGGGGGCGTTGTGGATGGTCTTTTTGTGGATAGCAAGCAGCGCAGCGGCATCAAAACGACGGACATCAATGTTTTTGTTCTCAATCATAGTGGCGTCTCCTTCTCATAAAAGTCTTGTGTTTATTCGGAAGACGCTCTCACAAAAAGTAAAGAGCGGTTATGGACATGGGAAAACCTCATGTCCGTAACCACTCTTTGACTTATCTATATTATACCACAAATGGCAACATTTGTCAATAGCAAACGCGCGGTTTTCTGCGAAAATATCGTGGGCGCGGAGATGCCCGGCTGCGGCAGGACAGGGAAGTTCTGTGGCGGGCTAAAAACGTGCTGTAAGGCAAACAAAAACAGCGCGAAGGGTCTTGCAAGTCTGTGCAAAGTCCTTAGACTGATAGTATAGCATAGATTCCACACCACAACAAATTCACAAACTGCAACAAGGCGGACTTTCCGGTTTCTGGGAGGTCTGCCTTTTTACATATATATCAGCTTTGCACTATACGCCCCGGCGGCAAGGGTCGCTGGAGAAATCACAACAGCATAGGCCCCACTGATGCCTATGCGCTGAGAAAATAACAGGAGGATTACTTAATGAAAACGACACTGAAAGATCTGACTACGGTCAAGGAGAACAGCTACTTTGTCATTGAAACGCCGGAGAACACCTTCCGAATCAAGAAAGAATACGACGATACTGCCGACAGCCCCCGCGATAACGAGGGAAACTTCGGCACAATGGTCTGCTGGCACCGCCGCTACACGCTGGGTGACAAGCATGGTTTTGAGTGCCCCGGAAACTTTCTGGATTCGCTGGTGCTGAAAACCTTCTCGCACGAGGAATTGCACAAGATGCTCCTGTCCGGGGAGTATGGTGTTCATATGAGCACACAGGATGGTGTTCCTGCGTTGGTATCCGGCCGGGATACCGTTCGCTGCTACACGGAAGAAGAAATCCGCCTTGGCTGGCCGGAGGAGGACTTTGTGGAGGAATTGAGTATCGTAAAGAAGCGGCAGATCCTGAACCGGCATCCTGATGTGCTGCTTATGCCGCTGTACCTTTACGATCACAGCGGAATCACGATCAGCACCAGTGAGTTTTGCGACCCGTGGGACAGTGGGCAGGTTGGATTCATTTACACGACCCGCGCCCGCTACGAGGCTTTCACCTTGGACCGGAACAATCCAGACTGGAAAACCAAGGCTACAGAATATCTGAAAGCCGAGGTTAGTGCCTACGACGAGTACCTGCAGGGATTTTGCTACTACGTCAGCATTGACGAGTGGTGCGGCCCGGATAACGTTGACCCGGAGGATTTTCTCACCGCAGAGCCGTACTGGAACTCCTGCGAGACCTGCAGCGGTTTCTTGGGCGCTGACGATACCGAAAACGGCGTCCTTGACTTCATTGCGGAAATAGTCGCCTGAAGAAAACAAAAAAACATGGTAAGGAAAGACCGGAGCGTGTTCGCACGCTTCGGCTTTCTGATATTAAGAGTAGTCACACAAGGAGGTAGCAATGGTTGTTACAAAGAAACGGCTTTTCGTGGATATGGACGGCACATTGGCCGAGTGGCGTTCAGAGGTCGGGCCAGAGGAACTGTACGAGAAGGGATATTTTGCGTCGCTGCGCCCGTATGGCGCTATCCTCGATGCCGTGAAAAGCATCTGGGCTGCGGCTCAGAATGGAGAAATCGACGCGGAATTGTTCATCCTGTCGGCGTATCTGCCTGATTCCTCTTGGGCGAAAGCTGAGAAACAGGAATGGCTGAACGAGTACCTTTACAGCATGGTGCGTGCTGCTGCACAGTATCGGAGGCCAATGTTCGACGCGTCGCACACGCTGCTTGTCCCGTGCGGCAACAGCAAGCTGGACTATGTGCCCGGCGGCGTTCGCGCCAGCGACTATCTGCTGGACGATTATACGCTCAATCTCCGCGAATGGGAGCAGGCCGGCGGAACGCCTATCAAGGTCTTTAACGGCTGCAATGGCAAAAGAAACGTTCATTGGGAAAGCTCAGTGAAAATATATGCCAACTGGCAAAAGAACTACCGGGTGCTTTTGGACGCACTGAAGTAATCATCAAAACACGAGATGGGAGGCACCAATATTGGAACCGTATGCTTTCGACCGGATTTTGATGCGAGAATCCGCCGAGATCGTAGCGCAGGAGATGTCCGAACGGATAAAAGCAATTCGGCTCTCTGTCATCACAGAAACGAGGAAATATCTTTCTCAGTATGCCCGGCTCGGATATATGCCGGAGCTGCTGTGTGCGATTGCCAAAAAGAAGTGTGCGAGGCTCAAAACAATTTCCACACAAGAGCAGGCTCGCAGATTGTCGCGGCCGCGCTGCCCGGCCTATATTGGCAACGGGTTTGTACAGGACGATTTAATTGTTCCAGAGGAGGAACTGATCTGCTGGTCGGAAACTTCGCTGCGAGGCCCGCTGAACGAGGTGGGTTTCAAACGCTACATGGAATTGTTCCGGCAGATACTTCCAGAAAAAAGTAAGGAAATTAACATGAATTGAAAAGGAGAAAAACATGACGGTTGAAAGAATTGTTATCGTGGGCGATAAATCGTCCAAGGTCTATGTCACTTTGACAGATGCGGAATTGTATGCAGCGTACAACGAACAGAAACTGCGATTTCTGCTGAGTGATGCTCAGGATCGGCTGCGCGAGTATTGCGGCCTTGATGGTGATATGGAAACCAACCTCGACTACGAGTTTAACGGGCTGCGGCTGCTGCTGGGCACAGGCTGCACGATTGAAGACCTCACAGAGCTTGGGAATCCCAAGTGCATTCTGCCGGAGCTTGCCAAGCGCTTTGATTATCGCAAAAACTGCAATATCGACGAAAATTCCATCTGGCAATCTGTGATCGACGACTATTTCAATGAGCGCGGCTGGAAGCTGCCCTGAATCGCCTTGCCGGCATATCCAGCATACATTGAAAGCAGGAGAGCATACAAGGACAGGCGGTATTTGCGGCCTGTCCTTTTCTTTTCCTTGCTTGACAAAACAAAAAGTGTACACTATAATGTACATAAGAGGTGATATAATGATTTCTACCAACATTACGGCTTTCCGTAAAAATGTCTTCTCTATGCTCGAACAGACAATCCAGTACAATGAGCCGTTGAATATCAGCACAAAGGCGGGAAACGCGGTAGTTTTGAGTGAGGCGGACTATCAGGGAATGATGGAAACACTCTACCTCGTATCCCAGCCCGGAATGCGGGAGCAGCTGCTGGAGGGAAAAAACACGCCGCTCTCCGAATGCCTGCCCGAAAGCGAGGTTGAATGGTGAGTGTACGAAATCGTGTACACCAGAACCGCAGCCAAGGACATTCCAAAGCTAAAAGCGGCGCATCTGGACGACAAGGCAAAACAGCTGATTTCGATTCTCAAGCAAAACCCGTACCAATCGCCACCAAGTTACGAAAAGCTAACCGGGGATTTGCAGGGGCTGTATTCGCGCAGAATCAACGTGCAGCACCGGCTGGTGTATGAGGTGCTTGAGGATGCGAAAACGGTAAAAATTGTGAGCCTGTGGACGCACTACGACAAAGTATAGCCAAAAGGCGGGCAGTGTTAAGCTGCTCGTCTTTTTCTTTTTGGGGTTTGACAAATTAAGCAAAGTCGGTACAATCTGATGTATAGCATGGATTCCACTACATTTTAATCATTTACAAACTGCACAAGGCAGACCTTTCTTTTCAGAAGGGCCTGCCTTTTTACATATATTTGAAATTTTCAAAAACAGTACGGAGGTGTTTTCAAATGAGCGTATTTTTTGACGCACCGGCGCGGCTTGTGTATACGTCGAGCCGGAAATCCCAGACGCAGGAGGCAATCGGCACGACAGGTCATCTTACCGCTGAAAAGGGCAGGCGAACCCTGTTTTTCTACCGGGAGAGCGAAAGCAACGAGCGCGTGATGCTCACGACATCGCCTGTCAAAAAGATTGTCCATTTCCAGCAGCTGATTTTTGTGCGAACAAAGACAGGAACAACCTATGTGTTTTCCGAAGCAGTGAGAGGAGGCCGCCGCAATGCTCAGGGCTAACGGGACGCCAAAGGGAACTGTGCCGCTGAACGTGGGCGATGCGGTGTTTCTGAGAACGATTTGCTGCGGCTGGCTGCACGGCACGGTAGTGTGTCTCCTTGACACCGGCTTCGGTTTGTCCGGCCCCGGTCTTGCCGGTATCCGTCGTATTGACTACCGGGACGTGATCGAGATCCAAAAAACGGCGCCAACGGGAGAATTGTACAATCAACCCCGCCACATAAGATGGCGGCACAATTTTGGGAGGTAACATAATGCTTAACTATAAACTGGTTGTGGAACGCACCCTGCATATCGAAACGCCGCACGGCTTGGCGCTGCTGAGTGTCGGGGACGAGGTGTTCCTGAAGCTCCATGGCTACGGATGGCTGTTCGGAACCATCATTGCCCTCGGCCACGATACCATGCTTGTCGCCGGACACGACCTTGACGAAAGCAAACGTGTCGCATACCGGTGGATCACCGATGTGCGTGACACTGCGCCGGATGGTGAGACATGGAACAAAGTCGGGGATGTGGAGCAGGCTGCGAAAGAAAATCAATTAGGCGATTGCGAAAGTAGGAGAAGAAAACGGAGCAGAAGCATCAATAGGTCGAGAGCTGACGCGAAACAAAAAGAGAGGCATAAGAAATCAAGCCCCAGACAGACCGATGTGGAGCATATATGAATACATTGAAAAAATCAGACGACAAGTTTACGGACACTGAGCGTGAGTTTGCAGTCATGAAGACGGTCGGCTAGAACGACACAAAGAAGCTGGACGATGCCGGCCAAAAACAAATCGGCTTTCGTGGTGAAAGTGTTAAAGGTTTTTCTGTGATTCAGTCCCAACACAGCCTTGAAAGAGCCGATGGAACGCTCCACAGCAACACGCTTGGCATAGAGAGCCGACCATTGGGGTGTGCCGCGGATAATCCCGGGATAGAGGCGCTTGTCGGCACACGGGTAAACATATATGCTGCGGCCATATGTGGCTGATGAGCAAGGATTTTCGCAGCGGCAACGCCAGGAAGTCCCACGAAGGGTAGAAACGGTTTCGGACTTAGGACAAATGAATTTAATGCGTTTTGAACGATTTTTTCCGCCGCAAACACTGTGGAAGCGCATAGGCGTTTTATCTGCGGGGCACAAAGGAATGCCAGATTCATTGAAGTCGGCAGAGGGTGAGGTCGCTGAATTGCGCGGATTCATAGGGATAATAGCGCGAGAAAAGCCGTATTCGCCGAGTAATGCAGTATACAAATCATAGGAATCAAAAGAGGAATCGCCCATGAAGGTAGAGTATGCAAGGGCCGGATGAGCAGTTCGGAAATCATCCAAAACAGGCAGCAACGCTTTCGCATCGCCAATTTCCTTGTCAGCGTTGGGGTTATCAGAACGCTTCTCCACCAGCATCTCGGTGTGTTTGGCTTTGAAGTCTTCGTCAAACAAGGCGATGTGACGGATAATGCCAAGACCGTTGGTAAGTACCCCAGCCTTTTGCGCGTAGCAGAAATGGCCATTGACATATTGTTGCTTAACGGCGGGGTTGGCGATGGCATGGTCAGGAAGAAGACCGTAAACTGCCTTGTATGGGTTCACCTCCGGGTTCGCCTTGGCAAAGGCCTTTGCCTGATTCAGCTTTGAGTGAAAAAACTTGGGATTGTTTTCAGCAACGTAGCTCTCGATACCAGTGGTATCGAAAATGAGGCTGTCAGCAAGTTCCGCGTCCATCGTGCGGCAGATAGATTCCGTGATGTCCACCAAACGCTCGAACAGCTCGGCGATATACGGTAGAAAATCCTGCTTGAACCGAGTGAGTTTGGCGGCATCGGGAACTTTGCGAAGACCACAGAAATCGCGCATTTCCTTACTGTGGCGGAGTGTGACGAGGAGCTGACTGTCGTCCGTGTATCCGAAAATCCTTTGCAGCAGAAAGCTCTTTATGAATCCTTCAAGCGGATATTCGCGTGGACGCCCTATCCGCTGGTAGAACGCCATGTAGAACCGCGCCGGGATGAGTGCATCCCAGTCAATGTGTTCGTCCAGCATACGGAATAGCTTCGGCTTATCTTCCTCAAGGCTGGCGGCTACATCATGGTAGATGTCCATAAGTGACATCTGCGCATATTTATTTCGCATGACTTTTCCTCCAGTTTTGCGCATGTCCTTGGACCTTTGATACCTACAATTATACCGCATAACTGGAGGAATGTCAGATATATTCGATGCTCAAAACCGTTGGCTTTACCAGCTTTTTTGAGTTTCGCAATCGCCTAAAGAAAATCAATAACAGGGAGGAAACAACTAATGGAAAAGACAAAGGTATATACGCTGCTGTATACGGAAGACAGCGACGACCGCTGCGGTTCCGAGGTTGAGGTGTTTACCGACGAGCAGGCTGCCCGCGCAGAGATGCAACGGCAATACGCGCAAATGTTGAGTAACCTGCGCCACGAACCGGATGACGGCGAGGACGCTCCTTCTCTTGAGGATCGCTATGCGCGAATCAGCACAGACAACTGCTTTAACTGTTATTCGTGGGAAATCACGGTGCACGAAATCGAAGTCCCGCAGCTGCGCGTAAAAACGCCGCTCGGCACGTTGGTTGCCGCAGACACCCAAAATCCGGACTATCCGGGAATCTATGTTGATCTCGAATGCGATTATGGCGGCGAGAAGGCCGAGCGTGTCGGGATTGCCAATGTAGAGTACGGCGAGTCGCTGCGCGGCCGGCGTGAAATCTGCATTGCGACCTATGAGGACATGGACGCCGACGAATGCACGCGCTACCTGCGGGTGGATTCGCACGGCAAAATCAAAATCGAAAAGTAAATAACATACAGGGAATGCATGGAAAGCCTGCGGGAACCCGCAGGCTTATCTGTGTCAGGAAGGAGCAACACATGGTATCGCTTGGCGAAACAGTCACAATCCGCGCGAGTAAATTTCAGACGCGATACCAGACCGGCGACAAACGGTTTGCGATCTGCGTCTTTACCGCAAAGCCGGCGGAAAAAGACAAACTGCCCGACGGGCTGCGGATGTATGGCACAACGGCCATGTTCCTCGCCAGTGGGCGCATCCCGGAATCCGATAAGGGCGTCCAATTTGCCCTGACCGGAGCTTGGGCAAAGAACAAGCGCGGCGCAGGTAAAAAAGGCGAGGAAAAGATTTTTGAAGTGAGCCGTGCCATCATCGCAGTGCCAGAAACGGAAAACGGCGTCGCCCAGTACATCAGCCGGAACTGTAAGGGCTATGTTGCCAAAACAATGGCAAAACAGCTCGCTGCGCGGTATGGTAAGGACGCTATTCGCATCTGCGCCCATGACACAGACCGGGTACGGCGCGATTTTCCGAAACTCAACGAGAAAAAGGCGGAGATGCTTGCCACATCCTGCCGTGCGGTTCTGATTCTGGACGATTTGGAATCGCTGCTTGGCGACGCGAATATCTCCCGCGATATGCTTGACAAAATCGTCGATGCGTATGGCGACAGGACGGTTGAGATGGCAAAAAACAACGCTTTTCAGTTTGTCGATGTGGCGGGGTTTGCCGTGTCCGACAAAATCGCACTGGCTGCAGGCATGGAAAAAAACGATGCCCGCCGCATCAGGGCTGGTGTGATGGAATCGGTGCGCAGCGTCTGCAAGAAGACGGGCTGCATGTGTGCTGAGACGGACGCCGTACTCTCCACCGCATACGAGCTGCTGGGCAATGACGTGCCCGCCGTTGCCGTTCAGCACGGATGCGAGACGCTTTGTGACAGCTACACGCTCGTAAAACAAGGACGGTGGCTATACATCAAGGAGGACTTTGTGACGGAGCGCTCGCTGGCAGACCATGTGGCCCGTTTTGTGAGTGTCCCAGCCGACAAGGAAGCTGAAATCGAAAATGCGTTCGCGGAATGGCAGCGGGAGAACAGCATTGTTCTCAGCCCCAAACAGGCAGAGGCAGTCCGAAACCTCAAATACCGTATCTCCATCGTGACAGGCGGCCCCGGCACCGGCAAGACGACCACGCTGAGGGCAATTATGGACGTCTATCACAAGGTATTCAAGCAGGAACCAATCCTGCTGATGGCGCCTACCGGCCTTGCGGCGAAGCGCATGACGGACAGCACGCACATGGCGGCCGATACGATCCACCACGCCTGCGGGCTGGTTCCCGCCAACAGCGCTAGCGGCTTTTCTCCGGCAAAGGATTGCACGATCCGGCCCGGCTTTATTGGCATTGATGAAATGTCCATGGTCGGTACGCACTTGTTCGGCTTTGCTATGGACGCGATCCCGAACCGGGAGAACACGCGCATTGTGCTGCTCGGCGACGTGGATCAGCTTTCTCCGGTCGCGCGCGGCGACGCGTTGCGCGATCTGATCCAATGCGGACTTGTGAAAACGACGGTGCTGGACTGCAACTACCGTCAGGGCGCAGATTCCGCTATCACGGACGCGGCAATTAAAATCCGCGAAGACCGCGCTTTTCAGCGGGATGCATGCGATTTTCGGTTTGGCGAACAGCTCCTGTTCACGGACTGCAAGCGCGACGATTTGCGGGAGGAGGCTGACGCGGTAATTGAGGCTGTCGTCCAGCAATATCTGGACGGCGTGGCTCAATTCGGCGTCAAAGGGACAATCGTCCTGACCCCGACACATTTCGACCGTGGAACGCCCGCCGGCTATCTTTGCAAGGATGTGCTGAACAACATCATCCGCGATAAAATCAATCCGGATGACGGTGCAAAGACCTCCTGCAAAATCGGTAATCAGGTGTTTCGCGCCGGCGACCGCGTGATTCAACGTAAAAATACGGATGACGCGATCAACGGCGACCTTGGCTCCATCGTGCGTATCCTGAACAGCACAGACGGCGATATGGAGGTGGAAATCGACTTCGACGGAAAGCCCGCCCATTTGCTGTACGGAAAAAAGGAAATGCGCGATGTGGAACTCGCGTATGCCATCACAGTGCACAGCTCTCAGGGCTGCGAGTTTCCCATGTGCATCCTGCCCGTGAGCATGTCCTACGGGATTATGCTGACGCGAGCCGTCTACTACACCGCCATCACCCGTGCCAAAACAAAATTGGCGCTGATCGGTGATCAGGCGGCGCTGAAACGGGCAATCGACAACAAGCGTCGCGGTGTGCGCAAGTCCTTGCTTGGACCTCGTATCATTACCAAGACCAAAAAGTACACAGCGTCAAATGCATCACAGGAAACCGCAATGCCGGTTCAGCAACTCATGTTTTCCTGATTTTCGGCCGCACGTCCGTTTTGGATGTGCGGCTTTTTTGTTTCGCTGCAATACGTTTACATATAAGGGAATGGGAACCCGTTGCTATATTGTGCAAAGCTGAGATAATTAAATCATGGGAAGTGGGGACAAAAACGCCCCGTGCCCACAAAAACACATATTTGGTGAAAGGAGGATGAGCCTTATGGGAGGTACGCCCGGCAGCGCTGCGCTGCAAACGATTTTCGGCGTCTTACAGGGTATCGCAGGCGACATCCAATCCGGCCTGCTGACCGTCGTCGCCCCGATTGCGATTGCGGTATGTCTGTACTTTCTGGTGCGAATGCTGTTGGCATCCGACGCCAAGGACGTGGCGACATATCGCAAACGCTGCATCACGACCGCCATTATCGTGGTGATCGCGTTTACGATCCCCGGCCTGATCTCGGTCATGAAGAACCTTGGCACGGTCATCAACGGCCAGCTGTAAGGCTGTCACAGTGTTCCTTTCGGCAGAAGCCGCCTTCGGGAAGAAGGCGGCTTTTTCGCTGAATGGACGGGAGGTGAGTGAATATCAAAAGAATATGTGGACCGCCTGCAAAACGGCGGGGAAGGCCAAGACACATTCAAGTAATCTCCGCAACCTTGACAGCGTTTTTTGCGGCGTCTGTCTTTGCGTATGCCGGTGGTATCGGCGCTACGGTTGACAGCTTTGTGGCGAAGCTGATGACGAAATTTTCCGGGATATTGCTGGACATCTGCGATATGCTGGTATCCCCGATTTTCTCTATTACCACAATGACGGTGAGCGAGATTGCGGCATATATTCCCGGCTTTAACACGACGGGCGGCTCAGGCGCTTTCTTTGTAGAGGGTATACAGATGCTCGGAACGTGTCTCGCCGGATGTCTTGCAATGTTTGGAATCCTGAAAATCATCATCGGTTTGGCGCGGGATGAAAAGGTGGGGTCTGTCGGGTCACTGATCTGGCGTATGTTTATCTTTATCCCATTGACGATTTTTGGCCGGAAACTGCTGCAGGGACTATTCGATCAGGTGATTACGCCGATTTCCTCGGCGTTTGCGGCTGGGGTTTTGGATTTCTCCAACAATGCGGTTTTTTCTACGGCGGCGGCGCCGCTGACCGGCAACGCGAGTCAACTTGCAACGCTGATCGTCGGCACCATTCTGATGGTGATGATCGGGTATAACCTGATCGGCCTTGTACTGGAAGCGGCTGAACGCTACCTTATCTGTATCGTCATCATCTTTCTGTCGCCGCTGGCGCTTGCCACCGGCGTCTCAGAGGAGTCGTCCATGATCGCGAAAAACTGGCTGAAAATGTTCTGGAGCCACGGTGTACTGCTGATCCTCAACATCTGGGTCGTCGGCATCGGACGCAGCTGCTTCGATACGTTAGACCCGTCCGCTACGACCACACAGATCATCGTATGGGCGCTCATCACCTACGCCTACTTCAAGGTGGCCCAAAAACTCGACGACATGATGCAGAACTCCGGCATGATGATCACGCGCACCGGCGGCGATTTTGTCCATGACGCCACATTGGCAGTGGGGACGATTGCCGCAACAGGAAAACACCTCTTTGGTGGGGCTGCCGATACTGTGGTTGCGGGCGCGGGCGTTGCCAACGCCATCAAGTCGGGAGGCGGCATCGGCGATGTCGCAAAGCCGATTGCAAGCTACGTTAAATCGCATCCCATTCTCGCGCCGACGGCGGGAGCCGCAGCTACGATGGCGGGCGGTACAGCAGGCTTTGCAGCTCAGGTAGGTGCGGCACATTCTCTGTCGCATACGTCGGATGAAGCGCGCGCGGCATCGGTTGCGAACGGCAAACTGCCCAACATCAACACGCCGGCATATCGGACAGCCGCGCAAAATGTACTCAATCAGAACGGGTTTGCGCCGGCAAAGGGCGGAACTGTGGATCGCCTGTCCGTAAACCCGGACGGCTCGCTCGGCGGCGTGGTTACGCAGAGAGACGCCACGGGCAGAGTGCAAAGCCAGTCGGCCTTCACGATGTCGAACAAGGCGGGAACCGGCGATGGATTTACCGTTTCCGCCGGACGGCAAATGACCGTGGGAGCGGATGGAAAGAGCGCGACAGTCATCGACCCGCAGGCGGGTGCGTTTGAGCTGACACAGGCCGGCACAGACAAATATGGCAACCAGATCTGGCAGGCGACCCGTACAGCAGACGCTGGCGGCACTGCCTTGACGGAAGAAAATGCCGGTACATCGGCGACGCTTGGTTTCAACGTCAAGCCCGACACAAGAAGCAACGACGGGATCGGCGCACAGGCAGCGAATGCCTTTATGTCCGGCGGTACGATGGAACAGCTGACGCAGCGGTCTGACGACGCGCTTGCACATCACGCGCAGATGGAAGCTGACAAGAGCGCCGCATGGGGCGATCTGAACACTATGGGCAACGACGACCGCGTGGCCCAGATGCGCGATGAAAATTCCACTGTGGATTACAGCAGCGCCGGATACCGGGCCGCGACGGCAGAATATATGCAGCAGAACGGGCTGGACGACGGCATGATTGAACGCGGCGGCGAGATCGTCGCACAGCAGGTCACGGAAGACGGCCGGCTGGTTGGCTGCATAGCGGTGAAAGATGCCGAAAGCAATGCGCTGGAGGAGAAATTCTATTCTCTGTCCACAGCAGCAAGCGGCGCTGACGGCGCATCGGCTTCTGCCCCGACAATGGATGAAGTCCTCACGGCTAAATACCAGATGATTGACGAAGGGCACGGAATGGTGGAAACCTCCGACCTCGGCAAGCTGCAGGTGAGCCGTGTGTCCGTCGATGAGGCGACCGGCGATACCAAGTGGCAGGTCATCCGCAAGGGCAGTGAGAGCGAATTTGACGGCCCGGAGAGCGAGGACGCCATTGCGACCTTTGAACGCAAAGGCAACCGAGGCAGCGCACAGACCTTTAAGGATGTTATCCGCGACATCAGAAATACGCGGACGTTCGATCAGATTTCGCTGATCGATTCCAAAAATAAGGATAGGCCGGACGACTCACACTTGTTCCGCTGATTCCCCGCCCGGTGCGGCACTGCTGCACCGGGCTTACATATATCCGCAGGAGGTGGTGAAGTTGGCGGCAAACACAAAATGGAACGACGACCTTGCGCAGGTCAACAATGCCGCAAGGCAGGCTGTGCGAGCGGCCAAAAATGCAAAAGAGGACGCAAAGACGGTGAAACGGGCGGCCGGAAAGGCGGCGGCTGGAAACTGGATGGGCGCGGCGGTGGATATGCTGAAAAGTCCACGGGCAATCCTGGCCGTCGTCGCGGTTTTTTTGGCGCTTATCATACTGCCGGTCACTTTTGTCGGCGTTTTCCTGATCGAGTTTCCGGGCGCCATTATAAATTCCATCACGGCAGCTGTAAAAACCGCCTACGACGATCTGGTCGTTGGTTGGGAATCACTGAAAATCAAGGTCAGCAACGGAATAGACGATTTCCTGACATGGCTGACGACCGGCGATACCGGCGACGCGTCCAGTGGTTTCGCAACGGATGTCGCAGCTGCGCAGGACCCGGATTTTGCATCGTATATCGGCACATCCAACGCACTGGTGGCTGTCTTGAACGAGTATTTCCGGGATGAGTATAATTCCGGGGTCAAGGCGAACGCCCTGATGTCCGCAACCAACCGGCAGACGCAGCTGGTGCAGGAAGCGGCGGACGACGGAATCCTGCCGGAGGATATTACCTGCGAGCTTACATGGACATCGAACGACAGCGATTATCTCGATTGGACATTCAGTTTGATCGCCTGCGACAGCGTGAACCGGATGCAGGATACAAGCGACGATACCCCGGAGTTTTCGGCGGCGCATTTGGTTTCGGAAGCAAAAGACTTGGTTTCTCACTACACCCTGTGGGACGTCGGTGTGCAGGAAACCGTCACGGACGGAACCACCACCCGCAGCGTATCGCATGAAGAACAGCAGTGGGTGGAACGCAGCGAGCCGGTTTTAGACGATGACGGCAACCCTGTCATGGAGCTGCTGACGGATGAAGACGGGCTGCCGGTTCAAATTGACGGAGAGTTTGTCTGGGTGCCAGTCATGCAGACTGTGGCGGGATGGGAAACCGTAACGGTGACGGAAGACCAGACTTTCCCCACGCGGCACATCTCGATTGAATACTACGCGAATCCCAACCCGGACGCAAAAGACCACATCCTGTCGGAGTTTGGCATCACAGACGTTGCGGATGTAAACGACCTGTCTGACCTCGCCATCGTTGAGGAACAGGTACAGCAGCTGCGCTACCTGTATTCCACGGCAATCGGGGATTTGACGGCATCAGGCACGGTTTTACAGTGGATCAATGACTTTTACACGAATCACAGCGACCTTGTGTTCAACGGACCGACAACCGTTGCAGGCCCGATTGAGGACTGGCGCAGCCATATCACATCGCATCAGGGTGCGACCGACATCCCGGAGCACTCCGGCGGACACGGCGGTACAGACATATCCAGCCCCAGCGGCACACCGCTCGTGCTGCCGGCAAAAGGCATTGCAGTAGCCGTTACAAACTCCTATCCCAACGAGGTCGATTACGCGCACCCGCGCGGGAATCTGGTCTTGATGTATTACGGCGAACAGGACGGCGTGGCCGGCAACGGCATCTTTGTCCTGTATCAGCACATGGCATCTGTTACGGCGGCGCCGTATACGGAATATGCGGCGGGCGAGACGGTGGGCGCCAGCGGGACATCCGGCATGTGTACCGGCCCGCACTGGCACATCGAATCGTATGTCGGAACCGCAAAAATGGACTCGGAATATTTCCTGAGCTGACAAAAGGAGGAAATAATGAAAAACAAATGGAAAATAGCAGGCATTGCAATGCTTGGCGTGGTGATTGTCGCATTTTGTATCTGGTCGTTGTTACGCCCGGCCAATGACGCGCCCGGCGACAATGGCCCGACGGACACACCGGTTTCGAGTTCGGCCAGCACATCGACCTCGGAATCGACCAGTGCGGCGAATCCCGACAGCGGCACAGAGACGGATTCCGGCCAATCGGCTCCGGAACTTGAGATGTACACGACAGACCTCGACAACAACATCGGCAAGGTCGGGTACGACGAGCAGCAGATGGTCGGGGGAAAGACGCGGCTTGAAATGTACCGGGATGTGCTGAAAGGCTACAATCTCATCCCGTACACCACCGAGGGTGGAGAGAAGATCACGATTGCGACGGGACATCAGGTATATGTCAAGGCGGATAACGCTGACGGGCAGCAGTATATCGTATCCGGCGTTGACCCGATTCCAGTTGAGCACGGCGTGCCGGATACACGCATGACCGTGAAATTGCGCGCAGAAGACACCTGCGAACGTGTGCGGGTGTTTACCTCCCGCGAGGCTTTGGAACGGGCACAGGGCGCATGGGAGCGCGGACGGGAGATTTTGGCGGGAGAGGAACCGGCGCCGGAAAATTGTGTGATTCTGAACGGCTGCCTGCTCGATACAAAATGGGAGCAGGGAGAGGACGGACGCCGGTATCTGCCTATGACGGATGTTGCGGAGGCTTACGATGAACAGTCCGAGTTCTACGATGTGGAAGGATGGCTGAACGTTGCGACGGATCTGCAATACGTCATTCTGCCGACTGCGCTGATGCCGGATGTTGCGTTGGAACACTTTGATGTGTCGGACGGGACATGGCGCTATGCAAGCGAAAAACCACCAATGTGGTCTGACCGCTTTTACCTGCCACAGACCAATAAAACGGAAATGCCCATAGACGATATTTCCCGTATTCTCGGATGGAAAATCTATACAAATTCAGAAATCGTCAGCATTGTAACAAGCGAGTTGGACGTGAACGACAACTTTATCCTGATTGAATCCCGGACAACGGAGCACATCTATGACATGAACGGCAATGAGATCACAACGGGGGACGCTGCATGAACAAAAACAAGATAACGGCCCTGAAAGAAAAAATCGGGGGCATGAGTAAATTCCAACGGATGGCGCTGTGTTACGGCGCCTTTTTTATTGTCAGCGGGATAGCGATGGCAAAAATCGTCGCGGTGCTGTGCGGGGAGTTTTCCACGGCCAGTTACCCACGCGCGTTACTGCTGTCTTTCACATCGGCGCCGGGCCTTTTACTCAACGCCGTCTTTGCGGCCATTGTTCTTTTTATCCTCACGCTTGTCAGCAAGCGGAACAACGACCTGTTCGGCACAAAAACGGAGGATGAGAGAGGCGTTGCAATCAGCACCGAGGGCACTTACGGCACATCGGAATGGATGGATAAGGAGGAGGCAAAGCAGGTATATGAGGTCTGCCCGGTAGAGGATGCGGGCGGCACGATCCTCGGTCAGTTCACGCAGGACGGGGAGGAAATCGTCGCGCTGCCGTATAAGAAGCGGGCAAACAGGAATCTGATCCTGATCGGCCCGCCGGGTTCCGGCAAGAGCTTTGGCTATGTGCGCACAGCGATTTTCCAATCCGTCAAGCGCGAAGAATCCATAGTTATCACTGACCCAAAGGGTGAAATCCACAACGACATGCGCAAGTTTCTGGAGGCGCATGGCTATGTCGTCAAGGTGTTCAACCTTGTAAACCTCAAAAAGAGCGACGCATGGGACTGTGTGCGGGAAATCTACGACCCGCGCACCGGAGACATCGACGAGCAGCGTGTGGTGGTGTTTTGTGAAACGATCATGCGCAACACCTCCGCTGGCGATGACGATGAGTTCTGGGGCAGCGGTGAAAAGAACCTGTTCAAGGGCGCGGTGCTGTATACGGCGTTTATGCGCGAGCAGGCGCTGCAGCGGCTGTATGAGCGCCACGCAAAAGAATTGCTGGGAAAGCTGCCCTATGTGGAGGAAGAAGACCAAAAGCGCATCTGCTCTTTGATGGAAGATAAGGAAACGGAAATGGTTGACCGCCGGCGCATGGTCGCGGAGCTTGCAAAACGTGTGCTTGGTGCCGACGATCTGGCTGAACAGTATATCTGCGGCTTTGAACAGGACGCGCCGACCTGCAATGTCTCCGACATCTATTTCTCCCTGCTCCACAAGGATTTGAACGCATGGGAAAACTGTTTTAAGGTCGTTCCGCTGGACCACCCGGCCGCGAGCGCGTGGGCCATCTTCAAGGGATCCGGCGACAGGGTTCAGCCCGGCTTTATCACGGGTCTTTCACAACGTTTGCAGTTGTTCCAGATGCGGGACGTCCGGCGCATTGTCTGCAACGATGACATCCGGCTGGAGGAGATCGGGGCGCGCAAAACGGCGCTGTTCCTCGTCATCTCGGACGACAATGCCTCCATGCAGACGCTTTCGTCCCTGATGTTCAGCTTCCTGCTGAAAGACCTGAAAGAAGCCTATGACTATGTGAACGGCGAGGGCCGCATCCCGGTGAACATCATCGCGGATGAGGCGGCAAATACCGGCGTCTGGCCGCAGTTTGAAAAGACGATAGCAGCGGCGCGGTCGAGGGAAATCGGCATCTCCATCATTCTGCAAAGCCTGCCGCAGCTAAGTCTTCTGTACGGTAAGGACATCGCGGAGATCATCATCGGCTGCTGCAATACCATCCTCGTTCTGGGCTGCAACGACGAATATACCGCCAAATATATTTCAAGCCTGTCCGGCGTTGCGACGATCCGCGCGAAATCGGTGAAGGACACCCGCAGCAACGCGCTTGGGTTCCGGCAGCCGATTCAGGGATATTCGCTGTCCGAGGGCGACGGCAAACGGAACCTGCTGAATCCGGACGAGGTGCGAATGCTCAAGGAAGATGAAATCCTTGTCTACTCCAACGGCCGGCACATGCTCAAGGCAAAACGCTTTGGATATATCGACCATCCTTTTGCATCCGACCCGTCCTTTGTACCAACAAGCTGGTCGGAATTGCCGGACGCACGGGAGAAATACCAGCTGACAGAATCACTCGACGCATTCTCTGTGGGCGACGTTCAGAATATGAGCGAAACAAACCGGGAAATCGCCTACAACCGGCAAATCGAAACGCGCGCCCCGGAAAAGCCTGATAAATCCAAACCAAAATCCGGCGCGTACATTCCGGCCGAAGGAAAGCCGGATGCAAAAAAGGAAAAATTGCAAAACAAATTCAAGGCCGGTATGTGATTACCGGATTCCCCGCCAAGAGCGGGGCGCCTTCTAAAAAGGTACAGCCTCCACGCGGCAGAGGGTGGGCAACGGCCTGCGAGCCGGCAAATGTATCGAAAATATCAATCAACAGACAGAAAGGAAAGACAACCATGAACGAGAAAAACGAAACTTGCATCGAGATGACTGAACCCATGCAGAACCAAGAAGTTGCGCTGCAAGAGCAGGAACAGGCCGCCGCGCTGCCGGCC